>OJEJ01000003.1_pt1 | contig 338176 bp, 343 predicted proteins | sample 1593271 | NCBI WGS metagenome assembly OJEJ01 (sample SAMN05416877, study PRJEB24817) | seawater metagenome | isolation source: Sea water | place: Canada:Atlantic | collected 2013-11
TCGAACTTTTTTCCTCACGATTCAGCGCGCACACCATCAAATTTGGAGACCCTTTTGTAGTGGGTAATTTTTCTAGACTGAAGCCTATAAGTTAATCACATAAACCATCTTCTTCAAAAGTATCTTCACCTTAAAGTTAATCGGTTGTTTTTAGTATAGCATAACTCGATTTTAAATACAGATCTTCACTGGCCTTTAAACTAAAGTCCAAATCTGATGCTATTGCTGTTCAAATTACCTACATGCGTAGAGCAGCTTTAAACGATAGTTCTCAAACTTTCTAAAACCGTATGCTTGTCTCTGGATAAGCTTCGCTTTTCTATTAAAGCCTTCTGTTTTTCCGTTTGTTACTCTTCGTTTGAAGTAATTTAATATTTCTGTTCTCCAAATCATAAGCGTTCGCCTAAGAGACATGAGTCCATCCATCTTAAGACTTGCTATGAAGTCTGTGAGATTAATAAAGTATCTTCTCGCTCTGTTGTAGCCTCTAATTCGATACAGCTCATGAATCATCTCTTTTACTCGATAAAAAGCTTGAAGCTCTGGGTGACGATCAAAGACATACATCAGTGATCTCTCTTCGCTGAAGTGAAGTCTTTTTCCATTGGTTAAGAGCATTTTACGAAGAGGATTATTTCTCTTCTTTAAGATTTTATTTTTGGGATCATTCATAATCTCTAAACGTTTCATATTCACCACTTGATTCGCAAGTCGAACCAAGTGAAACTTATCTGCAATTATCTTAGCATTTGGAAAAAACTCTTTTGCAAATCTTCTCATGCTCGGTGCAAAGTCGATAATGACATTCTTAACACCTTCTCGGCCTGGAATTTTAAGTAAGTTTTGATCTCTCATATAGTCACTGGGGTAGCGTCCAAGCACGGCTTCTCTGACTCTGGATTTATCATAATCAACAAATACGGTCGCAAATTCTTTATGTCCATAGCGCTTGTTTCTAATAAAGGAATGTTCATCAATTCCAATCGTTTTTCCCCAGGGATTTTGAAGTTTCTTAACTTCGAGTTTGGCATGTTCATAGTAAGCTGTATAAACCATCCAAGACGAACATTTGCACTTGAGTCTTACTCGCTTTAAATCTTGAAACTGAGTTGCACACCAAAAGACATGCTTTCTAAAGCGAACAGTTGATCTTCTACCTTTGATAATTCCAGTGACTGGTTCAGTGAACGGTTTCTTACACTTTTTACAAAAGAAGCGTCTTTTCATAATTTTAAGAGTGACCTGCTTATCTCGAATAGGAGAATCTTTAATTGTGACAATTCGTTTGTCATAACAGGTGTCAGATAAAGTTGCGCACTTTGGACAGACTTCTTTTTCTGATTTCTTCTTAAAATGAAAAATTAATTGATTTTTGAACTGTTGGGATTTGTGAGTAAATTGTAGTTCAGGTAATCCAAATAAATTGTTAAGCTTTTTATCAAACATGGGCATCTCCTTTTAATAAAATACATTTTGGAGATTATATTTTATCAGAAATGATGTCCGTGTTTACCTTATCAAAATAATCCAGAAGCACTGCTTCCCACTCTCAACCGACAAGAGCCGATAAATTAAACGCGACTTAGAATTGATCTGGCCGCTTTTAATCCCGAGCTAAGTGCCCCTTGTATACTTGCACTTTCTAAATAGTCTCCACAGTAAATGACTTTATCTTTTCCAGGGTTAAATTTTCCATAATATGGATTTTTAGGGAGTGCTTCTTTGATTTTAAAGCTTTTGAGGTGGTGCCATTGATTAACTTCTTCACTTCCGAACATTTCTGCTAGGTGTGTACTAATTGCTTCTAAGTTAGCCTCTTGTAATACATTTACTGAGTATAAGTGCCAATCCTTAGGGGCATAGCTCGGGTTGACAGCAGTTAAACACGCTATATGATTAATGGGCTTATTTGATTCAGCATTCAAATAAAGTGTTTTAGATGCCCACTTGTTTGAAGTTGTTTTGAAGTAGTGCGTTGTCACAGAGTGATATTCAACATTTTCTGGTTTTCCTGCCCAAACGATATAGTCGAATTCGGTAAGTTCAACTTCATCTAAACTGACACTTTTATTAAGAGTGATGTTTTCTTGCCCAATCTCATTCGCTAATTGGAGTGGCAGTTGATTCATTCCTTTTTCTGGAAGCGAAGCATAGGCTTTCGAAAACTTCTTGAAGATATAACGAAAAAAATGGGAAGAGACAGAAAGCTCTTTATTTAAGAAGACACCCGAAAAGAAAGGTTTAAAAAAATTATCGATATATCTTTGGCTAAAGCCATATTCTTTTAAAAATTCGAGAGTAGTCTTTGATTGATTTATATTAATATAAGCTGGAGCTTTACTAAAAATGAGCTTAGTTGTAAGAGCTTTATCTTTAATCGTTGCAGATGTAGAAAACAATGTGTTTAGTAAGTTCCTAGGGTCTCGAAGCGGGTCAGAGAGATGATTAAATTTACCACTTTTATATATTCGAGCTCCAGGTGAAAACGCTTTAAGATTTAAATTTTTATAATCAAAAAAATAAGGGCCTAGCTCATAGGAAGGAAGAAAAGCTTGAAATCCATAGTCTAGCTTATACCCCTGATAGTCCTCAGTTCCTACTCTGCCGCCTACATAAGAATTTGATTCAAATACTGTGGGAATAACTCCATGTCTTTTGAGTTCTACTCCACAAGCAAGCCCAGAAAGTCCTGCCCCGATAATGACAACTTTTTTTTCCATATCTAACTCTGATCAGGCATGGAAAAAGAAAATGACGGAGAAGATCATAAGTATAAAGGACGGAACAAATTCAATAAGAGGATTTTTGACTTTAAAGTGGGTCGCAAAAGCAGACAGCATTAAGATGGCCAATAATGCACTTCCTATTTGAACATTAAGACTAGACTCAGTATTTATTAGGAGCACTGCAGTTATTTTTAAGATTCCGACTAAGTCACGAAGCTTAGGTGAATAATTATACTTTTCAAATTCTTTGACGATATTTTCATAGCGGATAAACCAAACAAAAAAAACAGCGGCTAAGGTGAGTAGTTTTAGAGCGGGTATAAAAGCAGCAAAGAAGTCCATTTTACGTCCTTGTTTAAATCAGTTAGTATGGTTCTAATGATATTATTATTGACCATTTTAAACACTTTGGCATTTATTATTTATGGAGTTTTATGTTTAACAACTGACTCGATGATGAATGAATTTGAACGGTATGGATTACTTAAGTTCAGGACTTTAACTGGGTACCTAGAAGTTCTTGGTGGCCTTGGATGTATTGTCGGTTATTACTTTAATAACTATCTCAACCTTGCTGCTTGCTTAGGACTTGCGCTCTTGATGACTGCTGGAGTCATTATTCGAGTGCGAGTAGGGGATCCCTTCATACAGACTATTCCGGCCATTGCTCTGGGTGTTATTAATTACTATTTGTTTTATAAGAAAGTTACATAGGATATTTGGTCCAAGAATTTAACTGAATTTTCCATACTCAAGCGAGAAAGAACAGAATGAATGGTTTTTGTATCCTTTTGAGTACATCTTAGCTCGCTTGATCTTTTAATAAGTTATGTGTCAATTGAGCAATTTCTTGTTACTAGTCACACCTTTCGCATTTACGATTATATTCATAGTAGCTTACTGCACTGTTTTATTGTTACCCAATATCACTGGATTTTCTTCGTTTGGTGTCAAGTTGAGGAGGGTCCCTTTTTTTTCGTAGAATATGGAAAGAAGGTCTACCGTTGATTGAATACTATTATTCAAGCTAAATGAGAAAAGAGTAAGATCGTCTTGACGAGCGAAAACTCCCATACTTTGTACCACCTTTACAATTCGCTCAAACGCAGAATGTAATTGTGAATATGTCTTTCGAGATCATGATTTGACTGACCACTCTTTTTTAGGGATCGAAAGACTTTATCTATAGACTTTATCTATGTTTCTATTAGCTATTGTCAGTGGATTGATGATTTCATGAGCAAGGCGTGTTTTTAATCTTTTTAAATAAATAGTTTGAGGAACTTCAGACTTTCTAACGCCAACAAAGAACATACTATGACCATTCTCCCATTCAAGCTCTGTTCTAAGCATATCATAAACATCATTACTCTCTAAAATTATAAGATTATCTTGATAAAACTTATGAAGCTTAAGTGGGTGAGTGCCCGTTTGTTGATCTTCAACTGTATAATCAGCGAGATAAAGTCTAACCTCGTCATGTATAAGCATTGAGATATTAGCTATGGAACCGGTACTTATATTAAGTGCGATAAATACAGTGAGTGATGTATTCTTCATATAGTACACTGAAAATTATTCATAACGAATACAGCAATCAACTGTTATTTAATAAAGAGGTAATTACTTAGCTATTTTCATTTAATTTTGATCATCAGAGTCATATTGCTCGAATTTAATTCGAAAGTATAAATAAGCTCCAGAGAAGAATATACTTGTTATAATAGCACCGATAATGAAGATAGTTTGATCAGACATTCTTATTTCCTCCAATGAGCAGTGTTCCCGCTGATAGAATTGAAGGCACCCAAATACCCACAAAAATACCGTTTTGCTTATCACCAGAGAAATAAAGGTAAATAGAGAATAGAAATGAAAGAAAAGCGGCTAAAAAAATTAATGCTTTAACTCTTTTTAATTGAGAACTAACTGAGCTCATCATGACTCCTTATTTTTTTTATTAATTTTAGCATGGTGCTTGAAGTATCACCAATAGAAAAGGAGGTCGCTCAGAGCTGAGATAGTAATTGTCTAGTATTAGATATAAGTAAAGTTATATTAGTGATAATGTTAATGCGTAATGTTACCTCTTTTTCTTTTACTTTGAACCCTATCTTTTAATATTTAGAGGTATAATATGTAATATAGCGAAGGAATTAATTTGGTGTTTAAGACTCTTAAAAAATCAAAGAGCATATCATATAGAGAGTGACAGCTTTATTGTTAATGATTTATAATTTTCTTACTGGAGACTTGATCATCAAATCATTAATAGTATTATTAGCACTATTCAACTTTAACTTATCTGCTCATAAATTACATATGTATCCTGATGCTCCCTTGAAAATTATTACTATAGGTCATCCAACTTTAACTATGATTGCTGGTGAAATACCTTATGAAGAGATTTCTTCTGAGGAAACTCAAGAGCTTATTGATAAAATGATTGTCACTATGAAAAAGGCTGGCGGTGTTGGTCTGGCCGCACCTCAAGTCAATGTATCTAAGCGTTTGTTTGTTATGAAGCCTAGTTGGTTTAAGAAAGCAGAAGCTATTATCAATCCAGTTGTTGAATATATTGATGGCGCAGGAACTAAGAGCTCAACTGAGGGATGTTTATCAATACCAGGTAAGCAATTCAAAGTTGAACGATATAAAGAATTGAATCTATCTTACTATACAAGAGAAGGTGAATTTATGAGTGAACATGCAACAGGCTTTCGCGCAATTGTAGCTCAACACGAATACGATCATTTGAACGGTATTCTTATCGCCAACTTTTTCTTTCCTAACTTTGTACCTATGCCAATATCAAAAGATGTTCCCTTGATGTAGAACCTTCAGTGAACTAATGATTTTTAGCTATTGCTAATTTAAAATCCTTTAATGAGACAGGATTCTTTATCACATGATTCATACCACCTTCAGTACACTCTTTGATATCTTCATCGTAAACATTTACAGTAAGCCCAATGATAGGCCTTATCCTCATACGGGGTCATTCTGGTAGGTATTAATTTAAGTTGTCCCTACCAAGAAGCACCTTACGTCGCGTTAAGAACATCAAATTATATAATCATTAATGGCATTTAAATTGCAAAATTTCTTGTTAACGATACTTCATTAGGAGACACATATGAAAGTTTATCTATTAAACACAACTTTATTATTCGTAACGTTAACATTTTCAAGCTTTTCAAACGCAAAGGATTGTAGAAATAACCCTTATTCAAGTGCATGTTCTGGGTCTCCGGCCAATTGTAGAGTGAGTCCTCATTCTTCTGCTTGTTGTGAATAGAGAGAACTAATATATCAGGACCCACTGTTATTGGTGGATTCTAAACTATCGCTTTTAAATGAGATGATAATTTCATAGAATGATCTTATGAAAATATTATTTATTTTTATTTTTATTTTGTGCCATGGCGCCATTGCCTCAGAGATTGATAGTTTTAATATTGATATCAAGACTCTTAAAGATGCATCACCTTTATTGAACTCAGAGGTTAATCATTCCATTCAACTGGCAATAAAAGAGTCCATGGAGGCTTATTCAGATACTTGTAATAAAAAATCACTTGTTAACATTTTGAAGAAAAAACTTGCAAGAGAAGGTATTAGTCATCATGAGCATTTCGCCATGGAGTCAGATCTAATTGATAAGGTCGATAGGAGAAAGTCCAAAAGTATTTATAGAAATTTTTCATTTAAAGAAATGTCATTAGTTTATATTTATCCTCGTGCCATGGGGAAGACAATAAATTTAGATGGACACCTTGTTGGAACAGATAAAATTGGGCACTTTTTTGCTGAAGGTTTTTTATATTATAATAATTATTTCAAAAAGGGACGTGAGCTCAAAGAGGCTTTAATTTTTGCAGCTGATGTGCACGAAGGTTTTTTGGCGGCTCGATTCACAGGTGTTATTTCTTATGGAGATTTAGTTGCAAATTTCAATGGTTATAGATTTTGGTCTCAAATTTTTAAAGATAATTCAGATCTCTTAAATGAAACTGATACAGCGTATATTTATTGTAAAGAAAATAAGTGGATTCAAAATCGTCAATTTAGATGGGATAGCTTTGTCGACTCTGGTTGGGATGAGAGTCGTAATTGTAGTAAGCTTTTTTCACAAACAGAAGTAGATAAAGTAAAAAAACATCTAAATAAGGTTGAACTAGCTAAGTGCCATAGTCCGGCTACAGTGGAATCCTTACAATCTCGTTATGGTGAATACTATAAATACTTAATTAATGATGAGGGGATTTCATTATATGGGCCGAATGATGTTCATATGCCAAAAACATTTTGGCAACGTGTAAACCAATCTTTGAGTTGGGGAGCGAATACAGCCGAATGGCCTGGGATTAAGTATATTCTATCAACAATTTTCTTCAATCGAAGCTAGTTTTTGTGCGGTGCGCGTCTTTATGACTTTTACTATTCTATTGTCGTCATAAATGAATTTTCATATGCTAAGTATATATAATTACTTCTATTAAAGGTTCATATAAAGGTTCATATGAAATATGTTTTATTTGCAGTTCTACTCCTTTCTTCTTTGAGTACATTTGCATATGAGAGAGATTACTTTTCCACGGCAAAAGGTGAACATATTGTTTACTCTTATGAAGAGGAAGATCGTTGGTTTTTAAAAGAACTTCTTATTCGTCCAGGTAAGCTTCAGGAGGAAGTAAACTCATTTGTCTTTGATTCGAAAGCGGCCATGAAGCAATTTAAAATAAAGAACTACAACCATCAAAGTTCCGCTAAACATAAATCTATTCGTTTTTTTAGAAATACAGAGGTCGCAACGAAATCCCTTTGGAAAGTAACAAAGAAGTGGGATTTAAACTGGGAAGAAAAATTTATTAAATGGTTAGAGAAGGATTTTAATAAGGATTTTTTTGTTAAACATCAAATTGTAACTGATTGTGCTGATGCTGCTTTTGCCCTTCGTTGGATTTTCGCTAGAATTCACGGTCTTCCGGCGGCCAATACAATGGCCGGGTCACATCTTTTATTTACTCAGGACTCCATGAAACAGGAGTGGACATTAATACCAACTGCTGAAAATTGGTATGAAGATAAATTATTCTTAACAGGTTTAGAGTATATTCTTAGGCATGCATTTACAGGAACTCTTGGAATTGATGGTTATCCTATAGAGATGAGCCCAGACGCTTTTAGGGTTGGAACTATTCATCTTGATGGCGTACATACCATGATCATCTCAAAAATTGATTTCTCTGGTAAAGGAGCTCCTATTTGGAAGTTAAGTAGTACTGTTCCTGCAGAGATTAGAGTTCTTTATGAAGAAATCATGCTTGACCAATCGGCAACAGATCAAGCCTCTGGTGCAATTATATCAAGTGATGAAGAACAATATCTCTATCAAACTGATGAGCATACAGGAGCGACAACGCTTTTCTATACTGATGGTGAGAAATTACAGTCAATTCAGCTGGGTGTAGGCGTTGATCTCTATGAGACTATTAGGAAGAAAAACGAAGCTCTTTTTATTGTTTATACAATTAATAATTCTCAGACAAATGACTACGATAAAAAAGTAAAGAAGATAAACCTTCTTGATCAAACCTCTTGTTTACTTGATTTAGGTGAATCAGATGAACTGTACTTTAGTGTTGAGTCAAGCCTTGTCGCTAGGACGTCATATGATGACCCTACTGAATCAATTCTCTATACATTTGATGACAACTGTAATGTAAGTATCGTTGAATCTTTTAGTTCAGAGCTTTATGGTTTTAGTGAATTAGGGAGTACAAAGTTTTTGGATTTTGATGATGCTCTAAGATATATGTTCCAAGATACCATTTATGACCTTGGAGATTATAGCTTTATCATGAAATATACTGACTTTGCATATATTTATGACAACTCAAGCCAAGCTCTTTCATTTAGTCATATCGATTTCAAAACAGGTACGAAAAGTCCTGCTAAGATGAGTGATATTGTTTATGAGTGTGGAAAGGGTGAGTGACTCTTATGCTATTTATAGTATAGGGAAGATGTCTCGTGTTCTTGTAAGTACAAAATAACTTTTAGGTGGTCTAATGAAAAAACAAGCAGCAATCTTAGCTATTCTTAAGCAATACATAACTCGAGATCATAAAAGACTTTTAGAAGTTGGTTGCGGTTCTGGCAATGATGCCGTTTTTTTAGGAAAACAATTTCCAGCTCTCCATTGGGTTACCTCAGACCTCAAACGAAACCATAAATTTATTAAAGAGAGATTAAAAGACCATAAACTTATAAATGTTCACGGGCCAGAAAAGCTAGAGGTTGGAAAAGATGACTTTCCTGGCAGACTAATGTTTGACTTAGTCTATACTGCCAATACATTGCATATTATGGGTTGGAAAACTAATAAAACATTCTTTAAATTACTTGGAAAACGTCTTAGAGAGGGAAGTCTGGTTTTCTTTTATGGACCATTTAATTATAATGGTGAGTTTTCTAGTGATAGTAATAAAGAACTTGATGCTAGTTTAAAGAAGAATGATCCTAAAAGTGGGATACGTAGTTTTGAAGACGTTGAGACTAATATGATTAAATCTGGTTTCAATTTACTCAATGATCATGAGATGCCTGAAGATAATCGTCTCCTAGTTTTTGAACGTCTTCAATTTTCTAAATACTAAATATTCTTTTATAATCTTTAGGAGAGTTATGTCTGAAAATATACAATTAATTAAAGTCTCAATGGATTATCAAGACTCCTTCATGGACGGTTTAAAAGAATGTGAAAAAGAGTCAAGTGAGCAGGCTTGGATTTACGTACATGAAAAAGATTTAGCTTTACCCAAAGAGAGTTTCAGCTCTTATATAGAAACATTATTAGACTATGAATTTACTGCGCCTGAATTTTTTGTTCGCGGTATAACTTATTGGGCAATTATGGGGAACGAAGTTGTTGGAAGACTCGGATTAAGGTTAGAGTTGAATGAAGAGCTGGAAAAACTTGGTGGACATATTGGCTATATAGTTCGACCAAGCTTTAGAGGGCAAGGAATTGCATCTAAGATGCTGGCACTGGCCTTAGAAACAGATTATGCCAAAGACATTGGTAAGCTTCTTCTTACTTGTGATTTGAATAACGAGGCATCAGAGAGAACAATTCTTAAAAATGGTGGTGTTTTTTATGATATCGTTGAGTTAGAGAGTAGAGCTAATAAGAAAAGATTTTGGATTAAATTATAGTCACTAAACTCGAGTTACCCTTGGCATTCTTTCTTATTCATGAGCTGGCGCATACTGTTGGTTATTCTAATGAGTGTGATGCCTCAAGTATTGAAGTTTCGGCCATGAGACTATCAGACACTGGCTTAAAGTTTAGAAATGGTTATCTTAAAAGATGTGGGATCAATTAATTAACTTTTTATACTTTCATCAAGCATTTCTGCAACAATTGTAGGTAGTTTTACTGCGGTCATTCTACAGTACAAGAAGTATGCTGTGAGGAAAAATAATACAATTACTGTTCCAAGAATCTCTTGTCCGCTAGGAACTCTTCCTAATAAAACCAGATTAGCACATAGTAATCCACATATAGATAAAGGTGTAATAAGACCAAACCTTGAAGAGAATACTATTTCACCGTCCTTTAGTTCACCGACACCTTTTAGAGCTATAAGGTTTCTAAAATTACCGATATCAAAGTTATAGCGAAAGACCATCGAAGTGGGACCTACAAACTTGTAAAGAGTTTCTTTTGATTTATAAATCATTTTATAATTGCTTGGGAACTCGTCTCTTCCATTCCATGGAGAAGTCCCAGATGAAAGTATAAGACCTTGTTGATAGTGCGGAAGATTAAAATTAAATATTTGATAGAAATCGTAGCCAACGGCCATGACTGTAAGAATAATAAATATTTCAATCGTACTAATAGTTTCCATTTTAAATCCCTTAGAAATAGTATAAGCATGGCATTATTCATTGGCCATACTTCATGAGATCGATCTCGATTACTGGAGTTCTTTAGTTTCCTTCTCTTTGATATTTGTGAGATATACTGCTAAGTTAGAATCCTTAACAGTTAGTATTAGGAGAGAAGTGATAAATAATTTTCATATTCATCTTTATTATAACAAAGAGACTATTTTAATTGCCAAGGACTTAGCTAAACAAGTTCAGGATAGCTTTTCTGTTCGTATTGGTACATTTCATGAAAGAAATGTCGGGCCTCATCCTCGGTGGAGTGTTCAATTGTCAGTACCTAATGAGCTCTTTGGAGATGTTTTATCTTTTGTCACAATGAATAGAAATGGCCTTACCATTTTCAGTCATCCTGATACTGGAAATGATCTTATTGACCATACAGAGCGTGCTATTTGGATGGGGGAGATATTAGAACTAAAAACTGATATCTTTAAGGAGTAATTTAAATATGACACCTTCTAAGGAAACACTATTAGATAATATCGAAAAAGAAAAGTATCAAATTCCCATAGACAAGGAAGCCACTCTTTTTGAATTTGATAAAGTGATTGAAGAGCACTGTGATGAGTTTGAGTATGAATTAGAAGCAAATGGATATACGATAGCTTTTCAAGACCTAGAGCCCGCAGCAACAAGTATTTTTAACTATAAAGTTATTGCTTATAAATGATTGGAATAGCTTCACTTTCCTACAGATGTCTTTTCATTCTAACGGGTTGCGAATTCGCCGGATCGTCAGGCCAATAATGTCTAGGATAACGTGGACGAAGATCACTTCTCAATAGCTCCCATCCAGTTTTCCATAGAGATGGTAAGTCACTAGCAGTCTGAATCACTTTGTTTGCAGGCGAAAGTAGCTTGAGTAATAAGGGTACTTTTGTATTTGCAATGTATGGATGCTCTACAACGCCAAAGAGATCCTGAATTCGAGCCTGAATGAAAGGACGATCTTCAAGGTATTCAATAGTGAAGCTTTTGCCATTACTAAGTATGATTTCTAGTGGAGCTTCCGTTTCCAGAACATATATATCTTGAGGCGCCAATTGATCTTGGATTAACTTAACTAAACCACGCTTTTGTATCTCTTGGTAGTTTGTATCAGGTTCAATACTTGATTCAATAAATAGTTCAAACATCTCGTCAGTAAACTCAGGACAGTTATGTTCTATGGAGGCTTTGTTTAAAGTAGAGACTCTTTGATTATACTCTCGTAACTTATTGTCATTTTCAAAAGGCCATGGCCAATTCGATTGCATTAACTTTACCAGGACATTACCTTTAGGAACGACTGGTGGAGCAGTAGTTGTAGATAATTTAAGTCCGCCATATTTTCTAATAGTGGAGAGTGTTAGAGTTCCTTTTTTTTCATTGAAAATACTTTCATTTATTGTCGACAGAAAAGCTGAATTGGTACTTTCAAGATCCTGTATTGTCATTTTTGAGGCCGCAACAATACTTGTTCCTATCGCCGCATTTGCTTTCGGATTTTCGAGAGCATCTAAAACAATAATAAAATCTGGAAGAGTTGTTGAAAGGGCAGAGTTAGATGTGACTTTTCCTCCGCGGCCCATACAGAGATTATAACTATCAGTATTCTTACCTTTTTTTATTATTTGCCTCTTAGCTGCGACACGATCTGGATACCCGGCCAAAAGAGCAAAACTAAGATCTCCTAAATTGGTCTTCTCTTTTGAGATCGGATTCACTCCCATTAGTCTTCTACTCAGTGACTGATAGAGCTCTATCACTCGTTTATAGGCCCTCGTATCTAGCATATGAGCTTGGTAATCACTTAAGCTATCATTTCGCCAGTGAACTGATTTAATTAGATCTAATTGGAGACAAATATCACAGTTCTCTTCTTCGTCATCAGAGAAAAATTTTGTTTGTTTAGATAAAACCATTCCTTCATTAATAAGACAGACAGCGAGTAGAATATCATTTAGTTTGTGATGCTCTTGCGCTTTGAAGAGCATTGTTCCAAGCCTTGGATGAAGTGGTAGTTTCGCAATATATTTTCCAAGTTCTGTGATTTTATTTTGTTTTAGAGCGCCTAAAATATTCAATAGCTCTAGTGCTTTATCTAGGTTTTTTTCTTCGGGGACTTGGAACCAATTCAGTTCTTTTGGATTATGTCCTAAATCTACGAGATCAAGAATATAGCTGGATAGCTCCACTCTCTTTACTTCGGGAGGGGTGAAGTGAGATCTTTGGTTGAAATCATTTAAGTGATATGTCCTGAAAACTAAGCCGTTTTGAACTCGCCCGGCGCGCCCTGCTCTTTGGGTTGCACTGGCCTTTGAAATTTTCTCAAGTTGCAGGAGGGGCATACCACTCCAAGGTGCGAAACTTGCTCTTCTCTCTGTCCCGGTATCCACGACTCCAGTAATGTTTGGAATGGTCAGAGAAGTTTCAGCAATATTCGTGGACAGTAAGATTTTTCTATTATTCCCTGTAAAAGCTCTATTCTGCTCTTTTTTAGGCAGAGTTGAATGAAGTGGAATAATCTCAATATCTCTTGGTACTGAATTCTTTAATTTATCCTGTAGAACTCTAATACTTCCCATGCCAGATAAAAAAACTAAAATATTACGAGGACAGCGGCGATCATGAAGCATATCCAGTATTGCATCTTCAATTTCTACTTCATGGTACTCAATCTCAATGGGAAAAACTCTTCCCGGTACATCAAATATTTTTGCCCCAATTAAATATTTTTCTAGTTCTGTGGTATCGAGAGTCGCAGACATCACAATAAGTTTCAAGTCAGGCCGTGTGGTTGCCTGTAACTTTCTAATTAAGCATAATGCGGTGTCTGTGTGAATACTACGTTCATGAAACTCATCAAGTATAATAATACTGAATTTACTAAGAGTTGGATCTTCACGTAAGTAGGAAAGAAATAGTCCTTCAGTGATAAAGAGTAATCTCGTTTCATCACTTGTGATTTTATCAAATCGAATATGATGACCTACTAATGTACCAAGTTTGGTTTTAAGAGTATCTGCACACCTCTCAGCTGAAAGTTTCGCTGCTAATCTTCTAGGCTCTAAGACTAAAACCATACCGTCTGTTTTTGAAACTAGATAGGGGGGCAATCGAGTTGTCTTTCCAGCTCCAGTTTCTGCTTTTAATAGTAAGCAATTATTTTGACTAAGAGATTGGCAAATACTTGTAAGTTGCTGATCTATTGGGAATTTATTGGGTTCTAGCTGCACAAAAGCATTTTAAGTAACTTTAAAGAGTCTGTAAATGATTGGAATTCTTCTATGAAAACAAGTTTACAGAGTATATAAGAACTAAGCTCATTGAAATGAGTTATAGGATTATTACAATGAATAAAGAGATTACATGCTCAACCTGTACCGCACTTTGTTGTCGACTAGAGGTACGCCTCATTGATGATAGGGATGAACTGATACAAGTTGATCTAACTGAACAGGTGGATGGATTATACTTTGTTATGAAGCGAGGAGAGGATGGTTGGTGTGAAGCACTAGATCGCAAAACAATGCTGTGTACAATTTATGAAAAAAGACCAACTATATGTAGAGAGTATGAAGTTGGGGACTATGACTGTATAAATGAGAGAGAAAAACACCTTCGTTAGGAATTTAAATGGCCAGCTTACAAGAAACAGTAATGAAAAGTATGATTAAAGACCTTGAGAATATAGGAAGTCTTGAAGATAGAAAGCTTGTAAGGAAAGAATGCTCTCTGCTCCTAAAACGAATTGAAAGTGCAAAAAAATTATTTTCAGATAATAAAGAACTAATCTCCCAACTTCTCGAAATAGAGCTTAAGACTAAGCTTCTCAAGGTATAGCTAACTAATAGTTCCTAGATGACGAGTTGTCACGATATGTGTTATTAATAGACTATGAAACAAACTGAAATTCAGACGGATATAGTGATTATCGGAGCAGGAGCTTCCGGTATGATGGCCGCTCATTTTTGTGCTAAGGGTGGAAAGGAAGTCTATATTCTAGATCATAACAAGCAAGTTGGACGAAAAATCTTAATTTCTGGCGGAGGAAAGTGTAACTTCACAAATTTATATGGCTCGGATCCAAAAGATTACTACTCTGAAAATCCTCACTTTGTTAGGTCTGCTCTTTCCAGATATTCCCCATGGGAATTTATTGATTTAATGACTAAAAATAATATACCCTATGAAGAAAGACTACATGGCCAATTATTTTGTAAAAAATCTGCGAAAGATATAAATACAGTTCTATTATCTCAATTACAGAAACCCAATATTCACCTTAAATTAAGTGAGGCCGATCTTGAGGTAAGTATTAAGAGCGATAGCTTCTACGTAGCAAATGCAAATATTTCAATTAAGACGAAGAAACTTATTATTGCCACCGGAGGCATTGTTCTACCGCAAATTGGGGCTTCTGACTTTGGTTATGTTTTAGCGAAAAAAGTTGGACATAAAATAATTCCTGTTACACCAGCGCTCGTTCCTCTTAAAATCGAGGGTTTCTCTTCTCTATCTGGCAATGCCTTTATAGCTGGAATCACCTGTAATGGTCATTATGTTGCAGAAAATGTTTTGTTTACACACAAAGGTTTAAGTGGCCCAGGTATATTAAAAACTTCTTTGTTTTGGAATCATGGAGATTCGATCGAGGTCAACTGGCTACCTTCAATGTCGTTAGCTGATATGCTTAAAAAAGTTTCAGGAAATACTCGAGTAGATAATATGATTAAAAAGTATCTTCCTAATAGTTTTGTGGATTTATTTTTTGAACGCATAGATATTGATGGATCTCTCTACGTAAGTCGTTTATCAAAAGATATGATTCTAAAGATTAAGAATGAGCTTCATTATATGAAGCTCGTACCAACAAATACAGAAGGTTTTAGAAAAGCTGAGGTTTCTCGTGGTGGCATCTGCACCAGTAAAGTTTCCTCCAAGACATTGGAGAGCCAATTGCAACCAGGGCTCCACTTTATTGGAGAAGTTCTCGATGTCACAGGTCAGCTGGGCGGACACAATTTTCAATGGTGCTGGGCAAGTGCTAGTGCGGTTGGTGAGGCCTTAAGATAAAGCTCCTTACTAGTTTTTTTTATATATATGAGTTAGAATTTAAGTTTGAAATATAGGAAGAAAATAGATGAAGAAAAAAGAAAAAAAAGTGATTGGGTGGCGTGAATGGGTAGGAATGCCAGACTTAGGTATCAAGCAAATTAAGGCAAAGGTTGATTCCGGAGCAAGAACCTCATCTCTTCATGCATTTGATATTGAACTCTATACTCGTCGTAAAGTTGAGTATGTTAAATTTACGGTTCAGCCGGATCAAAAATCCAAAAAAGGTGAGATTGTATGTAGTGCTAAGGTGTTAGAGTTTAGAAAAATCAAAAGTTCGAACGGTCAAACTGAATTAAGACCTGTGATTTTAACAACGATAGAGTTACTTGGTGAAGAGTGGGAAGTAGAAGTTACTCTTACTAATCGAGATGAGATGGGATTTAGAATGTTACTTGGACGTGAAAGTATAAGAAAGAAATTTTTAATTGATACAGGTAATTCATTTTTTGGATTAAAAAATCAAAGTAAGGATAAAGTATGAAGCTAGCAATACTGTCTAAGGAACCTAAGAACTATACAACTAAACGTTTAGTTGAAGCTGCAAAACTTAGAGGTCATGAAGTCAAAGTGTTAAATACTCTTAAATTTGCATTGGACTTAGAAGAAGAGGCGCCAGATCTTTACTATCGACAAAAACACTTATCAAATTATGATGCCATCTTACCGAGGATTGGTGTTTCATTAACATACTTTGGAACTGCAGTTGTAAGGCAATTTCAACAAATGGATGTTTATAGTCCTAACTCTGCTGACGGTATATTAAACTCTAGAGATAAATTACGAAGCTTTCAAATTCTAAGTAAGCATAAAATTGGAATACCTGCGACAACTTTTGTAAAAGATAAAAAGGATGTACTTCCTGCTATTGAAAGAGTTGGTGGCGCACCAGTTGTTATTAAACTTCTTGAAGGGACTCAAGGAATCGGAGTGCTTCTCGCTCATACGATCGAGATGGCGACCTCTATTATTGAGTTACTACAGAGTCAAAAACAAAATGTTTTAATTCAAAAATTTGTTGCCGAGAGTAAAGGCAAAGATATTAGAGCTATTGTTGTTGGGGACAGAGTTATTGCCGCAATGAGAAGAGTTGCTCAGGGACAAGAGTTTAGAAGTAATGTTCACCGTGGTGGACATACCGAAATGGTCGAACTAGATGACCAATATAAAGAAACGGCAATTAGAGCAGCAAGACTTATGGGCCTTGCAATCGCTGGAGTTGATATGTTAGAAGGAAAAGATGGTCCTCAAATAATGGAGATTAACTCTTCTCCAGGTTTAGAGGGAATTGAAGGTTGTACGAACTTAGATATCGCCGGAGCTATGATTGATTTTATCGCGGCAAAAATAGACTTTCCTGAAATAGATTTTAAGGAAAAGCTTTCTGTTAGTAAGGGGTATGGAGTAAATGAGATACTTATACCTGAAGGATCTGAATACGTAGGAAAGTCCATTAAGGACTCAGGTCTTCGAGAAAAAGATATTAATGCGCTATCTTTACACCGAGAGGGAATGGTATTTCCAAACCCTAAAGAAGATAAAATTTTAGAAGCTGAGGATCGTATTTTATGTTTTGGTAAAACAGAGTCCATGAAAGATTTGATTCCTATGAAAACTAGAAAACGCAGAAAACCAAAAACTCAAATTCTCACTGATGAAGATATTGATAAAATGAAAGATGAGTCATAAATGAATCAAAAAGCATTTAAAAAAGATCCTGATATTTTAACTATCGGTGGGACTAAGATTAAAAGGGGTGAAAGGATCAAGTTACAGCTTGACTGTGCCGCTCTCTATGATTACACAAAATTAACTATTCCTGTTGAAGTTATCAGAGGCGTTGAGAAGGGACCTGTACTTTTTATTTCTGCTGCAATTCATGGTGATGAACTAAATGGTATTGAAATAATTCGAAAACTACTTAAGAAAAAATTCTTAAAAAAAATTAAAGGGACATTAATTCTTGTGCCTATTGTGAATGTCTTTGGTGTCCTTAATAAGTCTAGGTATTTACCAGACAGAAGAGATTTAAATAGATCCTTCCCAGGTTCTCGGAATGGCTCACTTGCAAACAGATTAGCTTATATTTTTATGAAGGAAATTGTTTCTAAATGTACTCATGGAATTGATCTTCATACTGCAGCGATACACCGAACCAACTTACCACAAATTCGAGCCTGCTTGGATGATAAGGTTACAAAAGAGCTTGCGGAGGGATTTGGTGCACCCGTCGTTATAAACTCAAATTTAAGAGATGGCTCACTGAGGGAAGCTGCCAGAAGAAAGAATGTTTCAATGCTATTGTTTGAAGGTGGAGAAGCCTTAAGGTTCGAAGAAAATATTATTTCTAAAGGGCTTCGAGGTTGTATCAGCGTTATGAATAAAATTGGTATGGTCACAGATATTAAGCCCTTAAAGAAAAAATCAAATATCTTTATTGCAAAGTCTAGTTTTTGGGTTAGAGCACCCCGAAGTGGAATCTTTTCAGTACATAAAAAGATTGGTGCGAATATTAGTGAGGGCGATCTATTGGCCGTAATTTCTGATCCTTTCGGAGGGGAATCTCTTAATATTATTGCGGATGAAGATGGAATCCTTATCGGGGCGGCACTCTTGCCTCTAGTTAATCAGGGTGATGCTATGTTTCATATTGCTACTTTTAGAGACTCTGCAAAGGTTAAGCGCGCCATTGAGAAACACAACGAGTTTGACGCTGACTAGATGTTCCTCTTTAAAGAGTGTATTAAAACTTGTATAGTAATGCTCGATTCAGGGGATAGATATGATTCAAGAAAATACTGTAAGCTATATAAAGAATGTTTTTGAGAATATGCCGACTGATTGGCTGAAACTAACTACTCATAGGTTAGATATTTACAACGAAGAACTCGCCAAGTCAGAGTTTTTGGAACAATTTGAACAATTATCTCATCTAAATCTTACAGACCCTGAAACTCTTAAAATTAAACTAAGTGGACTTCCTACAGCTTACGATTATATAAGATTAGGACATCCACTTTCCTGTATTTTAGAGTGGGCGGTTGGGAAGTCAAATGATGTAGCTGTTGAGAATGTCATCAGTTTCTCATCTCAGATAATGCCAATCTTAGCGATTCTCAGAAAGAACCTACTTGATAACACTAAAACTCAAATTATCTATAAGGACGAACTACCAAAGTGTTTTGATGCAGATCTACTTCGAAATACTTATGGTTATAAATTTGATTTAATTAAATACAAAAGCAGTGACGACTTTTCTGTATTTGATGGTGTGTCTATTTATCTTACTTCATTGGACGTCGCAGGACGGGCCAAGTCTGATCTTAAAGCTGACTTTGTTGTCGGAATGTACTCTGACCTTGGAAGTATAACTCTAGTTAATGAATCTCATAGTAATTATATTTCAGAAATTCTACATGTAAGAAGAAGAGAATCTATCGCTATGTCACCTAATGATTCCCTTACAGTTCTAAAAAATATAATTACTAGTTCACCTCTAAAAAGAATCCCAGTGAGTTCGAGTCGTAGAGATCTTGCTACAAAGGCTATTAGAAAAATCTCAAATACAGCTCCTGACGCTTCTGTCGCTCTTGGTTCAAGTGGCCTATCCGTCCAATACGCTATCATGATGGGACTTATAAACCATGCTCAAGATAATCATAAGGGAAAGGATATAAAGTTTATTGTGCCACCCAATTGTTATGGCGGTACCAATGATCAAGCAAGGAGAGTTGCTACCTGTATTGATAATGTTGAAATCTTAGACCTCGCAGTTGATGACGGGCAAGATATGGTTCAAAGTATCGAAAGAATTCTAGACCAAGTTGCAAATGAAGATTCTGTACCATTTATAATTGCAGAAATTCCAACCAACCCAAGAGTTGAGATTCCAGACTTGGCCAAATTAAGAGACACGCTAAGTAAGAATAGAAAAACTAAAGATGGGCAAAACTCTGTTGCTCCTGTTTTCGTCTTAGATCAAACATTTTGTCCTAACGTTAAATTTTTAGGTGAGGGAGATTTCCTCTCAACAGTTAAAACTATTTCATATGTTAGCGGGTCTAAATTTCCATCTGGTGGCCTTTGTACTGCCGGTTATTGTGTTGCCAACACTATTGGGGATGATCTTATAGCCTATGTGAATAAGCACTTAAGGTTATGTGATAACGAAGCAACTGATCTACAAATTGAAATACTATCTAAACAAATGCCCTCAATGCTTAAAAGAATTGATGATGCTTATAAAAATACACGTGGCTTTGTGAATTTTATTCAAGAGACTTTGCCTCAGGCCAAAATGAATTTTGTTTCCGAAGAATTGGCAGCGCTTGGCTTTACACCTTCTGTCTTTTCATTGGACCTTCCTACAAGGGGAGATACCCATGAAGAGAGAGAGTCTTTTAAGAGGGAACTAAACTTGAAGTTGATTAATCTTATGATCCAAAATATTCCGGAACAGAGTAAGCATTGTGTAAGCTATGGGCAATTACAGGGTTGTTATTGGACAATACCGGCCACATCTACACAGGGCACGACTAAAGAGGGAGATAAGGACTATATTGTAAGAGTCGCGATCTCTCCAGACTTTGATTTAAAGCTGCATAACAAAATTTTTGCACAATTTTGTAATGATCATATTAAGTATTAAGTAGAAAATAGTGATTAGCAGCTTGCTTAGTAAGTGGATGAATCTTTGTCATTTCATTAAAGTAATCTAATGAAAAATTATAACATTCTAAAAATGAGAGTATTTGTTCTTTTGTCACGATTTTGCGGCCGCTTTCTATATGATCAATTATTTTTGGTTTAATCTCTATTTTTTTACCAACATGGAGTAATGTGAGTTTTCTTTTCTCACGCATAAAACGAAGTACTAAGCTTTCAGGATTTTGGTAATCTGGCTTTTTCATAATTATTCCGGCGGTAGTTCAAAGCTAATTAAGCCTAACATTCCTTTTCTGAAGTCATTGAGAATGATGACGTAGATATGCTCATAATCAAAGTGGCCACCTGATCGAAGGCAACCTCTTCTTTTACCAATATGCTCAATGGCCGTGAGTACATCTATGTCGAGAGATTTAAGCTCATAAAATTTTTGAAAATCCGTTGAACGAATTTCTAATAAGTACTTGATAATGAAACAGGCCGAGTCTTCCGGCGTTATAATATGATCTGGAATAGCGTGTATTGCCGATAACCACTTAGCATGTATTTCTTCTTTAATTCTCGGAGGCATGACACCTGGTGTATCAATAATTTGAAGATCTTTATCTGCTTTAACCCACAGCTTTTGTTTTGTTTGTCCAGGTTTCGAAGCTGCTTTGGTGGCGTTTCTATTGGCAAGCTTATTAATAATTGTTGATTTCCCTGTATTTGGTAAACCCAGCACCATCATTGTCATTTGTTTTTTTTCAGCGATATTAGCATTTGATTTTAGCCGATGAGATTGAAGAATTTCTCTTGATCGTTTGACGATAGCTTTAATTGAGATCGGGTCTAGGGCATTAATAAAAATGAATGACTCATTTTGTTCTGTGAACCAGGATTCCCAAAGTTTAATAGATGCTGGATCTGCAAGATTCGCTTTATTAAATACGATTAAGTAAGGCTTCTCACCGGACTGGTTGTAAATGGCCTTATTACCTGAGGCCATAGGTACACGAGCATCCCTAACTTCCACAATGATATTAACTTTTTTAATATTTTCTTTTATTTGGTTAATGGCCTTCTTCATATGGCCTGGAAACCAGTTAAAGCCTTGATTATTACGGTGTTCTATATCGTCTTTCATGATGTTTTTTAGCATTGACTGTGCATAGGGTCAAGTTCAGTGAATACTAGCGCTTTTAGTCATTAAATCGTAAAATAGGCATATGTCAGATATTCAAAGAGAGATGGACATTATTCTCAAAGAGACCTTTTCTCACGATAGCTTTCGTGGAGAGCAAGCTGAAGTGATTAAATCCGTAATTGAGGGGAATGATGCACTTGTCTTAATGCCTACTGGAGCGGGAAAATCTTTGTGTTTTCAAGTACCCGCATTATATTTTGGAGGAACAACTATTGTTGTTTCACCACTAATAGCTTTGATGAAAGATCAAGTGGATGCATTAGTAGGAAAAGGGGTTGAGGCCGGTTTTCTTAACTCTACTTTAATCAGTGCTGAGCAAAGACAAGTCGAGGAAGCTCTCTTCTTTGGCCATTATAAGTTACTTTATGTCTCACCAGAAAGATTAATGATGGATAGCTTTCAAGAGCTTTTAGAGGAATGTGACATCTCTTTGTTTGTCATTGATGAGGCCCATTGTGTTTCTCAGTGGGGACATGACTTTCGTCCTGAATATATGAAACTAGGTATATTGGGGGAGAAGTTTCCAGATGTACCAAGAATTGCTTTAACTGCCACTGCAGGTGAGGCAACAAGAACAGATATGCTTCAGAGTCTTGGAATGAAAAATGCTGAGGTATTTGTCTCTCGCTTTGATAGACCCAATATTGAATACCTCATTCAAAAAAAATCAACTAAAGATATAAATCTTCAAAAACTATCTGATTTTATAACAGGCAACTATTTAGGATGTACTGGTATTGTGTACTGTCTCTCAAGAAAGAAAACTGAAGATATTGCAAAATATTTAAGAAAGCATAAGTTTAAGGCCTATGCGTATCATGCTGGTCTTAGTCTAGATAAAAGGGAGGCTATTCAAAATAAATTTCTTCAAAACAAAGGTGTGATCATAGTCGCCACAATTGCCTTTGGTATGGGGATTGATAAACCTGATGTTCGCTTTGTAGCTCATATGGATATGCCTAAATGTTTAGAGTCTTATTATCAAGAAACAGGACGTGCAGGACGAGATGGTGAACCGGCCAAGGCGTGGATGCTTTTTGGCAGACAAGAAGTTGTCACTATAAAGCGCATGATGAATAAGGGAAGAATTGGAGTTAAAAGACAGAGAGTGAATAATCAGAAGCTTGATGCCATGATTGGCCTATGTGAGACAACATCTTGTCGCAGAGTCGTACTCCTGAATTATTTTAATGATGTGTATGAAGGCCCCTGTCATAACTGTGATGTCTGTAATGAAATAGTTGAAAGTCAAATTAACGCTACAGCTGAAGCCATTATTGCTTTACGTTGTGTGCATGAAACAAAACAAAAGTATGCAGTTGAGTATATGATCCAAGTTTTAACTGGATATGATACTGGAGAGATTCAAGTTAGAGATCATCATAAGATAGAAAGCTTTGGAAATGGATCTCATATTTCAGAAGATAAATGGAAATCTATTTATAGACAACTAATAGCAGGTGGCATGCTTAAGATGAAAATGGATGGGTCTTCGAAAATTGAATTAACAAGTAAAGCTTTACCTGTTATAAAAGGCGAAGAAGAAGTATGGCTCAGAGGTGACTTAACTAAGCCTGCTCCAAAAAAGAAAAAATTCGCAACGAAATCTAGAAAAAAAAGAACTCCAAAAGTTCAGTATTCAGAAGTTAAAGAAAAACCAAACTTTAGTTGTAGTGATGAACAGGCCGTTTTTGAATATTTGAAACTTATAAGAAAAAATGTCGCTAGAAATAAAAGAACCAAGCCTTTTAGAGTATTTCCTGATAAAACCCTCTTAGAGATGGCGAGTAAACGTCCGACGCAAATGGCAGAACTTGAAAATATTTACGGAGTAGGACCTAAAAAGCTTAAGCGATATGGGAAGATATTTTTAGAGGCGCTCAGTGGTATGTAATATTATTCGTAATTTAATTAAATCAAATATTAAAGACTAGGGAAAAAGAAGTGCACTATATTTTATGTAAAGATGATAATTGGACTAGTATTTTAAAAAAAGAACTAACGGCTGACTTCACTAAAGATTGTTATGTTTTGAAAGGGTTCCCACTAATAAAGCTGCCCGCTGAAACGAACTTAAAAGATGGATATATAGCATTCTCTTCTACTGCATTGATTGATGCTGCACTTGTTCCGGACAATAGTGTCTCTAAGCAGGCCGCCGAGATCATGGCAGACCTTTCATCAAAAATTGAGCCAGGCTCTAAGATCAATTGCCACGTTTTTGGACTCACTGAAAAATATGGAATATTAGAAACAGGCAGGGCGGAAATAATAAGTGGTAAGGTCACCCAAGCTCTAAAAAAGAAAAATATACATTGTCCGAGAAAAGGTTTCGATCGCACTCTTGGCTTCTTACAGATTCTGATCTTACCCAATCGCTCTGTGGCGGTATCTTTTATTAAGAAAGAAGATTTGGCTTCATATCAATCTCTAATCTCTCCATTCGCTGGAGGCTTTAGTAATGTGGGAGATGACCTAAAGGCACCATCTAGGGCCTTTAAAAAGCTTATAGAGGCACAAGAAGTTATGGGAATCAAGATCTCTGAAACTGATATTGTTGTTGATCTTGGAGCTTGCCCTGGTGGATGGACCTATGTTGCCCGTAAAAGCGGAGCAAAAGTTATAGCTCTTGATCGATCACCTCTTGCTAAAGAGTTAATGGAAGATAAATTAGTCATATTTAAAAAAGAAGATGCTTTTAAGTTTGAAGTCAAAGAGCCGGTCGATTGGGTCGTTTCTGATATTGTCTGTGCTCCTGAAAGGATTTTAGAACTTATTAATTATTGGGCGGTTGAAAAAAAATGTAAAAATTTTGTTTTTACCATTAAGTTTAAAGGTCATCAGGATTACGGTTTACTTAAAAAGTTTAAAAATATTGCGAAAGAAGTTGATTATAATGTCATTCTGAAACAGCTAAACGTTAATAAGAATGAAGTGACTATTATGGGCACCCAGTATTAATGCCTTGCGTTGTACGTAGGTGGGTGTAAGCTCACATTAATTCACTATTCATTTAAAGCTATCTCTAATACAATTCATCCCTATGGATGATCTTACCTTCAACCTTTGGCTAGGTTTCGGAATTTTTTGTGTTTTATCAGAGCTCCTTTTACCTGGGCTCGTCATGGTATTTGTTGGGCTTGGGTCTCTAACTGTTGTTCTCACTATGCACTTAGGATATATCCACACTATCCCAGAGCAATTTACGACTTTTTTTATTAGTTCTATTTTTTATTTAGTAACACTACGTTTTCTAGTATTAAGACTTGTGCCAATAAATGAAATAAAAACAGATATAGATGAAGACCGTGCTGCTTTAGGTTCAATTGTGACTATTATAGATGATATTACTCCTGAGAGTTTAGGGCGTATCGAGTACAGTGAAAGTACATGGCAAGCAAAAGCAGATGATAGTAAGATCACTATTTTAAGTGGTGATAAAGCTAAAATAGTAGGACGTGAGAATATCACATGGATTGTTCAAAAGTTATAATTAAGGAGTTAAGTTGCTAAGTTTTTTATCAGGAATTATTATTTTTGTTTGTTTTTTAATATTAAAAACAGTCATTATTGTCACGGAACGTGAAAATGTAATAATCGAAAGATTAGGGAAGTATCAAAGAACTTTGGAGCCTGGGATTTATTTTCTCATACCATTCTTTGACAATGCGGCCTACAGGCAGGAAATGAGAGAGCAAGTTATAGATATCCCATCTCAGGGGGTTATTACAAAAGATAATATTCAAGTGGAAGTTGACGGTCTACTTTATTTAAAAGTGATGGATCCTAAAAGGGCGAGTTATGGAATAGGTAACTACTTAGCAGCAACAAATAATCTTGCACAAACGACCATGAGATCTGAAGTTGGTAAGATTACTCTTGGTGCTATCTTCTCTGAGAGAGAAGAAGTTAATGCTAAGATTATAAGTGAAATAGATAAGGCTTCAGACCCTTGGGGTGTAAAAGTTTTAAGATATGAAATTAAAGATATTTCACCTTCTAGACACGTTGTTGAAACGTTAGAAAAACAGATGGAAGCTGAAAGAGAAAAAAGAGCAGAAATCACAAGGGCCACTGCAGAAAAAGAAAAGTTAATAAATGTTTCGCAAGGTCAGAGGCAACAGGCGATTAATATCTCTGAGGGTGAGAAACAGAAACGAATCAATGAAGCTAAAGGTAAAGCAGAAGGGATTAAGTTGATTGCTGAATCAACTGCAAAGAGTCTTGCTATGGTAGGAGAGTCGATTAATCTTGATGGTGGCCATGAAGCTCTTAAGATGCGTTTAGTTGATCAATACATTGATCAGCTAGATGAAGTTTTACATGCAGGAGATGTATCTTTATTTCCTTCAAATTTGGCATCTCTTAAGGGTGTTATAGACGAACTTAAAGGCAACAACTCTAGTACGAAAGGAAGTAATCATGTCAGTAGATAATTTGGTATTTATGATAATTTTGGGGGCGCTATTTATTTATGTCATTAGTGCATTAATTAAATCCCTGCGATTAGTACCGGCCCGAATTGAATTTATTGTGGAAAGGTTTGGACGTTACCATACGACTCTTCAAGCAGGGTTTCATTTCTTGATACCATTTGTAGATAGAGTAGCATTTACACAAGACTTAAAGGAACACACGATGGATGTTCCCTCTCAGACTTGTTTCACAAAAGACGAAATCCAGGTCGAGGTTGATGGTGTTATTTACTTACAAGTATTTGACTCGCAGAAAGCAAGCTATGGTATTACTGATTATCAATACGCGGCCATTCAGTTAGCTCAAACCACAACGAGAGCGATCATCGGGACATTAGATCTAGATCGTACCTTTGAGGAGAGAGAAGCTATTAGCGGTAAAGTCGTTTCAGTCTTAGATAATGCTGCTATGAAATGGGGAGTAAGAATCTTAAGGTTTGAAATTAAAAACCTCGTTCCTCCTGAATCTGTAAGACAATCAATGGAGAAACAAGTTACTGCAGAAAGAAATAGACGTGCCATCTTAGAGCAAAGTGTAGGACATAAGCAGTCTTTGATTAATACTTCGGAAGGACAGATGAGTGAACTCATTAACAACTCTGAAGGGGAAATGCAAAAACGTATTAACGAGGCAAGTGGTAGAGCATCTGAAATTCTTGCACTAGGTGAAGCAACAGCTGAATCAATAAAAAAAGTAGCTGAGGCGATAAGTGGACCAGGCGGTAAAGCTGCTGTTAATTTAGAATTAGGTCAAAAGTACATAAGATCTCTAGCAAAATTAAAAACTAATGATAATAAAGTTATTATGGGTGGGAATCTTGCTGATATGAAAGAAATGCTTAAGGGCCTTGAGATAGATATTTAGATTCATGGATGTTATCAAAGAATCTTTTTATAATCTTACTTTCGAAAACTTACACTCTTTAATGAGAGAGAATGGTTTTAATGAATCAGCAACGTCGATTCTTTTTAACCATTATTATAAAAAGAAAAATAGTGACCCATGTTCTAAAGATATTAGCTTATCAACAATCTCTTACTTAAATAAGAACTTTGATTTTACACTTCCTGAAATAGATACTGTCCACGAATCTAGCGATAAGACTGTTAAGTTTTTATTTAAGCTTAAAGATGGAAAAAAGGTGGAGTCGGTACTGATTCCCTTTCATAATAAATATTCAATTTGTCTTTCCTCTCAAGTCGGTTGTGCTATGAAATGCTCCTTTTGTTTTACGGGTACCCAAGGACTAAAAAGAAATCTTGAAACCTCTGAAATCATTGGCCAGTTTTTAGCCGCGTGGCATTGGTTAAAATTAAATCGACCAGGGGAAGAAAAAATATTAAATATTGTATTTATGGGGCAAGGTGAGCCCTTACATAATTTTGATCCTGTTAAAGCGGCATGTGAAATTTTTGTCTCTCAATATGGAACCTCTATTGGTCATCAAAAAATTACAATCTCTACCTCCGGTTATATTCCAGGGCTTGCACGTTGGAAGGATGAGATACCTGGGGTTAATCTAGCTTTATCCCTTCATTCTCCGATGGAAGAGAAGAGAAATGAGTTAATTCCGATTAATAGAAAATATCCATTAGCTGAAGTTCTAGATTACATTGATGATATTCCCTTAGCTAAGAAACAGTTTATTACCTATGAATATCTACTGATTGATAATCTAAATGATTCTATCGAAGATGCTATGGTGACTGGTGAACTACTCAAAGGTAAAAGAGCCTATATAAATATTATTCCATTTAATCCCTTTCCTGGTTCTAAGTATAAGAGACCATCTGAAAAGAAAATTGCTAGTTTTAAGACGGCATTAGATACCTTTAAAATCCCTATACTTGTAAGAAGTACAAAAGGTGATGATGTTCTAGCGGCCTGTGGCCAATTAAATACTTCCGATTAGATAACTAACACTCTGCTCCTTCCTTTACATTTATCCCTCAAAGGTTATACTGATATTTTTATTATCAGAGGGAATATCATGAACAAATTTTTACTAATTTTACTTACTCTTTTTATCACTTCTTGTGGAATGCAAAGCATCCCGACAGCTTTAAATGAAGTTGAGGCCAAATGGGCGGAAGTTCAAAATCAATACAAAAGACGTAGTGATCTTATTCCAAACCTTGTATCCACTGTTAAGGGATACGCAGCTCATGAGAAAAGTACTCTTCAGGCAGTTGTTGAAGCAAGAGCAAAGGCAACTTCAGTAAATGTTGATGCCTCAAAACTTGATCAAGCAAGCATGGCAAAATTCTCACAAGCTCAACAGGGAGTTTCTTCAGCTCTTGGACGCTTAATGGTCGTAGTTGAAAAATATCCGGACTTGAAGGCAAGTGCAAATTTTCGTGACTTACAAGTACAATTAGAAGGAACTGAAAATAGAATTACAGTGGCAAGAAACCGTTATATTGAGACAATTAAAGGATTCAATAATCTCGTAACTGTACCTCCTACATCTTGGTATAATTCAGTGTTTTTAAAACATGATAAAAAACCCCAATTTCAGGTTGAAAACTTAGAAAAAGTTAAAGATGCTCCAGAAGTTAAATTTTAATTGAAAGCTTTACTCGTCCTAACATTCTTTATCGGCCTGTCTCAGTTTTCTCATGCAAAAGAGGTTACTCGTGGTGGAAAGGCCATCGTAGATCATGCGGGTTTACTATCCCCACAAGCTAGAATTGCATTAAGTAATTCTCTTTTTGAAATTAAAAGACAAACAGGTAATGAGATTGCTTTACTCACTATTAAATCTTTAGATGGTGACACAATTGATGGTTATGCTTTAAAAGTCGTAGATCAGTGGAAGCTTGGTCAAAAAGAAAAAGATAATGGAATTTTATTTCTAATTTCAGTTGCAGATAGAAAAATGAGAATTGAAGTTGGGAGTGGATTAGAAGGTGATCTTCCTGATATAGTTGCTGGCCGTATCATTAGAGACGTTCAGCCATACTTTAAGAGGGGAGACTATCAATCTGGAATCATTTTAGGACTCTCTCATATTGTTGAAAAAACAGGGGGTAAATTAACGAATACACCTCGTGTAACAAATAGACGATCAGGAAAAAAATCTTCTGGTTTATTATTTATAATTCTATTTATCCTCTCAATGCTTTTTGGTAGACGACGAGGATTGGTATCAGGACTTCTCCTTGGAAGTGCACTTGGGGGTGCCTCATCTCGTGGCGGCTTTGGTAGCGGCGGAGGATTTGGTGGCGGTGGTAGCTTTGGCGGAGGCGGAGGCGGAGGCTTTTCAGGCGGCGGCGCCAGTGGAGGTTGGTAATGAAAATATCTGAGACGGATAAAGAGATTATAAGTGAAGCAATAAAAACTGCTGAATCAAAGACTTCCGGCGAAATTGTTCCTGTTATTCTAGGTAGCTCCGACTTTTATCCTGCAGCTCACTTCAGACTTGCTCTGATTATGGGGATTTTAGCTTCACTCATTTGTTATTATACATATGATTTTAACGATCCAATTATGCTCTTATTTATTCAACTTCCTGGAATGGTTGTTGGGTACTTACTTGCTTACTTAAACTTTTTTAAAAGATTGTTCACATCACAATCCGAGATGGATGAAGAGGTCTTTCAAAGAGCACTTGAAGTTTTTTATAAGAATAAAGTTTCTATGACTAAAGATCGTACTGGAATTATGATCTTCATTTCTTTGTTAGAGAGAAAGGTTGAAATCCTGGCAGATTGTGGCATTAATGAAAAAGTCGAAAAAGAGTATTGGAATAATATGTTAAATAATCTTTTGAGTAAAATTAAAACGAATGATATCACCTCCGGTTTAGCTGAAGCGATTGCAGAGTGTGGTAGAAGCCTAGAAAAATCATTTCCAATTAAGGGCGACGATACTAATGAAATCTCTGATGATTTAGTTACAGACTAATTATGTTTTATCGGCCACGTACCCAATGGGAAAATATATTAACAAAACCTCTCGTTAAACAAAGTAATTTTTTAAATAAAGTTTGTAAGGTGAATCACCGTGATGCTCTTGTTATAAGAGAAGCCTTCTTTGATAATCTTAGTTTTTCACTAGTTCGGAGAATATTTAAACTCGTGAAGGATGTTACTGATGCAGACGGAATTGATTATAGCTTTCAAGATATAATATTCGATCGCTTGTTGAGAGTAAGTGGCATTGCATACCTTTATCCTGAAGACCAAAACTCAGAAGACAATATTATTTTTGGTGAGGGCTATCATGTTTACTCTGCCGCCTATCATGACCTTGATGTTTTAATTGAGTTTATTAATTCTCGAGATGATATCAGGTCAGTATGTGACTTAGGTTCAGGTTCTGGCCGTGCTCTTTTTTATATTGCACTTCAAGTGAATAGAGAACTTGAGTATACAGGACTTGAGCTTGTAGCTGAACGAGTCGATTTTACTAACTCAATTGCTCATTACTTTGAACTTAAGAATATCTTTTTTAAGACCAGTGACTTCTTAGAAACTCCAGAAGATTTTTATGGCTTTGATGCATATTATCTTTATGATCCAGTAGGGACTGATGAAGTAACTTTACTCATTTCACATATAGAAAAGATGATTGCAGACGGTGCAAAGTTCTACATTATGTTTATATCTGGTTGGGATCGTATCATGCTAGACGCTCTAGATAGTCTTGAATCACTTGAGCAAATTGAATCTGTTAATAGCCATAAGCAAGAAGATCGCTTTATAAGTTTTTATAAAACCCTCTAACTGATTGTATCTCATCTTATGCACTTAACAGTTCTTCTGAAGACTTTACTGAAACTTTATGTATTTCCTTGAGCGACGGGCAGAGTTGAACTGCCGACCCCCGGGTGCTACTACCGTTAGGCCCACTCTATTTTAAATTCCGTGTTAACACCTGAAAATACAGTTAATTCAGAAAGCCAGTGACGAATTTTCGTCATGTTTGGTATTAAAAAAAAATATACATAAGTATCTGAAATATGGTGTGTAAATGTAATATATATACCTTTTAGGATTTTATATTGATGACATATCCTTTAGGGTATATACTCATATGTGTATGTGGAACGTGTTCGAAAAAAAATCAGTTGCAAAAGCTTTAAAAAAAGCTCCAACAGAAGTGCTTAAAAGGTATGAAGCTTGGAAGCGAATTGTTGAGATTTCTGGGCCGGCAGGTTTAAAGCTAATCAGAGGTTTTAGAGATGAATCATTAAAAGGTGAGTGGAAGGGATATCGATCTTCTAGGTTAGGAATCCAATGGAGAGTTATTTATAAAATTGAAAATGAGGTTCTTGAAATACACGTTTTTGAGATAACACCACATAAATATTAAAAGGTGATAAGTATGAATAAGAAAAATTTAGTACGTGCAAAAGTTAATATCAAAATGACTCCTGGTGAGATGCTTAAAGTTTTACGCGAACTACAAGAACTATCTCAGTCTGAGTTAGCAGAGCTAGCAGGAATGAGTCAAAGTAATATTTCTGCTTTAGAGAGTGGCACTAGACAAATTGGACGTGAAAGATCTTTAGCATTATCAAAAGCATTAAAAGTTCACCCTGCTGTAATTTTGTTTCCTGACTTTGATTTGAAAGAAGTTGCATAGTTTGCTAAAGAGATAGATATTAAACAAAACTCTAAAAAGCTTCAAACCTGTCTGCAGTTGTCTGAAGCAGTCTAGAGAAAAGAGGGCCGTGGCTATTTTGGCTACGAATAGAATTTTAACTCAACTATTTTAATGAGTTGAAACGATTAAGCCACCTCCACCACAATTGTAACGCCTTGTTGCATTTCTATTAACTAGAATCTTGATATTCACAACAGATGAATAAAAAGAAAGTTCTCGCTTACATTTTTAGAATGAATAATGGAACGAAAGAACTTTTGGTCTTTGATCATAGAGGTGTGCCTGAAGTGAACCCACAGGTTCCTGCAGGAACTGTTGATTCAGGAGAAAAGCCAAGGGATGCAGTTTTGAGAGAAGTGTATGAAGAGACAGGCCTAAAACTCACATCATTTGATTTCTCTCTCGGCCAATATGATTATCACCCTCAAGACTTAGAACAACTTCACAGGCGTAGTATTTACATTTTTAACATTCAAGAATCAAGAGATGAGTGGAGACATATAGTTTCCACAGGTGAAGAAGATAAAGGAATGAAGTTTGATTTCTATTGGCTTCCAGTAGAGAAGGCAAGGAAAACTCTTGTGGCAAAGATGGGAGATTATTTACCAAAATATTTCTTTAAAGAATTGGTTGAGTCAGATTTACTAATCCTTAAAGATTGGCTAAAGAAACCTCATGTTAAAGAGTTTTGGGATGATAACGAAAGTTGGCAAGAGTCATACAATAAATATGTTTCAAAGATTTCATCTGAAGCTGTAAAGCAATATCTAGTTTACTTTCAGAATAGACCCATAGGATATATTCAATATTACTGGGCATCTAAGGTCGGAGACGGATGGTGGGAAGGCTATTCAAATGATGTTGTAGGAATTGATCAGTATATTGGAGAGTTTGATTTTATTGGAAAAGGCCATGGAACTCAGATGATTAAAGAGTTTATAAATCTTCTGAAATCTAATTTAAAAATTTCAAAAATAATTGCAGACCCAAATCCAACAAACTCAAGGGCCATAAAGTGCTATGAAAATTGTGGTTTTAAGAATGTTGGAGAAATTGATACTCCTGATGGTAAAGAAGTATTGATGGAATATTTGTTATAAAAATTATTTCATAAACTTAGGGCTAAATTTACTTTACGGAGTACTTCTTAGTGTACTGTAGATTCTAAAGTTAATGATATCGAGAGGATAAGATACGCATAACCACCTCCACCACATCGAATGATCTCTAGTGATCTTGAATGACTTCTTGTAATTTATAGTTATAATTTAAAAAAGGTTGTGGATGAACTCACTAAAGCGAAAAATTAATAATTTACTAATGAGACGGATTAATTAAAGGTATTTGAAAAATGAAGCTATTTTTAATTTTCATATTATTTTCAGCCAGTGGATGGACTAATGAAAAATCGTTTCGTGACAAGCTACTGGCCGTAGAAGATATATCAGATCAATTGAAAATCGGTTTAAATTCATTCCCTGGAGTAAATGAGGACATTATTAACGATTACGTTTTTAACAATGAAGTGAAAACTCCTTTTATTGTTTCCATCAAGTATGGAAATGTAGTTGGTGAAAGAAAAAATGGAGAATCGATAAAAGGAGCTACTATTTATTTCGTTAACCCTCAAGTAACAACGGGATATTTATGGTGGAAAAAAGTTTCGCTCCATTATGTCAATGAACCCGACTGGACGCTATTCAATCTTGATAAAAAGTCCCTAAGTGCAAGTGACGTGGATGTAATTAAATCACTTTTTAATTGGATAGATTAGGTTTATAAAAAGATTTATGTAATACTTTGTAGTTACTTTAAAAAATCACCCAACAATTTAGATTAGTTACAAGGCTTCCCACTACGAACCGACAAGACCCATAGTCTAGTTTAGGAGGTGCTAATGAAATTTTTTATAGTTTTAGGAATGTTCGTTTTACTTTCCTGTAACAATGATTCAGTAGATGTTGTGGATAAGAATGGTTTCAAGATGATTTACACCGAAATCACTGAGTCGGATGCGAGAGAAATAAAAGGAATTTTAGAAAATAACAGCATTACTTTTAAAGAAACAAAAATGAGTAATGACAGATTTGGAATAAGAATACCAAAAGATAAAGTAGAGCTTTATAGAAAAACCCTCGGTGATAAGTTTAAAAAGTAATTAACCAAAAAATGATAAGTATTCTATACATTGGTATTTCCTATCAACTCATTGATAAAAACAATTTTGATTTTCATAAAAATCATATATTGTCTATTTATAGTTAGGAGTTAAATATGAAAGTTAATCAATTAATAGCAAAGCATAATCAAAATTTCAGTACATATTATAGTGGGGAGCTTTATTCACACACTCCAATGGCCTTAATCGCATTGCGTGACCTTGGCGCAAGTGAGAAACGTCTCACTGAGTTCTATGACTTTGATACAAAAAAATTAGAACCAATAAAAAAAGAATCAAAAAGTATAAGTGATGAAAATTGGAAAAAAACTTTTGGAGAATATGAATTAGAGTCATCATATTTTAAATACTTTCGAGATATTGTAGAGAAAAATGGAATAAACAAAACGGTAGAGAAGTTCTTTGATATTCTCATGGAGGGAGTTGGTGCAGCTGCCTTTCATCCCATTATTCGGCTGTCTTATGCTGTAAGAGAAGACAATAGTGATGAAGTGGCCATTAGTCTTGCAACTTGGGCCGCAAGTTTTGTGAATCTAAATGTGAATTCCAAACTATCTGAAGAAAGTGGATTGATCGATATTTTAAAATCTTTTCAAGCATTGAATTTTAACGATAATAGCAAAATAGAAACTGATAATATTGCAACTCGTATGCGAAAAGTTTCAGAAGATAAATTTTATAAGGAATTGAACTCTACAATTACTTTAAGTGATCTTGATAAAGACAAGTTAGAGAGTTCGTTACTTTGGCTATATTCACAGACAAATAACTTTACTCTTTTACATGCTGTAACATCCCATTATGCTTTTGAGAACTTAGTTCAATTTTCTGTAAATAAAGTAGAATCAAGAGTTTATTTCTGGAAGGCAATATTAGCTGCTTATCTCTCGACAACAGGAGTTGTTAAGATTGATATGGGGTGGAAATATCCAATGATTGAAAAATTACCAAGCTGGGATGAACTTAAGAATAAGGCGATTGAAAGTAATGATGACCACGTGATTAAGTTAGTTCATATTTTAAATCTTAAACGCAAAGAAAGTTTAGATTATGAGTTAAGATATGCTTCAGCATTGAAGTTAAATATGTTGAGATAAGAGTGGATGTAGTACTTCGTAGTCCTTTGCAAAAATTAATCTATAAATTTAAAGAGTTACGGAGCTCCCACTTCCTCCACCACCGTGATGATGCACTCCGCCAGTTCATAAGGTCGAATTTCCGTTATTATTAAGTCTATCTATAATCTGGAGAATAGATGAAAGTATTATTTATTTTTACAACCTTATTATTTTTGAACTCGTGTTTAGAAAACGATGAAAGCACACAGTCAAAACCTGTAAAGACAACCTCAAAGAGCGTAGCTCAAGTCGATTATGGCTTTATAATAGGTGAGGCCGCAATTGTTGAAGTTGGCCTTGAACTTAGCCGGAAGAAAGACTTATTGGATAAATTTAAAACTCAAATTAACAGAGACTTTGAAGGTCCATGTGGCGAAGTGATGTTCTATACAAAAGTAAAAAAGTTCGGAGCAGATGAAATCATAATAATGCAAAACGAAGAGTCCCTGACTTTAGATAAAGCGCATTTAGTAAACGACCAAGTTCAAATTTTTGATACTAATAAAAAGAGTGTAGCAAACATATCAATTCCATACGGTGAACATGTTTTAGCAGTTGTTAAAGATGGGAAGGGAGTTGTAATCAAAATTAAAAATAAGTATTTTGTTTTTGATAATGAGGAACCTAAAAGTGCAACTCTAAACGGTACATTAAAAGAGATGGAGTTTTTAGACTCAAGTCTCTTCAAAGGAATTTTAGACAACTCAGCCTATAAGCAAGTTCTTCGTGATCCAAGTTCGAATTTTTATATTGTTAAAAATGGACCTTGCACCTAGCTCTCTTAGTAAAATTTGGTAGCTTCTTTTAACAATAATATGCTTATTTGTAGTATTCTGTAGTCCTTTCCAATATTCAATCAACAAGTTGAACAAGTTACAACGCTCTCACCACCTCCACCACCACGGTGCATATTGTTATTACATTATGACTGTCTTTTAATGTTTATATGAAAAAAATATTAATTTTTGGTGGAACACAATTTGTAGGAAAGAGACTCGTAGGTAACTTACTTGAGAAGGGTTATGATATAACTCTTGCCACGAGAGGTAATTGGCCAGTACCACATTCCTCATCAATACAGCATATCAAGGCAGATCGTTATGACATTGCAACCTTTGGAGAACTTCTAAAAACTGATTGGGATGTTATAGTGGATCAATTAGCATTTTCAGGTTTTGACGCTAAACTAATTACAGATACTTTTGAAGGTAAAGTTGGACGAATTGTTACTGTTAGCTCTTCTGCAGTTTACAATGAATGCTTAGATTGCAAGGAAGAAGAGTTTGATTCCTCTTCTATTAATATGTCAGACATAGACTTAAGTCATTATAGAGTACTAACGCCAGACACTCCAGATTACAAAATAGGGAAAAGAGAAGTTGAGTGTATATATTCACTGTCTAAAATACCAACAGCCTGTGTCCGCTTCCCAAAAATAATTGGTCTAGATGATCTTTATTTTCGTTTCTACGATCTATATAAAAAGATTAAAAATAATGAAGATATACATATTAAAAATAATTTTAAAAAAATAAGCTTAATTAATTCTCGAGAAGCAGCTAGATTTCTTTCTTTTATTGTAAGCTCAAACATTGAAGGTGGCATAAATGCAAGTCTTGATGGAGAACTTTCACTAGATTTCTTAGAGAAAAAAATTGAGCGTAAAATTAACTGCGTAACTACTGGGAACGAAGAATCTCTTTTTCTTGGAGAAGAAATTTTATTAAATAATAAAAAGGCCAAAGATTATGGCTTTAAATTTGAAATACTTGAAGAATATTTAAAAGAGTTAATGTTACTATATGATTTCTATAGTGAGCGGTTTTGATTATAAAAAAACCTTCGTTGTAGTACTTCGTAGTCCTTTCAAATAATCACTCAACAAATATAGATAGTTACGAGGCTGTCACCACCTCCACCACCTAGAACGAGCTCAAGTGATCTTAACTGACAGCCTTTGTTCCAAAAATGAAAAATCTATCGATTTTAGCCATAATGCTTTGAGCTTAATTAGGCTCTTTGATAATGCTTTAAGGTTAACTCTCGGAGGATAAATGTCAGAAATTACACCCAAAAGAATTGAAAAGATAATCTATGTAATAAGAGGTCAAAAAGTGATGTTGGATAATGATTTAGCAGACTTATATGCTGTACTTACTAAAAACTTCAATAAGGCCGTTAAGCGAAATACTGATAGGTTTCCATCGGATTTTATGTTTCAGATTACTAAAGAGGAGTTTGAGGTTTTGAGGTTCCAAATTGGAACCTCAAATGGAAAGGGAAGTGGGGGAAGGAGGTATTTACCTTACGTCTTTACTGAGCCTGGGATCGCTATGTTATCAAGTGTTTTGAATGGCCCTCAATCTATTCAGGTGAATATATCAATAATGAGGACATTTATTAAAATGAGACATTTACTAGCATCGGAAGAATCACTAACTGATAGAATTGAGGAATTAGAGAAAGGAAGTGATAAGCTCTTTCGTATAGTGTTTGAAAGATTAGATAATGTAGAGAAAAAGGTCCCTCTCTTACCAAAAGATCGTAATAAAATTGGGCTAAAGTAGGGGGTCGGTTTGTTACGATTCGTATTCATGCGGACGTTCAAAAATTCTAGAATCATTGGCCTTGAAAGAAACTAGAAAAATATTTGTGTAATAAAACTCTTCCACCCTTCGTCGGGAAATGAGCTCCTGTGATCTAGAGTGAGTTGAAATGATCTTAGATAAGACCTTTTGTTTCAAAAATGAACGAATTCACAGCTTTGTCCCTCTAGTTATTGAAATGGCATTGGCTCTTTGATAATTCCTTAAGATTACTTGGAGGAAGCAAATGTCTAAAATTACACCAAAAGAAATTGAGAAGATGATCTATGTTGTTAGGGGCCAAAAGGTGATGCTTGATAGTGATCTTGCAGAGCTATATTGTGTTTTAACGAAAAATCTTAACAAAGCCGTCAAGAGGAATAGTGAGAAGTTTCCAAGTGATTTCATGTTTAAATTGACTAAAAAAGAGTATGAGGATTTAAGGTTCCAGTTTGGAACCTTTAAAAATGCAACAAAAGGGCGAAAATATCTACCATCCGTCTTTACCGAATATGGGGTAGTTGCACTCTCTGGGGTGTTAAGTAGTGATGTTGCAACGAGGGTGAATATATCAATTGTGAGAACCTTTATTAAGATGAGACACTTACTAGCATCAGAGGAGTCTCTGACAGATCGAGTTGGAAAGCTTGAGCAGGGAACAGATAAGTTATTTCGAATTGTTTTTGAAAGACTTGAGAACATGGAGGAAAAATCTCCTCTTTTACCTAAAAAGCGGAATAGGATAGGTCTAAAGTAGTCTTTTATTTGTTAAGGTTTATATTCATGCAGACTTCAGAGATTTCTAGAATCTGAGACTCAAACCTCCACCACACAACTGACAAACTAGCCTATAATCTTTTCAACAAATCCACGAGTAAGCATTTCTTTTTCTGCATCCGTGAGATCTTCTTTAAACTCTCTTCTGTAGTTAGCAATACCATTTGCTTGATCAATTTTTATTTGATGTTGTTTTTCAATTTTATCCATTGATCTTTCATGTTCAACTTGGTTGGTGTGTAGGTTGACCATTTTATTAATTAACTCAGTCGTTTCAAGAGCTTTCATCACTCCGCTACCCTTAATCGGTAATTTTTTAGTTAAGTTTTTCATAGTAAGCTCCTAATTATTCTTTCTTGAAAGAAATCATTACGGTAATCAGTTAATATTTTTTCGGCGACTCTTATATCTTGCTCACGGGCAATATAAAGTATTCGTAGTCCTTCAAAACATACTTCCTTCTCGTACTGTGAGAAGGATTGAATATTTTCATCGATATAGGTATGCAACGCTTCTATTTCTGTTGTTGTGCAGTCATAGGTTAGTTGGGCATTCTCTACCGTATGATTTATCTTTTGTAGGTTTTGATATGTGCAGATCAACTCTTCCACTATCTTGAGAGGAAGAGCTACTGTACCTACAATTTTTCTTATAGGTACTGCTGCCATAATTTTCTCTCTTGGTCAGACATTTCTGAATGATATTTGCTATATGCCTTTTTAAAGTCGGCATTATGATTAGTTGCTAAGTCATGAAGATGTTGATCTGCTTTTTCAAAATTTTCATCTTCCATTGCTGTACAGAAAGCTACAACGCAACCACCACCAGCAGCGGATAGTCCTGTTATAACGACTGTTCCTGCAAGTACTGATCCACCAACTGCAGCTAAACTAGCTGAGGTGAGTGCTGCTCCCGACAATCCTACAATCGCAGTTCCTGTTCCTGCGGCCCCAAGGATTCCTGCGGCTCCGGCCCCTGCTGCTATAACGGGTGCAAGAAAAAATCCTGCTATTCCTACTCCTAATGCTCCTACTGCAATCATTAACGCTTTTTCTCCACTCATGTTATTTCTCCTGCTGTGGTTGTTAGTTGATAAAGTTTTCTCAATAGAACAGCTTTGTTGATTGTAACTCGCCGCATAATAATGGTCAGGTAAAATAGAACTAGCGTAGGTAAAAAATAGAGCTGATTGTAATTGAATCAACTATTTATTGCTGCTAGCGCTATATATGGTAAGGTGTATATGTAGAGCATTTTTCAATAAAGAAGGTTAGTTATGGCCAGTAATGAGACAGATTTTAAGACCCGATTTGAGGTCAAACGTTGGACTCAAACATTCATACTTTATATTAGAGCCAACAATAATAAGAACAAAGAGCTTGGTCAGGTGATTGGCGTCACAGAAAGAACTATTAGCGAATGGAATAATCCCAAATATGCAGACATAAAAGATGGGGATAAATTCAAAATTCCTTCGAAGAGTAATTTTTTAAAACTTGCAATGATACGCTTACAGTTTGACTACTTGAAGGAGCAAAAAAGTTTCGATAAGGGTTCTTTGCTGGCCATGTCTTCTATGCCTGTATTGGGTGGATTAGTAGGAGCGGGAGCTGCTGCTTTAGGAGTAGGTGCGACAGGGGCAACTATAGCAAGTTTGTCTGGGGCAGCAGCTGTAAATGCTACCGTCGCAGCTCTAGGGGGACTGGCACTCTTTAATCCAATTGTCCTCGGAATTATAGGTAGTGCAATTGCTTTGAAAGTTGTTGATGCTCGTAAAAAAGATAATAGAGAGGACTTGATGTCTTTGAGTGAATACCTAGTTGATCATATGGCCGCGAAGTTTATCGGTGGTAATGCCTCTTGGGATGAAATCATCGAGTTCATCAACGAGTTCGACTCATCTTTTGATTTCTCGAAAGATACTTATAAATAAGGAATAATCATGGACCTATATAGTTACACGAAGACATTTTATACGGATCGTATTGACGGCCTACCTGGTGAACACCATTTTGTGTGTGCATTTGTTATTCCCCTTATGCAAACTAAACTTGGAGATAATTGGTGGCCTGAATATATTAACCCTGATGGGATGAAGTCAGGTATGAAAATATACGGTGATATTATTTGGAAAGAGAAAAAAACATGGAAATCGATTGAGGTTAAGTATGGAAACTCATATTGCACAGAGAATCAAAAGATTATCTTTTTCGGTACAAATAATGAATTACCCCCGCCTCCTGGAGTCTTTGTTTTTTATGATGGTGTGACGTTATTGGTTTGTGATCTCAAGGCATACCGTTATGCTGAGGAAAATATTGGTAATGTACCTAAAGGATTGGGGAATAAGAAAAGACCCTCTAAGATGGGGGCGATCTTAGCAGATCAGAAAAAAAGAAAGTTCAACTTTCATTGGTTCAGAGCAACTGATGAAAAGTTTTCGAATATGGACTCTGAGCTTAAAGAATATGATGAATCTCAATTACGAACTTTCCTTCTTCAAAAATGAAAAAATGATCTATATTATTAGAGGTCAGAAAGTCATGCTTGATAGCGAGTCGAACGCGATTTATTTGCAGCCCCTCCACCATCAGTTGGAAAAAATTGGGGATAATAAATTAATGACTAGTTACAAGTAATTTCTTGTATTTTGTTAACACCAACTTACTCAAGTTTAATTTTCTAGACAGAGTTTTCTCAACTAGGGAGAATTATAGCTATACTTTGGTCATGGAGGATTAAGTGTTTAGAAGTATCTTAATAGTTTTGGTTGTGCTTTCCGTGTCATCAGTTTTTGCATGTACTATAGATGGTACTAAGGGGATTGTTGAAGACAATAATTTATGGATTAGTCCTAATGCTAAAAATGTTAGTAAAATTGATGAAGTTGAATTTAATAGAGTTATCGATAAAGTCGTAAAAGTTTATGAACCTATCATTGTAGCCGAGGGTGTTAAACTTAAGGTCGAAAGAAAATGGTCTGATGGAACTGTTAATGCCTTTGCTTCTAGAAAATGGGGGAAGTGGGTTATTAGTATGTTTGGTGGGTTGGCAAGACATGAGGCTATTACGGCAGATGGTTTTACATTAGTTGTTTGTCATGAAATCGGTCATCATATTGGTGGCGCTCCTAAAAAAACAAAAAGTATGGGACGCAATGGAACTCGTAAAAGATGGGCCACTAATGAAGGGCAAGCAGATTATTGGGCGACGTTAAAGTGTTTAAGAAAAGTTTGGCAAGGTGATAATCACGCCAATATTCTTGCTGAAATGGAAGTGCCGGAAGTTGTATCTAAAAAATGTGAATCTCAGTTTTCAGGTACTGAACAGAGACTACTTTGCCAACGTAGTGCTATCGCTGGTTTAAGTGTGGCAAAATTATTTCAAACTTTAAGAAAAGAGCCTAAAGCTCCAGATTTTAAAACACCAGATACAAATATTGTGGCCAAAAATTATCATAACCATCCAGCAACTCAATGTCGTCTCGACTCTTATTATCATGGAGCATTATGTAGTGTTTCAGAGTTCAGTGATGTAGATCAAGAAGATGCCATGGCCGGAAATTGTAATAGAGCTGATGGAGAGATAATTGGGGGTAGGCCGCTTTGTTGGTTTAAGCCTGAATAACTAGCTAGCCTGAAAAAGCTCACCAGACCAGATAAGTACTTGAAAATACATAGTTTTTGTTTTTGACCAGTTAGTGTAGTTTATTTACACTAACTGGTTAGAAATATGATATACTTATCCCATAAGTGTAGTAAAAATACTCTAACTGGACTGATATGGAAGAAAAACTCTTAAACACTCAAAGTAACTATCTTACAGCGGAATATCTTCAGGCCCTCTATAGCTCACTCGAGATGCCTAAAAATAAGATCGCGAACCTAGTAAAAAAGGGGGAGCTGGTACCTGTTCGGCGGGGTCTTTATTTGCACGGAAAACCTTATGGCCGTCAGTACTCCAAGGCGGTTCTATCTGGCATGATTTATGGACCTTCGGCCATATCATTTGAATACGCTCTTTCTCACCATGGACTAATTCCAGAGAGAGTAGAGGTCGTCACCTGTCTTTGTTTTAAAAGAGATAAGAGTTTTGAAACATCAGTGGGAAGCTTTCACTATAAGTACATCTCAAAAGAACTCTATCCTGAGGGCCTTGAGTTTTACCAAACAGAACTTGGAAATTATTTTATGGCATCGGCTGAGAAGGCACTTTGTGATATGGCTTACTTCCAAACAATTACTTCGGTTGATGCTGCACGGGTTTATTTATTTGAATCCCTGCGTGTAGATAGAGATGAAATTAAGAAGCTAAATGTAGAGAAGTTACTCTTGTTAGAAAAATGTTATAAGCGTAAAAGCGTAGTATTTGTGGTGGATGCTATAAGGAGCGAGATATGAGCCCGGCCATATTGCAGATGTTAGAGCCTTACGAGTGTAGAACTCCTGAAGATTATAAAAACGCATTGAAAGAGATTATGCAAGAGGTGGCCCTCTTAGGGCTTTACCGCCAAAAGTTTTTTGATAAGGCTGCATTCTATGGAGGCACGGCCCTTAGGATTGCCCATAAGATTCAACGCTTTTCTGAGGATATGGATTTTACGCTCTTAAGAGCAAATAATAATTTTGATTTATCCGTTTACCTCAAAGGTATTGAGCAAGAATTTGCAGCCTTCGGTTTAGGACTTACCACCAAAAAGAATATAAAAAATGTGGAGACCTCTGTGGATTCGGCTTTTCTTAAGGCCAATACCCTAGAGTATCTTCTGATGATCGATGGTCTAACTAACCCTGGCAGCGGCACCAATAAAAATGAGATAATAAAAATTAAGCTTGAAATTGATACCAGCCCATCTATGCCAATGGGAGAGTTAGAGACACTTTTTCTCACTCTTCCCATCCCCTTTAGTTACCAAGTCCTAAGCCTGCCCTCCCTTTTTGGAGGAAAACTTCACGCCCTCTTATGCCGTCAGTATAAAAGTGGCCGAGTTAAAGGCAGGGATTATTACGACTTCATCTGGTACAGAACTAAAAAAGTTTCCCCAGACCTAGCATACCTCAAAGGTAAGCTCTGCGAATCAGGGCACTGGGATATAAAAAAAGATTTCGGTGCAGCTGAACTCAAAATCATGCTCGAGCAAAAATTTGAAACGACCGACTGGGAAAGTGCCAAAAAAGATGTTGCACCCTTTATAAAGGATCAAGCCGAACTTGACCTTTGGTCTACCGCCTTTTTTAAATCACTTATTTGATTAACTTATATTAAGCGTTTCCCTGAAGATTTTATGTTTCAGCTAAATAAGTTAGAAGTAGGATCGCCGACACTACCTAAAGAGCGTAATAAGATAGGATTTAAATGAGTGACACTATCTGACCGACTCACCTGAGATACTTCATCTGTACTAATATTACAGAGGAGGACATGATTATAAATACCTACGACGAAAACAAGTTTCCCATAGTGACAGCGAATCTGACAAAGAACAAAGTCTTAGAAAATCTATTGAATAATTTTAATACACCGGAAGAAAAGGAGTTGATTATTGATCTCATCAATAGCATTCCATCGGAAATTATTGAGTATGAATACAATCTAAATTCAACAAAGGCAGATCTTAGGTATTTTTTCAAAGAGTATATCACTGAGACAGCGGCTTTCATGTTGTATGCCTATGTAAATGCAAAAGATAAGGATGTGTCTTGGGATAAGGCGTCACCATATTCGGTACTTCAAAGTTGTGAGGACTATGATTTAGAGCTCATAGGTCTCGAGATTGATGAAGAGGTTGAGGGATATGAAATTTACACAAGAAGTGAGATAACTGATATCTTTGATCTATTGTGCTCTATAAGTTTTAAAGAGTTAATTGTATCTGAGACATTTCTAGATTTATTAGAAGAGCGCTTTGATAACTATAAAGAGATCATACAAAAATACGGAGAAATGAATAATCCCTTCAAAAAATATGCGGATGAATGCATAGAGATTGGTATTGATAGCTCTGCTGTTGAAAAGTATAAGGAATTAGCGGGAATCGTAAGTCTTCCTGTAAAATCATACAATATTGATTATAAATTTGTAATCAAAGAGCAAGATAGAATTGAAAATCCACATTATGATGAAAAGTATATTCGTTGTGAAGATGGCATCAAAGACATTCAAAGTGCTGTTAAGAACTATGATGTAAATTCAAATACAAAACTATCTGTGATGATCATGGGAGTTCCTGGAAGTGGAAAATCCGAATATGCCATAAATATGTTTCCAAAGTTCATTAGGATTACTCCAGGTGTGCTTTTGAGTAAGTGGATCGGAGAAGCTGAGAAAACTCTTCGAAACACGTTCTTATATGCCGAGAAGATGCAAATCCCAATTATTATTGATGAGCTTGATGGAATATTAGTCTCTAGAGAGTCAGGTGATCACCATACTAAATCAGTGACTGTAGAATTCTTAACGATCCTTGATAGCTATAGAGGAATACTTATAAGTACCACAAATTTCTTTGACGAGATGGATATAGCCTTTTCTAGAAGGTTTACTTACAAGAAAGTATTTGAACAAATGTCGAAGGATGTCATAGGAGACTCTTGTATCAATTATTTCAAAGATAAGATTTTAGGTTTTGATGAGAAGGCGCTAAACAAAGCGATTCGAAGTATTTCAAAGTTATGCCTTGGTGACTTAAGAGTGGTTTATGACCAACTTGAACTCGAGAGATCCAAACTCAGTGTTGAAGATTTGTCTCAAAGGCTAAGACGAGAAGTTGGATTTAGAAGTAACAAGGTAATAACAAATCAAAGATCACAGGTCGGTCTTTGTCGATAATAGTATCAAAGGTAATTGGGGAAGATAAAATGAAAAATGCAACAACTCATAATTTTGATGATTTCTTTTATGACAAGGATAATGAATTAACGGTTCAGGTCTGTAAGGATTTTGTTTCTACCAATTCACAATCTACATCTGTTCTCTATATTAGTGGAGAGTCTGGTCTTGGTAAGTCTCATTTAGGTGAAGCCATTCAGACTGAGGCAGAGCTAAAAGAATTAAGATGTATATTTATAAGTACTAATGAGTTTGTTTCTGAAATGATTAAGGCCATTCAAAATAATGTTTCGGAAGATTTTCGTGAGAAGTATACCAATGGATTAGATTTACTAATTATTGATGATCTGCAAGATCTCCGGAGTAAGTCGAGAACACAGAATGAGTTTCTCACAATTTTAAATTTTGCTGCATCCGGAAATATGAAACTTGTAGTATTTGCAGATGCTAAAATTAGTAAACTCTATGGTATGGAAAAAAGCATTCTCTCCAAGCTGCATAACTCATTACAACTAAATCTCAAACGTCCTAGTAAGAGCGAGATTGAAAGGTATTCAACTCATTACTTAGATAATAGGGATGTGAGCTATGAGCCTGGTATCATCAGTGTTATTTCTGGTGAGTATATAGGGAATTTCAATGAACTCTTAGGTTACTTAAAGAAGCTTGCACTATACTCATCACCTAAAAATAAGATTTCAGTCGACATCGCCAAAGAAGTCATAAGTGAGTTGAGTGTTGAGGGAAAAGAATTTAAAGGCTTCACATCTATAAACCGCACACTAAAGAATTGTATGGAGAAGTATCAGGATAGATTCTGTATCGAAACAGGAATTAAGTCCTTAGATGAGTTTATCCATGGTGTTGATAAAGGTGAGCTTGTTACATTCATTAATAATGCCAATATGGATATGGGAAAATTCTTCATGGAGATCACTCTTAATATGGTGAAGAATAATGGAGTTTCGATTGCCTTCTTCTCCCTTGGGACTAGCGCTCAAGAATTAACTCAATATGCTGTAGAACTTGAGACAGGTATTCCAAGTGAGAACTTGAAGGAAAGAAATCTTACTGATGAAAATATCGAAGACCTTGAAAGGGCGGTACAAAACATAGGGCGATATTCAATATATCTTAATGATGATGAAAACTTAAAACTTAATACTATCACTGATGTTTTAGAAAATATTAAAAATGACTGTGATCTCAAGGTTGTGTTTATTGATGACCTAGCACGAGTTGAAGAGATTGACTATCATTTAATCCGAAAGTTGAGTCGTACTTGTAAAAGACTTGGGGGTGCACTTGTAACAGCAGTCAGTAATGACTTAGAGATTTTATCTAACGCAAGTAAGGTTATTCGTATTGAGCATAAAAATGAAGCGTCAAAACTTTTTGAAGTAATACAAAATAGTAGAGGTAAAAAAGGAACTTTTGATTTAGTTCGCTTTTACTAGGAAACTTTTTTGAGACCAGAGTTCCATATTTCTTCAACGGAACTTTGGATCTCCTTTGGAGTCACTGATGTCAGGTGTCCGCCAAACGAGGCAAGTAGTCTTGAAAGTTCACTGCTGACTGTACACTCTAGGTGTATTTCATAACTTGTTTCTGAGTGTTTTATAACTTCCTGACTCTTATGAATGATTTTTTCCTCAAAGTAGGTACCAAGAACTTCATCACACATTATTGTGATCCGTTCACTTTCATCCTTTGTGCCACCAAAACCACCGAGTCCGCTCTCAAGATTGAACTCTTCTTGGTTTGGAATATCACAATCGATGTCAGTGATATTAATATATTTTAATCTAGTAATTCTTATTTTTTTTAACTTATCATCCTTTAGATCTTTAACTAATAGATAAGGAGTTCCAGATGTTAATATAAAAACCAGTGGTGCAAACTGCCTTAATTGCTCATTGTAAGCAGCATTCTTATAAGGTGAATGATTTTGACAGGTAATGACTTTCTTTGTTCTCATCGCTTTTAAGATTTTATTAAAATCAGTATGATCGGTAGTATTAGGTTTCCCAGACATACTATAATCATAATAGTAATTCTTCTTTTGTTTTATTAGCTTCTGATTAGTCTTTTCTTTAAGATTATTTAGAATGGCATTCTCTGCAGAAGTCGCATGCTCGTAGAAATAACTATGAGAAGTATGTTTTAAGTTATTGAGCGCCATAAGAAGAACCTCAAGAGTGTCTTCATTTAGCTTTAACTTATGCTCCAATTCATAGTCAGGGGAGATAAAGTATTTTGCTGGATAGTCATCAGTCTCAACCAGGCCGCGACCATTCGAGAGCTCTTCTATATCCCGTCTTACCGTTCTCGTATCAACGTCGATGTCATTTGATAGTAGTTTCTTGCGAATCTCTGTGATGGAAATAGCGCTCATATCACTTAGGCCCCTAAGCATCTGATAGATATATTCTTGTCGCTTTTCTTTACTCAGCTTAATTATTTCGGGTACTTACCTTTGTTTTAACAGTGTCATAGTATGTCCGACTCATCGGCTAAAGTATTAATAACTTTTATTTTATCATTGGAGAACTATGAAGACAGAACTAGAAATACGACTTAAGCAGGCCACTGGACTATTAGAAAGAATAAGTTCATTACCATTTATTTTTCCCTCACCATACGATCCAACTTTGGAGCAAGAAATTGGAGACTTCTTTGAATCAAGTTCAGAGTCAACTGCGGAAGAAGAGTAATGAAATGTCTCAAAGAAATTTTGAGTAATTATATGCTCATAAGATAGACACTCTGATTTCATATTTCAGCTGTCAAAAGATATGGTCAAAGGTTTATAGTACCAATTTATCTAAAGAGAACTAGTCCTATCAGACCAACTCCGACAGGAAGAGATATAAGATTTAAGCTTAATGTCACCTTAGACGTGTATTCTTTTCTGGTGGCAAGGCAGTAAGTACCAAAAGCAGTTTAGATTGTTTTTGACGATCCAAGGTATCCTATCGAAATTTCCAAGCAAGTATATGGACAATCTTTTTTCCATGACGCATTTTGATTGTACGAACTTCTTTGGTCTTTAGGTTTCGTAATTGTTTATTAAGTTCAGGTAAATTATTTTTATTCGATACTAAAGTCGTAAACCATCGGCATTGATCTTTAACTTGTACAGATTGTTCTATCATCTTACTTATAAATGACATTTCACCTCCTGGACACCAAAGTTCATAGTCTTTGCCTCCAAAATTTGAAACATCACCTACTTTTATTTTATTTGCAGCATGACCTTTTTTATCTCTGTTTATGTTTAAATTTTTAACTTTGCGCTCACTTGCACTTTTTGCTTCTAAAAGTGATGAGTAAAAAGGAGGGTTACACATAGTGAAGTCAAAATGCTCATCTTGTTTAAGGATTCCTTGAAATATATGATCGGCAGATTCCTGGTACCGCATCTTAATATTCTTTTTAAGTGTAGGGTTCGCATTTAATATTTTTTTACAATGATTGATACTATCTGAATGAATATCAGTTGCGACAAATTTCCAACCATAGACACTATTTCCAAGAATCGGATAAATACACCCTGTTCCAGCTCCAATATCAAGTCCTTTTATTTTAGGGCCCACAGGTGGAGTATCTCCATTCTGCTGAGTTAATAGATCTGCTATATAGTGAAGGTAGTCTACACGCCCCGGTATTGGAGGGCAGAGGTTACCTTTTGGAATAGTCCAATCTTTAACACTATAATGTAAGGCCAGAAGAGCTTGATTCAGTGTAAGAACTGCATTTGCATCTGAAAAATCAACACTAAGGTCACCGTACTTGTTCTCACTTACATATGAGGTGAGTTTTGGAAATTCTTTAACTAAAGATTTAAAGTCATACTTCTCGTTATGTATATTTCTATGATGCAATTCTTTCGTCATATAGGATGTTTACACTAGTATTGGTCTGCTGACTATCGGTCGTTAGTAGTTATTTCACGATATTAGGATTTTTGTGTATATTCCGCGTCTTTTGAGGTAGCTATACTCAAATTTAATATAGAGGATTTTATGAAGATAGCAGTTGAACTTGTTAAGTACGATATGGATAAGACTAAGAAAAGAAAAAGAGCAAACTTTTCAGTTGATGCCCAAACAGAAGAAGCAGTCATAGCAAAATTAGAAAAAATTCATAAAGGTGAAAAAGTTCAAGCTATACATGAGTTAGTATGGGGTGAAGAACAAGCGGAAAAGCAAAGCCATATGAAAAAGATCACAGGCAAAGTGAAATATTATGACGATGTCAAGGGTTTTGGATTCATTGAACCAGATGAGGATATGGATGACTTATTTTTCCATGCAACCTCTTTAGGTGGCGGGACTGTTCATGACCATGATACTGTTCAATTTGAAGTTAGTGAGGGTCCTAAGGGACATGTTGCTGTTAACGTAAAGCGTGTCGATTAAATTTACCAATCAATTAATAGATAGTGAACTAGGGAAGCTGGATCATCAGGGTTTCCCTTTTCTATCAAGTGAGTTTTTTAAAGCACTTGAGGGAAGTAAATCTGTTGGAGAGGACTCTGGGTGGAACCCTGTGTACATCAGCGATCCTGGCAAGTCTCTACTATACACTTTTGTTAAGAATCATAGCTATGGTGAGTATATATTTGATTGGGATTGGGCCAACTTTTATCATCAGAACAATACTTCCTATTATCCTAAGTTAACATCAATGATTCCATTTACTTCTGTGACAACACCTCATTTCTTAGGTGAGTCGTCTAGGTCTGTAATGGAAGCTTATGAAAAATTTTATGAAGAAAATAATTTTTCTTCATCACATTTTCTATTTTTACCTGAAACCGAGTTAGATTTTTTTAAATCCTTTGACTATATAATTAGAGATAGTTTTCAATATCATTTCAATAATAATGCATATGAAACATTCGAAGACTTTTTATCTAACTTAAAAAATAAAAAAGCCAAACAAATACGCAAAGAAAGAATTTTCACAGATAGTATCAAAATAACAAAAATTACTGGCTTAGATTTAACTTTAGAGCATGCAGATGAGATGTATCAATTTTATCTTTCAACTATCGATAACAAACAGGCAATACCATACTTGACGAAAAGTTTCTTTGTTCAAATTTTCACTAGATTGAAAAAGAATATTCTTTATGTTCAAGCAAAAAATCTAGATGTTACTATTGCAGGAGCGCTCTACTTTTATGATTCAAATCGACTATATGGGCGTTACTGGGGAGCCACGGAAAGTATGGCGAATCTTCACTTCGAGTTATGTTATTACCAGGGGATTGAGTTTTGTATTCAAAAAAAACTATCTGTTTTTGAAGCCGGTGCTCAAGGTGAACATAAAATTAGTAGAGGGTTTTCCCCCGTTAAAACATATAGTGCACATAAATTTAAACATTCAGGTTTTTCCCATGCCATAAGTATGTATATTGAAGATGAAAGAAAAAATATTGAGAAAATTATGTCTATCCTCAGTGAAAAACTGCCATTTAAATAACTATTTCCGCAGTACGTTGTATAATTAAAGCTTTGCTGTACAATAAAATAACAATCCCATTTATAAAATCTAGATGATAAATACCTTTTACTTGGTAATTTGCATTAATAATAAAGGAATATACATGACTCATCTTGTAGACGAGAAAAAAGCTAAATCAAAAATTCAATTAGCAAAAAAACTTGCTTTGGCGGAAGATAAGGCGAGGGATAAAGCAATAAATGAACGCAAGCCATTTAGGGGACTCCAGTTTACACCTACGGCTTCTCTCTTTGATGATGCCGGTAAGAAGGAGCCGGGGGAAGGGAATTTAACCGGCTTTGGATTTGATATTCACCCACAAGTCACTTTTATTTCAGCAATTATTCTCATTGTCTTTATTATGCTTACTTTAATGTTTGGAGAGCAGTCAGCTGCAATTTTTAAAATGGGTATGAAAGTTATAACAAAGTATATGGGATGGTTCATGATTCTCGTTGTCAACTTGATGATTGTGGCCTCATGCTATTTTGCTTTTAGTCGACTTGGAAAGGTTCGAATTGGTGGTAAGAATGCAGTACCAGAGTTCACAACAATTTCGTGGTATGCCATGCTTTTATCTGCAGGTATGGGAGTAGGTCTTATGTTTTGGGGGGTTGGTGAGCCAATCACTCATTTTATGTCACCATCACCTATGTTCATCGGAGTTGAGGGAGGATCAGTTGTTGCTGCTCAGGCGGCGATGGGAGTAACTTACTTTCATTGGGGATTACATGCCTGGTCTATTTATGCCATGGTTGGTCTGGGATTAGCATTCTTTTCTTTTAATAGAGGTCTTCCTTTAACGATTAGATCTATTTTTTATCCTGTACTAGGTAATAAGATTTATGGTTTTTGGGGAAATTTAATCGATATTCTTGCCGTGTTAGCTACTGTCATTGGACTTGCCATCTCTCTTGGTTTTGGTTCTCAACAAGTAAACGCAGGTCTTCATTTTCTTTTTGGTGTCGAGATTAGTGTCACCATGCAAATAGTTCTCATTATTGGTATTACATTTATTGCAACTTTATCAGTTGTTGCGGGATTAGATTCGGGTGTGAAAAAACTTTCACAATTAAATATGGGACTTGCGGGAATATTTTTATTAATTTTGCTTATAGCGGGACCAACTGTTTATATCTTAAGTGCTAGTGTTCAAAATGTTGGCTATTATTTAAGTCAGTTGCCACAACTAAGTCTATGGACCGAAACTTTTCAAAAGACTAGCTGGCAGGGATCGTGGACCGTATTCTATTGGGCCTGGTGGATTTCATGGTCACCATTTGTAGGAATGTTTATTGCAAGAATTTCTAAAGGACGTACTGTCCGTGAATTCATTGTGGGTGTTATGGTTGTTCCTACAATTCTTTCATTTATTGTATTATCTATTTTTGGTAGTTCTGCCATATATCTACAATCAAACGGAGTCGTTGACCTCTTTGGCGCAGTTAAGAATGATCTATCTACTGCATTATTTATAATGCTGAAATCATACCCTTTAACGGACTTGTTATCTCTTGTTGGAATCATTTTAGTTATAGTCTTCTTTGTTACGTCATCAGATTCAGGTTCATTAGTTGTTGATCATCTTACTTCTGGTGGAAAGTTAGATTCACCTGTACCTCAAAGAGTTTTTTGGGCACTTATGGAAGGTGTTGTTGCGGGTGTTTTATTGCTTGGTGGAGGACTTCAAACTCTTCAGACCGCAACTATCTGTACCGGGCTTCCTTTTGCATTCATGCTAGTCTTTATGGTGTACTCAATTTATATCGGGTTAACTCAAGAGGCCAATGTTGAAGATGCTGTTACAAATAGATTAGATGCAGTTAAAGAAGAACATCGTTTTCAAGAGGCTATAGACAGTGCTGTTCATGACGATGCTTTACTTTAGGAATATTGGAAATGAAGAATAAATTAAAAAAGATTATTGCAGTTGGAGCAGTTATAGTCGGAATCATTTATATTTTGAATCCTACGATGGGTCTTTTTGAATTACTTCCCGATAATCTTCCTATTGTTGGTAATCTCGATGAAGCAGCAGCTGTCTATATGATTCTTCTTGCTCTTCGTTACCTGGGGCTTGATCTTATACGATCCTTTGATTTAGGTAAAAAGAAGATTGATAAGTAGACAAATATCTACATTAACTTCGGAGTAATAATGAAAATTTTTATAGTATTTATGATGCTTACTTTTAGTTTCTCAATATTTGCAATCGTTCAGGGTTATAAATGGTCGGTAAAGAGTAATATTAAGACACCTGAGTCTGCTTACTATGCAGTCGATTATAACTTAGTCTTTGTTTCAAGTATCGATGGAGAAGGAAGTAAGAAAGATGGTAAAGGCCATATCTCTATTTTGTCCAGTGCTGGAAAAATTCTCAATGAAAATTGGATAACTGGTCTTAATGCTCCAAAAGGCATGAGATCTTTAAATGGTAAGCTTTGGGTAAGTGATATTGATGAACTGGTTGAAATCGATATGAATAAAGGTAAAGTATTAAAAAAGTATCCCATCAAGGGAGCTAAGTTTCTAAATGATATTGCTATCTCTGCAAGCGGAGAGGTTTATGTATCAGATACTATAACCTCTAAAATATACCTGTTGAAAAATGATAAAATATCTTCTTTTGTCGAGGGCCCAGAACTTGAATCACCAAATGGTTTGTTAATATTAGATAACTATTTATATGTCGCTGCATGGGGATTAACAACTGATTAGTCTACTAAAATTGATGGAAGGTTATATAAGATTAATATGGACTCTAAAAAGAGAATCTATATAAATAAAAAACCACTTGGTCATTTAGATGGTCTTGAGGTCGATCATGAGGGTAATTTTCTTGTCTCAGATTGGTCAGCTGGTATCGTTTATAAAATTACACCAACAGGTGATACGACTGTTTTATATGAGGGAAAAAAAGGTTTGGCCGATATCGGTTGGATTTCAAATTCTAAAACTTTATTAATACCTTATATGAATGATAATGAAATACAAGGTATCTAAAATTAAAAGCCCACGTTTTTAAACGAGGGCTTCTTATAAAATTAAAATTATTTCTTATTTAAGCTGCTTCATCGTGATTAACTTCTTCTGCTTGATAATTATCATCTAGTTGATCAAGTAGCATCCACGTTTCTTTTATCTCAGACCACTTTCGCTTATTCATTGTGAATAGACCATAAAGAGACCCTCCTCCAAGGAGAATCATATAGGTAGAGATTAATATGTCTCGTAGTAATCCTTTATCTGTCATCGCTTCTATAGCAAAACCACCTATAAGGAGTGTAATGACAAATGTAATACTAACAACAAAAACAGACTTCACATTCTCACCTAAAAGATTAACTATTCCTCTTGGCTTTAATGGAATAAAGTTTACACCAAAATAACCAATGAATGCTGCACCTATTGATGAGAGCGAAACGGCAACCTTTGAAATTCCCACGTCTTTAAGAAGTGCATATGTACCAATTAGTAGTATACCCGCAAGAATCTTTTGAGTATTATTAGTTGAAGCATCATAGCTTACACCAAGGTACTCAGGCCTACTTTCACATTGAGGGTGATCAACTACGCTATGACATTCCATACAGGCGTAGTAGTGATCAGCTCCCATTGCTAGATCGACACTTTTATTATTCATACTATTCATGATTGAAACTGCTGCATCAGACTGACTATTTCTAACAGCTCTATTATGTCTCGCGTGACTATTGAGCATTTGATTCTTATCTGTTTCATAGTGACTTTCATCACTGATTTTCATCGCAAGGTTAACCGTTGCGCCGGCAGTAGATACTGCACCTTTCGCAATCGCTTTACCGACTTTTGTCTTTTGTTCAATCTCTACACTCTTGTCACAGTGTGGACAATAACTCATAAGCTCTCTCCTTTAAAATAATTCAACCTATATGGACGTATCGTATTAGGTTAGATGTTACTTGAGTTTTTTAGTTGGGCGACTGGTAAGTGTATAGTATTGCTGAAGTATTGGTAGGTGAAGTACGCATTATCTTGATGAGGCCGTACAGCTTTAATATACGGTTTGGCCAGATTAAGAGATGAAAGATCGTTAAGTAAATGACATAATCTTTATGAAAATTGGAGGAATATATGCCTATATGGATGATAATTGTTGAGTGGCTTGCAAGATTGATATTACTTATTTTATTTGGTTTATCTATTTGGTCTTTTGCAATCATAATTGAACGTAGGCGCTTCTTAAAGTCCTTTGATTTAGATAAAGAGTTTTTAGATATTGAAAATCAGGCGAGTAAACTATCCAAAGAAAATATTCATATGGGTTTAAACCGGCACTTTTATAGTTTGCAAAAAAGATTGCAGGTTAGACTTGCTATCCTTGGAACCTTAGGATCAACAACACCTTTTATTGGCCTCCTTGGAACGATCCTCGGCATCATTGTGGCATTTGGTGAGCTTTCTGCTGGTAATGCAGGTTCAAATGCCGTTATGTTTGCTTTGGCCGAAGCATTAATCCTTACAGCTGTCGGATTATTTGTCGCCATACCAGCTGTTATTGCATTTAATATTTTCTCTAAACGCTCTAAACTTATTATTAATGATCTGCAGACTCGTTTAGATGAGTATATCGCATTGGAGAAATAGAGATGGCATCAAATTTCGATCCAAGTGAAAGCGATGGCATAAATGATATCAATATCACCCCATTTGTTGATGTGGTTTTAGTTCTCCTTGTTATATTTATGGTAACAGCTCCAATTATGGTTAAAGAGACAATGAATATAAAGTTACCTGAGGGAAAAAGCACCAAGCGCTCAGAGGCCAAGACTTTTGCTGTTGCCATCTCAAAAAATGGTCAGGTTCTTCTTGATGGAGAAATTATTGAGATGACTCTGCTCTATGATAGGGCAGTCAGGTTGAAGAGTGATAATGCAGACATTCAACTACTGATCTCTGCAGATAAAGAGGCGATGCACGGTGATGTGATTAAAGTTTTGGATCAAGTTAAACTGGCAGGTATCAGTAACTTTGCCTTTCAAGTAGAAAAAATTAAAGATGAATAAAGCGCTAACTGAATCATTAGTCAGTCACCTTTTGATAATTTTTATTTTTGTCATCATACTTAGTATGAACAAAAGAGAAGTGATTGAAACATTTAATTTTACGATTGTTGAAAAAGAAGTGATTGAAATGAATAAATCTCCTAAGATTGTTATCAATGCAGATACAAGCTTACCGATCCCAAGTAAAACACAGAAAAAGATTCGTGAAGTTTTTGGAGTCAAAAGAAATACACTGACAAGTGATAAGGGAACAGTTACTGCTAAAGTTGGTAATACTCTCACTAAAAAAGAAGATGATAAAGAGCTTCAGGATGATGAGTCTGACTCCCTTCCTCAGGCGGCGGAAGAGTTTTTAATCACCTCAATGCCTAGAGCGATAAATGAGGTTCGACCAGAGTACCCTAAGTGGGCAAAAGAGCAAAAAGTATCGGGTTCAGTAATCTTTGAGATACTGATTGATAAAAATGGTGACGTTAGGCAGGCAAAACTCGTTCGGGGCTTAAATCCTAAATTAGATCAGCTTGCTAAAGCAGCTATTTTAAAATTTAAATTTAAGCCCGCCTATATAGAAAAAAAACCTGCAGCAGTGAGAATAAAGTATGCGATTAAATATTTACTTGAGTCTTAATATATTACTGATGAGCACTTGTTTTGCTCAAACAGGAATTAAGGGAGTTCTTTTCGAAAAAGGAACTCGAAATGTTTTAGCTGAGACAAATGTTTTTATTATGCCCCATAAGCTTAAGGCCACAACCGATTCCAAGGGACGATTCTTATTTCCAGATGTCCCTAAGGGAAAGTTTAACTTTATCGTTAATAAAAGTAATTATCTTCGAATTGATATTGAGAGCACAAAAAATGAAACGAATTACGAATTATACCTAGAAAAAGAATTTTATGATGTTTTTGAAACAGTCGTAACTGGTAAAGAAATAAAGAAAGACGTAGCAAAAAAGAGCTTGTCCCAAAAAGATTTTCTTAAAGCACCTGGTGCCCAGGAAGACCCTGTTAAAGCAGTACAAAATTTACCTGGAGTTGCGAGTCAAACCTTTAGTTCTCAAATTGTAATCCAGGGCTCTGAGCCTGATGATACTCGCTACTCCATTGATGGTCATGAGATTCCACTTATCTTTCACTTTGGTGGTCTGACTTCTGTCGTGACACCGACTGCAGTAAGAGAGGTGGAATTCCTCGCAGCTGGCTTTGGTCCTGAGTATGGTCGTGCACTTGGAGGGATCATTAACCTAAACACTCGAAGTGCAAAGACTGATCGTTGGCATGGAGAGGGATTCATGGATATAACAAAGCTTGGAGCTTTAGCCGAGGGACCTATTACTGAAAAATCCTCTCTTATTACTTCTGCCAGAATTAGCTATTTTGGAAAAATAGTAGAAAAAGTTGCTGAAGAAATGGATGACTTTGGAGTTACAGCTGCACCAGAGTTTCAAGATTATTATATAAACTATAAGTACGATATATCAGACGATGAACGTTTTTCTCTCGTTGCAATTTCTAGTAAGGATACTCTTGAACTTATTGTTAAAGAAATCGATAACCCTAGCTTTGAGGGCAATATTTCTAATGTCACAACATTTAATAGAGTAATCCCGAGATACTATAAGAAGATAAATGATAAGACTAAACTAGATGTCTCTGTGGCAGTTGGTAGTGATAATTTAACCTTTAATTTGGCGGAAAGATTTTTTGAATTAAATTCGACAGTGATTACTCAAAGAGGTGAAGTTGAGTATAAGTATAATGACAAGCTCACAAACTATATTGGGACTGATATTCAGTTGAGAAAAGTTGAATTAGATATTTTTCTACCTAATAACTTAAGCGGTGGTGGTGTTAACACTGCTGGTTCTGAGTCTACCTTTGCTCGTATTGAAGATGAGGATGTGAACACTGCTGTCTACTTAAGAAATATTTTTAAGTATAATGAAAAGCTCTCACTCTCTCCAAATTTAAGGGTTGAACACTTTTCTACTACTGAAGAGTCATATTTAATGCCAAGACTTAATGCTAGCTATACTTTATCGGACTCACTCTTTTTGAATTTTGCCACCGGGTTTTATTATCAAGCTCCTCAGAATGGACAAAATAGTAAAGAGTTTGGAAATCCTGATATTGGTGCTGAAAAATCAACTCATTATTTATTCTCTGTTGTGAAAGACTTTAGGCAAGGCTCAAATAAGGGGCTTACTCTTGATGTTGGTGTTTTCTATAAAGAGCTTGAGGACCTCATTGTGTCTACAGATGATAGAAGAAGTGATGGAACAAGCATTAGAAACACTAATGACGGTAAAGGAACAGTACAAGGTTTACAGTTACAGGCGAGTTATAAATTTGATGAATACACACTATTAACATCATACACATTTTTGAAATCGAGAAGAAATGACCCCGAAAATGGAACATACCCTTCTGAGTTTGACCAAACTCACAATCTAAACCTCATTGGAATTTATGAACGATCCCGTTGGTCATTCTCAACAAGACTTAGATATGTCTCCGGTGGTCCTTATACCCCTGTAGAGGGGGCGTCTTACGATGCTGATGGAGATGTCTATATTCCAACACGAGGTGATTTTTATTCTGAACGCTTCGATGATTTCTTTCAATTAGACTTTAGGGTTGACCGTAAATTTATTTATAAAAAATGGATTTTATCAAGTTACTTAGATATTCAAAATATAACTAATGCTAATAATGGCCAGGGAATTTCTTATAGCTATGACTATAGTGAAAAAGAGAAGTCGGCCGGTACACCCATTATACCTATTATAGGCTTAAGAGGAGAGTTTTAATATGAATAAAATTTTTAAGAAGTTCAGTTTCACTTTTCTATGTTTCGCTCTTATTGGCTGTGGAAATGATAATTTTAAGGCCCAATCAGAACTTGGGGGCTTACGAGTTTTGGCACTGTCTGCAAATACTCCTGAAATAAATAGTGCTGCGACTGTAACAGTCACACCTCTTATCAGTTACGTTGATGGTGGAGGAGCGACAATAAATTACTCTTGGGAAGCGTGTCCTGACCCCGGGATTGATTTTGGCGCTGAGGTCAGTTGTGACTCTTCACCTGCTTCTTTGAAACAATCATCTTCTGGAAGCTTTAATACAAACACTTTGTCAGCATCTTTGTTTACTGGTGTTGCTACAAGTATTTCAGTCGTAGTATCTCCTGCCATATTTGCTTATTTTGCTAGTCTTGATAGCGATTTACAATTTAACGGTGTGGATTATCTAGTGATCGTTACTTACACTGACTCAAATAATGGCAAAGAAGTAACTGCTTTAAAAAGAATAAGATTAACTAGTAAGGCCGGAGGGGATTTAAATACCAATCCTACTTTTGGAGGAATGTTATTTAATAACTCCGCCATTTTGGCTTATCCAACCTCAGAAGGTGATTTTTTACTATCTTCAACTTCAGCGCCGCAAACTTACTCCCAAATCACTAATGTAGGAACTAAAACTTTCTCTGAAGATATGTTTATTAGTTGGTATGCAAGTTCAGGGGAGTTTCTTTCAAATCGTACCGATGTGGGAGAGAAGAGTACTTTTGATCCTAAAGGATCATCCGGGATTTTTGTTGCTGTTTACAGGGACGGCAGAGGTGGAGTCTCATTTGACGTTGAGAGCTTTTAAAAATTGTACGGTGGAGTTATAATGATTTTAATTTCTGATGAAATTCAAGAATATTGGGACAAGTTTATATCTCAAAGGGCCGATCTAAGTCATTTATCCAAATTCAAATTCGAGGCGTGGAGTTTTGGAAATACAAAAGGCATGGCAGATGAACTTGGCCAGCTGGTGCTTGAAGGTAAGAAAATAGCAACATGTAGTCTGCTTAGGGCCTATCGTGGAGAGGAAAATGAAATCCCTCAAGTTGGAGTCTTCAGTGTTTTATGCAATGGAGATTCAAAGCCAATCTGTGTCATCCTTGTAACTCATACTTGGATCTGTAAATTCAACGATGTGACAGAAGAGCATGCTTTTGAAGAAGGAGAGGGAGATAGGAGTCTTAACTATTGGAGGAAAGCTCATTTAGAGTTCTTTTCAAGTTATGGAAACTTCCAAGAAAGTGAAGAGCTTGTCTGTGAGAAATTTATGGTCGTGTATACATAGTCTGTATTCTTTACTCGAAATAGCTGTATAGATTTAATCCATTCATAACTCACTTCTTGTGTGTTATGAAGTATACATGAAGAAGTACATCCAAGATTTCAACGTTTATCATAGTAAAAATCAAATGCCACAAGATCAGGGAACCGACTGGCTCGCTAATTATCAAGGCTTTGAGGATAAAGAATTCTTTAAAAAATATGCCGTAAAATCCGACTATATTCATTCAAGAGATGTATACGCTAAAGGTATCGGAGCTCTATCATTTGAAGGAGATGCTCTCTATAATTTAGAGGATAAAATTAATCCAAGTATAAATAATAGGGCCAAGCAAGCTCAAGTAAAAATCGAAGAAATTTTCGAAAGTTTATATGAAGGTGAAACTGAAAGCCCAAATCATCTTAACCACGTGAGTTGTACTCATTACGAGTCACCATCTGCCGCCCAGAAGATGGTTGTTACAAAGGAATGGTTTCGGACTACGCCGGTTACTCATCTTTATCATATGGGGTGCTACGCCGCTTTACCTGCTGTTAGAGTATCTAAGGCTTATGTTGCTGATGGTGCAAATAAGGTCGATGTTGTCCACACTGAACTATGCTCATTTCACCTCGATAGAGATAACCATACTGCCGAACAAATCATTATGAATACCTTATTTGCTGACGGGGCGATAAAGTATTCAGTGACAAGTGAAGACTATTTCCACTCAAATAAGCAAAATGGATTTGAAGTTCTTACTCAGAAAGAAGTTGTTGTTGCGGGATCTGAGGACGAGATGACCTGGAAGTTAGGTGCTACCGGCTTTATGATGACACTTACTCGTAAAGTTCCAATTATGCTTGCAAAAAGAATTGAAGCTTATATGCGAGAGATGTTTATTGATGTGAACCTTGATTTTGACAAAGATAAGGATAAAGTTGTCTTTGCCGTTCATCCAGGTGGCCCTAAAATTATTGAATTGGTGGAAAAGGTTTTAAAGCTTAGGCCTGATCAAGTTCAACATTCAAAAAAAATATTGAGCTCTAGGGGAAATATGTCCTCTGCGACTTTACCTCATATTTGGAATGAAATCCTTCATGATACTGATATTGCGAGTAATACTTATATTGCAACAGTGGCCTTTGGCCCTGGTTTAACGATTACAGGAGCGATGCTAAAGCTATGCAAGTAATAATCGTAGGCTTTTGGATGATACAGGGAATCTTAATGTTCTTTGATGAATTTAAGTTTCATCATGATAGAGGTCTTGGGAAATGGGAACGAATAGGCCATCCTGTTGATTCCTTGTTTTTTTTAATCCCGTTTCTTTATACTCAGTTCTTTTCAAATATATATGTATTTATAGGCCTTAGCCTTTTTTCATGTCTACTGATTACGAAGGATGAATTTGTCCACGCAGAAGAGTGTATACCTACTGAGCAATGGCTTCACTCTGTTCTCTTTGTCACTCATCCAATTGCTTTATATGGATTATGGGTAGCATGGCAAAATAACTTTAATATGATTATTCAGATACAGTCTGTGATCATATTTTTATTTATGTTATATCAAATTATTTATTGGAACTTTTATATAGGATCGCAAAATGAAGCCAAAAGTTAATAATGATTATTATAACCACCTCGGTGAAGATTGGTATAATGCAGACGATGACCCTATCGCGGTTCTTAGGGTAGAGCAAAAGGCAAAAAACCCTTGGGTTGAAAATATAATTAATGAGCACTTTACTTCAAAAGACTTAAGGATTGCTGATATTGGTTGTGGTGCTGGTTTCTTAACGAATTACCTTGGAACACGTTACGGAGAAGTAAATGGATTAGACGCTTCGGAATCTAGTCTTGCTGTAGCGAAATCAAAAGATACTTCTGAAAAAGTAAATTATGTTTTAGGGGATGCTTACAAACTTCCCTATGAAAGCGGCTCTATGGATGTTGTCTGTGCTATGGACTTTTTAGAACATGTTGAGCGACCTGAAGATGTTGTTGCTGAGTGTGCAAGAATTCTAAAGCCTGGTGGGTTTTTCTTTTTCCATACATTCAATAGAAATTTTCTTTCATGGCTTATTGTCATTAAATTTATGGAATGGTTTGTTCCTAATACTCCCAAGCATTTACATGTTTTACATTTATTCATAAAGCCAAGTGAGCTTAAAGCAATGATGATGATTAATGATCTTACAACTCAAGAAATTGTTGGAATAGGTCCACGGTTTAATCTTGGTTTTTTTAAGTCTATCTTTGCAAGAAAGGTTACTCCAGGCTTTGGCTTTAAAGTCGGTGGCCCTACTTTACTTGGATATATAGGTTACTCAAAGAAACTTTAGCCTTTTTGGTAATAGTGAATATTCCCTTTGAAGTCAGGCATTTTACTTGATTTTTTCTGGTGGTGAACAAAGCCAAACTTCTCCATTGCTCTTGTGAAGTTATTTGCGTTTCCACGCTTAGGATCTACGAGAATAATTTCACATTTCTCATTTGCATGGGACACTAAAAAACTTGATAGAAGCTCTATTTGAGGAACTTCATAAAGAAGATCACTTCCTATGATTAAATCAAATCTACCAAGTTTTGACTCCTCAGTATTCCAATCTTCAAGAACAAAGGGAATATCCTGTTGCTCATTAAGTTTCGTATTATCCTTTAGAAAAGTTCCAACTGTTGGGTGGTAGTCAGTCGCCGTAATATTTCCGCCTCTAGCATTTAGAACATGGGAGGCAACAGCAATACCACAGCCAACTTCTAGGATCAATTTTTCTGCTATTTTTTGATTGACCATTTCATGGGCCAAGGCCATTCCTGAATCCCAAACAACACCAAAGATAGACCATTGAGCAGAAGATATTCCTAGCTTAAGTGCCACGTCATCAGCATCAGAGAATTGATTTTTATCTTTGAGAGATTTAAGGTGAATATCAATATCACCAAATTCGTATGAATTATATTTGAATCTTAGGAGAGTGTGCATACTACCTACAGTCAGGAAAGATTAGGCCTCTTAGAAGGTAACCTTCTGACTCCGTATAAGGGATAGATATTAGAATTCCATTATTATCAAACACATCTTGTATGGTATTTTTTGGGTATCCAAGTAAGTACGTGATCGGAGTTACTTGAATCCTTTCTTCTGGATAAACTGTAATTGTTTCCTTTAAATTTTCGATGCTATTAGCAATACAAATTCCATTATCCTCTCTATTCTTATATTTTAAAAGGGTTTTCGTTTGTACTTTTTTCCCTAACCATGTCTTTTCACTTATCACTATACAGTCTGCTTCTAATTGAAATTCTTCTGTTAGTGCTTGATTTATCTCTTCAATTTTTTCTTCAATTTTACTACATTTAAAATCCATCGTATCCATATCTTCATGAGTTAAATGACCAGCAAAAGCTTGTAGTGATGCTAAGAATAGTAAGCTGCTAAGTAGTTTTAAGATATTCATGTCTTTCCTTTATTTTCTTTGTAAGAATAGTACATCATAAAGAAAATGTTCGTAGATAAATTGTAATTACTACTAGAGGTGTTATAAAAATAGACAGTTTTATACTTTTCTAATCTTTACAGTATTTATCTCGCCGCCTTTGAAGATCTGCTGCGACATCTGTGGCTGCAGTCTCTTTACTTGTAAATGATTTTAAGTACTCATCGACAGGTAAAACTTCAATATCAGCTTCGACCTTTTTGAACATTCTTGGGAGCTTATCGCCTGGGGCCAGGATATGATGCAAACCATGGCTATATACAAGTGCCATTTTTCTGCCTTTATATTTTTGCATGAGCTCATAGACTCCGGTCTTAACCTTCATTGTATTTCCATTCTTATCAAGACCATTTTTTCTTTTCATCTGCCCTTCTGGCATAAAGATGCAAATATTATCCTGTTGAATTTGATCGAGAAACTTTTGCCAAGAATCATCCCTTTTGCGAGTTAAACTGATTGTATGAGGTGCAAGGTATTTAAATATAAACCCGGACACAGGCTTCTTCATGGTCTTTTCGGCAACAGGAATCACTAGCTTGCTTGATAGTGCTTTCAGGAAATCGAAGGGTAGTGTAACTCCGTAAACAAACTCAAAGAGGCTAGTATGGTTTAGAACTAAGATTAATGAAACATCATTCCAATTATCCGGTTTCTGACCAATCCAGTTGAGTTTAGAGGGATATAAGGCATAGCCCGCTACTTTTAGTCCTGCCAAAAATGAGTATCGTATTTTATTTAAAATCATAGGTTAATTCTAGCAGATTATACTTATTTTTGTGTTTATTCTTTAGACACTAAGTGTAGATTCTACAATGATACAGAGTATTTTCTGATTATGACTTACTATTAACTTTAACCAATGGAGAAATTGTGAAAAAAATACTAATTTCAAGTGCATTATTAGCAGTACTATCTAGTAGTACTTTTGCAGAAACACCTAACTCATATGACCTACTCAAATGTTTCCAAAAAGCAGTTGATGAAGTGATAGTAGACATTAAAGAGTCTGGGGGCGAACTTCATTGTGATGATATGACCAATAGAGAGTTTAATGTTTACTTTGATGAATTTACAGTTAAACGAGACGGTAAAGATCTTTCATACTCTAAAGAAGCAATGGCACAAACACCTATTATCGCTTTCACTAGATGGACAGACACAATAACCCCAGCATGTTTCAGGAAGCCAGTTATTAACCGTGGGTTTATTGGCGATTTTATTGTTAGAAATGAATTTTATCAAGATAAAGAAATAGTAGCAGAAGCTGTCGGAATGGTTTTAGCGGACTCTGAATATGAGTCAAAATTAGATGTGAAACTCTCTGAGTTTAACTTAAGTTATTGTGAAAAATAATCTGAATTCTATACTATCTTTCTAAAGGTTAAGTTTATTCTCTCGCCAACTTTTTTTTCTGTTTTGGCGAGACGATGTTTCCAGTGTTTTTGAGTTTCCCCCTTCATTATTATAAGTGAACCAGATTTTGTTTCGATAGTCTTAGTCTCAAGCTCTTTTTTAGTCTTATGCTTTAACTGGAACCTTCTTGCTTCTCCAAATGAGAGAGAAGCGATGATAGGGTTGTCCCCAAGTTCCTTCTCGTCATCTGAGTGCCAGCCCATATAATCAGTTCCAGATCTATAATAATTCAGCAAAACACCATTAAAGGAAATACCACTTGCGATTTCAACCTTCTTTTTTAAGTCTAATAAAGTTAGGTTCCAGGGAATGGGAGTTTTAGTCGCACCTGAATATGTGTAATTTATTTCTGGATCGGCATACCACGCAGTAAGTCTTGGTTCTGGAATGGTTTTACCAAAAATCTGAATATTAGACTGACCCCATTGAATATCATTAATTAGTTCTTCTAAGTAATCTTCTTCAATGAAGTTTTGAGAGTAGAGAACTTCTCCATCACAGGGGAGAAAGTTCGCTTCTAGGTGATTGTATAGTCCAGGAAATTCCATCACTAAATATAGCCAAGATTTATTTTATTGTACACTTTAGTTATGGAAAATATATGTATAAAATTAATCAAAAAACTGGTTGAAATGGATGGGACGTGTAATCTTTTTGATTTTCACCGTTCACTTCCAGACTCGAACACGAATTTAATTTTGCCTATCAACTAAGCTCGTACTACAATGACAGTATGAATATCTCAACTCTTTATTATTTAATGAATGAAAACCATAGTTTAGTGGAAGTGAAGCTAAATGATGCTGCCTGCGATGCCCCCAAAGACCAGTTATATAAGTGGCTATCTATTTCAACTGCAACAAGTGAAGTCAAACAGCTCAAGTTTGAAAGCATGGGAACAGAGCTTGTTAATGGAAACGAAATGAATATTAGAATATTTACTAATGCAGAACTTCGCTTCGATAAGTCTTTTGGAAAATTTGTCGTTGAAGGTGAAGGGCATATCTTAATGAATTGTTCACAACAATCTCTTCCGGAAGAACTGAGCTTAATTATAGATAAATTTCTAGAAAGCCTTACCTAGCTCTAAGTACTATATGAACTTCATTTCTACGTAAAAACGGTATTGTCCATTGAGGATTATATCCAGCATATGTGTAGTTAGGGTTAACACTATAGTCTTTATACTCTGCTAACCATTCTCGAAGTTCTTGAGCTTTCTTCCTATTCTTCTTTCTTGAACTAAACCAACTGTATTCGTGACTTGCCACGATTCTAGAAGGAACGACTTCAAAGGCTATACGTTTATCAACCGGCTCAGGTAGTGTTTCGATCGTAAAGTTTGAAGGCATGGAGAATGACATCGTATATTCGTCTTCTTGCTGGTTCATCTCTACTGGTGATGTCATGGGAATACTTAAAGGTGTGGGGTTCATTTCAACAGGAGAGGTCATAGATATTTTATTATTACCTTTGTTCTTACCAAAAATATATCCCGCCAAAATACGAAAAGCTTTATTTGAGGAATCAGTAAAATCTCCCTTAACAGTGGTTTTCGCTACGACATATGAATCATATTTTCTTATTTCAAAGTCGCCGTCTTTTTTGATGACTTCGTAATGAGGTTGCTCTTCATTTTGTATGCCTAAGAGGCTACAAGAAGAAACTAGGACTATACTTAAGAGTGTTGTTATCTTTATCATTTAGCTATTATAGCTCACTTTGATGATTTATTGAGCACGTAGAACTCTTGTATAGCACCTAATCTCAGAGAAATGTAGTATATTGGTTTTATGGAAGAACTGATAACAGACAAAAGAAAAAAAATTGTCGCTATGATTATTAACAAGTTATCTCAAGAAGATCCGAATCTTTACTATATCGATTCTAGTGCTATTGCTAACCTAGTAGTTAGTAAAATCAAGAAAGAACAAGGCCTGCTAAGTAAAAGCGAATTAGAACTCGTAAAAGATTTGAATCATAGAGATATTGTTATTCTGATGAGTTACAACTCAAACTGTTGCTGATTACTTTAAAGCCTCTTTTATAGCTTTCTCTAGCGCCGAATTAAGTGGCTCAACTGATGAAGAAAAACGAGAAACAAACACTCCTTTACCGTCAAATAGAAACTTTTCAAAGTTCCAGCTTATCTCTTTTCCACCGGCAACAGTAATTATATGATTCATTAGGGGATGCTTTTTATCACCTTTGACTATAAGCTTAGCTGTAAGCTGAAAAGATACTCCATATTTTAATCTACAAAATTCAGCGACTTTCTCATTGGATTCTGGTGTCTGTCCACCAAAGTCGTTTGAAGGTATACCAATAATAGTCAGTCCTTTTTTAGAGTATTTCTTATAGAGATTCTCTAGGTCGTCTAACTGGCCAGTATAACCACATTTTGTTGCAATATTAACAAGTAGAAGAGGTTTTCCTTTGAAACTATTGATGTCTATTGCTGGTCCCTTAGCTCCTTTTACACTAAATTCATAAAGACTTTTTTTATCCGCTGAAGCAGATAAAGATAAAAGTAATAGCAAAACAGTTAGTAAGTATTTATTCATCTGGTACCTTTTAGTGTCAAACTCATTAGAGACTTCTTATATAATTATCTATCTATAAGTATATAACTTTACAATATTTTTTTGTTGGTATTTATTTGGAAAATCGCTCTGTCTAATCTATGTCTGGTAGGCATCGGATTTGCTAAATTGAGTTTTTTTTAATTGAGTAATCTTTTTGCATATTATTCAACTCAACAAGGAGAGCTTATGAAGTTTAATTTATTTACAATATTAACCAGTTTAAGTTTAACATTTTTCATGTATTCGTTCTCATCTACGGCCGATCAATCAGGAACAGCATATAACGGAGATCCAAGTAAAACAGATCGAGCTGCTCTTGCGAAAAATACTGAAGGCACAGGTTTTGGACCTCAATCTCTAAGAGATTTAAATTCAAAAAAAGGTGTTAATGAAAGAAAATTTAACAAGGCACCTCATTCTAGAAAATGAATCTTTGTAATATTCACTTTCATAAAAATGCAGAACATAAAGGTGGAGAATTTACAACTTACGCTGGTGATGGTAAAGGATTCTTAACTGGTTACAAATATGATGGAAAGCTAACGAGTGCAGAGTTAGCACCAGTTGCAATGAAAGTTTGTGATAGTAAAACAGGAGATTTTGTTCCAGGTGATACAATTGAACTTCACTACGTACATTCAACAGCAAAAGTTACTCCTGGTCCAACTTTAGGGGCATGTTTAAGTAAAGATGTAATGAATCCACAATTAAAAGTTGAAGCTCAAGTATATGTTCTAGTGAATGATGCTAAAGCCTTAGACTTTAATGAAGTTTCAGCTCACGGAGTAAAGAATGGTTACCCCAAGCTTTAAATATTCCAAGAAACACTGGAAAGCCAATTAAATACGCTGGTTCGACTACTGGTCCTTCATACAATCAAGCAGGTTCACCATTACAAGTTTCATAGAGTGTTAGACCTAAGGTGGCCAAGGTTAATATCGAGACTGTGGCAAAATGGTGTAAAGGAAATACTTTTAATGAGGACCATGCACACGGTGTAAGGAATCTTGTTATAAATGAAGATTTATTATCAAAGATTAAATAGTTCTAATTAATTCGGCCCAGGGAATAACAACTGCTTTACAGCGTTGTCCTGGGTTGGATATCATACTTTTTTGGAAACTCACCTGTGCGGTAAAAGGAGGGGTAAAGACCCCTCTCCAGAATTCTCACTCAACTCTACTTGAAATTCAATATGATTTACTCCTTGGGAACTGGTAGTTCTTTTACTTCGCAAATTAAAGAATTAGTGTAATTGTAAGACCTTAAGTCTTAAGATTATTTTTCACATTTATCTAAGTTCTTAATGTTTCTATTCTCTTAAAAATATGTAAAAATTGAAACAGATTTAATATGAGGAGTTTTAAATGAGTGATAATTATACCCCACCGAAAGTTTGGACATATAATTCAGAGAATGGTGGAGAGTTTGCTAGTATTAACAGACCAACCGCAGGGGCCAGAGAGGAAAGAACTTTACCCCAAGGTGAGCATGATCTACAACTTTACTCGTTAGGAACGCCTAATGGAGTCAAAATAACGATTTTACTTGAAGAACTATTGGAACTTGGTGTCAAAGAAGCAGAATATGATGCTTACTTAATTAACATCGGAGAGGGTGATCAGTTTAGTTCAGGTTTTGTTGATATTAATCCCAATTCCAAAATACCTGCTCTTCTAGATAAAAATGCAGGTCATCCGATTTCAGTCTTTGAATCTGGTTCAATACTTATCTATTTAGCGGAAAAATTCGATAAGTTTATACCAAAAGATCCAGCTGGAAGAGCTTGTGTGATGAACTGGTTATTTTGGCAAGTAGGAAGTGGTCCCTATGTTGGTGGCGGCTTTGGACATTTTTACGCTTATGCTCCAGAAAAATTTGAATATCCTATTGACCGCTTTGCGATGGAGACAAAAAGACAATTAGATGTTCTGGATAAAGCACTCGCTAAGACAAAGTATATTGCTGGTGATGAATATTCAATCGCAGATATGGCGATCTTTCCTTGGTATGGCGCCTTAGTTAAGGGAAAGCTTTATGCGGCGGCCGAGTTTTTATCTGTTCATGAATATAAAAATATTAATAGATGGGTAGATGAGCTTATAAAGAGACCTGCACTCCTTCGCGGCCGACTAGTTAATCGTAGTTGGGGAGAAGAAAATCAGCAAATGAAAGAAAGACATAGCGCTTCCGACTTTGATGGTATGGACTTGAGCTTTTAATATGAAAGAATCAAAAAGCCTTTTGTTTTTTTATATTGCTTGGCTCGTGGCAGCGATTGCGACTTTGGGAAGTATGTTTTTTAGTGAAGTCATGAAGTACACTCCATGTTCTATGTGTTGGTATCAAAGAATAGCTATGTATCCACTTGTGATGATACTACTCATTGGTGCTTGGAAAAGTATTAAAGAAACAACTTTATTTGCTACTCCGTTTGTATTGATTGGATGGCTTATCGCTCTTTATCATAATCTACTACATTACAAAATTATCCCAGAGAGTGCGGCGCCATGTGTTCAAGGAGTTCCTTGTTCAACTATTTATATTAATTGGTTTGGATTTATAACAATACCAATTTTATCATTAACAGCATTTACAATAATTGGTGTTTTATTAATACTAGAAAAAAGGAATAGAAATCATGCTTAATAAGAAAAATATATTTTTTGGAAGCTCAGTCTTTTTAGTTGCACTTTTTATCATTGCCACGTGGGCGTATAAGGATGCAAAGAATGAAGCTCTTAGCTTTATGGCCAAAGATAATAAAGAGTTATTTATGCCTGATTATTCCCCACGCTATGGAAATGCTGATGCAAAAGTTTTTTTAATTGAATTTCTTGATCCTGAATGTGAGAGTTGTAGAAGATTCTATCCACAAGTAAAAGATATCCTTAAAAAGTATGAAGGGAAGGTTCAGTTAGTTGTGAGATATGCACCTTTTCATAAAAACTCTAAGATTGCTATTAGAGCAATCGAAGCTGCAAGAATGCAAGGATTGTATTGGGAGTCTTTAGAGACTCTTTTTAAAAATCAACCTTATTGGGGAAATCATCATAATCCTAAGCCAGAACTGATATTTGATTATCTGTTACAGCTAGGACTTGATATGGATAAACTTAGATCCGATATGAAGTCTCCTGAAATTACGAAGATGATTGAGCAGGACGTTGCAGATTTGAAGACACTTGAAGTTAGAGGAACGCCTACCTTCTTTATAAATGGAAAACCATTAAGTAGCTTCAGTGTGAATACTATCGACTCGATGATTAAGAGTGAGATTGAGACTCTGTATTAGTTTAAAAGAGCTTGAATTCACTAAAGAATCCTTGATAAAGTCTCGATAAGTTCTGTATGATAATAAATATGTATAGAATACTTTTTGTAATGATTTCAGTAGTTTGTATTGCGTCTAAGCCAGAAATGGCCATTGCTCACTTATCACCTTATGCACCTTATGCACCTCAAGCACTTAGAATGCCCGCCGCTTCAAGCATTACCCAGTTAGGGTTGGTTAAAGCAGGTCAGGGGATGTACCAGGCGCTTAAAAGTGTTTCAATTGAAAACTCTGAGGCATTACAGATTATCAATGCTCTCGCTGATGAGGTTGAGTTTTCAAAACTAAAAGTCGGAGACAAGCTCGCAGCGACCTACGATTCTAATAACAAATTAGTGAAATTCTCTTTGTCTCAAAATCCCGCAGAGAAACATATCGTTAAAATGAATAGTCCTAGTGGGACTTGGGAATATTCCTTCTTAGAAGAACCGACTTTTTGGTACAGCCGAATGATTGAGGCTAAGATTCAAAAGGGCTCAACTTTGCAAGGAACTCTATTGGCGCGAGGTTTTTCACCAAGCACAGTAAATGAAATTGTTTCGGCCCTTATGTGTAAGGTAAATTTTCGAATGAATGCGAGATTTGGTGATAGCTTTAAAGCACTCATCCAAGAAAGAAAGTTCAAGGATAAAACTATTGCTACAAAGGTTCTCTATACAGCTTACGAAGGTGTTAGGGCCGGAAAGCACGAGACTTTTGCTTATATAGATGCAGAGAAAGGCTCAACTTTTAATGCGCATTATACAGCTAGTGGAGAAGCCTTGATAAGATCAGGTCTTCGTTATCCTTTATCTCGATTACACGTAAGATCAAGTTATGGTTGGAGACGTCACCCAGTTACTGGAAGAAATACCATGCATAGAGGTGTAGATCTTCGAGGTCGAAAAGGGAATCCTGTTCATGCAGTTGCTGCTGGTAGGGTAGTTGCTTCTACCTATAATAAATTTGCTGGCAATAAGATTGCTATTAAGCATCGTGATGGCTCAACTTCATACTATATGCACCTTAATAAGCGTAGAGTAAATAAAGGCGCATGGGTAAGGTCTTATCAAGTTATTGGCACCGTTGGAGCTACTGGAAGAGTGACTGGTCCTCATCTACATTTTGGATTTAAAAAATCCAATGGTAAGTGGATGAACCCACTAAATAAGCGAATGATTGCAACACCAAAATTAAAAAGTCAGAAGCTTGCGAGTCTTAAGAACCAAATATCAGAGATTAGGCATTTGATGGTTGATCTAGAAGTTAGTAAAAAAACAAATTATCTATTGGCATATATTCCTAACTTGAAAAAGAAGACAGAAACGTTCAAATGGCCTGATATTTTTAGTTTAAACTCTAAGTCGAAATCAAAGACTCTTAAGATTTAGTTTGCAGCGGATATTTTGCTGTAAGATATATAGTAAGTAGAATACCTAGCATAAAAACACCCCCCATATAACCAAAGATTGCAAACTGTTCCTTAGCAACTCCACGTCCTAAACTAGGTCCATAAATAGCGGCAAAAAGCCAGACGAATGGATAGAGAAAACCTCCAAAGGAAACTAAGTAAGCTGCGACTAATTTTTTCACACCAGGTACTACTAAGAAATGAAGTAGTAGTAAGAGTCCAAGAGACATGGCGGCAACTCCTGTTGAGTGGAAGTGAAACCGTTGGTAATATCGCCAATTCTTAGCAGATTCTTTCTTGAGAAATGCATTCATTTTTTGTTCTCCAGCTAAAGATGGATCTTTGGCCAGAGAAATCATTTTGGGATGTGATTTTAATTCTGTACTAATTCTATCTTTGAAGAAACTCTCATTAACACCAAAAAAGATGGCTATGAGTACACCCAGAAAGATTTGAATGAGGACTATAAGGAAAGGTATTTTATTTTTCAGTAGGCTTTGGCTTCTCATAAGGTGTTTTATAACCATATTTTGCAAGAATTTCAAGATAAAATGTCTCTCTTGATTCATTCACATATTGATCAATATGTTTTCCAATCTGTTTAATTTGAACAACTTCTGCTACGCTTTCTTCTAGTCCAATGCGACAGTCAAAGTCCCAATAATCGACTTTTGATGGCAGCTCTTTATTTCTTTCTCGCTTCATATATTTTTTGACCTCAAATTTTATCGCATCAGCAATTCGCTCAGGTTTCTTCTTTGGATCAGTTAGTGAGAATGTTTTTTTCATTTATGCCTCTTAAAATTAGATTTGGGTGGAACATACACTGGGAGAGGCACAGATGACAAGGCTCTTGAGTTCAACTATGTACAAAGTTCTAATAGATTTTTTCTATCAGACGATTTATTCTTAATATTTCAATTTATCCTTAATACAGGCGAAGATACCTACAAAAATTAATCAATAGGAGAGGATTTATGAAATTAGAAAATAAAGAAGGTAGTAGGGTTCCAGAGGTTGTGTTTAAGGCACGTAGAGATGGAGGATGGTCAGATATTTCAACCGCTGATATTTTTGCAGGCAAGAAAGTGGTGATTTTTTCACTTCCTGGTGCGTTTACTCCCACATGTTCTTCAACTCACTTGCCTCGTTATAATGACCTTGCTGCGACTTTTAAAGAGCAAGGAGTGGATAGTATTGTTTGTTTATCGGTGAATGATGCATTTGTCATGGAAGCATGGGGTGGAGATCAAGAGGCGGAGAATATAACGTTACTTCCAGATGGTAATGGTGATTTTACTGAAGAAATGGGAATGCTAGTTGATAAGTCAGATATTGGCTTTGGAAAAAGATCTTGGCGTTACTCTATGTTGGTTAACGACGGAGTCATTGAAAAGCAGTTTATTGAGCCTGATAAGGCGGGTGATCCCTTTGAGGTGAGTGATGCTGATACTATGCTTAATTATCTTAGCCCAGGTGCTAAGGCTAGTGATGGCGCTACAGTGTTTTCTAAGGTTGGATGTCCACATTGTAAGGTGGCCAAGGAGTTACTTACTAGTAAAGGTATTAAGTATACTGAGGTTCCAGGTCTGAAAACTCAAGCACTGAAGGCCATGGGCGGTGCTGGTACATTTCCGCTTATTTTTATCGATGGTAATCTAATTGGTGGCAATGATGATTTGAAAAAGGTGATTAGTTATTACTAAAGTTGGCTCTGAGGCCGTTTTGCAGTACAATTATGGCTTTTTTTACCTTGAGCAGCGCATTATACGAAGGCAATTTATTGTCAGTTTAACTTATTACTGTAACACTATTAAAAATTAACTTACTAAAGGAATACATCATGGCAGAAGCTAAAGGTTTAAAGAAACCAGTAAAATTACAAACTGAGCTTGCAGGTATGCTTGGAGAATCTGAATTACCAAGAACTGAAATTACAAAAAGACTTTGGACATATATCAAAGAAAAAGGTCTTCAGACTAAAACAGAAAACGGAAAGGCTGAGAACGCTGGAAAGTATATCGTTGCAGACGCTACACTTCTACCAATCTTCAAGAAAACAAAATCAACTAGTAAATCAGGAAAGTTAACTGATCTAACTGGAATGAAAGAAGGTGAAACTATCAACATGATGCAAATGGCAGCTGTTGTTGGTGCAAATATCGAAGCATAATTACAGTACTATAAGGTGTGCTGGTTTCAATGCCAGCACATTTCTCTCTTAATCAATCTTAAAATGAACTGCCTAAACTCTAGTCGATTACCTTTCTTAAAGTGTAAAGATTATAACTACCTTCAACCTAGCAAAGGACTTAGCTATACTCACGATATGAATAAAATCATATTAATTTTATGCTTATACGGTCAATTGTCCTTTGCTCAATTTAGACCAACTGACTGTAGTCACGTTAACTTTTTAAGTAATTCCAATTGCATTGAACTGAATGAGATTGTCTCTGATCTCTAGTTCACATAGATCATTAGATTCTGAAAAGCTTTTTATAAACTACTCTCAAATTATGAACCCTACTTACTTTATGCAGTCTAACTTTAAACTATCACGATTATTTTTGGGTAAGAAGAAATACAATATTTCGGTAAACCCTTTAATCTTTGAACAAGATATTCCAGCCGCCGCACTTAAAGGTGTTCTGGCACATGAACTGTTCCATACTGAAGACTATAATAGTGGCTCTACTGTTTCAGCAATTATTCCCACAGGGTTGAAGTACCTACTTCAACGTACTCAATTTGAAAGAAAAACGGATTTAAGAGTCATTCAGAAAGGATTAGCACAGGAGCTTAAGGATTATAAGCTTTGGCAGTATCAATTGTTATCGGCTGAAGCCTTAGATAAGAAGAAGCAAGAGTACTTAAGTCCCATCGAAATCGACTTTATACTAGATATTACTCACGAGAACCCAGAGTACCTTGATGATTGGCTGAAATTTGAAATACCAGAATCACTCACTATCAAATGCTACTAAGGCTCCCAATCCTGAAGAAGTGAGTATAAGGCTAAGCTCAAGCTCAAGCCAAGGTGTAGTAAACATTTTATTTCTTATGAAAAGTGGAGAGTTAAAATTTAGCAGTAAAAGAGAAATAAAAGTTAGGTCAATGGAAAGGTAGAGATAAGTAATATACCATCTAGATCCACAGGATTTATCTTGTATAATTCGAACTTAGAGCTTCTTGAGTTTGTATCCTTCTAGCGGGTTACTGCTGCATATAGCGTAATAGCTTTGCTCTCTCTTCTTTAGTCATTTGAGTTTTATTTGCAAGAGGCATGGCCTTGCTAGAAACTTGCTTAATGATCTTATCTTTATGACTTAATAATAGTTCCTCAGTCTCTAAGATGACTCCCTTCTGTGCCTCGTTAAAGACATCATCAGTATTATTCGCTGCATGACATGATAAACATCTGTTTGCCACGATAGAACTAATATCATTGTACGAAAGCTCTTCAAGATTTGTTTCTTTAATCTGGTCTTTCTTTGATGTGATAAACACTAACGCAAGTATGCCGACTGCAGCTGGAAGAACCAGAAGTTTCTCTTTAGGGTTCTTTGTGATCATTGCTTGTCTTGTCATGGCACCAGAAACCATGATGAGCATAAGCATCAGCCAGCTTAATTCATGGTTGTAAATACTAGGGTAGTGATTACTAAGCATGATAAATAGAACTGGAAAAATGAAGTATGTATTATGAACAGATCGTGCCTTTGATTTTAAACCAAGGGAGTAGTCTGGAACTTTTCCATTTTCAGCGTCATTAAGCATCTTTGCTTGGTTGGGAAGAATCCTGATCCAAACATTAAGCAGCATACATGTTCCGTAAATGACTCCAACTATTATAAAGGCGCCGCGGCCACTGAATAAAAAAGTAGCACCATAGATAAGAAAGCAACTCAAAACCAAAGCAAGAATATTGCTAATGGTTTTGTTTTTCATAAGTCTTGGATGGTAGATGAAATCATAGATAAACCAACTCATAGTAATAAGAGCTAAACTTAGGCCTATGGCCTGAAATTGAGAGATATCCAGAACTTGTTTATTTATCAGAAGACTTGCGTCATTTAAAAAGTACAAATAGCCAAATAAAAGAAAGCCGGTAATAAAAGTAAGAGTCGCTTCCCACTTAAACCAGTGAAGATTTTTTGGTATTTCGCCTGGATAAATTTTTCTTTTATCTACTTGATAATAAAATCCACCGTGAACCATAAAGGCTTCACCGTCAACATTATGTCTTGGCTCTTCAGGTGGCTCGAATGCACTATCTAGCCAGATAAAGTAGAATGAGCTTCCAATCCATGAGATACCCGCTACAAGGTGTGAGAAACGTAAAATATATTCAACCCATAGATCCAAACTAGATAACATTGGGAAAACCTCCAAGAAATTTATTAATTAAATATTATCCTATGTTTATTTGTAAGGAATGTGAAGCGAGTTATTGACGCAACGCCATTCAATTGTGTCTAGATAATGCTTATGGATTATGATCTAATTCTCTATTAAATTTTAAAAGGATAAAAGACATGATTAGTACTCATATTTTAGACACAAGTGTAGGCAACCCCGCTGAGAATGTAAGAGTTTTACTGGAGAAATTTCAGAACGAATCCTGGAGTACGATCAGCGAAGGCGCAACCAATGCGGATGGAAGATTTGTGTTTGATAACGAGTCAGCTGCCGGGCAATATAGAATAACTTTTTTCACAACAGAATATTATCAAAAGAAAGATCTAGAGTGTTTCTTCTTAGATACGCCAGTGGCATTTAATATTACAGATACACAAAGAAAATACCATGTGCCACTTCTATTAAATCCGTTTGGTTATTCAACTTATAGAGGAAGCTAATGAGCAATCGCGAAATACCTTATTATACAGACTACGTATCTGGAGAGTTTCAAAAATACCTAGAAAATGAAGCTAAAGAGTATCCAGGTGTTGCTGGACTGGTACATATTGGCGAAACAGGTGGCCTTGAGAATTCAGAGTCTTTGAAATTTACCTGTGACCTCTATGACTGCGTTAAGGGTGAACTATTAAAGGTTTTAAATCAAAGAGCTGTTGATAGAAAATTTATAGATGAAAGAGTCAAGGTTTTCTATGAACTAAACGAAGAATATGAAAATGACTTCGAAAGTAATGAGTATCAAACAATTATTGGTCAGGAAGATTCACAGGGGCGCATTGTCATAGGCCCGAAGCTAGAAAATTATAGCGGAAAATCTGATTGTGCTAAGATTGCTCCCATCCCAGACTATTTACAGGGATTCCATGTCACTTTATTTGGTCCGCCAGATGATGCTAAATTATCTGTTAATGCTATGAATGCTTATCACCGAAAACTGAAAGATGAGCCCGCAATCATATCTGAAATATTAAAGACGAATAAAGAAACTCCAAAATGGGGGGCAGATGATGAAGATTCAAAAACTCCACTGAGATCCGACCTTATAAGTGCCAGTACAAATTTAACAGATTGTTTAAATGGAGAGATCTCTTTTTATGATGAAAAAAGAGATAAGAATTATAAGTTAGAAAGTGAAATGCTATCTTACCCTATTAAGAGATTCCCAGGGCTTGCTCTTCCCACGACGTTTTTATTTTATTATAGAAATCCATTACCGTTACATCTATATGACTTTGCACTTCATCTCTTTGAGCATTGGAGTAATCCAAGAGCGTTAACGTTCTATGTTCCAAAACTTGAAAATGAAGAAGAAGCTGCCTATATAAAAATTATGATTAAGTCGGCCGAGAAGATGATTCAAAAAATTCACCCCGAATATAAAATTGGCACCGTTAGAGTCATCATTGTTTTAGAAAATCCAAGGGCCGTTTTTAGAGTTAATGAGATGATTGATGCTTTATACCCATACTTTGTTGGGGCATCACTGGGTTGGCATGATTACCTTGGAAGTACTGCAAGGTTAATGAAGAACGATGCAAATTATAGAATTCCAGTTAAAGCAGATCCAGATATCGTTATTAAATATATTAAAGCTTCACATGACCTTCTAGCTAATGTTGTAGGAGAGCGCGGTGGTATTAAGATTGGTGGGATGTACGGGATACTACCTATCACAAATGAACTCTTTTCAGATTCCTTTCAGATCACTATGCGAGGTTTCTTTCGTGATGTTATCACCCAAATGAAGAGAGATTTATCTGGATATTGGGTTGCCCACCCTGACTTTGTTCGAATCGGGATTGCTATTGTCGAAGCTTGGCGAATTCATGCTAATGGCGACTCAAGTAAACTTCTAGGAATAACGAATGCATTATTAAATGAAAAATATGCCAAAGAAGTATGGGACTTTGTTTTAGCAGATGATATTGAGGGGCTTGATTATACCGATCCTTTATATGCAAGATCTTTAATTGTTGCTGATATTAAAGAGTCGAGTTTTATCGCTAATAATCACCCTGATGAAATAAGATATAATGTTTTTCAAATGCTACAGTACTTAACAGACTGGCTAACTGGTAATGGTTGTGTCGCCTTGCCGACGCAAATTAATGGTATCTCCGCAAGAGTCATGGATGATCTCGCAACAGCTGAAAGATCTAGGTGGGAAGTATGGCATGAAATTCACCATGGTAGATTTAGAGTTGAAGATCTTATTAAAATTGCCCATGAAGAGATGAACTTTATTCGTCGCGATCTCTCAAATGATAAAAAGATCGTAGAAGTTAAATATACTGAAGAGAATTCAAAGTGGTATGAGGTTGCCTTTAAGCTTATGCTAAAGCTTATGACCGACAAAGAACCGGTGGAATTTGCGACAGAGCTATTACTTCCTTTTACAATCGAGTCACTACGTGAGAATCCTGAGCCTTGGGAGAAGATTACTGAAGTAGACACTGAAAAGTTTAAGATTGATTCTTATGTTGAGAAATATAATTTTTACTTTGAAAACTGTGGTTCTGAAAAATTTGCATCTGAAAATGTGAGAAATTTATTTGTTGATGAAAGCTGTATGAGAAAATCAATTATGGAGTTCTCGAAGGATGATATCGTTCAAGCTGCAGGTTTTCATGGAGATATCGGACAGTCAGCAAAAACACTGGACTCTGTCGCTAAATTAGAGCAACAAAGCGTAAGTAATGACTCTGCCGAACTTCAACATAAGCTATTAAGCCTAGGTATTGAATATTCTAATAAGTTTAAGATGAAATTTCTTGTCAGTGCTAAAGGCAAAATAGGATCAGAGCTACTCAATATTTTAGAATCTAGAATAAATAACCTTGAGACAGAAGAGATTGAAAATGCAAAGAAGGCGCTCTTTGAAATTACAATTAAAAGAATGGGGACAGATAAAGTATCAGATCCTCAAGAAAAATTAAAAAATATTTTTAAACAATCAAATATTCAAGGAACACAAATTAGTATTTCTTCAGCTAAGGGGAGCTATCAAAACTTGAGTTTTGGTTCTAAGGGCAATAACTCTACTGTTGATTATGATACCCAATTTCAAATTGCTTCCCTTTCAAAAACATTTGCTACTGCTTTTGCTTTGGAGTTCTTTGTAGATCAAGGAATTTCGGAGTCTGATAAAGTAAATGATATCTTGCGGAAACATAAGAGTTCTTTTCTCTTAACTTCATCAGTAGATGAGAGTTGGGGGGATCTTGTACAGATTAAGCATTTAATGAGTCATTGTGCCCTTAATATGCATTATGTAGAAGGCGTTATGAGCACAGACGCTATTCCTGATATTTCAGATCTTGTTATTGATGTTATCAATAAACCAGGTACTAAGTTTAAGTATTCAGGCGCCGGTTTTATCGTTTTACAATATCTTATCGAATTGATTGGTCAGTCAGATCTCAACTCATTATCTAAAAACTTCTTTAAGCATTTGGGTCTTTCACATATGGACTTCTCTCCAGAAATGAATAAGTCGAACTTTAGTGTAGGGTTTAGTGATACTAAGGAAGGAATCGAAGGTGGATACAAAAAATTTCCAGGTTTTGCTGCTGGAATGTGGGGAACAGCTGCAGATGTTTTAAAATTCCTTGAGCATATTGCCTCCGCTTTTGATGATGTCGAGGGCAGTGGGGGAATCTCTCATGATACAGCCGTCCACATGACTTACGGCACGGATAAAGGGTGCAAACCTTTTATGAATACTCTTATGGGAATGGGAGTCTTCACAATTGAAGCCGGAGAGAATGAGTTCTTACTTCATCAAGGTGCTAATGATGGATTTAGAGCAATATACCTTTATTGTTATAAGGGGCCAGATAAATATAAGGGCTTCTGTATAACATCCACAGGTGAGCTTAATGGAGTCTTATACATTTCTCAAGCCTCTCAGCTATTATTAAAAGAGTTAGGTATTCAAGGAATTGATTATAATAAATTTCAAACAAATTTTGAATCTAAGAACCTATCAAGTGAGCAGATAGTTAATATTGGTTATAAGGACCTTTTTCTAAATGCATTTAAAGCAACTCTACCTGAACAGATTAAAGGAGAGAAGCTAAAGTGTACTTATGCTGATTTTAACTTACTTGATAATGCGGAGATAGTTTCTGTCTCCAATCAAAGATTTGCTAGGGCCGTGAATCTCTTGAGTCCTTATGATCCAGTCTTTGACCCCGCTGAATTTGGTCGTCAGGGAAAGGTGATGGATAGCTGGGAGTCAGCAAGACATAATCCTGAAGACTTTGATTATATAAATTTAAAGCTTTCTAAGAAGTCGGATATTAACTTTGTTTTTCTTTCAACTAAGTATCATGACGGAAATCAAGTGGAGTGGGTTGAAATTCTCTCTGATGAAAATACTCTTCTAAGAAAGACTAGGCTTGAAGGGCATAGTGCTCTTAATATTAAATTAAATGAAACGATTCCTGGTTGTGAGAACATTACAATCAGAGTTTTCCCAGACGGTGGTCTTACGAGAGTGGCGCTCTTTGATGAATTGCCCCCAGATCATCCGGCAGAATTCCTTCCGGAAGATGAAGCCTTTTGTATCCGATTTAAAGAAAGTATTCCTCAATCATTAAAACCACTTGGTATTAATCCTCATTACTTTAAAAAGAACGATTACTCTAAGAAACTAAATTACGCTTCACTTGCCCTAGGCGCAAAGGTAGTAAGTGCTACTGATGAACATTATGCTCCAGCGGAGAATGTTCTTTCACCTTTTAAACCTCTGAATATGTTTGACGGGCTTGAATCAAGAAGGTCTAGAGAGAAAAATCACTTTGAGGAAGTTGTCATTGAACTGGCAACTTCTATTATACCTAATGAGATACATTTTGATTTTACTTACTTTGTGAATAATAATCCAAAAGAGCTTTCAGTCTTTTGTGAGAGTGAGTCCGATGGTAAGTGGATTCCTCTATTTGAAAAATATTCATGTAAAGAATATGCCGGTAACTACTTAGTCTTAAAATCTGATCAAGGAATTAAATCAAACAAAATTAAAGTGCAACTCTATCCAGATGGTGGAGTTAATAGAGTTAAGGTTTATGGTAAAGAGTAATTCTTTACCAACTACCTTCGTTCTGTCTACTGGCCCATGGCTCTGTAGGTTCAAGCTTATCACCCTTTTGAAGTAATTCGATTGAAACTCCATCGGGAGATTTGATAAAGGCCATATGGCCATCTCTTGGTGGGCGGTTAATGACAATGCCTTTCTCTACAAGATCTTGACAGGTTTTATAGATATCATCGACTCTAAAGGCCAGGTGTCCAAAATTTCTGCCAGAGGTATAGTCCTCAACTTCGCCTTGATCATTTGGCCAATTATAAGTGAGCTCTATTAAGGGACTTTTACTATTTTTTGCGTTCTCAGCATTGATTGGATCAGCAAGAAAAATAAGCGTGAAACGACCTGCTTCACTTTCGTATCGACTCGTTTCAATTAACCCTAGTTTGTTACAGTAAAAATCAAGACTCTCGTCTAAGTTTTTTATTCTTAACATTGTATGTAGATATTCCATATTATTCCCTTATATATAACTTAAATATTGGTAATCCCAAATAAGGCAAAAAGCCCAAAAACTATCGTTAGCATCATGCTTCGACTATAGTAACAAACAATTGTCGCCAAAACCAAAATAATAAAACGCTCTTTCCCAAAAATGAGTTCGACAGATCCTTTATGGTAGAAAACGAGAGGTGCAATTAATGCTGGAAGTACGGCAGCAGGAATAAAGGAAAATATTTCTTTAACCCTGTCGGAGATTTTAACTTTTGATGAAAGTGCAATAATTGAAAAACGAATGGTAAATGTCCCAATTCCTAGCAAAATAATAAGGCGCCAAAAGTACTCTGGATTGATCATAGCGCCCTCTTCTTTTTGGTGAGGTAAGCACCAAGAGAGATCGCTAAAACTGCGGTACAAATTAGTCCTAAGTTAAAGGGAAGATTGGTCAGTACTATAGAGCTAATCGATGAAAAACCAGCAACCATAACATATTTATTATTTTTAAGTGAGGGAATAACAAGAGCTACAAAACTTAGGGGCACAGCATAGTCTAGTGCCCAAGATGTAGGTGCAAAATTTCCAAAAACAAAACCTAATATTACCCCAGTATTCCAAGTTAAGATCATGCACAGAGATGAACCAAAGAAAAATTTAATTGTTTCGGTAGAACTTTTCAAATGATCTTGATTCGCAGACATTACGGCATAATTCTGATCAGTAAGGAGGTAGGCGGCAGATAGCTTTGTTAAAAGCTTAGAGTCTTTAAGTGTAGGGGACATCGCAGCGCTATAAAGCATAAAGCGCATATTAATCATTAGTCCAGTCACCAAAATTATCAAGACTTCTGTATTTTTAAGCATGAGATCAATTGAAGCCAATTGTGAGGCACCTGCAAAAACAAATATATTCATGCCGATTGTTTGCATTAGACTAAGTTGCGCTTCAGAGCTAATTGTACCCATTACAAGAGCAAAAGGAATAATACCGGTTGTAATGGGGAGCATGGCCTTGAATCCATCCTTAAAACTCGTCATAGGTTGATTATTATCGAGTTTTCTAGATTAGTCATGAAATATATTCAATCTGACGTAGTATTTAAAATATTCTTTTGCTATATAGGACGCAAATATTTAGAGCCTAGGAGCTAAGCATGAAAGTCTCAATTTTATTTATCTTTATTTCTTTATTTCAATCCTCAGTATTTGCAAGCAATGAATGTACTACGACTGAAGGGCAAGTTATTGCTACTGTTACCAGAGTTGAAACAGATTCTATGATTTTTTGTAAGGCCTATATTAGTATAAAATCAATCTCTCATTATAGTGCTCATATGATCTGCCCACTTAGTATTGATTCTGTTGTAGAGGAAGGAATTATCTTTCCACTTGTAAATGGTCATGACTGTGAAGTTTATGTAGGGGATAGTATCTCTGGTTATCTACTCTCAAATGGTAAGAGTATTTATTTAGATTAATCGTTGAATGAAGCAGAAGTTCTAGCTCTCCGATATTGGAGCGTGCCTAAACTCTTTTAGTGCTTTCATAGGAATTATCGCTAATGTTTCTTCGTGAGTTGCTTCAAGATTAACGGGGCAAGCACGTCCTTCTTTATATGCTTGATACCATGAGCCAGCACAAACACACCAGTGGTCTCCCGGCTTCAACCCTGCAAAGCCAAACTGAGGTGCAGGTGTAATAAGATCATTACCTTGACCTCTAAGAAACTCGAGAAATGGTTGGTTTACGATACAGCAAACAGTATGAATTCCATGATCTTCTATATCTGTATTACAATAACCATCTCGCTTCCAGCCTGTCATAGGTTCGCAGCTACAGAGATCAATTTCTTTTCCTAATACATTAACAACTTTTTCCATCACAACTCACCTTATAACTATCTGATATATTAATGTATAGTTATTGTACTAGTAAGTAAAACATAAAGCACTCTGACCGTGGTAAGATATGAACATGGAAAAGTTAAAGGTATTATTTGATGGTGCTTGTATTATTTGTGCTAAAGAAGTTCACCATTACAAGAAAATTGATAAGAATGATCAACTTGAACTTGTGGACATATCTGCTGTTGATTTCTCTGCATCAGACTATGGGATAACAGAGAATGACGCTAACCTTCATCTTCACGCTATAGACTCCAATGGGAATATTTTTGTAGGAATTGCATCTTTCGTTGAGATTTGGAGTAGAGTTCCTCCATACCACTACTTAGTACCTGTATTTGATAATAAATTTTTAAGACCATTCTTTAATACTGGTTATAATGTTTTTGCTAAGTATATCCGCCCTAAGTTACCTAAAAGAGCTAATTGTGATGATGGAAGTTGTTCTATCAGCTAACTTTTGTCTAGTCTTTAATCCTGACATTAGCCATTCCTATTACTAACTTTGTTAAAAACAAGGAGATGTCTTATGAAAGCATTAGTGATGAGTTTCGGATTAATTTTAGCATTTGCGAGTACAAATACCATTGCAGCCCCAGTAGATGGGCAAATTTTCTATAAATTACCATCAGGTGATGTTGCTACTAGAGATGTTGTTTTAGAAGTACCTCCACGTGGTCAGGGGGAAGTGATTCTTTCTGGAAGTAATTTTGAGTGGCGTACAAAAGCATTCAAAACGGTACAAGTTAAAGGACAAACATTATTTATAGCCGTTTTTAAAACAGAGTTTATGAATTTCAAGTCGACAATTATCTTCAAGGGAACATATTTAAAAGGTTCCAACAAGCTTGTTTATTATGGAGATTTCTACAAGAAAAAAGGTCACTCTGAATTATCAGAAGACCTAGTAGGATTTGACTATGAAGGTGGTTTTAATTTTTCATATGACAAGTAATTCTTAATTAATTCAGTTACTTTCGGATTAGGCCATATTAGAATTAGCTTATTATAGCTAAACTAATGTGGCTTTTTTTTGTTGGGTAAACGGTTAATTAGGAGTTTGTATGAGCAATATTGATTATGGTCCACTTCGATTTTATATTGGGAAGTGGGAGAGTGAAGGATTTTTGGGAAAAAATCGAGCTCCAGATCCAGGACGTAAAGTCGAAAACACGAAATTTCGTCAAGAGATGATCTTTGAGCCTATTGGTGATGTTAATAATCATGAGCAAGTTCTTTATTCTTTACGCTATAGTACCAAGGCCTGGGAAGAAGGGAATGAGTCAGATCCTTTCCACGAAGAAGTTGGATATTTTATTTGGGATAAAGATAACCGTCAGGTTATGAAAAGCTTTATTGTTCCAAGGGGAATTGCAGTCAATGCCGGTGGAGATGCTGATATAAATGGGACCGAATTTACTGTGAAGGCAGAGCTTGGCTCTCATACATATGGTCTCTGCTCAAATAAATTTTTAGATGAAGAATTTCAAACAATTAGTTATGAGAATAAGTTTGAGTTTATTGATGATGGAGTTTTTAAGTATTCAGAGAACTCAAGAATAAAAATCAAAGGACAAGGTGAAGTATTTGATCATACAGAATCAAATATTTTTAAAAAGTGCTAAGTTTTTAAAGGGAATATTATGGGAATGTTAGTTGATGGTCAGTGGATTAAGGGATCAATCGTAAAAAGTGATAAGAAGGGGGGTTATGATCGTATTCCTAGGTCCTTTCGAAGTGTCGTAAGTTCAGAAGATCCTATTTTTAAGCCTGAGTCAAACAGGTACCATCTTTATGTGAGCTATGCTTGTCCTTGGGCCCACAGAACACTTATCTATCGAAGTCTTAAGGGGCTTGAAGATCATATTTCTGTAAGTGTAGTAAGTCCTGATATGTTGGAAGACGGTTGGATCTTTGATGAGAAGTTTCCTGAAGCCACTAAGGATGATCTGTTTAACTTTAACCTCTTAAGAGAGGTTTACCAAAAAGCCGATCCAAAAATTACAACATCTGTCACTGTGCCCGTACTATGGGATAAGAAAACACAAACAATCGTAAATAATGAGTCATCAGAAATAATTAGAATGTTTAATACTAATTTTAATGAGCTGACGGGAAATGCTTATGATTACTATCCTGAGGAGCTGCGTGAAGAGATTGATAAGCTCAATGATATGATATATCCAAGTATTAACAACGGCGTTTATAGAACAGGCTTTGCCAAGACTCAAGAAGCCTATGATGAAGCAGTTAGTGGTTTGTTTGATACACTTGATATCTTAGAGCAAAAATTAGACGAAAGTGAATACCTAACAGGAAGCAAAGTGACAGAAGCGGACCTTAGATTAGTTCCCACTCTTTTAAGATTTGATATTGTTTACGTTACTCATTTTAAATGTAATGTGCGAAGAATTAAAGATTATAAGAATCTGAGTCGCTACACTAAAAGTCTTTATGATATTGACGCGATAAAAAATTCAACAAACTTAGCACACATCAAACGACATTATTATTATAGCCATGAAACGATCAACCCTTATCGTATTATTCCAATGGGACCAACCGAAATTTTTTAATTAAAAAAAATATTTACAAACTGGAGAGTCAAATGAATAAAAAAGTATACTTAGGTGCAAGATTAATATTAGGTCTTGGTTTTTTAGTTTTTGGATTAAATGGATTTTTACAATTTATGGCAAACCCTCCTGTTACTCGGAGGCCGGTGCATTATTAGGGTCATTTGCTAAAACGGGTTATTTCTTTCCCATGATTAAAATTATTGAAATTCTTACTGGCGTTATGTTACTTACAAATATATTAGCACCTTTGGCCGCTGTATTAATGGCACCTGTTCTTGTTGGAATTACGACAATTCATTTATTCTTAAACCCAGCAGGTATACCAATGATGGTCTTACTTCATGTTCTTCATGGAATTATTGTTTACGGATATAGAGGTTATTATAAAGAGCTCTTTACACTAAAAGCTCAAGTATAGTGATTAAACTAAGAGCTATTTTTTATTAAATTTAGCTCTTAGATTTTCTAAATAGGAAAGTTTCTTTTTACTGGCAACAGTTCGTTTCTTTGTGTTCTTGGTAGCAATCTTTTTTGAATGAACTTGATTAATTTGAATAGAGCCTACAGATCCAATATTTACAAAAGCCATGGATTCAACACATCCGATTAATAAGGCAATAACAAGTAAATTTTTCATATCTCCTCCTTCAGAGCTATCTTACTTAATATAAAGCAAGTATAATGCCAGTTTTTCCGCTGTGATTTCAAGGGGGAGTACTTGAGCAGTATCAAGTTGGGGTGCATTTACGGTCATTACCATTGACTTCACTCTATATGACCCCATATTTAATTTATGAGAATTGAGAAAACATTTGTTCGTAATTTTTTATCATCAAGACATAACAACTGGGGCGTTCTAGCTGGAGCGAGCTTTCTTACAATCTGTTTTATTATGAGTTTATTCTATTGGGATAAAAGTTATCCCATCTCAAGTTTTCTGAGTGCCAGCAGAGACTCTATCTTTGTTAATGGTGAATATTGGCGTTTGTTCACTACTAGTTTTATTCATGGAGATCTTCAACACTTACTCGCAAATAGCTTGATGCTTTATATCTTAACTTATTTTGTGACTTCATTTTATGGGGGATTACAATCGTTGATTGTCAGTTCAATTATGGGAGTTGCTATTAATCTCTTTGTCCTATACCAGTATCAGACAAATACAACTTTAGTCGGGGCCTCTGGTATCGTTTATTATTTATGGGGATTTTGGTTGACTCTATACTTCTTTATTCAAACCCATCAAACAGTATTAGGCCGAATTCTAAGGATCGGAGCTGTATTCTTTATCTTACTTATTCCTACTCAATATAGTCCTAGTACTAGTTATCTTGCCCATTATTTTGGATTTCTTATAGGCCTTGGAGTTGGGTGCTTATATTATCTTTTGAAACGTAAGAAATTGCACTCCTTTGAGATCTGGAAATTTAAAGTGATTCAAGATGACGACCTTGATTTTGACTGGAAAGAATCGACTTCTATTAAACCTTCTTTATAAATTTATTTCCAAAAGCAATTCCTACCATTCAAGTTAAGTACTATCATCCAATGGTGAAATTGGAAAAATAATAAAAATATCAATTTCGGGTCAGTACGAACAAAGAGGGTTATATCATTGGTTTGTTTCAGTATATAAACCAAAGAGAGAGAAGTTTTTCAATTCTTCTCTCTTCGAGTCTATATTTATATAATAGGAGTACAAAAGAAATTATTTCATCACTAAAACAAACATCATCTCATGTCTTTTAGTGTGAGGTAAAGTTAGAGGTGCATTGTATCCAGCGTAAATTGATTTTGACACTATATTGTATTGGTTAAGGTCATCAATCCATCTCTTCAATTCTGTAGACTTTCTCGCCTGCTTCTTTTTACCAGCAAACCAAGAAAATGTATTTGCAGCAACGATTCTAGCTGGAACTTCTTCGACTAAGACTCTATTATCAGTCGGCATAGGTACAGTATTTATATTATAGATCGATGGAACCATAAAAGACATTTTACGTAGACCGTCTTTCGATTGATCTAAAACTGGTGAGGTCATAGAGATTTTATTTCCCGGGGCATCTAGTACAGGCGAAGTCATAGACATATTTTCGCTGGCTACGTTGGCACCAGAAATATACTTAAATAGAATCCTAAAAGCAGAGCCTTTAGATTCCCCTTTACTCTCATCATAAACCACACTTACTGTTAAGTATGGACTGTACTCTCTAATCTCCATTGAGCCTTCATTTAAGAGAACTTTGTGTTTCGGTGAATCAAGATCCTTAGCACCAAAGCTTAAAAAACTAAACATGACCAAACCTAAAACTAATAAAACATTCTTCTTCATAATAACTTCTCCTGTTTTAAAGATTAATAATTTATCATTAACAAGTAGCAGCAATAATAGTCAAATGGACAAAACCTAAAGCTACATTTTAAACATAGACTAAAGCTAGATGCTGTAAAAAAGTCATACTTATGCTATGATCATGCCAAACTTGAGATCTAATCAATGATAAGCAAAGACATGAATTTAAAAGTAGGAAGACTATGGGATTATCAAAAACACTCAAATTAAAACTTATAAAACTAGATATAAAACAAACAGAAAAGCTTATAAAGATGTCTGTTGAAGACAAGGTATCATTTTCTGAAATAAAAAAGCTTTTTAATCTAACGCCAGGAGAAGTAGAAAAATTCTTACTTAAGGAGTTAGGTGAGCAAAGATTTAAACGCTGGAAGCTGAGACAACAAAAGAGGTCTACTCATAAAGGTCGACCACGATTAGATACAGAAGTGTAATCCATCCTCAGGCTTATTATTTGTCCATATTTCAAGGCATAAATTACTAATATATCAATACTTAGCCATGCCAAGTGCTTGTTATTACGTTGATTGTTAAGTTCATGTTAACATTAAGCCTGATCGCGACGATAAGGTATTGATGACTATGAAGCTTTTATTAATATTCACATTCTTACTTATTGGCTGCTCACAAGAAGGTGAGTCAACGCTAAGTACTGGTTCAAGTGCTTCAAACAACTCAGATACTTTAAGTATTACAGCTCCTCTTGGTAATGCCTTTATGAATGCATCAACTGGTATTACGGATCTTACTATCGCTGGTGTTTGTGAAAATGATCTTACTGTTGTTATTTCAAATAATAATACTGATATTTATTCTTTCCCTTGTGCCTCAAATTCATATTCACAAATTTTTGAACTAGCGAATATTGTTGTTGGAAGTAATTCAATCAAAGTAAGACAGGCCGGTTCTGAAAGTGACTTCGAATTAACTGTAGACCTTGTTGTTCCATCAATGACAATCACCGCACCGGTTTTAATAAATTCAATAAATGAGTCCTCGTATACTTTAAGTGGTACATGTGATGAACAAAATGCAACTGTTTCTGGTGATATCGGTGAAACTGACTTTTCAGCGGTCTGTTTAAGTTCAGTTTGGAGTGCTACTGGGATTGATGGTAGTAGTCTGAGTGAGAGTACTCATACAGTAAACTATCAAATTGAAGATTTAGCTGGAAATATTCAAAGCGCTTCAACTTCTGTGATAAAAAATGCCGCATTACCAACAGTAACTTCTGTACTTGCTCCGGTTGATGGGGCATATAGTACAGGTTCAAGTCTCGATTTTCAGTTAACATTTAGTACTAACGTAACCGTTACAAATATCCCGTGTATCAATATTGATATTGGCGGATCTGCTGAAGAAGCTTGTTATACTTCAGGCTCTAACGGCAATGCTCTTATCTTTAGTTACACTATTCAAGGTGGGGATATTGACGCTGACGGTGTTAGTCTGGACTCAACTATTAATCTTAAAACAGGTTCCATAGCTGATATCAATTTAAATAATGCGAATCTGTCCATCTCATCTATTCCAAGCTTAACTGCAGTACTTGTTGATACTTTAACAATAGGTCCTGATGCTGTTGCCGTATTAAATCAAACGAATTTAAGTGTTGATAGAACTCAAGCAAGCTTTTCGTGGACAGCTCCTGCACATAACGGGGACCCAATTACTAAGTATATTGTGAGATATAAGAAATCTTCAGACTCTGAATATGTTTATTTAAATCCAGATCCTACAACTACGAATACAACTATATCAAGCCTTTCTACAGAAGAGTTATATGACGTACAGGTGGCCGCGTTTAATGGAGTTATAGGGCCATACAGTTCTGTTTTACAATTCTCAACAGTTTTTAGTCCAGCAAGTCTTGGAGCATTGATTTGGTATGAGGCAAAAGATATCAATGGTGATGGAGGTGCTGTTGCGGACGGAACTTCAATTACAACATGGACAGATAAATCTGGTAATGGAAATAATGCTGCGAAAATCTCAGGGACATCCGCCACGATAGAAACAGTTGATGGTTACAAAGTTATTAGACTTGATAGTAGTGGCTATAGAACGATTGAATCACTTGGAGAAACAAGTAATACAGATATAGAAGTTTATGTTGTTGCAAAAACCAGACAAGTGACAAACAGCTTCGCCTTTGTAAATGAGAATGAAGGCAATAGTAATCGCTTTGGAACTCATTTTCCTTGGGGAAATGGAAATGCTTATATTGACCTTCCCATCGGAAATAGAATGAATGGCCCGTGGGGTGGTAATACTACTGATTTTATTGCTTGGACTTTTAGAGGTTCTACCACTCAAGGAAAAGCCCTTGAACGAGATGGTGATGAAATCTTAAATGCTGGTAATAGAACACTAAGCCCTCCTCTTAAAAAATGGACTATTGGTTCTAACTACGCTGGATCAGGCACTTATTGGAAAGCTGATATGCAAGCGATGTTTGTATTTGATAAAGTTTTAGATGCGCAACAAAGAGCGGACTTCTTTCAATATATTGAAGATGAGTACGGAGTTACGATGCCATAAAAAAAGGCCCACAATCGTGATCGAGATCGTGGACCTATATAAAGTTATTCTATTTTAAATTATCTCTACATTTCTTCATGGTGGTGATTGTCATGACCAATGTCTGAAGTGATAATTCCAGATTCTGGAACAGTACTAATCACTGGCTTATCTTCAGCAAGTTGTTCCTCAAGGATTGCTGATGTTGAGTAAGCAAAACTTAAGGCCATAAAGCTTATTGCATTAACATTGATTTCAAGAGCTTCTTGATTAATATTATTAATATCGTCACATTCTTTGTGGTAACAAGCATCGTAAGCTTCACCTGCAGTTCCACCAAATAGGACTGCTTGCTCTTCAGTCTTTGTTCCCTCAGCTCCTGTAAATAATCCACCATATGAAATACCTGCATCAGAGAAGGCTGCATAGTCAGATCTTCCACTTGCTTCTAGTTCGATATTATTTTGATCGTTAGCTGCGAAGTAGAGTTGAAATAGTCTCTCTATCGCATACGATCCTTTAGGTGCTTTAAAGTCTGTTAATGATCCATTTCCGTCAAAGACACCGACCATATAATTTGGAGAACCGATCATGTCAAAGTTTAAGTAGAGAGTGATCTTACTCTTTTCTTCTTCAGTTAGAGCTTCTACATATTTTGTTGAACCGATAAGTCCTAATTCTTCAGATCCCCACCATGCAAATCTTAATTTATTATTAACATTAACCTTGGCCATTCTTAGGGCCACTGTTAAAATCCCCGCACTCCCTGAACCGTTATCATTAATACCAGGACCTGCTTGTACGCCATCAAGATGTGACCCAAGCATTACAACATTGTTCGGATCTCCGGCTTTTGTCTCTGCAAGAACATTATATGATGTTGATTCAACAACCTTTGTTTCTGCTTGGACATTTATTGTTAAGCCTTCTATTTTTGATAACGCCTCTCCAATATCATAAGTTAGAGTTGCTACAGTGATTTTAACATCAGTCTCATCTCCAAGAGTTCCTGCAAAAGCTTCTCTTCTGGTAACATCATTACCTTGGTTGAAAATGATAACTGCTGTTGCTCCAGAGGCTGCTGCATTTTCAGCTTTTTGTGCAAACGTACATGCACCTCTTTGAAGTAATGCTACTTTTCCTTTAGTGAAGTTTGCAAAATCTTCAATTTCACAACCACTTGTGGATTCATTACCTAAACCTAGTGCTAGATCAACTGCTTCAACTTCACCAGTTATATTACCAGTAGTACTATATGGCATGATTGCAAATTGATCTTCTTCTATATAGTCAACTTGATTTGGAGCGAGTTGCGCTAGTGAAGCTGTTCCAACTTGTTCATATCTCTCGTATGTGTACGGGCTAAACTCAACTTCATAACCAGCAAGCATTAGTTTTTGTGCGATATAGTTTGCTGAAAGTTCATGCCCTGGAGTACTTGAAGATCTATTACCATCATTTAAGTCAGCAATCTTTTGTAGCTCGTGTAGGTGTGCCATAACTTCACTTGAATCAATGTTTTTACTTGCAGCTTCAGCTCCAGGCATCTCGATAGAGTTTGCAAAACTTAAAGAAGAGCAAAGCATTGTTGAGAGTAGTAGTGGTTTAATAACTTTTTTCATTGTTGTCCCTTATCAAAATTATTTAATAATATGTGTGATAAAAACTTTTAGCAAAGCTATCATAAAGACGGAAGGCGATGTGAGAAAACGTTAGAATTATGTAAAAAAGAGGTGCTATTATGACACTGATATTATCTAATATAGAGAAAATCACCACTTATTAAGGGGCACACAAGATGGAGTTTAATTTAGACGTTATTGCAGATCGAGAACAAGATATCGCCATTGTAACTGGAGCAAATACAGGACTTGGTTTTGAGACAGTTCTTGGACTTGTATCTAAAAAGATAACAGTCATTATGGCCTGTCGAAACTTAGACAAGGCCAATATAGCAAAAGATAAAATTATGAATCTAGTTCCTCAGGCTAAAATTGATGTGATGGTTCTAGATTTAAGTTCCCTTAAATCTGTTCGTGAGTTTACTGCTAAGTTCAAAGATAAATATTCTAAACTTGACCTTCTTATAAATAACGCCGGTATTATGTATGGCCCATATACAAAAACGGAAGATGGCTTTGAGTCACAATTTGGTACTAATCACCTAGGTCATTTTTTATTAACAAACTTATTAATTGATCATATGCCAAATACTTCGGACTCTAGAATTGTTGCCTTAAGTAGCCTTGCTCACAAAATGGGAAAGATAAAATTAAATAATTTAAATGCAGAGAAAAGCTATTCTCCTTTTAAAGCATATAACCAAAGTAAATTAGCATGCTTAATGTTTGCAGAGGAATTAAATCGTAGACTGAAAAATGATAAAAAAGAGATACTTTCAGTGGCAGCACACCCGGGTATTTCCCTTACAGATCTTTTTAGAAATCTGCCTCCATTACTTGATACCCTGAGACAATATACTCTAAACCCTTTCTTCACTCATCCAGCTTCTAAAGGTGCAAAGCCTACATTAATGGCGGCCTTGGAGAAAAATATTGCTGGTGGGAGTTATTTCGGTCCTCAGGGATTCCTCGAGATGAGTGGTAAGCCCGGTATTGCTTTCAAGACGAAGTACTCTCAACGAGCTGATATTGCTCAGAAACTATGGGATTTATCATCTAAGTTAACCAATTTTAATGCCCTGTAATAAATATGTTGCAAAAAGATAATTTAAGGGGTAGTTTCCGTTATCTTGATTTTTTCTAGCTAGGTAGTTTTATAGCTTCGAATTTGAATAAATCAGGATAATTAATTTATAATAAATAAACGTCAAAATAGGAGAATGTTTATGAGTACTGGTAAAGTAAAGTTTTTTAATGACACTAAAGGTTTTGGATTTATTACACCTAATGATGGTGGACAAGATCTTTTTGTTCATGTTTCTGCAGTTCAATCTGGAACTTTAAATGATGATGATACTGTTGAATACGAAGTTGGTGAAGGTCAAAAAGGTCCTTGTGCTGTAAATGTAAGAAAAGTATAATTACATATTTGGTATAATTCCTAAAGTTAAGCTAGTATAAGACTCATTAATATGAGGAAAATATGAAACTTAACTTTAGGAATACCTACCAAAAACTTCCAGAATCTTTTTATCAAAAAGGTTCTCCTGCAAAATTTCCAAACCCCACTCTTATAAAATTTAATAAATCATTAGCAGAACAATTACTTATTGATTGTATTGATACGTCTGATATCCGATTGGCCGAGTTTTTTTCTGGCAATAAATTAATTGTTGGTGCTGAGCCAATTGCCCAAGCTTACTCAGGACATCAGTTTGGACATTTTAATCCAAGCCTTGGTGATGGAAGAGCATTACTTCTTGGGGATGTTGAAGACTTACAAAGAAAATTGATGGATATTCAGTTAAAAGGGTCTGGGGTTACCGCTTTCTCTAGAAGAGGTGATGGTAAGTCAGCTTTAGGTCCGGTTATAAGAGAATATATTCTTAGTGAGGCGATGTTTAATCTTGGCGTACCCACAACTAGGGCATTAGCTGCAGTGAGAACTGGAGAGGATGTTGTTCGAGAAGATGTACTTCCTGGTGGAGTCTTTACTAGAGTTTCAGCAAGTCATATTAGAGTTGGAACCTTTGAATACTTTTCTTCAAGAGAGATGCTAGATGAATTAAAACAGCTTACTCATTATTCAATCAAAAGACTTTACCCTGAGCTTTTGGATGTAGAAAATTCTCATTTTCTATTTTTAAAAGAGATATCCAAAAAGAAACTTGACCTTGTTGCTAAGTGGATGGGGCTAGGTTTCATTCATGGTGTAATGAATACTGATAATACTTCAATTGCAGGTCTTACTATTGACTATGGGCCATGTGCTTTTATGGATAAGTATAGTCGTGATAAAGTTTTTAGTTCCATCGATAGACAAGGAAGATACGCTTACTCAAACCAAGGCAAAATAGCTCTTTGGAATTTATCAATGTTAGCAAACTCTCTGTACCCAGTTTTAAGAGTAGACGGAGAGTCAGATGAAGAACTGATTCAAAGACTTCAAAAATTATTTTCTGAACTAGAATTATATTATGAAAATAGTTATCAAGAAGAAATGAGAAAGAAGTTTGGTTTTCTTGAAAACTCAGATGAAAGTAAAATCTTTATTGCTAATTTCTTAAAACATATGGAGCAAGAGAAACTAGACTTCACAAATACTTTTTATGACTTACGAAACTTAAAGTTTCCAAATGCAGAGCTTGAAGAGAATTGGAAGAATTTACTTACTGGAGATCAAGCGGATGCAGTTAAGCTCATGGAGAAAGCGAATCCTTTTATTATTCCGAGAAACCATCAAGTCGAAAAGGCGATTCAACAATCAGTAGTAGGGGATGATTCTCATTTCCATTACCTAGTTGAAGCCTATTCTCATCCATTTGAATATAATGAAAGCTATCTTGAATTGACCAAAAGCCCAGCTCCTTCAGAGGTGGTTTATCAAACATTTTGTGGGACGTAGACAGACAAAGGTTAGTCCTTTAGTCAGACTTGAAGTCCTTTGCAATGAGTGTCTTTTTTCTTAAAATATTAAAAAAGGATTTATCACTATGAAACTATTTGTAATCTCTACTCTATTTACTCTCACATTGTTTTCCACTTCTGTATTGGCCTTAGCAACCGCTAATACTCCTTGTAATGGGGAAGCAGGTTCTTACTTTGTGAATCTGAGTGGTGAAATTGGTGGCTTTGTTGCAGATACCGCTTCTGTTTCAAACAAAGTTTATCTTGGAAAAAATACTCAAATTTGTGGGCAAGCTGAAATATCACAGTATGCTCAAATCACAGGAAATGCGATCATCAAAGACCATGCGAAAGTTTATGGCCGTGCTCGAGTATTTGGTAATGCTCTTGTTTACGATCATGCAGAAGTGTATGACTCCGCAAGTGTTTGGGGTAATGCTAAAGTTTATGGGCATGCAAGAATATATGGAATCGCTGGACTTAAAGATAATGTTCGAGTTTATGGCCAGGCCAGAATGTATGATGCTACATATGGCGGAAATGCCGTATATTTCTAAGTAGCTGAATTTATATTTACATCATGACTAGTTAAATAAAATCTCTCAATTACCGATAAATTAAGAGCGTAAGCTGTTGGAATGCCTAATATTGTGGGTGTTTTTAGGTAAGTTACATATAGTGGCTTAGCTAATTACTTGAAATTACTCAAGTCCTAGGTAGCTTTCGGGATGAGGATTAAAATTAGTCTATGACAAAAGTATTGGGATTTTTAAGCCATTTAATGCTTTTTCTTTTAGTTTCCTGTGTTGGAGACGCGATTGAAAATACAGAAAAGCGACAAGAAATTGCCGATGCGGCCATATCGACTCCCTTTATATCCTCTGTATCACCTGCAAATGATGGGCTTACTGGTGGTGGAACTTTAACAATTACCGGTATTCGTTTAGACGGAACCTCTGTAACTGTTGGAGGAGCAAACTGTCCAATCATAACTCAATCAGGATCAATTCTTACTTGTACTATTCCAGCTGGATCAGTTGGTGGTGCAGATATTGTTATTATTAACTCTGATCTTGAATCTGATTTAGATAATACTTCTTTTACTTATGTTACCGCTCCGACTGTTTCCGCTATAAATATTTCGGTTGGATCAGATCTTGGTGGTGATAGCGTTATGATCACAGGTACTGACTTTTATAATGTGACAGATATTCAGATTGGTGGCACTAGCTGTACTTCTATAGTGCAGACACTATCAACAGTTGCTACTTGTACCACAGCAGCAACGGCGGCCGGTGGTCCTTTTAATGTCGTTGTAACAAACGGTGATGTCGCTGCTCAAACAGGAACGGGACTCTCATTATTTACATATGAAACACCTCCAAGCATTACAAGTCTTGATCTTACTTCACTATATGAAGCAGGAGCTCAAACCCTCACTATAACTGGAACTGATTTCATTTCACCTCCGGTAGTAAGAATAGATGGAAATATTTGTACAGCAGTATCAGATAACGCTACCACGATTGTTTGTACGACTCCTGCTGGAGTTGGAACTGGAGTAAACGTAGTTGTTGCAAACCCAAGTGGAATTTCAGATACTACGACGACAAATTATACTCCGGCACCAACAGTAAGCTCTATTGACTTAAACTATGGCCTACTTGCTGGTGGAGATTTAATTACAATTACCGGGACAAATTTTACTTCAGGGGGAAGCTTTGATATTTCTGCCGCTGGAGTTCCTTGTACGACACCTACATTTCTAAGTGCAACAAGTGTCACTTGTTTAACAGCAGCAGGAGCCTCTAGTGGAGTTGTCGTTGTTACAAATAATGACGGTCAAACAGCAAGTAGTGCAACCAACTTTACTTATAGAGCTGCGCCTGGACTAACCCTCGTTGCACCAATTGAAGGTGCTACAGGTGGAGGAACAAATATAACTCTAACCGGATCAGGTTTTGATCTAACAAATATATCTGTATCGATTGATGGTGACCCATGTACAAATATTGTTGTCGGAAGTGCTACTAGTTTAACATGTGACACTCCTGCTCACGCTGCAGGTCTTGTTGATATTATTGTTACTAATACAGAAGATAATCAGTCATCAGTAGCGTTAGCAAATTCTTATACTTTTAACTTACCACCATCTCTAGCTTCACTCTCTGTGAATTATGGACCTGTGGCCGGAACAAATACTATTTCATTTTTAGGTACAGACTTTTCAGCAGGAGCTATTGCAAGTATTGATGGTTTTAACTGTACTAGTTCAACGGTTATTAGTACCGCCCAGGTTGACTGTGATGTACCTGCTCACGCGGCAGGATTAGTTAATATTGCCATTACTAATGCTGACGGACAGTCCGTGTCACTTAATTCAGCCTATACTTATACTCCGGCTCCAACTGTTACAGCTGTTTCTCCTGAAGCAGGACCTACAGCGGGCGGACAAACTATAACTCTAACGGGAACAGCTTTTTTTCCTGGACTTGCAATTACTGTAAATAGTGTTGCTTGTACGACAAGTACATATATTAGTTTTACCTCTGCTACATGTGTGACTCCAAGTAATGGAGGAGCTGGTGGACCTTTCACAGTTGAAGTGACAAATACTGATGCTCAAGTTGGGAACCTTGTAACTTCTTATGAATATATTGTTCCGCCAACAGTAACAAGCATGGCGCCAACAATTGGTAACGGTGCTGGTGGAGACGTAATTACTGTGACCGGAACAGACTTCTATGTTGCTGGTGGAGTAAGTGCAACAATAAATGGAGTTTCTTGTACCGGTATAACGAGTCTTACTGCAACTAGTTTTGATTGTACAACTGGAAATAATGGCGGGCTTGGTGGTCCATTCACAATGACTGTTACTAACACAGTCGATGGTCAAACTGGAACTGGTGGAGCCTTTGAATTTATTGCACCTCCTACAATTTCTGATATTAAAGAAAGTACTGCTACTGATTCAATCGACGGTGGTACTTTAAACGGTGGAAATACAATTCGCATTGAAGGTGGGAATTTTCAAGTCGGTGTCGCTGCCACCATAGGTACTGCAACTTGTACTATTACAAGAATTGATGCAAATAATTTAGACTGTATTCTTTCCGCCGGGCCACATGCGCTTGGAGCAACAGATCTTGTTGTTACAAATATTGATGCTCAATCTGCAACATCTGTTGGTGCTTATACTTTTAGAACCCCACCAACAATTACAGGCTATGATTCACCTGTTGGCCCTATCGCAGGGGGAAATACATTAACTATAACTGGAACCGACTTTGTTGATGGTGATGATTTCGCTATTAGTATTGGAGGGACTCCATGTACATTATCTACTTTTCTAACGACCACTTCTGCTACCTGTGATGTCCCAGCTGGTATTCTAGGAGCTGCAGCAGTTTTAGTTTTTAATGATGACTATCAAAGTGTAACAGATGGAACAGGATATACTTATGTTGCAGATCCAACCATAGTGAGTTTCGCTCCTACAACAATTTACGAAGTAGGTTCTCAATCTTTAATTATTACTGGAACTGATTTTTATGCAGGAGCAACAGTTACTGTTGACGGTAACGATTGTACTCCACTAGTTGTGGATTCAGTGACTCAAATTACCTGTACTACACCTCCAGCTGACTCCGCCGGTATTGGGACTGTTACTGTGGAAGTGACAAGCCTTGCAGGTCAGACGGGTACAAATACTATTGATTATACACCAGCACCAACTATTACTGGTTATGACTATGCCTATGGTCCTGCTATAGGTGGAAATACAATTACTATTGCAGGTACAGGCTTTGTAGCTGCGGGAAGTTTTGGAATTTCTATTGATGGAACACCATGTACAACTTCAACTCATTTAAGCGCAATATCTGCAACATGTGTTGTACCAGTCGGTACGGGAACAGTTGATATTGTACTTACTAATAATGATGGTCAAACTGTGACTGATCCTGGTGCCTTTAACTATGTTCCAGGTCCTACTTTGACAAGTTTTAATCCTACTACAATTCATGCCGTGGGTTCTCAGACTTTAGTGATCACTGGGACTGACTTTCAGTCGGATACTGTTATAACTATTGATGGAAATCCATGTGGTACTCTTACTTATGATAGTGCGACTCAATTAACTTGTGTGACACCTGCCGGTACTGCTGGATCAGTCAATGTGATTGCGACAAACTCAGATACACAAACAGATACAACGACAATTACTTATGTTGATGCTCCAACTATTGCCTCATTTAACCCCACAACAATAACCGAGGTGGGCAGTGAGTCCTTAGTTATAACGGGAACTGGATTTTTAGCATCAGCAACTGTCACGATTGACGGTAATGCTTGTACTCCACTTACTGTTGATAGCTTAACTCAAATTACTTGTACCACGCCACCTGCAGATTCTACTGGAGTTGGAACAGTTACAGTTGAGGTGACAAATACAGACTCACAAACAGGGACAAATACTATTGATTATTTACCTGTTCCAACGATAACAAGTTATGATTATGCTTATGGTCCTGCTGCAGGTGGAAACACGATTGTTCTTACAGGAACTGGCTTTGTTACAGGGGGAAGTTTTGATATCGCTATTGATGGTACTCCTTGTACAACCGCAACCTTCTTAACAGTTACTACAGCAAGCTGTGTGGTTCCCGCTGGTGCTCTTGGATCAGTTGATGTTTTACTCACAAACTTTGATGGTCAGACAGTGACTGATTCTGGAGCATTTGAATATGTTGCTGCTCCAACATTAGTAAGTTTTAACCCTACAACTCTACACGCCGCTGGCGGGCAGAGTTTAGTTATTACTGGTACTGGTTTTCAAGCAGATTCAGCTATAACTATAGATGGAAATGCTTGTACGACTTTAGTGTATAATAGTGCTACTCAACTTACATGTACGACCCCAGTTGGGGCCGCAGGAACTGTTAATGTCGTTGTAACAAATTCAGATGCGCAAACAGATACTACGACAATTGATTATGTGAACGCCCCAACGATTAGCTCTTTTAACCTTGCTACAATAATGGAAATCGGAAGCCAAAGTCTGGTGATTACTGGAACTGGTTATTTAGCTGGAGCAAGTGTTACTGTTGGTGGAAACCCATGTGTTCCATTAACTGTTGACTCTCTTACACAAATTACTTGTACCACTCCTTCTGGATCAGGTGCAAGTTCAAGTATTGTTGTGGCCAATACTGATGGGCAAACAGCTACTTCAAGTCTAGATTATAAACCAAAACCGATTATAACATCTGTTACTACTACCGATGGAGCTTATGGAAGTTCAGGTGGTGGAGATACAGTTACCATTTCAGGCTCTGGTTTTTATGATGATATAGGATCTCCTACGATTATGATTGGAGCCGCGGCTTGTAGTGCTCCGACAATTGTTAGTACTTCAACTATCACTTGTACCTCTGGAGTAAATGCAGCAGGGCTTGTCAGTATTACGATTACAAACGCAGATACACAAACGGATACACTGGCAAGTGGTTTTACCTACACAAATTTACCAACTTTTATTAGTGTGTTACCGGTCTCAGGTTCTATTGCTGGCGGAACAGTTCTCGTTATTACGGGAACTAATTTTACTGCTGATACAACGGTTGATGTTGGTGGTAGCACTTGTTTATCTTTATCTTTTGATAGTGTCAGTCAGATAACTTGTACCTCTCCAAGTGGGAGTAGTGGTTCTGTGGCGATTGATATTGATAATCCTGGTCGTCCTACAGTTAGTACTGCAGCTGCTTATACCTATTTAAATAACGGACCTAGTATAACTTCAATTTCTCCACAAGGTGGAGCTATTACTGGTGGTACTGCAGTAACAATTACTGGAACCGATTTTGATCCTACTATTACTGATGGAGATGTGGTTATTGGTGGAATTAATTGTACCGGTGTTTCAGCTGCTGCAACCTCGATAACATGTACGACTGGAAATCATATAACGGCAGGTTTTGGAGACGTTGTTGTTACTAATACGGATGCTCAAGCAGATACTCTGGCGACAGGATACCTTTATGCTCAAGGGCCTACACTTACTTCAATCTCTCCAACTAGCGGATCTACTGCTGGTGGAACAACTATAACACTTACGGGTAGTGACTTTGCAGCCTCTGCAGTTATAACTGTCGGTGGAGTTAGTTGTGGAAGTGCTGTTTATACGAGTGCAACAACAATGAGCTGTGTGACTCCGGTAGGAACAACCGGAGCTGCTGATGTGGTCGTAACACAATTTTTTCAATCATCCACTTTAACTGGTGGTTTTACTTATAGTGCTGGTGCAACACTTGCTTGGCAAGTTGGAGCTGGAGCACCAAACCCTCCGAATCCAGCAGACTACGCAGACCCTGGAGCAGATCTTGGAATGGTATTTACACTTCAAAACACAGGTGTTGTAACATCATCAACTATATCCTTAACTTTATCGGGTACAAACTCAACAGTGTGGACATTACTATCTGACAATTGCTCTGGAACGACTTTAGCTGCTGGAGCATCCTGTACAGTCAATGCATACTTTCAATGGTCTTTACTTCCTGACGGTCCGACAGTTTACTCTGCAACTTTAGAGGCCTCTGCCGCTACAGGTGGAACAACAACAAATGCCTTACAAGGACAAAACCTATGATGAAAATATTAATGATATCTACTCTTTTAACTTTATCATCAACTCTTTATGCAAATATTGACTGTCAAAATCAATTTTTCAAGTATGGAAGTGGCGACACTGCAAATGAGATATCTACTGAATGTATTGAATCATATGAGGTGAGTGCTAGTGATGATTTAAAAGTGAATACGACCTCTGGAAAAATTACGGCTTTTGCCAATGCTATTCTACTAAAAGATTCAGCAAATAAAGTGATTAAAATGATTGCTGGAGAATATACAACTTTAAATAATATTCAAAGTCTTAGCTATAATTCAAATAATGATGAGCTCGCTATCCTCGAAAAAGATACTGGTGAGATCAAAGTCTTTTCCTTGAAATTTGCGGGAAATACAGCACCACTTCGTATTTTAAGAAGGAACGAACTCATTGGAGCTACGAGCTTTAAACTAACAAATGAAAAACTATGTGCTTATGATGAAAATCAGAAAACAGTTTATACCTTTTCAAGTCAGGCAAATGTTAATCGAAGACCGGCTTATCAAAATGCAGATATCCTTTCTGTCCTAGAAAATCAAAATGAATTAACTTGTTTGTAGTCTCTAGAAACTTATACTGACACCAAATTTATATTCATTGATGGTTTCATCCCAGTTAATTGTGGATGAATGAAAGTAGAGACTGCTGACGGCAATACGATTCTCTAGCAGCCAACGCTTCTTGGCAAAGGTATAGCCTACACCTGTTGTGAGAATACGCAAGCTTTGTTGATAATCAATAAAGTAGTGGCTACCACCACCAATATCAAAAAAGAATAGCTTAATATATTGTCTTAGAAGAAGTTGAGTTTTAAGAGCAAAGCTTGTGACTTCTTTTAAATCATCATCTTCTGTTACATAAGGAGAGAGTGACAATGATAATCTCAGTCCTGTCGTATCTCCGATTCTCCAATAGGGAAGCCAAGATATCTCACTTGAATATTGTGAGCTATTATCTATTCTCACAAAATTTGAACTGAAATTAAATGTACAGTAAGCACAATGAGTTTTCTCAACTGTTTTTGTTTTAATTTTTTCATAAGGAATAGTTTTAATGTATTTTTTCTTATCAAAGCGAATGAACTTTCCCTCATCCATTTGATATAACTTTTTTTCCTTCCTCACGACGATGAGGTAGCCATCATTTTTATATCTAAGAACGTCGCGGGCTATTCCTTTAGCGCTGAGTTCTACTTTATAGCTTTGGAATCTATTAGGCTTTAAGAACTCATTATAGGTCATCTCAATATTCTCTCGAGTACCTGTTATCAGGTAGACCTCTTCTTTTTTGAGGGCAAAGAAGCTGTAACCTTTGTTATGAAGCTTTAGAATGACTTTATTGTAATTAGTGCTGGCCTGTGAGTGTAGTGCACACAAGAGGAGAGCAAAGATTAATAGTTTTGTTAAAAAAGTCATATATGAGTATTTTAGTTAAAAATGCTGTTATGAGCAATATAGACTAATTTTACCGCTAAACTGCTAATATCTCATAAGTTAAGCGTAGATCTTACCTAACACGGGTAATGTCGTAGTCTTCTGGTGGAAGCTTTTGGAAGTAGAGAGCGGGTAGGATACTTGAAATTAAAGTATAGACCACAAGCCCTGATAGTATCGCCGGATCAATCTCGAATCTTTGTTTGAGAATTCCAATTATGACCAGACCGAAAATAAGGTTAGGGGCAATAGATATGGAGATTTTCATGCGGTCTTGCCAGAAATCCTTAATGAAAAATTTAATACTTAAAATCACTGAGTATATTCTTATTGGAAGGAATATCACACATAGGGCAACTCCATAAAGCAGGCCCTCTACAGTGAAGAAGTCTTTGGTAATTATTAGGCCCGCACTAAAGAAGTAGAAGGGAACAAAGATACTATAAAATGTCACAAGAGAGCTTTCAATTCTCTTAGAATGCTCACTACTAATAAAGTGATTAAACTGTCCAGCGATAACACCGGTGGCAAAAGCTCCGACTAAATAATGGGTTCCAAGCTTCTTAGTTAGAACTCCAGCAAGAAAGGCCATAATCACTAAAAATGAAACTTCACTTTTCGGTGCATAAGGTGCAATGAATCGAAGATACATTTTAAATACATGTGGAAGTAAGAATAGTAGGATTAAGAAAATACCTTTCGCCTTAAATAAGCCTGGAAGGTCATCTAGTTGCAGTGCCACAAATAAAACTAAGATCGCCGCAATCTCTTTTGATATCGCCTTAAGCTTCACCCAAAAAATTTCTTCCTCAGTTAGATCATAGTGCCTTAAAGAGTTGAGGATAAATCCTGCTGATGGTGTGAATATTGCGATGGAAATGATAAGTGAAATTTGAAATGAAAGCTGTAGGGCGTAATATATTCCAATGGCAGCAACAATTATAATTAATAAAGATTGAACTAAGTACTTAGACAATGGAGCGATATTTTTCTTCAAGTCTTCTAGGTCAATTTCAAGCCCAGCAAATAAAAAGAGAGATGTAATACCTAAGCGGGCAAGGGTAAGAATCATCTGATCAAATTCAAACCAACCGAATATATTTGCAAAAAGACATCCAAGGGCAAGAGCTGTAATTCCTGAAGGGATTCTTAAACGGAGTAATATCTTAGGTAGTAAAAGGACCAAGCTAAAGGTTACAAGGTACTGATATTCCAGAGAAAGATTGATTATATTGTCCATCAGCATATTATAGACCAATATAGTCCAAAATATGAACAAAAAAATGACATTAAGTTAGATATAAACTGTATCTTTTAGGCGGCTTTCTTTCTTGAATTAAACTTATTGAACTGGCGCTTTTTATTTGGAATATGAACCATTCCTTTAAAACACGACATAATCTGAGGAACCTGAGCCTTGAGAGGTGTAAAGATAAGTAACTTATCATTCTTAAGAACACATGTTTCACCATTAGGAATAAGAACCTCGTCATCTCTATTGATGTATAGTACTAGCACACCGCTAGGTAGGTTGAGGTCAATCAATCTCTTTGTTTCATCTTCTAAACTTGCAGAGATCTGAACTTCCTTAATTCCTTGATTCGCAAGATTTATAATATTGAGATTTTTATAAAAGTCTGGAGAAGTTGTAGGTTCATATGTAAGTCCTAATTTTTTTGCCAATATTTTTATAGTAGATCCCTGTAGAATAGCAGAAAAAACAACTGTGAAGAATACGATATCAAAAATAATATTTGTCTGACTTCCCATTTGTGTTGCCACTAAACTTGCAAATACAATTGGAGTTGCACCCTTGAGTCCTCCCCATGAGACAAAAATCTTTTCTTTAAAATCAAGCTCAGAGAAAAAAGTACTAAAGGCCATACTTAGCGGTCTTCCAACAAAAATCAAAAATAGAGCGATAACCGAAGCCTGAGGTGCAACATCAATTAACCTTGATGGAGAAACAAGTAGTCCCAATAGCAGAAATAAACCAATTTGAGATAACCACGCTAGACCATCAAAAAACTGAGTTAAAGATTTTTTGTGATTGAGTTTAGTATTTCCCATTTTTATGGCAAATATATAAACAGCAAGAAAACCGTTGCCATCAAATTTAGTTACTGCAGAGTATGTAAGAAATAAAAAGCCTAAAGTTAATGCTGGATACAGACCTTCAAAATCTAGCTCAATCTTTTCATTGATAAATTTAAATAGTTGAAAGATAGCAATACCACCAATAAAACCAACGACAGGGTTAATGATGATAAGTTGTAAGGTTTCAGTATTTGATGACAGCTCTGCTTGGAATAAACCAAGAAATACAGTGACCAAAAGGTAGGTCATTGGATCGTTACTAGCTGACTCAAGCTCGAGTAGCGTACGAACTCTTTTTCTAATATGTATCTTCTTGCCCGCAAATGCAGTAAAGACCGCCGCAGCATCCGTTGAAGAAAGTATAGCGCCAATGAGTAAGCATTCATAAAATGCAAGATCTAGAAAATAATAGCAAAATGAGCCAACAAAAATTGTTGTATGAAGAACACCAAAGGTGGAGAGTGACACACCTGTATGTAAAATTGGTTTAATATGCTCCATATTTGTCATCAATCCACCGGAGAAGATAATCAAACATATGGCAATAATAGATATTGAATGGGTGAAATCGTAAGAGTGGTGTGCAATAAACCCAAGACCCTCAGGACCAGAAATCATTCCAATTCCCAAGAAGAGAATAAGCACCGGTACACCAAATTTCTGCAGTGATTTACTTAGTAAAACACAAGAAAGCAGTAAAACCGACAGTATCAATATGGAATTATTCAGAACTTCACTCATACAAGCTCTTTATCGGCTTAAAGGCAGTAATATTAAAGGGTTTTTTTAGACTTTTTACGAAAAAAAAAGGCCCAGTTAAGGGCCTCTCAATTATTTAACAGCGATTAATTCTACTTTGAAAAGTAATGTTGAGTGTGGGGCAATCTGTGCTCCAGCACCTTGAGATCCGTAAGCAAGGATCGATGGAATTGCAAGTTCCCAAGTATCTCCTTCTTTCATTAATTGAAGAGCTTCGGTCCAACCAGCGATAACACCATTTACTGGAAAGCTAATTGATTCACCTCTGGCATATGAAGAGTCAAAGATAGTTCCATCAATAAGTTTTCCTTCGTAATTAACTTCGACTGTACTTTCTGCAGTCGGAGTAGCTCCTGATCCGCTTTCAAGAACTCTATATTGAAGACCAGTATCAGTAACTTTAACACCGTCTTTAGCTTTATTTTCTTCTAAGAACTTAAGTCCTACTTCAATTTGACCTTCAGCCGCTTGTTCCATTTGTTGGTTCATATGAGCTTGAAAAGCTTCCATTGTGGCCTGAGTTTCTTCTGGAGTAAGCTTATTTTCATCACCATTTACTGCAGACATAACCGCAGATGTAAAAATATCAGTGTTAATTTCTAAACCTTGTTTCTTGAAGTCGCTACCAATTTGACGCCCAATAATATAACTAACTTTTTCAATTTGAGTTTCCATCTTTATCCTTATCCTTTGCTAAGTGAAGTGAAAACTTAGCATAAATGAATACTATCGAAAAGTAGTTTTTAGCCCTGAATACTAGTGAGAAATCGGTGATAACAATCTATAATGATATCCGCTTCTGGCTTTAGGACGTGGTTTGCGTCATTCAGGTAAAGACCTGCTTGGACGTTTGCATTTTTAGCGGTTTGAATATCATAGAGATAGTCACCGATATAAATGGCACTTTCTGGATTAATTTTATGAAGCTCACATAGATAATTAAGCGAGTCTGGAGCAGGTTTTGCTGCAAAGTTGTCACGAGTAATAATATGCTCGAAATCTAACTTATGCATATCTAATGTCAATTTAGCGACTTCACATGAGTTCCTAGTAATAATTCCTGTTGGGATTTTAGCATCATTAATATACTTAAGAAGTTCATTCACCCCTGGCAGCAGAGTTGAGTTCTCGGCCCCAGTTTGTTCGTGCTCATGAATAATTTGGCAGGCCCGCTTATATTCGAGTTTGTCCTCTAAGGTCTCTATATATTCCAAAATATTACAGTCTTCAGGAAAACCTAAATCCCTTTTCATATTAGAAAAATTCAAACCAGAGTCAACAAGAGTTCCATCTAAGTCAAAGTAGATCGCCTTAAATTTATTTCTCATCATTTTTTAATTTGTTTATTTCAGCTAGCAGTAAATCTGCTTCTTTTGATAGCTTTGCGTAAAGTGCGATATCTCCACCTCTTTGGGCATGCATGCCTTGCTCCATAAGCTTTTCATATTTCTTTTGTAGCTTATCAACTTTACTTCCAAATAAATTAAACATCTTTCACCTCTTTTTTATATTTATCATACTCTATTTTTTGTAAGCTTGGTATAAGCGCCTGTGATAAAAGGATTTGTCTAGCTTAGAAAAATGCCAGCTGGGAACCTGTGAATATTGCATCAAAGTGCTTACCTTGAGAGTTTAAAATATCATCTGCAAGTGGCTTAATTTGCTTTTCAATATAATGCTGATAATCATAACTTGTCGGATTTGACTGTATCGGCTCTGGCCCTGATGGAGTAATAACATAGCTCACTTCTTTTAATCTATAGGGTCCTGTGTGATTCACCTTCAAGGCGGCCTTAACATGAATGGGGATATTCTTTACATATTCTTCTGGTGCCTTTGATAGTCTTTTAGTGTAAACAAGAAGGTCGTCAAATTTTCCTTCTTCAAGATCAGCAATATACTTTTTAATAAATTGCTCCATCTCTTCACCTTGAAAGTACATTTCATAGATGGTGCGTTGGAAGTTTTTGGCAAGTTCAGTCCAATCAGAGCGGACTGTTTCCATTCCTTTAAATTCGATTTCACCGTCAAGGTAGCCAGCATACCGTTTCTTGGCCGCAGTATTAGAGCCTCGTGACATACTGAAGAATATCTGGTCAAAAGTCTTCTCGAATTCACATTCTAGATATGAGGTTACTTGGAACTCATCAGCAAGAAGTCTCTTTATATAGATATCTATTTCGTTGGTGAGTTCTTGACAATAGTCTTTGTCTTTTACTTGAGACTCGTTGAGTTTTACAAAAATAGAGTCGGTGTCACCATATATAACTTCATGCCCACGATTTTCAAAGAACTGCATCGTCGCTTTCAAAATATAATGCCCAGTTGTGGTAATGGCAGTAGGGAGGTCAGAATGGTAGAATCTACATCTCGTTGATCCCATAACACCATAGAAGCTATTCATTAAAATCTTAATCGCTTGAGAAAGATTTTTATTATTATTTTGTTTGGCAAACTCTCTTTGTTCTAAAAGCCGTTCGATAATACTTGGAAGTAAGTGCTCCGTGTGAGAAAACTCAAAACCTTCAGGAGTTTTGAGGGGATTGGTATCACTTTTGATATTTGAATAGGGGTCAATATTAAAACTTCGAATAATAGATGGATATAAGCTTTTAAAATCAAAGATCGCAACATTCTTATGGAGACCAGCTTTTGGCTCTATAACGAGTCCTCCCGCGGTAGTTTCATCTCGAATAATATCGACTCTATTCGGTCCTATATAGCCTTTTCTGTGAAGCAAAGGGAGGAAGTGGTGGTCGAAGGCCGCAGTTGAAACGCCAATTCTATCCATGAGTAATCCCGATATCTGAACTCTTTTAATCATTAAATCAAAGATACCAAGTTTAAGGTATATATCCGTGACAAGAGTACAATCTAAGATATTATATTTTGCTAATGCTTCTTTATCTTCTTTGAACCTTCTCTCTATTTCATTTACCTTGCCCGCATCTGAAGCAATATCTTTACCTGTGCCTAGAACTTCACTGGCAACGGTATCAAGTTTAAAGTTTTTAAATTGGTAAAAAGCATTTCTTAGAACTGGAGGACCGTCCAGTACGATTCGTCCCGTAATATTGGCAAAGAATCCAGCACCACGTCTTTCGTCTAATTTTATTTTTGAATTATTTCTACCAATCGTGAAGCCAAGCCCATATTTTACAAGTTTTCTCTCAAGAAACATCAAGTCAAAACCAATCACATGCCAACCAATTAGTAAGTCAGGGTCATACTCATTAAAGGTATGAATAAAAGATTCTAGTAGTTTTTTTTCATTATCAAAGTAAGTGAGCTCATTTGAAACTTTTCTATTTTCATTACTCATCATCAGGACAAGATTTTCTCTTTGGCCTTCCTTCTCATAAGAAAGCGCAATTGAATAAAGATCGCCATTAGATCCCGTCTCAATATCCAGAGAGATAAGACTAAGTGATACCGCATGTGATGATTTTCTAATCTGAGGATTTAAGTAAGTTGTAAGTCCATTTTTCTCTTCAGGTACACCTTGGATTTCAATATTACCATTAACAAATCGCTCCATGAGATATCTCTCTGTTGGAGGAACATCTACTTCATAAGTTCTAATACCTTTTGTTTCACAATACTCTCTAGCTAGTTGCAGATCTTTGTATTGGTTTAGATAAATTGTATCTACGCTTTTGTGAGCGAAGCTTTTAAGCCCACCTGGTTTTCTTTCAAATTTAATATGATCAGGGTTAAACTTTGAATCATTGTCGACAAAAAAAACAACCCGTTCATTTTGTATCTTAATTACAAAAGGATTATGATTATTTGTACAGTAGTAGGTCAGCTCCAGACCGTTATGAGTATCATAATAATGTGAGGTAAGGATAAAGCCTAGTTCAGTTTTCATGTATATCGCTCAATTGTTTATCAAATTTTTCACTTAACTCTAGAAATTCCATCTCAAACACCTCTAGTTCTTCAAAGGCGCTGTTGATCTGAGTTTCGAGTTTACCAATTTTCATTGATGCATCCATGATTTTATCATTGTCTGCAGCTTCAGTCGCTTCTGCTATGATTTTTGTTTGTTCATCCATTTCTTTTTCATAGTCTGAAATAAGTTTTTCGTGTACATCGATTTTTTTCTGGATCGGATTACAAGTTCTCGCTCTCTCTTTTATTATCTCGGCCCTGCGTGCATGTATTTCTTTCTTAGAAAGAGTTGGCTTTTCCTCTTTACTTTCTTTGTTGAGATTTTCTTCTTCCCAGCCAATTTTTTCAAGAAACTCTGTATAGTTACCTAAGAAGACCTCTGCGATTCCCTTATGAAATATAATGAGCTTCGTACAAAGATTTTTTAATAATGATTCATTATGGGTCACAAGTGTAATTGCCCCTGGGTAGTTGATCAGTTCATCTGCAAGAATCTCAATGGATTCCATATCAAGATGGTTGGTAGGCTCATCAAGCATTAAGATATTTGTTTCGTTTGCAATGATTTTTCCAAGTAAAACTCTATTTTTCTCACCACCAGATAAGACTGATATTTTCTTTTTTGCAAGGTCACTTGAGAACATCAGGCTTCCTGCGATATTTCTGATTGCAGTTGAGGATAGCGCGTCGTTTGCAGACTGTATTTCATTAATGACTGTATTTGATCCATGCAGACGGTCAATATTTGTTTGTCCAAAATGGCCTGTTTGTATGGAAGGGTGAGTTTTTATCGTGCCAGATAAGGTGTCTAATTCTCCGTTCATAACATTCAGAAGGGTAGACTTACCTTTTCCATTTTTTCCAATGATACCGATTCGATCTTTTTTTCCCACGCTCAAAGTGAGATCTTTGAAGAGAATTTCATCCTCTTTAAATCCAAAGCTTATATTATTAAGTTCCAAAATAGTTTTTCCAGGGCATTCTTTATAATTAAATTGCAGGCCCATACTGGCTTCATCTTTTAGGTCATCCATGGATTCAAGTTTATTTAATTGCTTAAGCTTACTTTGGGCCTGAGCAGCCTTTGAAGCTTTTGCACTAAAGCGATCAACAAAGGCTTCAAGGTGTGCCTTCTTCTTATCAACATTAACCTTTGTTTTAAGATAGATTTCATCTTCTAATTCTAGTTGTTCGTAGAACTTATTGGTTGAGCCTTTTATTTTCTTAAGTGTTGATCTCGTAATACCCATTGTGTGGGTTGTGACACTATCCATGAAGGCCCTATCATGGGTAATCAATATAACTTCCCCAGTAAATGATCTTAGGAATGATCTTAACCACCTTAATGAAAGTATATCCAAGTAATTTGTTGGTTCATCAAGTAATAAGAGATTAGGTTCAATGAGAAGACATTTACATAAATTAATACGAATTTGATATCCGCCAGAGAAACTATTAGGGTTCTTTTGCAAGTCTTCATCGGTAAAGCCCAGACCAAAGAGGATTTTATTTGCAAGATGAAAATCAAACTGCTGTTCTTCGGGAAGGACCTGAACACATTCCTCTAAGACCGTTGGTTTAGTAAATTGGATATGCTGCTCCAATGATCCAATTTTATAGCCTTTAGGGATAGAGATGTTTCCGCCATCAGCTAACTGTTTTCCAAGTATCATGGAGAAAATGGTCGATTTTCCAGAACCATTCCTTCCCACGAGACCACACCGTTCACCTTTTTGAAGATTAAAAGATATATTTTCAAAAAGAATTTGATCGGAAAATGATTTCGATAAATTTGAAATTTGAATCATAACTTAGCCTTAACCTTAAAATTGGATCCCTGTCTCCGAGCATTTGTAATTATTGAGACCTTGGATATAATGAGCCTCGAACTCTTCAAGAGAGCGGTCAGCAATCTTTTTAAATTTAGATTTCTTTATCTCGGCCAAAATATCAAAAGGAAGATTTCTTTCAACGTCATCAATAATTGGTAAGGACTTTATCATGGCACCATAACCTCTAGCATATCCGAAAGCTTGATCTTGTCTTTTGTATCCTTCGAAAAGTGCCGCAATAATTTCAGCTTTTTCCACTGGATTTAGTTTCTGGCTACTCCCTAAAGTCGTCCCCCAGTTATCCATAAAGGGCCCCACCGGAATCAAAAACTCATGAGATTGTCTAATACACTTTGGTTGCCTCATGGACATATGTCTATGATTCTCTTTTGATGAGAACTCTTTGTTTACTTTTCCTGTATAAACTAAAATAGAGTCATATTCTTCATTTTGAATATGTCCTAGTTTAAAGATACTTTTACAGAAAGGGTCTTCGAGCATATCCCATTGAATAATAACACGATCAAGGTCTCCGAAGTTATGTGCAATAAGTGGAGCGGCACGTAGAAAATTGATATGATCTTTATCTTCTCTTAGTTGGAGCATTAGCTGCTCTTCTTTTCTTGCTTCATTAGTTATAACCTGTGCAACTTCAGCTGCTAGATCATCCATTTTATTCTTTTTAAGAGCACAGTAAGCTCCAATCGCGACAGAAAACCAGGTTCCCTCATGGGTACTCATAACACCATCATCTTTTGAATTATAGGATTTCCTATTAGTGACTTGTGTATAATCCCATGACCAAGAATCTATCGTAATTCTTGCCATCTTCTCGATATGCTTCTTAATATCTTTATGTTTCCAGAGACCTTCGCGTATTTGATTATCCACATCGGTGGGGACAAAGGTACCAGCAGTCGACCAGTGGGCGGCCATGCAAATATGAAAATATTCAGTAAGGTCAATATGGGCAAGACTTTTGAGGTTTTTTTTATAAAATCGAAGCTTTTCTAGGTACCCTCTTTTGGCGCCATCAGTTTCTAACTCGCCACTAAAGAGGAAAGGAGCGGTATTTTCTACGTGTTGTAGCAGTATATTTGGAGCAATACCTATGAGTTCAAACCCAGATTTCAATTTCTTCTTTTTTGCCATATATTCATATAGCAAAAAGACTCTATATTTAACAGTCATTTAACGCGGTGTTGTTACAAAAATAGCTATTGTGGCTTAAGTCTGTTGATTTTTTAAGCACAATATAGTCCAATGTAATCTATCACTTTAGAAGGAAGATTTATGGATCAATCAATTGTTGGAAAATGGGTAGAAGTAGAGTTAGTAAACGGTAATAAGTGGGTTGGTCGCCTTGAAGAGTGGGATGAAGAGGCAGTATTTATTAGTAATGGTAATGAATTCGGTCATCCTAATCATAAGGGTGCAGAGTGCACAAACGATGAAGTTGCTAAAATTGTTGAAACCAACTTGAGAGACTTCTCAGTCGCTTAATATTGAGAGAACTACACCTTTCCATTCACCCAAATATAGATATCGAATCAGGCTCTAAGTTTATTAGACATGCCACCCGTGGGATTACCCTTAGGGGGGAAGATATTCTTCTGCTTTATACTGAGCGCTATCATGACTATAGTCTGCCAGGTGGTGGAATTGACGATGGTGAGGATCATATAAAAGCACTCAAGCGTGAACTTAGAGAAGAAACCGGTGCAAAAAATATTACTAATATCAAGGCCTTCGGAGTCTATGAAGAGTATAGACCTTGGTATATGCCTGACTTTGATATTATGCATATGCTCTCTTACTGTTACACCTGTAATATTGATAAAGAGCTTGGGGACACTCAGCTGGAGCATTATGAAGTCGCAAATGGTATGAAGCCGGTTTGGATAAATATCCACACGGCCATAGCTCATAACGAGAAAACCATAAGCGAAAGTTCAAAAAAGGGAATGTCCATTAACCGAGAAACATTTCTTTTAAAGCTTATTGTTAAAGAATTAATTACACCCTAATCCACTTATATACTTAGAATTAGAAAAAAAATCGATCAAATTTTAGACACTTTCCTTTGTAATTAGTTCACTTGAATGTAGTGAAATGAAAATACCTTATACAATCTTTCAACATCTATAAGTTTTAATGACTTCTGGCCTAACTTTATTACGCAAAGAGATCGCGCGTTAAGGAAACCTAATGAGAATTAGTTTATTTATCTTTACTCTAGCATTGATGTCGAACTTATCTATTGCAAGTTCTCATCTACCCTTTGGTACTGAATTTAAAAATAAGCTAGATAGTACTTTCTTTACTGAAAGTAAGCTTGATCTTGGAAAGGTAGATAGTTTTAAATCTTTAGTTGAAAAAAGAATGGAAGAGCTTGTCGATATTATTGTAGATTATGAAAAAAAGAAGAAGGGTAAGAATAAGAAAAAAGCCATGAAGAAGGCTCTTAAGAATGATACCGTTGTTGCTCTAAATAATTTACTCCCCATACTCGAAGAGTTACAAACCGAAACATCTTTATATAATCAATACCAAATTGCTGAGAAAGTCCTTGATCTTGATAACGCAATCAAAAGTGAAATTACTCCCATTGGATCAAATGAGCACCTAGTAAAAGAAATTGTGCAATTTGCCCGTCTGTATGAAATCTATAATAAGCCTTCAGTAGAGTATGGTGAAGCTAGCAATCTTGTGAACCCAATAACAGGCGAAATTTATTCCGCAACAGATCTAGTAAATTTAAAACAAGCTAAGGTCGATATATCAAAGTTGAACCCACCTAAAAAAAATGGAGTGATTGAAGAAATTGAAGATATCGCTTCAGTTGATGTTAAGAAAAAATTCTTAACCGGTGATAATGATATGCATCGAGGACTATCAATTACTTGGCCTGCAGAAAATGTAGGAACATTAAAGAAAATCAGGAAAACTCAAAGTCGACCAAAAGTTATATTCGAGTCAATCGATACCGAGGGAAATAAAAAAGAGTGGAAACTAAAAATGCTAATGGAGATTCACTCCGAGCCTACTGCTGCATCACTTGCTTCAGCTCTCGGTTTATATTCAGATGTTTCAAATTATGTTAAGTCATTTAAAATATATCTTGATGATCAATCTTATGATGAATTTGTTGTAGATTTTTCAGACTACTTTGAACTAGATGACCTCCACCACCTGATTGAAACTAAAGGCTCTGATGATAAGGGTGCTTATATTGTTTTCAAAGAAGGTATGCTTGAAGCAAGATTTGATGATAGTGAGCTTAATCGTGTTGGGCCTTACTACCCAACAAGTAAGAAAGGTAAAAGAGAAACAAGAGCATGGCAGATTTTCAATATTTGGGTCAATAATACTGATTTAAAACCTGGTGAAAATAATAAGCTAACTTCAAGATATATCGATGGTGAACTGAGACTGTTTGGACTTCAACATGATATGGGTTATGGGTTTGGAAACTGGCAAAGAGAGAAACCTACAAACTTTAAATGGAAGGCTATTCATAAAAAAACTAAAAAAGGGTTAATTTTTAACTTTAGATCTGGAGTTATCCATGAGGGCTGGGATCATGTAACTATGGCAGATGGTAAGTGGTTTACAAGAAAGATAGCTCAACTTTCAAGAGAGCAGATTACAGCAGCAGTTGAGCTTGGCAATTGGCCTAATAAATCACCTTATAATTATGAGCAACTCTTAATAGAGAAATTGATTTCTAGACGAAATGATATGGTCAAAGGATTTGGTTTACTAGGAGAAGTTCTTCCAAATGGAAAGAAAATAGAACTCATTGAGTTTAATCGTGACATTGATAAAGATGCAATACCCACAAATATCTTTTTAGAAGATGAGACGGTTGATTTTAGAGAAGAGACAAAATTATTATTTAAGACAGGACCTCTTGAAGCTTTGAATGATGCTGTTGTGTCAGGTGCTAAGGCGTTAATTACTGGGATAAACAATGTAAGCCTTGAGCCTGTATGGTATGGCTTTGACGCATATGGAGTGATCGCAGAGGTTTTAACACATGTTGACCGACAAGTTGTCTCAAATCCGAGCCCTACTAGTGAATACGATCAGTTTATTGTTAGAGATGATTTTCAGTTAGGAGTTAAGGTTGGTAAGCAATTTGGTACTGGTGTAGAACTTGGTACAGAAATAGCATACGTAAAAGAATACTCCGTTATTTATCCTGTTGAGAATGCTGAAGAGGCGAATAAGAGGTCGAACTTCATTGTTGACTTTAAAATGCCTTATAGAATTCTTAAACAAGGTCTGCCAAAGGATCATATATTTATTTCTCAGGACTATATCCAAGGTGGGGAAGTACTTGAACTTGGAGTGCCCGGTGCTCTCGTTGGGCCAGGTGTAGAAGCTGAAATTTCTAAGACTGTTTTAAATAGAACGATTATTGGACACAAAGCGGATGGAAGCATTACTGTTTATGAAGATGCTTCAACTTCAAAGGCTTTAGAAACCGAGGCGTTTATTGATTTTAGTTTGTTTAAACTTAGACAATTTGAGAGTAGCTCTGCAAGAGGAAATATCGAACGTTTTGTGACGAAGCTTGATGGTAACTCCTCTGATGAAGGCACTTTAAGAGCGATTGATGCGGCAGTTTTTAATCATGACTTCACACAGCTTAAAAAATATTCAGCGGAACAAAAAATTAAATCAGACTTTATAACAAAATCTTCCGGTATCAACATATTAGGTTTTAAAAATTGGCAATCTGATTTACGTATCGATGACCTTGAAATATTTAACTTTGATAGTGAAGGACATCTTATTCGAATGGATTATCAGTTAGATGCTTCACTGATCAAGTCTAGTTCTTGGAGTTTTTTACAGAACGGAGAAAATACATACAAAAAAGTGAGACTTAATTCTTCATATAACGAGATGTCAGGAGAGATTATTGACCCTTACTTAGAGATAAATATTGGAACAGAAGACTTAAATACAGTTTCAGACGAGATCTCAGATTCCTACATACCTTTCTTCAATGGTGTGGCAGGATCATCTAAATTCTTTGTATTTAGCCCTGATATACATGCTTATAATCATGAATATGGTCATGTCGAGTTTCTTCTCACTTTAAAATATCATAAAGAAGCGATTGAGAAGATTTTAACTATGACTGAGAGTGATTTTAGGTATGCTCTCGCAGATTCATTTGGCATTAGTCACTCAAAGATAGATAAGCAGTGGGCCTATAACACAGCTAGAGGCTTTCGAAAAAGAAGTATGAAAGTGCCGGAAAAGCTGACTCTAAAATTCTTTGGAAAAAAATATTCCGTTGATTCAATCATTAGGAAAGCATCTTCGTTTTATAGACTGATATCAAATGCTAAGAATATGCAATCACGTAGAGATAGTGCTGAGAAGATTGTTGAGGCTTTTAAGAATTTAATCCCTCGTAAAGGACAGTTTTATAGTCCGGTCTTTTTAAATGTGATAAATAAGTTTGTAGGAAAAAAGAATTATCTACTAACAGCACAGATGATTATTCCTAAAATTTTAGAACTTGAAAATAAACTACCTGGTAGAGTTAGGCCATATTCACAAAAAGGTACTAAACGAAAAAAACTTCATAAGGATAAAATTATTATGAGTGTCACAGAGGCACTTGATATTTATGAAATGGTTTTTTGATATATCTTAATGATTTTTAATATCTTAAGAGAGTTGTCGTAGTATTAACATTATCTGTGAAAATACCATCTACATGGGCCTTATTAAATAAAAGGTCGAGTAGATGTTTTTCAGAAGATATCCCTTTAAATATGCTATCATTCCTAAGTGTATATGGATGAACAACAAGCCCATGCCCCTGCGCCATCGATGTTATTTGATTTGGTTTGAAACTTTCATTAAAGAGTAGAGGGATCCAGGGGCCAATACCATCAGCATATGTGGAAACCTCTTTAAGTCCTGGACTGGTTAACATCTTAGTGTAATCTACTGAATTTATTTTCCATGAATTACTTCCAATGAGCTGAACTCTTTTAAAAGGTGAACCTAACTTTTTTAATCTTCTTAGAGGCCCATCCTCAAAACACTGAATAATGACTTCTAGTTCTCCTTGGTATTCGAGTAAAAGTGTATGTGTTATTTTGGTAATATCAGCTTTTTGACTTCGGTGGAATTTAGGCGCTTTTAATTCAGGATAGATACCAATGTTCTTACCGTGTACTTTATTTTGACTCAGAACTAACTGTATAAACTCTTTAAGAGTGGGGATTGTATACTTACTGTCCCTAATAAGAGGTCTGGTCTTAAATGCACTTTGACCTGTTTTTAAATTAATACGATGATTTATAGATAATTTTTTTATTTCATTCAATTTAAAATCAATGGCATAATATCTGCCATCAGTTCTCTTTCTAGTTGGATATAACTTTGCGACATTAGTTGTCGTATCTAAGTGTGTATCGTGTAATACAATAGGTACTAAATCTTTAGTTAGTACGACATCCGGCTCTACAAAGTCTATATCATAGGCCATGGCCGCCTCTACACCTTCAAGGGTATGCTCTGGTAGTAACCTTGGTAATCCTCTATGTGCGATAATAGTCGGTCTGCTTGTTTGACATGAAATTTGAATGAGGAGCAGTAGAGAGATTGCAAGTAACTTCATAGTGATTTTATCCCAAAAAAAAGCCAGGCTTTCGCCTGGCCTATATTTAACTCATACTAACTTTAATTATAAAGCAGCTGGCTTATACCAACATAGAGGTCTTACACCTTCAGAGTAACCTTGAACTCTATTACAAGTACCTGCTGTAACATCTTCGTTACTTACATCTTCACTTACAATTTTGTCACAAAGTGCACCTTGAAAATAAGTATCAAGTCTACATTGAGCAGCTGGGTGAGCATTGTTTGTTGATGATGCAACAGAAGTATCTGGAGTGTCAAAATCAGTTGCTGGCGATGATCTTAATGATCCAAGTAAGTCAGCAAGACTCTTTCCTGCCATTGCACCTCTAATACAAAGAGCTCTATCGTTTGATAATGTGTAATTTGCTTCACAGTTTGCTGTAACTGTAGCTGGAATTGTCATGTTTGCAATTGCTAGTTCATTGTTATCAGCTTCGAATATTCTTCTGAAACATTTAAGTGTTCCAAAATAATCTGATTGACCTTCGTTTGCGGCCCATTTCATCATTCCACCAACTTTCGGTGCTCCACCAAGGTGGTGACCTAGTTCGTGACAAACAACTAATGCAAATGCATCGTCTGTAACTAACTCGTGACGAGCAAGCCCACCAAACATATTTACTTTCCAAGAACCAAATAATGTTCTATTAGCAGAAGCATTTACAGTTCCGTCTTTCCACTTTCTTGCCCATTTAAGCTTTCCACCTTTAGCTTTTACAATTGGCTTGTAATGCTTATCTGCAAGGTCAATGATTTCGTTAAAACGCGCTTCAGTCATATTATTTCTTAATGCTTTAGCATCAACAGAAATATTAAGATCATTTTCTGGCATAAACCCAGTCTCACCGTTAATATCACAAGCTTGTGCTGTTGATACCATAAGTGCGAGGATTGTTAATATTGATAGATTCTTGAACATGTTTTCCTCCTTGAAAACTAATTTGTACATATTTGAAATTAATTAATTTTATAGATTTTATGCACGGTTTGACAAAGATTTAAGTTCAAACAAATTATATCTCGAGTAAAGAGCTTTAGTCAGTTTAAGCCGAGGCGGCGAGAGTTTTCTTGATACTTTTGACTAGATAGGTAAGGTGACCGATTGTTATAAAGTCATTAAGACTGATAGCACTGGATTGAACTCGTTTATTGTTAAGGAAGACCCCATTTTTTGATTTCATATCATTAATATAGACTTGTTCAAACTTCACATCAAAGAAGAAGTGTTTTCTAGAAGCATTATCATCATCAACGGGAAACTGAGCTTCGGTTGACCTTCCTCCAACGATTATCTCGCCAGGGGATAGAGATATGCGAAAATCTTTGACGTATTCAAGTCCGGTGACATCCAGTAATGACAAGGCAACTCTATATTTATAAGACTTAGGCATTTAACAATTATAGTAGGTGAATTTTTGTGAAGCAAGATATTCTTCAGATATATAGTATTCGATATCTGAGGTCTTGAGTCGGAAATCTAAAGATCTTTCCCTCTTTTATGACATTTTTACTGTCCCTGTACTTTCAGGGTTTTAGTTTCGAAATTTTTTGTACAATCTTTTTACACTAAGTAGATATGACTCATATCTAACTTGAATACTTGAATAGCATCTGTGCCCCTGTAAGATTGCCTTATGTTTATTTTAAAGAACATATTTCGTTTGGTTTTACTTTTTCTGGTATTAACAGGATGTAGTTTAAAGTCTTTAGTGATTCCAAACCTCGCTTATATCATGACTGAGGGAGTGGATAAAAAGCTCGACCTATACTATTCAGAGGAAAAAATCGTTCAATCTGATTTAGAAGAGCTTTTAAAGAGTGAAGTTACAACTGTGGAGGATCTCAAGAAAAATCTTAGTGAACTTACCTTCGAGAACTTTGATCCTGAGCTTGTTGCGCGAAAGTTTTCAAAGTACTACGCTTATTTTGCTCCCAAGCTTAATAGAATTCTTTCTAAGCAAATGGCCAAGTTTACGCCAGAGCGTCAAGTAGAGCTTCTAGCAATTGCAATTGATGATAATAAGACAATTGAAAATAGAATCAAGAAGAAGAGAACCGATGAAATTGTAAAACGATACGAGTTTATTTTTGGTGAAATGAGTAAAGAACAAGTGAAGATGATTGATAAAAACATGCATCTTTACCAAGAACTGAATAAGAAAAGGCTAGCTAGAAGACTTGCAATTCAGGCAGAGCTAAAAGTTATTTTTAAAGAAGAAAAGCAGGAACTTAGACAGAAAAGAATTGAGAGCTTATTTAACTCTCAAATAGATATAGAGAAAGGGTTAAAAGACTTTTCACCAGTGCTAAAACTAGTAAAAAGTATTTTACCAACTCTATCAAAAGAACAAGTTAAAAGTTTTAAGAGTAAGCAGCTAATTGCTGATGATTGGTTAAAAGCGTTTATTGAGTATTATACAAAACAAAAGGAATAAAAATGAAAGTATTACTAATGTTATCGATTTTAATATCTCCTGTCGTTTACGCAGGTGAGATGCAAAATATTGTTGATCAAGGTGATTACCAATTTATTACTTCTCAAAATATAAATTTATCTAGCGCTGAAGTTAAAATTTCTTGTACTACATATAATAAGCTTCGTATTTTTGGAGCCCCAGTGGGATCAGCTGAGCATGTAAGTAAATCAGTTCAAATTTCAACGATTTCACATATGGCCGATGAAACATTAGCAAATGGTCTCGAAATCAGAAAAATGCAGATTACATTAAACAAAGATTTAGAACTTCGATATGAAATGCCTTTTAATCATCAGTTACATGCTTGTAATCTTATTTGGAAAGTTAAGGCGATTGGTTCTAAGGATTCAGTGACATATGAAGCAAATGTTTCAAATGGTATCCATCATAATGAGAGTAATTCTAATGTGACATCTGATTTTGTAAGAGTATTAGACACCCAGATTATATATTTAAATAAGTATGCCAATAACCTTAGAAAGAATTTTATTACTAACGATGGTTTTATTTACACGATAAAATAGGAAAAACAATCTCATTTCGCCCTATCTAAAGCGCTTTTAGTAAGCGCTATAGAGCTTTCTAACAAAGTCCTCACATTTTTCATTAATTCTTGACATTCAATTGAATTACATAGGAGGTCTTTGAACCTCCTTTTTTTATGAGAATTAGTCTAGAAAATAATGAAGACCTAACTCAAAGAAACTTGAGTCATATTTATTCATTTGACCGATTGCAAAGGTGTAGGCATATTCTTTTTTAGTCCACTCTAAGTTCATTTCTAACCCATAACTAAATTTTTGCTCATCCTCAATTGTACCTAGTGCAAGGCTTCCATAATCTGCTTCTCTGTAGACTAAAGGAATTCCGACTCCAATCTTAGTGTCCGTCTTTGGTCTCCAGAAAACCGAGTTTTTACTGTAGAGCCCATCAATCCTAATATTGTTTTGATTTAAAGTTATGACATTGTCTTTTGATTCACCAATTGTTCCTGTTAGCATGGCATAGCAAAGACTGAATGATGAGCCCCAGCTGTCTTTCAACAATTCGATTCCACCGCCGACACAAAGTCCTTTCTCTTGTGAGTAGAGATCAATATCAGAATCATTTTTTCGATTAAGCTTTGGAAGTGTGCTCCAAGAAAGGTAGCTGACTTTTAGGAAATATGTATTTTTTTGAGAAAACTCTATTTGTGAGTTTTCATCTGTAGGTGATATCTCAAGCTCATCAAAGCTGAATTCTTCTTCCTCTGCATATAAAGAGCTTACTGATAGGGTAAGAAGAATGACAGCAAGTCTTAGAACCATAAGTGTACCTGCATTGCTGAGTCCCAAGCATCTTTTGTCACAGAACCCGGGGTATATGTTTTAGTATTAAAAAGATCAAGTCTCAGCTCGATACCTTGACTCAAAAAATATTGTAGCCCCGGGCCTAACCTTACGACCTCAACTTCAATTTCATTATTAGGCTTTAAGTAGTCTGTATTCACAAAAAAGAGGAGCCCTCTTCTGAGGTACATATGATTTTGCATCATTAAGTAACTTGAGGTTACAGCTGTTTTGTTTAAATCATTCGTTTTCTTTGCTTGTCCGACTTCAATTAAAAGACTTGAACCTTTAGAGAAGGCAAGCTTTGAATGAACGGACATATTCTCTTGAACAAAATAATCATTCTGAGATTTTAGAAAGGAGATACCTGGTTTAAAGGTATAGCTCACTTCATTTTCATATTTGATTGAAATACCTTTTTGTCTTAAATCTTCATCTTGAACCAGATTCCCGATAAAAAGGTGAGCACCAAGTTCGTGATCTTCTTTGATATAATGTCCCATGAGACCATGAGTTTGATCGTTTTGAGTCAGAGCGGTGATGGTCCTACTAAAGGCGATATGATCAGCTATTCTGATACCATAAACCTTATCCATCAACCCAACATAGAGACCTAGATCATCGTTGGGTCTCCAGCCAATATAGTGCTCACGTGTTCTATACTCTTCTATTCCTTGGTCTTCTAGTGACTCAGGAACGGGAGCATAACCATATGTAATTGAAGTGAATAAATTATTTTCACCTTTATATCTTAAGACAAGATTTAAATCACCCTGCATATTAATAAATTGGTTTTCTTGATCGTCGGTATTGATATTTCTATCAAGACTAAGTCCACGGTAATCCACAGAAGGTCTTACCCAACTTTTAAATTCTTTCATATAGAGAAAACCGGAGTTCTCTGCGAGTTGTTCTTCACTTTTTTCACTCGCATGTAAAATACGATCTGATATCGTTGTCGCCGAGAGCCCTCTTCCATAATCTGTTAGTGGACCATTACCATATGGGTTATAATGACACGTTAGACATTTAGAATATCCATACCCTATGAAGTTGGGGTACGCGTACACCTTTGAGAAAGAAATGGTAAATATGATTAAAATTAAATTTTTCAATATATCTAAATCTAGCTTTAAAATTAGGATAATGCTAGTATGTATTTACTGAGGATTTATGAGAATTATTTTAGCTTTATTCACTTCATTTATATTCGGCTGTGGCCAGGATTTAAACTCAAATTCTTTTGATGAGCTTGAGTCAAAGGTTGTGGAGATTGATACTTCAACTCCCGCAGGAGTCAGGCTAGCTAAAGCTTATGGGGTCTTGAAAGACAATTGTATGAATTGTCACTCCGCCTATCATAGTAATTGGTATGACTATAATACAGATGCTAAATGGCTTGGTGATGGGGTTGTCTTGGAGGGCGATTTTTCAGGGTCTGACCTAATTTCAAGGTTGAAGAATTACGGAGGAGACATGCCCAAAGGCTCCTCGAGCATCTCTCAAGCTGAAATTGATAGCTTACAGGACTGGATAGATAATATTTAGTCACTTTTTGAAATACTTACAATTCAGCCCTTTAAGGGGTCGCTTTTCTACATAAAATGTTAGAATTAACTATGTATAAATATCTAATTTTACTATTACTCGTTTCATGCTTAGAACGTCCAAACTCTAGTGATGTTACTTTTTCAACTCCTGATTCTCGACGTGTAGAACGAGAAGCTAGACAAGCAGAAAGAGAGCTTCAAATAGAGCGAGAAAGGGCGATATTTCAAGGGAAAAAAGATGAAGCCTGGAATAAGATCGTATTAGATGCAAAAGAATCTTTCCAGCCAATAAAGCCAATGATGTCCAAAAAATGTTTTGATTGTCATGATAAAAATAGAAGACTTCCACTTTATGGACGTATTTTTAGAAGAATAAACCCCGTTTATAAGCATCAAGTTGACGGCTTAAAAGGGTTCGATTTCTCAGAAGAATTTCCTATACGAGCAAACGGCGCAGAAAATACAGACAATGCTTCAAGCCAAATAGCTTTCTTAAAAGCTTTAAAAAATTCAGCATTAGATCGAAATATGCCACTTCCATCATACAAATTGATTTATAGAAGTAGAAAAATTTTTAATCGAGATGAAGCAGCTATTATGGCATGGGCCGATCCAATAATTGAAAACCTTAGCGAGTTCAAAAAGGTTTACGAGGCAGATCTAGATGATGGTTCAATGAGATATCAGGCCAGGAAAATTTTTGAAGCAAAGTGTTTCCGATGCCATGCGAATGGTAAAAACCGTGGTGGCTTTGGTGAAATGGAAGATATGGATAAGCTTGCTACTTCAAAATATATTAACCTAGAGAATTATGAAGACTCAGAATTATACAAACAAGTTCTTTCTGGAGAAATGCCAACAAATATTCGTGAGCGTTTAACTGAAGAAGAACTAGGCCATGTCTTAGAATGGATTAGGGAAGAGTCTGCGTCTCAATAATTATACTCACTTAATTTTCTTTTTAATAAGCTCTCTTTGCTGTTTTTATATTCATCTTGAAACAAATTATTCACCAATTCTTGTAAGTGCCACTATTGGTTTTCTTGGAACACTCATTCCAATAAAAAAATCAACAAATCTTAATAATATCCCTGAAGCTATTTATTCTGGAAGTTTCCTTGGAATGTGCTCTGCTAATAGAATTGAAAGTTATAATGAAATAATTCTTGCCTCAATTGTCGGTGCAATCGCCTTTCACTTTCTAATTAAAAGGTTCAATGGATTCGGGGGGAAATTAGGTAGTATCGCTTTTGTAGGATCACTTACTCTCTTTATTTTAAAGGAGGTGATAAAGTGATAATTCTCCTGACTTCATTACTTGGCTCTCTAATGACTTATGAGTTATCTAAAGTTTCTTGGCTTGGGAGTATTAGGTCATCTTGTTTGTTAACCCTTATATTTTGGCTTGACCTTAATCTTTTAATCTATTTTGATTTTAGTCTCAGTATCGACCTCTATCTCGCCGCCTTCTTTGGTGGAACGTTTATTGGTATGTCTTCTCATCTTAAGTTTTCGAGGTCTGATGTCGTTTTTGCGAGTATTATCTATTCTGGCCTCTTTGTTTATTTTCTTCCTTTAGTTGCAGGACTTGGAGGGGCACTTGGCTTTAGTGCGTTTATATCAATTGGGTGTATCTATCTTGCTAAATTAATATATTCAAGCTTACGTCCCCAAAGTCTTTCTTTGCGGAAATTTACTTTAAATGACAAAAAGATTGTTTCTGAAATGTTAAAGCATGCTGAAATGATGAAGACAACTGGTTTTGGTAGAGTACAAAGCGATGAAGAAGTCATGAGTCGATTAGAGGAGTGGTCTTTAAGCAATGAGATTTGGTGTGCTGTTGAGGGTGAAGTCGTTATTGGCTGGGGAATGCTGAAAGAGAGTCATAAGTCTAAAGAGATTGGTTATATGGTTCATTATGACCATTGGAACAAAGGCCATGGTAAGTTAATTGCTAAAAAGCTTTTAGAATTTACTATGCAGGGAGACCTCGTTACGGCAAAGGTTGATCATAGTAATATTGCATCAATCAAAATTTTAGAAGCACTTGGTTTTTCTAAAGTGAGTGAAGATGAAAAGTTAAGTCACTTTTCTAAGAAATTTAACTAATTATATTATTCTTTTTTCCTTTGTGGGATTTGCTTGGTTGTACTTTAAATATTAAGCTTAAAGTACTAACAGTCATTATCAATAAGGAAATCTATGTTTAAACTGAGCATTTTACTTTTCTCTCTTATCTCTCTTAACTCTTATGGAAAAATAAACCCTAAAAAAGAACTAAGTGCATTTGGAAGAGTTTCAATTATGACTCATTATGAAGACTCTGATCTCTCACTTGAAGACAGTGGCTCGAGAATTGGATTGTATGCGCAGAAGAAACTTACGAAAAAATTTAGGGCCTACGCTAAAGGGGAGTGGGCATTTAACTCTGTAAATAATACTGCGGATCTGAGCATTGGAAATGATAATAAGTATACAAGTACAGATGCTGCTCAAACTTTTCGTCGCAGACTTGGATTTGTAGCTTTTGATTTAGATACCTATGGGGAGCTACGCTTTGGAAAGCAGTGGTCAGTTTATTCTGATGTTTCACATTACACAGATGATTTTAATTTATTTGGTGGCAGTGCATCTGGAACATATAATCTCAGAACAGATGGAGGGCAGAGTGGTACGGGACGAGTGAGTCACGGTGTCACTTATAGAAATCAATTCTGGGGAATAAAATACGGACTTCAGGCAAAACTTATAAAAAATAAAGAACTCACTCTTGATTCAAATAGTAGTGGAGTTACCGCGAAAGACTCTTACGGTATGATGATCCAGAGGGCCTTTGGAAAATTCCATATGGGCATTGCCTACAATCAAATTGATCTAGAAGGCGATGAAAATGCTATCAGTGGTTATGATGGTGGTAATTCTTGGTCTAGTGTTTTAGGTCTTAAATATGTTGGAGATTTTACAACGATCGCCTTTGTGTATAATCGTTCAAAGAATCATGAAATTGATGATGGTACTACGATCTTTGATGGAGAGGGACAAGAGCTTATATTGAGTTATAAATTTACTGAGAAGTTAAACTTCAAAATGGGTTATAATCTCTTAGCGGATTTTGACAATGATCTTGAGGATAACGAATACCAAAGAGAGTACTATATTGTAGGGGCTTCTTTGAAGCCACATCGAGATATAAAACTCTTTATTGAAGGAAGAAGTAATCAGTCCAAAAGCCTAGACGGTGACAAGGGAAATGATAGTGCCGGAGTTGGTGCCGTTCTATACTTCTAGTTAGGCTTATTAAGATAGTTTAAAAGAGTATTTAGGCCTCTTTCTTTATCTCTACGTCTAGGTCTAACAACTTCTTCTATTTCAGGCTCTCTTGAACCTTTCTTAACAGCAGAAGTCGTTTCTATTTTCTTAGGCTTTATCGTCGGAACATATGGTGTGCGCTCTTTAGCAATACTAACCTTAAGTGTTCTTCCATCAAGTTGAGTACCGTTAAGTCCTTTTATCGCCTTTAAAGCATTCTCTTTATTTTTCATTTGAATAAAAGCAACACCGCGAACTTTATTTGATACTTCAACGTATCTAACAGGGCCGTACTCAACAAATATTTTTTTTAGGTCGAACTCAGATTTTTCGTAATTAAGGTTTCCAACATAAATAGTTGTAATTCCAGAGTTGGTTTCCATGCGGCCCAATCGTTTGATTTGAGGCTCTTTAGAGTCAGTTGATTCTAATGTTTTCGTATACTTTTTCATAATGCACCTTTGTAAAAAGTCTATTTCTCACACTTAATACAACTTAAGAAGTAGGTATGTAAATCTTATAAATAGAAATAGTAGTTTATTGGAGGCTTAGTCTTCGTAGTTTCGAGCGTATTCAATTATGAATTTCTTGATTTCTTTATCTGAGATTTCATCTTCTTCAACAATATCAGCTATATATGAAGCAATCTCTCTCCTATTTAAAATAGGAAGGTAGAGTTTTTGACCAGGCTCTAGCTTTGTAAGGTCACTGTAGCTGAGACCATTTTTCCACATCGTCAGATGAACTGGGTTGAGATGTTTATTCTTGACCTTGTTTCCATAGATATTATGAATTTGATAACTATTTAAAATTTGCCCTAGAGTTTCACCTTTTTTAACAATATGGACTAAGGAGCGCTGCTTTGCCTCGAACTCAAGATACGAGTTGGCCATGGTTGAGAGTGATAAAGTGAATAGAGTTGCGATAAGTACAATTTTCATAAGACCTTTATCGGCAAAATAAAAATAACTTTAAGTGAAAACGCTGGGTGGAACTTCTCAAGTATGCTCGGAGCTAACGAGCTTACAGCATCCTATCTACCTTTTCTGTACAATTAAAGTCTACTTCTTAGTTATAAGCATCTGGCATGTCCTAGGGTATGCTGTATTTATGAAAATCATATTACTAATATTTCTTGTTATGGGGTGCTCTGTGGGAAAACCTATTAGAACAATTGAGAGTGTCAACTTAGATAAATTTCTAACCAAATGGTATGTTATCGCAGGTCGACTGACTTATTTTGAGAAAGGTGCTCATAATGCAGTCGAAGATTACTCATGGGCAGAAAATAAAGAGCATATAAAAATTAATTTTTATTTTAATAAGGATGACTATAGCGGTGAAGTGAAGAGCATACCTCAAAAGGCTTGGGTGTATAACACAACTTCAAATGCCCACTGGAAAGTGAGACCATTTTGGCCGCTAAAATTAGATTATATAATCCTCGACATTGCCGAAGATTACTCATGGACTGCTGTAGGTGTTCCGAATCAAAACTATCTTTGGATTATGGCGAAAGATTGGAAAATGAGTGATGAGAAACTTCAGGGAATCATTAAGAGATTAAATAATATTGATTATTCAACAAAAGATATTATTCGCGTTCCTCAGAAGTGGTAAGGTAATCTGAAAGATTATTAGCACAGTGATAAGCAGGCTTTCCAATAATTCTTAGTGCACGGTATAGGTTTCTCGCCCATTTAAGGCAATGTACTTTGTTTTCATCCTTAAGGTCACAAGCTTTTTCCATTCCATTTAAAAAGTTCATATCACAAGTTTTTTGTGAGAAGCCATTTGACGCTGGTTCATTGTGGTAGCAGAGATCATGTTGAATACAGCTTGAATAAAAGATTTCTTTGTATCCACCTGTTGGGCCTGAGCATCCATTATAAAATTGTGTTTCGTTATGACTATTTTTATAGAAGCATGCCCTTGCAGGAATTGGAATCTTTGATTTGGGACAAAGATGTCCGCGCACAACAGATCCACTTCGCTTGATACAGCTTTCAAGTAAAAGATCTTTTGCATAAGTCTGTGTTGAAAATACAATAAAAAGAAGTATTAAGAACTTCATTATTATTCAGTATCTTCTATGTTGGTGTAAACAGCAACGACGTCTTCATCATCATCTAAGTAGGCTTGAAGCTTTTCTATTTGTTCCATCGTTTCCGCATCAGCCACCTTCGTAGTTGTAGGAATTCTTTCAAGCCCAGCTTCTTCTGGGGATGTTCCAAGTTCTTGCAGTTTATTCTGAATACTTCCAAATGAGTCCATTGGTCCAATGATCTCAAATAAATTATCTTCTAGCTCTATATCTTCTGCTCCTGCATCGATCATCTCTAAAGTGAAGTCATCTTCATCTAGCTCTCCTTGAGGAACAAGAAAAACTGCTTTTCTATCAAAGATAAACTCTAGTGATCCGTCTTTTCCAAGAGTACCACCACTTTTATTAAAATAACTTCTAACGTTTGAAACAGTTCTTACAATATTATTTGTAGAGCCTTCAACAAAAACAGCAATACCGTTAGGCCCATAGCCCTCATAAGTTACATCTTCATAACCTTCGGAATCACCACCAAGACCTTTTTTAATCGCTCGCTCAACATTGTCTTTAGGAACATTAAACTTACGACATCTTTCAAGAGCAATTTTAAGAGAGAAGTTTGTATCAGGATCTCCACCTCCACCACTTTTAACTGCCTTAGCAACATCATAAAGTGCTTTAGTAAAAACTTGACCTCTTGCTTTGTCAGCAGCGCCTTTTTTGACGGCAATCTTGGCTGATTTTCTTCCCATTATGAGCTCCTAAAATGACTTGTTTTCTTGATACGGTAAGCAAAAAATTTTATAAGGACTTAGTATAGAAGTCAAGAAAGGGGTTTATGACAAGTTGCAACTAAGTCTTAGTATTGAATTTATTTCCTAAACTGTATTTGATTTTCTATCATAATAGAAAAGGATAAATCATGGAAAATAAGTGGGCGCTCATAACAGGTGCAACTTCTGGAATAGGTGAGGCGACTGCCATTAAATTGGCGGCTGAAGGAGTTAACCTTTTTATCTGTGGACGTAGACTTGAAAGATTAAATAGTTTGAAAATGAAAATTCAAAATGACTATCAGGCGAATGTTGATGTTCAGTTGCTATCATTTGATATTCAAGACCGCACTCAGATAAAGGATATTTTTTCGAGTCATAAAGAAGAACTCGCAAGGGTCTCTATTCTTGTGAATAATGCGGGGCTTGCTCGCGGTGTAGATAAGGTAGATGAAGCCGATATTGATGATTGGGAACAGATGATTGATACCAATGTTAAAGGTCTTCTTTATATGACAAGGTTTATGCTTCCTATTCTTAAAGATCATGGGGGTGCAGATATCATAAATATTGGTTCTGTTTCAGGAAGATGGACATATCCTGGAGGTGCAGTTTATTGTGGAACTAAGCATGCTGTTCGCGCAATCAGTGAAGGTATAAGACAGGATCTTTGTGGATACAATATTAAAGTCTGTTGTATTGAACCTGGACTTGTACGAACTGAGTTCTCTCAAGTTAGACTAGAAGATAAGGATAAAGCTGATGCAGTTTATGCAGGTGTAAAAGCTTTAACTGCGACTGATATCGCCGACTCAATTGTTTGGACATTAAAAAGACCCGCCCATGTTAATATTCAAGAAATGGTTATCTTTCCTACTGACCAGGCATCCATAACTCAAGTAAACAGAGAAAAAATATGAAAATACTTTTACTACTTTTTTATTTTTCAACATCTGCCTATGGTAGCTTTATAGGACAGGATATTTTCCTGGATCAAGATGAAATGAAGCCGTTGAAGTCTGTACCACTGGATTATCAAGTTATTGTTTCAGATTTTATCCAAAAATTTAGTGGTGAGGTTTTGGCCAGGGGTGGTGAGCTTAAAGTTGAGTTTGATTTAAAAAACTCTAGAGTTAATGCTTTCGCTAGTAGGGATATGGGTAAGTGGAAAATTACATTTCTTGGAGGATTGATAAAGCATTCTAAAATGAATAGCGAGGTTTTTACTGCTATTTTATGTCATGAGTTAGGGCATCATATAGGCGGAGCTCCATATAAATTCCCTGATGATGAAGTGAGAAGCTGGGTTTCTGTTGAGGGGCAATCAGATTACTATGCCAGTAATATCTGCTTGAAAAGAATTTTTGAATTCCAGGATAATCAATCATTCTTAAAAGCAATAAAAATCTCTCCATTTATGAAAGAAGCGTGTGAAGCCCATACTTCAAATGAGTCTGAAAAATATATTTGTCTTCGCAGTACTTATATATCTCGTGAGCTAGGTTTATTTCTGGCAACACTTGGGCAAGGAAGACGTGGCAGGCGAGGTAGAATTCCTCGTTTTGATACTCCTGATACATCACAAGTTAGCAGTACGACGATTCAACACCCAAAAGCTCAGTGCCGGCTCGACAGTTATTTTCAAGGCTCAATATGTGAGCAATACTATTTCAGGCTTCCAAATGAGCAAAACTGCCCACAAAGAGAGCTAAAGTACTCTGGTTCAAGGCCGCTATGCTGGTATGCGCCCTAGTTTCTCTTCGTAAATACAATAGGTTAGATGATTTAAAGACAGGACATATGAATTTTTCATTTAGTTGAAAAAAATGCTTCTGTTTTTGGACGAGTCAATATTATAATAATACTTAAGTTCGGTGGATTAGCCGGATCAATTTTAATAAGGAAGAAGTAACATGAGTACAGGTACAGTAAAGTTTTTTAATGAAGGTAAAGGTTTTGGTTTTATTACTCCAGATGACGGAGGAAAGGATCTTTTCGTACACATTTCAGCTGTTGAATCAGGTCAATTAAATGATTCTGACAAAGTTGAGTACGAAGTAGGCGAAGGTCAGAAAGGACCATGTGCTGTCCAAGTAAGAAAAATCTAATATAGTTTTAATTATATATATAGTTTTAATTATATATAGAGTTTTTTGAAGAGGGAGTTTTTTAACTCCCTTTTTTTGTGTACACTTTTATAATGATACTATCAATTCTAAAAGTTTTTACAGCTGCAATTCTTATTTCATTCGTATCTTGGCTTTCAGGAACACGGACACAACTTGCTGGCTTTCTTACGGCATTCCCATTAACAACCCTGATCGCTCTTGCTTTTTCTAAGTTGGAATGGAATAGCTCTGAACAATCAGTTGAATATGCGAAGAGTGTCTTTATTGCCATCCCTGTAAGTCTTCTTTTCTTTGTTCCATTTTTACTTGCAAGTAAGCTTAACTTGAGTTTTTGGACCTGCTATATTGTTGGGATATTGTTATTAGGAGTAGGATACTTCATTCATAAGGCCGTTGTATAGGGTTTGCAAAGTATGAATGTTAACAATTATACCGATTAGATAAGATAATTGCTAGAAGGATACTTTATGAAAATACTAATTTTATGTTTAATGATGACTGCTCAGGTAGTCCACGCAAATAAGCTTCAGCTATTAGGTGAGGGAAGATTAACTTTCTTATTTTTTAAGGTTTATGATGCCAAACTTTTTGCTGAAAAAAAATCAACTGAGTTTGATCAAAAGCTTCGCTTAGAAATTAGTTATCTGCGCTCTCTTAAGGGTGATGATATTTACGATAGAACACTGACAGAGTGGAAAGGCATTGGGCTAAGTGAAGAGCGAATTAATGCCATTAAGCCTTTAATCAAAGATAAATTTCCTAATGTTGATGATGGAGATCAAATTATTGCTGAATATGATCCTGTCGATGGGTTAAAGGTTGTTCTTAATAAAAAGAAGGTTCTTATCACGAGTAGTGATGTTACCTTTGCAAAAGACTTTATGGGGATATGGCTCTCACCTGAAACCAGTGAGAAGAAACTACGGGCCAAACTCTTTGGAGTTGAATAATGATATTTGCAAAGATTATTTTACTGAATGTTTTTTGGTATGCTGCTGTATACTTTGGTCCATCAGAATTTGGATTTGTACTATTCCCCATTGCACTCATTTTAACATTTATAAATTTAAAAGTTTATAAACCTGCTGTTGCAAAATCTCATTATTTTTTTACCCTAGCTTTTTTTATAGTTTATGGTTTTCTTCAAGACTATATCGTTCTTGAATTAGGTCTAATTAATTATAACCAAAGTAGCTTTCCTTTTTGGCTAACAAGTATGTATGTGGTTTTTATTTGTTATTACGGAGATATTTTTAATAAGTTTCAAAAGCTTCATGCTGGTATTCTTTTTATTGTAGGGGCCCTGGGGGGTGTCGCTGCCTATTTCGGTGGTGCAAAAATAGCAGGACTTACGATTTATGATTCTACTATTCTTTATTATTGGGGAATAGTTGCTCTTTCCTGGGGAGTATTTTTTCCCCTAAGTATAAAAATATTTTATGAGGGATTTATGTGGAATAAAATTTTAGATGCATCAATTTATTATAGTTTTGATAATTCAGGCTATCTTCGACATGAGAAAAACTTTCCTAAGAACACTTTACCTGCTGAAGGTAAGAATGTTCTTATTACTGGAGGTACATCAGGTATTGGTTTGAATTGTGCTGAACATCTGGCCGCAGATAAGGCGAATGTTTTTATTACCGGACGTAGCATTGAGCGAGGTAACTCAATTGCTTCTAATAATGAGTCTATTCAATTTAAACAATTGGATATGGCCGATTGGGAAGATATAGACCAGTCAATTTCAGATTTGCCTGTCATGGACCTTGTTGTTCTTAACGCAGGTGGTATGCCAGAGAGTTTTATAACCAACAAGCAAGGCTATGAGTTGCAAATGGCCTCTCAACTTTTTGGGCACTACTTTCTGCTTAAAAAGTTAAAAGAAACTAGTAAATTAAGTCATGGAGCTAGAGTTGTTTGGGTAACTTCTGGTGGGATGTATCTGGCCTCTTTATCACTGGCCAATCTTAAAGAGAATGATAAATATGATAAAGTTTCCACATATGCTAATGTTAAGCGAGGACAAGTTAGCTTATTAAACAAATTATCTTCAGAGTTCGTAGATCAAAACATAACTGCCATGCACCCTGGTTGGGTAGACACTCCTGGTGTTGAGAGTGCCATAGGGGGTTTCTATGAAAAAATGCATGGTAAGCTTAGAACTCCCGATCAAGGTTCAGATACAATACTATGGCTGCTGAGAACAACAGATCTCCCTATAAAGGGTGGTTTATACTTCGACCGTAAAAATGTATCAACTAATTTTTTTCCACATATCAAGGTTAAGCAGGGCGATGTGGAGCAATTGTGGCAGTGCATGAATGACGAGTATTCCAAGCTTTAGAATTTACATCTTTACAGTAGCTTAACCCCTAGGTAGAATTTGTTTAATTTTTCTTTTGAGGAACAATGAAGTGTCTTAGGAGAAAACGATTGGAGCTACACGTTGGATCATTCAGAAATAATTGGTAAATTAGTAATCTCATCAAATTTTGGAATAGGAACTGTCGTCTCGGTTGAGGATATGACAAATAGTGGTAGAGATTTCTTGGTCATTGAATGTCCTGGAAATGTAAAAAACTTTATTCCAGCGGACGATACTGCAAGCTATCGTTTCTTGAGTACTGAAGTTGATATTGGAAAGATTATTTCTAAGTTAGAAAAGACGAGATTAAAGCCGAAAGATTATGGCTCAAAAAAAGAGCGAATTGAGTACTTTAAAAAAACATCAAAGATGCAAGATATAAATATTATCGCTGATTTATTACTAGAACTTATTTCTCTAGACGATAGAAGCTCTGCAGAAGATCTTATTATGAATAAATTTGTTGATTCTATTGCACTTGAGCATTCAATAATAACTAAAGCTAAAGAAGAAGACTCTAAAGTCATTATTCTTGCAGCAATTAAATAGCTAGGAGGTTAATTTGGATATCAGTAAACTTTTAGATAATAATAAAAGCTGGACCAAAGAGATGACAAAGGGGCAAGAAAACTTCTTTAAAAATCTATGTGAAGGTCAAGCCCCTCAAGCTTTGTATATTGGATGCTCTGATAGTAGAGTTTCACCGGAGCTCTTTTTATCCTTGAATCCAGGTGATTTTTTTATTCACAGAAATATTGCAAATCAAGTTATACCTTCTGACAATAACCTTAGTAGCATATTAGAATTCGCAATAGACGTAATTAAGGTCGAGAATATAATTGTGTGTGGTCACTATGGTTGCGGAGGTGTTGAAGCAGCTTTGAGTGAACTTGAGCCTAATCTGTGTGGTGTTTGGCTTGCAGATTTACATGCTCATCTAAAGGCTCAAAAAGTTACCGATTGGAATGAGGCCGTAGAGGTCGGTGTTAAATACCAAACAGCTAAGCTTGTTGAGGTTCCCGTAGTTAAGAGAGCAATAAATAATAAACAAATTCTTATTCATACTTGGATTTTTGATATGAGCACTGGTGAAGTTATTTCACTTTAAAATACCACATTACTAATCATCCAACTCTTCATATAGTTTAATTTGATCTAAGTATGTTTGAATTTCTCGCGCTCTAATGCTTATATTTGGAGTACCAGCACCATTTCTTATCTGTGAAGTAGAACCATTGTAGATATAATATAAAAATTGTGACCTATTATCTTCGTTTATATTATTATGTCTTCCTTCCATCCTTTTTAGTTCTGAACTCATCTCTTTGAGAACAATCATCGTTGCTAATGCTGCATTTCTGGGCTCTGTTAAATTATTTTCATTAATTTCAGGGTAATACTTTTCTGTAAATGAAGTCACATTTTTAATTTGTGTCAGTCCTCTGGAATTATCAGAGTCATTTCCATCGATCACTTTTTTTGTACTGACAGCAGTTTGACTAATGAATTGTGCGTACTTATCCAAAAGCCAAGAAGACAGACCCGTAAGAGCGCCTCCAGGTCCTACAGTAGGGATAGAGGCCAAACTTCTTGATATTGAAGTTATCTTTCCTCCTTCTTTTAACTGGTAGCGTTCTTCCGTTCCAAAGCCACTCTCAACGCCAAAAACGGCATAGGCCATTTGTGCAAGGTCATTATACTCGTTATTTGTTAACCCTAATTTTTCAATCAGTTCTCTTTTGCTATCTTCTAGAGTTTGAATATATTCTAGGGCGATTGGGTTTCCAGCATGAACAGGATTCATGACAACAAGGTCAATGTCTTTAATTTTCTCATTTTCTAAAGGAGAGTAGTAATAGTCTCTATTACAAATTTCTCCGGTTGAGCATCGAGATCTAGATGTAGGAGTAAATATAAGCTGACCATCAACAACTTTCATTCTACTTACTCTTGTTCCGTCTGCGTTCTCTTCTTCAGGAAGAATGTAGACAGGACAACCTTGATCTGGGAATTCGTTCTTGTATGATTCGAAATCCTCTTGAGTAAGGTTTAGACAGCCATTGGTGGTTTTATTATCTTCATCATTCCCGTTATTGTACATGGTGTTTCTATGTTCGAGACCAACTGGTGTTTGATGCATTGCCATAACTGTTTCATATTGGTTATCTGCATTTAGAGGTCCATTAAAGGCCCCTTTTTCAGTTACGAGGGCAAGTAAATTATTATTATAATATTCATAATAATCATCATTTGTACTATCTCTAAATTTATAGCTATAGAAAATTCCTGCTGATGTTTTTCCGTTGGTCGCTCGACGACCATCATTATATAATTCCTCTAAAAAGATCGTTCTTTTATCACCACTATTAGCACCTAATAAAATTTCTCTTTCAAATAAAACAACTCCTGATTTGTTGTAAACAAAAAGCATATGTTTCTTTTTATCTATAATTGTGTAGTAATCACAATCTTCTTTAGTTTTGAAGTTTTTGTGAAACTCAATAATGAGATTTTTATCATCCAAGGCATTAAGTTGCTCTTCAACATTTTTATATTCTCCATAGTCAATCATATCTGAAGGAGTTCTTTCTAGTCTTTCAGTGATGGGTAAACCTGTAAGAGTACTATATCTTTGATCATTATCTTGAAAATTTCTTTCTCCGTTAGTCATGGCGGAATACCACGAGTTTGTATACTGTCTCGATTGAGGCACACTACTAGGTGGTGTTAAGTTGTTTGCCTCCTGAAAATTTTCTATGGCAGAAGTTTGATCTGTAAGTGGAATTGATCTTAATGTAAGAGGGTTTATCACTTCTGTATCAAGAATAATCGCTTTCTTTCCCTCGATTAGAGCTTGCGCCACTATTTGCCTCTCTTCTTGATCAGTGCTTGCGTTAGTTGTTATCAAAGCACTTATTCGACTTGTAATTTCATCGTCACTTAATCTCGTTCTATTCTCGAGCACATTATTTGTATCTACTTGTGAATGTGAATTTGTATGAAGTTTGTTTTCATAAACATATGTTTTGTTATTTTCAATTGCTGAAGCTATGGCGTTATTTCTTTGCTCTGTAGATAATTCTGTATACCTTTCAATTGGAGCTTTTTGCTCAACACTTTCTGTTGTGGGGTAAGATGTAAGTCCTACTATGGATCTATCTATAGCCTGACCAGTGCTGGTATCATATAGTGCACCTCTAAATTCAAAAGATTTTTGTTTGATCTCACCATCATTTGCAGCGATAAGACTATAAAGAAATTCGTCATTGAGATCCTTTAAGACCTCTTCTTTATTTGGACCATTATCAATGCCTGCTCCAAAATCTGGAATTAGTTTTCTGTAATCATTATATTTACGTTTTAAATTTTCAAACATAGCGACATGTTGAAGATTAAGTCGTCTGTCCATGGCCGTAATTGATGAGGAATTCATAATACTTTTATATATTTTTTCACCATTAGCTTTTAAATCGCTCAAGTTATATGATTCTGGGAGGTAATAAATTTTATCTTGATATTGAAAGTTTCTTTCTCGAGAATCAAGAGCTTGAGCAATAGCAAGTAATAGCTCCTTGTTCCCGATAAGGTCTTCTTTGCTCAGAAAATAGGGGTATCTATCAAGAACTGATTGAGCAAGCTTATCAAAATATTCATCTTGATACGGGAGCAATTCAATTTGAATAATTTTCTCCTGTCCGTCACTACCAATTATCGAGATCTCTTCTGTTGCAATTGCAGGAAGTATGATGGGTTCTCTTTGGTCTTCTTGATTTATAACTGGCGGGTCTTCCGATGGCATTCTTGAATCATTTGGAATATACTTTTTACCCACATGAAGCCAAAAGTCATCATACTTTAAAACCTCTGTCTTATTGAAATCTTGCATATCCTCTATGAAGTTTAATATTGTATTCTCCAATATAGCTTTTTGATTGTTTTCACCACATTGATTTAATATCATATCCTTACAAGGTCTAGACAAAGGGAGCTTTTCAACAGCTATTGCCAACTCGCTTGTTAAGCTTTCAATTTGCTGCTCAAATGAGCTGATTGAGTCCTTAATTTTCCTATTTTTCATGGAGGAGTTTATCACTTTCGTAAAGTTGAGGATGGATTGATCTTTATTTGTATGTTTAAAGAGCCTATGATCAAGAAGTCCATCGGATCTTACGCCTTCTTTTTCGGCCAAAATGGATAGTAATTTTATATCCGACATTTGAATAATGTATTTTTTTCTCTTTTTAGTATCTGTGATTTTATTTTGTTCGTTTAATATATCTCGAACATAAGGAAGAATTCTTGCAAGTGCAGTTCGAGATAATTTATTTTTTCGATAGAGCTCTCTTGCTTTTATAAACTCTGGATCTTGGTTTGTATCTATACTCGTGAGAATTTCATCAATTCTATTCTCTAGTTCAAAACTTACAGTATCTTCTTTACCTTGTGAGGATGCCCAAGCGAGTCTATGAAGAGTAAGCTTTCCTTGAAGTTTTAATAGCTTTTTTAATTGGGGATGATTAATCTCATTTTCCATCAGGGTCTTGAGCGCCTCATTACATTCTTCTAGGGTTTCAGCTATTGCCAAACCCTGAAATAATATAAATATAGTAAGTACGATTACCTTCATATTATCTCTATCGGATGATATGGATTGATACATGAGTTTTTTGCTTAGGTTGCTGTCTAAACTTTTGACACCACCTTTGATGATATATAGTATCTGTTTATGAAAAACAGGTGTCTGTGGCTTAAGCTTTCTAATAAGTTATATGTTGATTATCATGACTCTGAGTGGGGAAGGCCTGTTCATGACGATCAATTACTTTTTGAAATGTTAATTTTAGAGGGGGCGCAAGCGGGACTTAGTTGGGAAACCGTACTGAATAAGAGAGAGCACTATAAAAAAGTATTCCTGGACTTTGATATAGTGAAAGTATCAAAAATGTCTCAAAAAAAAGTTGAAAAATTACTCCAAGACCCGGGCATTATTCGAAACCGACTTAAAGTTGAATCAACGATTTCTAATGCAAAAATATTTTTACAAATACAGAAAGAATATGGATCATTTGATAAATACCTTTGGGCCTTTGTTAAAAATAAGCCAATCATAAATCACTTTGAATCATTAAAAGACTACCCTTCAAGAACTGACATAAGCGATATCATATCAAAAGATATGAAAAAGAAAGGTTTACGTTTTGTTGGAAGCACTATTGTCTACGCTTATATGCAGGCGACTGGGATGGTGCAAGATCATGGAGTTGATTGTTACCTCTATCAAAAGAAATTTAGAACACGGAGAGCCAATTTGGTGTCTAAAAAATAGTCAGTTCAACTGATTTACCTCACAAAAGATTGATATTTCAATTATATATAGTCTCGAGAATAGCATTAAATTTTCTCCATATAGTATGAATAAACTTTTATGAGGTAATTATGCTTAAACGTCTGTTTTTTCAGTTCACTATCACTGGTCTTGCTATTGGAGCTAGTACATCTAATGTATTTGCAATCTCTATGAATGACCTTGAAATTATTCCCAGAGAGGAGATGAAGGTTTGTCCTTTAGTTGGAACAAGATATCAAGAAATACTAAATTAAACTGGTCACCGCGAGCTATGATAGAGCCTGTGCATCTAAGGCTTTAACAACATTAGGTAACTTACAAAGTAATATAAAATCCATAAGCGCACTCTCTGAAAATGTTGATGCTTCAGATACAGAGAGTGGGATTAATATTGATGCCGAGCGGCTGCTTCCATTAATGGGCCCTTGGGAAATGTTTCCCAATTGCTTGCTGACAGGAAATGCCGAGATGAGTACGTTGAGAATGGTTCCTTGCCAATTATTGCGGGTACTGTTTAGTCTATTTCAAATGTCGCCTTACTTGTTCCAAGTTCAAATAGTCTTACTATTGGAATCACTGGAAATCTTCTTGCAACAACCTTAAATGTTTTGAATGACATTTGTACCCCCGACTTTGTCTGGGCCAAGGAAGAGGATAGAAAAGCCTTTTTAAGTTTTAATTGCTCATTTTGGGCGGTCAGAAAAAAAAATGAGAAATCTGGAATATTTAATATTAAAGATTATGAATACGAAAATAAGATTAAGACCTTAGAAGAAGAGCTTGCCGTTTTGCAGACAGATCGAAATGCAAGGTTCCCAAGAAGTATTGAATTAGAAGTTTTATTTATTAAAGAAAAAGAAGAGATTTTAAAGGCGCAGCAAGAGTTTGAAAAAAATACAATTTTACTCGTAAGCTCTACAGATGATGTTGAAGAGTTTTCAAGAATGAGTAGCAGAATCTCTGACTTACGTTCAAGTATTGAGGACTTAATAAAGGCTAAAGGTACTAGTTCCAATGAACTTAATTCAATGAAGTCAGTTGTGTTAACAAAATTGATTGCAACTTCTGCATTTATATCTGAAGCCATAAGCACTATTGAGCCTCAATAATCCAATTTTGGTGATCAAATTCGATATAATGTTGCTTTAGATTTCTTCGCAAAACAAACAGTCGAGGCTGCAACGATATTATATAAAGCTGATTTGTCCAAGTTTTCGGAATTACTCGATGTTATTACAGGTCATGACTTTGCATTGAAAGAAATTTATCAAAACGGAATTTCAAATCGACTTCTTTTTGCAATTGTAGATAAGTTATATAATCAGAATAAAGTGATTGAGGATATTGCAAACAAGTTTGAAGGCGAAAGAGAGCGGTATCAAGATGTTTATAGAGAAGAGCTAGACCTTGAGGTCGCTAGTCTTGCAAAACTCGATTTCCAAGTAGGAATGACGACTCAAAAAATTGCAGCATTCAAAGAAATTATCGTTAGTGTCAGTGATGATAGCTATTCTATAAGTGATGAAAGCTCTAATGATTTACAGTCAATAGTAGATCTAGAAAAAAGAATACTAAACGTATTTATGAAGTTTTCGGCTTTGACTATATTAATTATCTTGTAAATCTAAGTAAGACTGAGATATCAAATTTAAATAAGTATTACGAGGATCTAGATGTAGTTAATACAATATCAAACTTTGAATACTTGAGACAAGATGAGCAAGTCAGAATGTGTAATGATTTTCGAAGAATGCATCGAATGTATGCTGGCAGTAATTTATCCTACGGAAGGAGCATTCGACTTTGCAATTACAAACCTAGATCTTTTTCACGGTGTTTACGATACAACATTTAGTTTTACTGATGATAGAAAGAAATTGAGAGATCATGCCTTCTCAGCTCTTTATGCTAGGCCCTTAATCCAGAAATTTAAAGATAGAAATGATTCTGATATCTCCGATATGGAAGATCTTACAAACGCTGCTGAAAATTTAGTTTACCCAATTAAAAAAGAAAAATGTCGCCTTGAGCGCAATAAAAAGGGCTCAGTTATTTATAAGAACGCGAATTTGTTCTGAAGAATATGATGCTGTGATATTCAAGAATTCAGATGGTATGGAAATGATAAAAAATGAAAAAGCTCGATCTAAAGTATTAAAGATTCAGAGAGCTATACAGAATAAATGTTCTAAGCACATTATTTAGTTGCCTGTTAACGCTGTGTTGAATATACTACTCGCATGAATAACTATAGTATCCAAGTAGTTTCACGTATGACTGGTATAGGAATTCACACTCTTAGAGCTTGGGAGCGTAGGTACCAAGCAGTAGTCCCTGCCAGGCTAGATAATGGTCGACGTGCTTATAGTGAAGTCGATGTTGAGAAACTGCAACTTCTGGCCGAATTAACAAGGTTTGGGCATTCCATTAGTGATATCGCTAATCATGATATTGAGAAGTTAAAAAATGTATTAGAGCAAGTCAGCTCAAGTATTAATAATATTGAATCTTCATCTAACGATGCATCAGATAAAACTATTGATAGTGAATTCTCTCGTAGTGCCGAGGAAATTGTACAGCATATCGTTATGGCAATTTCTGGCTATAAGCTTGATATTGTTTCTCATGAACTGCATAAGCTCAGGTACTTAACAGAACCAAAAGTACTCGTTTTTGATATACTTATTCCCTTAATTCGTGACATTGGTCTAAGAGTTGACCGTAAGGAGCTAAGTATTGCTCAAGAGCATGCGCTAACTTCTATTCTAAAGTCCCATATTGGAACATACCTCTATCAAAGTTATGAGAGTAAAAAACATGCTAAAAATGTAAAAGTTTTATTTGCTACTCCTCAGGGGGATTTACATGAATTTGGAATCCAACTGGCCGCTATGCTTGCTGTAGAGCATGATTTAGAATTTTATGTATTAGGACCCAACTTGCCGGCCCAAAGTCTAATTGAAGCTTCTGTTGGGCTTAACGCAGACATTATAATTTTAGGAACTACAGGCTCTACTCAATCTCCATCTGCCTATGAACTAAACAAATATTTTGATGATATCCTCATAAATCTTGGTGCGAGGCAGCAATTGTGGGTTGGTGGTACGGGCGTTTATGATTATGATGCTTATAAAGATGTTCCAAACTTTAAGGCGATCCTTAGTCTTGAACAACTTAATGAAGAGTTGACCATAGTCTAACTTTTGTATAATGCGGTGTAGCTTATCTCGTAGGGACATGCTATATGCTTATTGTACGGAGGTTCTATGAAAAAAATTACTTTAATTTCAATGTTTTTAATGTCATTCCAATTATTTGCAGCAAAGCCACTACCAACTGTGGATTATGTAGACTTAGATAAGTTTGTAGGGAAGTGGGTTACTATAACCTCATTACCACAAATCTTTACTAGAGGTTGCTTGTACCAAACAGCAGATTATGCAATCAATGAGGAATCAAACGTTAGTGTTTTGAATACTTGTATAAAAAGAAATAAGTTAAAGAAAATTTGGGGTGTTGCAACTGTTGATGATTTAACAACCAATGCAGATCTTACAGTTCACTTTCGCTTATTCTGGGGACTTCTAAACGTAGAGGGTGACTATAAAGTTATTGCTCTTGATGATGAGTACAAATACATAATGGTTGGGGGAGAGGATAGAAAATCTCTTTGGATCATGTCTCGAGATAAAACTATTCCTGCAGAAGTCCTGGAAGAGTATAAAGATATCGCTGAAGGTTATGGATTTAATACAAAAAGGTTATCAGACTCTATTTTTTAATAAAGTCTTCTTTTTTTGTATTGATAAATAAACTCCATATTTTATCAAACTCAGTGTATCTGGCCATCAGCTCTAATGTTCTACCAATTGCATGGCGGCCAAATACCACTTCTTGAAACTCTTCATGAGTCTCTAGTAGTGGCAATTCTTGTCGAATCTTATCGGTAATTATACCATCTTTTAATTCTGGAAACTCTGACTCAAGGATACGAAGCATGTTTTTTGCGTTCCTTTTTGGAGCGAGATAAGCCTTCATCAATTTATAGAATAAATAACCACAAAGCTTTCTCTTCCAGCTCGCAGCATCGTTATAAAATGCATCAAGAAAAATTTCATCCATTTGGTGGTGTCTAATTTCATCTTTCATATGAAAGTAATGGACCTGCCAGAATTGTAAATCAAGTTTCGTCTTATCCTTTTGATAAGACTTTTGATACTTTTTGGAAAAATCTAATGTTCTTTCTTCAAAGAACAATGCCAACCAAATCCATACAAGAAATTTTTGATTATATTTAGTAATAGTATCAAAGAAAAAGGCCTGTATCCAATGAAAGAAGTATCGGCTCTCTATGAGATTCTACTCTCTCGCTAATATTTTTAGCAAAGAGCTGGGATTTCTCGATAATATCTGAGTAGTTTAAGGCATGGGTGAGTTGATATCTTTCATAGAAATGTGTCAGTTCAGCATCTGAACTTTTATTGTTTAATAAAATATCAATAATATTACTCAAGCTCTTTCTCCAAAATATCAATTAACTTTATAGTTGAAAAATAAACATGTTGTAGGAAAGGGTATTGGTTAATAATATTTCCGATCATGTAGAATGTGACTCTATCAATTAAGAACTCATATGCACAAACAAGCACACCTTTCTTCCAGTCCTTAAGAGACATCTCAACATCAGTGTGATTAGAAAAAACACTATAGTGTCTCTTTATGAGGTGATCAATTTCTTCAAAAGTTGTATGCTCACTTATCGTAAACGCCATAAACTCGAAGAAATCTCTTTGAGGAGGTCCTACTTCACAAAGCTCCCAATCATAAATACAAGGAATATTATCTTTTAAACAAATATTTCGAGGACTACAATCGTTATGGATAAAAGTCCTTGGAAGTTCAGCGTAGTCCTCATACCAAGTGTCGATAGATGAGATAATATTTATGATTCTATCTCTGTCTAGATCCGTAAGCCATGATAGGGCACTATGAGCTTCATTTGTGATCATGACATAGAAAGGTGCTAGCTTTATTTTTTCTTCTAATTCTAAAAGAGAACTCGTGATTGGTGGCGGGGAGTTATAGTAATCACCGTGAATTTCACCAATGGCAGTGATAACTTTTTCTTTGTCTTCAATGGACCAAGATTCAGGATTATTTTCTGAATTTAAATGTGTAATATTAGTATCTAGATATTCCATCAGTACTGCATGAATCTCTCTCTCTGGTATCTGAGCTATACCCCAAATTTTAGGGATATACTGTGAATGAGTATTCGAAAGAGATTTGTAAGCAATGATTTCTTTTTTATGTGAGTGCTTAAAAGCATTTTTATCTTTCCAAAGGAGACCATATGATTTCTTCAGTTCTGGTGAAACTAGACCAGCGATAATTTCAAAGCCTTGGAGAATCTCGTCATCAAGAGGCTTTAGTTTTAAGATTACTTTCGCTTTTACTTTATCTTTAAAGTTTAGCTGGAATGGGTAGAAGCCTATGGGTTTATTTGAAACCTTTGATGTTATTTCAGATACGATACCATTACTAACCATAAAATCTTCGGTCCTATTTGCAATTTCAAGGTTTTCTATTGCAAAATGCGTAGCTAAGAAATTAGTGTCTAGCTCAAATTCTTTGAGCCATTCAATAGGTCTATTCCTCCCAAGCCTTTCGTGAGAGGTTGCAAATTGACCACTCACTACAGCCGACATTGTTGAGAGCTCTAGGCCGAGAGCGTAGCCAGCGATAATCTTTGCCAGCCTCTTTACTTTACCTTTACCGTCACATCCTAAAACTTTTAACACTTCTTTTGGACCCACCAAGCCTGTTCCGCCACCAACGGTTCCGATAACTAGTGATGGAAGAGTTATAGCGCAGTAAAGTCCAGTCTCAGTAAGCTCCATTTGTAGAATACCAACGGCTGACTCATGGATACAGGCCAAGTCTTGCCCTGTCGATGCGAAGAATGCAGCAATGGCGTTAGCTACATTCACGTTATAACCAATCATCCCGTCATTTATGGCAACGGCATTGGCCTTAAGATACAATTCTAAAATGTTTTTTGAACTAGTTTTTAATACCGTTTGAATCACATTTTCAGAAACATGGCAATCAGCTATAACTCTAATTCCACGAGTACTTATTCGTGACTTAGCGCTAAGCTTTTTATCACTTGAGCCATTGGCTTCGATTAAAAACTTATGTATTTCATCTTGATTATTGCATTTTTCATTATAAGTTTTCTCAATCCAGAGGCAGGCATTCCAGGTACAAGTAGTGGTCATATTCTGTCCGCTAGCATCGCCAGTCTCATAATCAAATTTTAGATGAATATCTCGCCCATAAATTTGAGGATCAAGTTGTACAAGCTCAGCATAGTTGGAATATTTCTTTGTTTCTGCTTTTATACGATCATAATTTTCGCTGATCCACTGTGCAAAATTTTCTGCATTAACCATGATATTAAAACTAAATACTGGACACCTTGACATTCGTTGTCTTATGACTTTACCGTAATAGCCACCTGAGAGTGTTATAGCAAATGCACCTCTACTCATAGAGGCCACTAGTGCTCCTTCGCTTGTGGCAACTGGTGCATGAATCATTTCACTGGATCCATCTTTGTGATTTAGCTTTATGGGACTGAGCATACCGATAGGAATTTCAATACCACCGATAAACCCTTCAATATTTCCACTAATTTTTTTTATGTCAAAATCAGTTTTTTTGATATGTTTTAGCTCATACCCAGTGTGAGATTCAACGAAGTTGATGCGATCAACTCTTCCTTCTTCGGTATTTGCCATATTCATTTTCGGTGCTTTTGTTTCTTTTTTACTAGTCATATTGAGACCTAAAATTCCTTTATATAAAGAGCATATTCTTTCGTATGATCAGAAAATTCTTTGGCAAGCATTGCAGGGTAGTTATCTTCTGCCATAAGACAACAGACATACTTTTTATAGTGTTGAAACGCATTGGGAGTAATCTCTAACATCATTCTAATAAGTAAAAAACCCATGTTTGCATGTTCTTTCACCATTCCCACTGTTTTTAGTAAGAGAGTTGCTTCTTCTGCATTATCAATATAGTTTTTGAAGTTCAGGTCAGTTATACCAAACCCTTTTCTTATTAGATCATAATAGTTTGGAAAATTGATAATTGTGCCAACAATTTCACCGTTATAACTCATAATAAAGGAACCTTTTTTATTATTATGCCTATATCGCAAAGCTTTTACTATTAGTATTTTATCTTGTTATAATTAGTTTTGGATATTGAAGATTTACGAGATAAGCTAGAGCATTCTGGGATTCCAAATAATAATAATTATTATGCTTTTAAGCAAATTAATGCACACCCTGACAAGGTTGCCTTAAAATATCCAACCATTGAAAATAATAATGTTATATACAGAGAACTTACCTTTAACCAGTTTCGTACAGAGTCTTTGAGATGGGCAAATGGCCTAATATTAGAAGGGTTTAAGGTCGGTGATAGAATCATTCTTCTTTTTCCTGTTTCAGTTGAGTTGTACCAAGTCATTTTTGCTTGCTTCCATCTTGGTATCACACCAGTCTTTGTTGATTTAAGTATGGGAACAAGAAAATTAATTCAGGCAATAAAGGATTCTAAGGCAAAAGGAATCTTCTCCATTGATAAGCTTTTAAAATTCAAATATTTCATTCCTGCTATGTGGGGGAAAAAATGTTTTAGCCTAGATCGTAAACGCTTTTTGATAAAGAATCTTTCAGATCTTTACACAGACAGTTGCTACTCGAAAAATCAATTAGAATTAGATAACAAGACGACAGCACTCATTACTTTTACCAGTGGATCTACTGGAAAGCCTAAGGGTGCAAACAGGACAATAGAAGTTTTATTAAATCAAAAAATCGTATCTGAATATATGTGGCCACATAATAAAAATGAAATTGATATGCCGGCTTTCCCTATGATTGTCCTACAAAATCTAGGTTGTGGAGTGAGCTCTGTCTTACCAGCGATAGATTTTCAGAACTTTTTAGAGATGAAGCCTGAGATCGTATATTCACAGCTACTGAATCAAAAAGTTTCTAGATTTAGTGCTCAACCTTTTTTTATTGAGCATCTCTGTGACTATATGCTCGAATCTAAACTCGACACCCCAACATCTATTAGGTCCATTGTTATTGGTGGGGCCGTAGTATCTAAAAGACTGTGTAAAAAAATTCAATCTGCATTTAGTAATATTGAAGTTAATATCGTTTATGGCTCAACTGAAGCGGAACCGATTGCACATGCAAGTATTGAAGAATTTTTAAGTAGCGATTCAAGGGGGCTGCTTCTAGGAAAAGTTGTTGAATCTCTGAGAGTTAAAATTCTAAGTATTAATAAAGAGCCGATTGATATTTCTGATGATTGCTACTGGCAAAATTGGAGAAATTATTTTATGTGGCCCTCATGTGATCACAGAGTATATTGATCGTCATCCAGCTAATGATGAGCTAAAGCTTAAGGACAGTAACGGCAATATCTGGCATCGTACAGGAGATATAGGGTATTTCTGTGAATCTGGGAATCTCTGGTTAGTTGGAAGGATAAAAGATCAAATAACATCAAAGTCAGGACCCATCCCTTGTTATGACCTAGAAGAGGATTTATCATGGAAACTGAATATTGATAAATCAGCATTTGTTGATTCTTTGAATACTTTATTTATTCAGGGGCATTATAATGAAGCAGAAGTTCTATCTTTCCTGAAAGACCATGGCATTGAGCACTTTAAAATTCATTCAGTGGATAACATTCCCGTTGATAAAAGACATTTCTCTAGAGTTGATCGATCAGAGTTAATAAAACTATTTAGTTAAATCTTTGTACACAAGTGGAACTGAATTAATCATGTCTCTCACAAATGCCTCATCCATTTCATTGTTTAACTTTTCATCCGTACAAATAACAGTATTCTCAAAGGCATGATCAGTAGCATTGTGATGAAGGTTGTATAACCCAATACTTACTGCAACACGGTCAAAGTAAAAAACTTTTGGGTGAGTGAAGCTAATATGTATCCATATATCTACATTCTTTAAAGTAACATAGTCCTTTATTAGGTGATTATAGTGAGGACGTCTATAGTCGTTATTCCAAAAGTTTGTCAGTTTTATTTTCGTGTTTGCAGTTCTTGTCTTTCCATTTGCTATATCTTTTCTTATTTGCTCCAGAAGTATGGCAACACCTTCATTCCCAGCGACTTCAGGACCACTTGTTAGTAAATCAATTTGCATGTTATCGTCATTACTCATCAATTGTATCTTGTCGTGAAGTTTATTGTACATTTCAAAGTTATCAAATTTCTCAATAAGAGGTCTATCCTTTCTGCTTAGATACTTTGTATCTAAAAGCTCTAGAGTCATAATCCCGAGATAAGACTTTGTATTGTCCAGGTATTTTAAGTAGCCTTTACCGATGCTTGTTCTATCATTATAAGATGATTGTTGGAGAAAACGGCAGACACCTTTCATTCTTAGATCTTTGTTAGAAAGAACTTCGTCATAAAGCTCTTGTCCTCTTTTACCTGTATCATTTTCATTCTTTAGTATTGCTTCTAGAGTTTCTCTTTGATTAGCAATCGAGAATTCTTTCCAATTTTCTAAGCTTCTTTTGGCCGAGCGAATTTGAATCGCTCTTTTTCCATATATTCGATTCGCTTTACGTATCTTTTGCTTAAGTTTCTTATTATAAAAATGCTCATAGTCCTCAATAAATCCTTTTGCAATATCAGTCACAACAGGACCCTTAGCATAAAGATCTAAGTCTCTATTTTTAAAGTCAGTCCCATTTGATAGATTGTCAGCGTTAAGCATATTATGTCCACCAATAATGGCTTCATTAAAGTCTACAATTAACTTTTTACTATGGTAGATGGCGTTTCCTTCATACTTGAAAGCATCATTACCACTGATAAATTTAATACCAGCTTTTTTCATCATTTTAGGACACTCTTTATGCCATAGAAGTGTTGAGATTAGGCTATCATGCATAACATATACAGAAACACCTGATTCCGCTTTCTTTATTAGTTCTAAGGTCAGCGCCTTAGTCGATTTATCACAGACAAAAACGAGTGAACTCATAAAAATTGATGATTTTGCACTTTTTATGAGATTCAACTTTCCAATATAAGCTTCATTATCTTCTAGTACTTCTAGTTCATTTCCAAATGATAATTCTGATTGTGTTATCTGATCTATCTCTAAATTGAAGTCTGTATCAAAAAATTTCGATTCAACTTCGTTATAGTTAATAGGAGAGAAGTTCTTAGAGTAGAAACCTAGATTCTCTACTTGCTTATGTTGTGGAGGATGATTTAATCCACCCCATTCCTTGAAGAATACTAATTCTTCTTCATGAAACATCTTCTTAGTATTAAATGTTAGTGAAGAGTAATAATTCTGCTTGGCCTCATTGAACGTCTCACCTGGAAATACTGACAGGTATTTATTCATATCAAGAGTATAGTTTTGTTGTAATTCAAACCAATCATATGAGAACCAATTTTTAATTTGGAATTGCTTTCTAAAAAATTTTCTTATAAGACGTTTTGAGGAAACTATCACGTAAGCCTATATAACCTAGGCCCTGCCCATCGAGTTGATTTTCAATCTCCTCTTTGGAGTAGTCATAGTCACCAAGCTCACTTATAAGCTTTGGCGCAGCATATGAGCTACTAGATAATAGAGTTGTAAACAGCGTAAGATTTAGATATTTTTTCATATACTAAGATTAACTCATTAAATTTATATAATTTGTTTATTTGAAACTTCTACGGCCATATATTGGCTTTTGACAATTATGATTGTTGATAGTAAGTTGTTGAAATTACTTTCCTTGAGAGGTGTTATGAGTGAAATAAAAGCAACATTAGTCTATGTCATGGATACCCAGGAAGACAAAGTTTTGATGATTCATCGAAACCGTAAGCCTGGTGATGAGCATAAAGGCAAATACAACGGACTTGGTGGAAAACTGGAATTAGGTGAGACTCATTACGATTGTGCCGTTAGAGAGGTTAAGGAGGAGAGTGGTTTAGATATCTCAGATCTTGAGTTTAAAGGAGAGGTACTTTTTCCTGAGTTTGATAAAAAGCTAAATGATTGGCGTGTATTCGTTTACCGCGCTGATAGTTTTTCAAATACATTAATAGAGAAAAATAGAGAAGGTGACCTTAAGTGGATTTTGAAAAAGGATATTCTTTCATTGAATCTATGGGAAGGAGATAAGTTCTTTCTTCCAAAAGTATTTGAAAGCGGAAGCTTTATGGGCACAATTTTCTATAAAAACGGTGCACTTGATCCAAGTAAGCCTATCGAGCTTAAGAAGGTACAGGTCTAATCCGTGGAACTTGAGCTGAATAAAATTCAACTTGATTGGAATGAGCTGCTAAAAAGCGAGTTTGAAAAAGATTACATCAAAGATATCTTTGAATTTCTTGAGAAAGAAAAAAAGAATAATAAGACCATCCATCCTATTGATAAAGATATATTCTCTGCTTTTAAGTACTGTCCTTTAAAGGACATTAAGGTCGTTATTATAGGTCAAGATCCTTATCACGGCGAGAATCAAGCTCATGGTCTTGCATTCTCTGTTCTGCCAGGAGTAAAGATCCCTCCATCGTTACGAAATATTTATAAAGAGCTTTCTACAGATATGAATTGTGAACCCGTCTCTCACGGTTATCTGGAATCTTGGGCGAAACAAGGTGTACTGCTTATAAATAATATTTTAACAGTTGAGCAATCATTGGCAAATTCTCATAAAAAGATTGGATGGCAACAATTTACTGATAGAGTGGTAAGTATTTTAAACGATCAGTGCTCAGGACTTGTATTTATTTTATGGGGAGGGCATGCACAGAAGAAAGGAAAGGGTATAGACCAGAAAAAACATCTCGTCATAGAAGGGCATCATCCTTCTCCTTTATCTTCGTATAGAGGCTTTTTCGGTAGTAAACCATTCTCAAAGACCAATACTTATTTGAAATCTATAAATAAAAAACCAATTGACTGGCAGCTACCAGAACTTAGTAAAGAAAGTTCTGGTGAATATACTCAACTGTCTTTCTAACATTGGCTTGAGGTGTATGTTGAAGTACACCATGACCAAGGCCGCATATCCATCTAGAGAAATCAACGTTGCCATCAACTAATTCCCTATGAAATGTATTTAATTTATCCTCTAGTTGACTCCACTCTAAGTGTAGCCAGCATGGATCAAAGTTTCCTTGAATATAATAATCTTTTGAAAATTCATTAAGAACGTCTGCAAGGTTATGTCTCCAGTCTACTCCTAGCACATCAATATTATCGTCTTGAATTTCACGTAAATGCTTAACATGAGTATTTCGAGAGTAATAAATGACCTTAGTATCTGGATATGACTTTTTAAATTCAGATGTAAGGTATCTAAGCTTTGGAAGCGCGATATTCTTGTAATCATTTAAAGTGAGTTCACCAACAGCAGTATCAAAAATACAAACAGCATCAGCTCCAGCTTCCGCTTGAATCTTCATCTCATGTAATACATTAGGCAATAATAATTCACAAAAACCTTCAAAACGTCCATCAAAAAGACCCTTCTTTGAGCTTAGTAGTGCTCCGGCGTGTGAGCCCTCAACAGCATATGCGTAAAGTGTAAAGGGAGCTCCTACAAACCCTAGAAGTGTTTTAGACTCTGGCAGAGTTTTCTTAAGGAGTTTACATGCATCCGCTTGAAAGTTAAAAAAGTCTTGGTCTGCTTTTTTGTTTAGCTTATTCAAGTCTGCTGTATTATCAATCTTAAATCCAAGTTTTGGCCCAGGATTATAGACGAGATCCATACCAAGTTGTTCTAGAGGAAAAAGTAAGTCTGAGAATAAAATAGCAGCATCAAACTTGAATTCATCCATTGGTCCCATAGTGACTTCACATGCAAGCTCAGGAGTCTTACAAAGTTCCATGAAGGTATTGGTCTTTTTCATGTTTTGGTAATGATCATGATACCTTCCGGCCTGTCTCATAAACCACACTGGGACTTGTGTTTTTCCATTAAATGTTGAGCGATTCTCAAAAATATTATTCATGACTTTCCTTTATACTAAGTTGGTAACCAACGCCTCTAACTGACTTTATTTCAATTGGTTTTGATATATCTGTTTCTATCCATTTTCTTAACTTTACAATGTAGTTATCGACCGTCCTGTTGGTAGGATAAGCATCACTTCCCCAGATGGTTTCGATAATATGATCTCTACTTATGACTTCATTCTTGTGAGTATAAAGTAACTCTAGAATCGCACATTCTTTCTGACTAAGACTTGTGATTTTTCCATTAGCGTCTTTAACTTCATAGCGATCAAATAAAATCTCTAGTTGTCCAAGTTGGATGCTTTTATTTCTTGCCATGATTAAACTGTGGGACTTAAGAGCTTTTTCTAGCCTTAATGTAAGCTCTCTTAAATCAAACGGTTTTGTTATATAGTCCTCAGCTCCTAGCTCGAGTCCTGCTAGCTTTGTTTGTGGATCGTTTTGAGCAGATAGAAATAGAAGTAAGAAGTCTTTTCTTATGGAGCGTAGATCTTTTGCCAAATCTATTCCATTACCGTCTGGTAGACCAACATCCATAAGAACAATTGAGACTTTGTTTGTGAATTTATTTTTTGCCTCAGCACAACTAGTAGCAAGTGAGCACTTAAAATCTTTATCAATAAGGTACTCTAGGAGTGTTAACCCGAGGTTCTTCTCATCTTCGACAATTAAAATTTCTAAGATTTCACTCACTGTTCACCTCTTTGAAAACTCAGGTAAAAAATGAGTCCATTGGTGTTTATTATTTTAAGCTCCCCATTCATTGCCTTTAAGAGCATTCTAATTATATAGAGCCCAAGTCCTGAACCATTGGGAGAATTAAATTTATAGAAAAGATTTCCAAGTTGAGTTGTGTCTCCGTTAAAAACTCCGATATTGTCCTGATATACCAATTTGTATTCATTAATATCCCAACCCAGAATTACTTCTAGAGATTCAGCTTTAGAGTGGTCTAATGAGTTTTTAAAGAGATTTCTGAAAATGGTTCTGAGAGCAAAGTCATCCGCCATAATTTCTACATTTGTTGGTATATTAATTTTAGCATCAAAGTGTTCTTGGAATGACTTGTACTCATTAGTTATGAAATCAAAAAGATTAATAGGTCTAATATTTAAGTTTGCGTTTTGCTCAATCCTGCTCAGTTGCAGATGATTCTCTAATTGATCCTCAAGTCTATGATTATCTTGAACAAGTCTTTTGATATAGCGAAAGACTTTCTCTTTTTGATCTTTATCTATATCAAGAGAACTTACTTGATCCTCGATGACCTCGGCCTGTAGTCTCATACTGGCAAGAGGAGTTTTAAGTTCATGTGTTAATGAAGAAAAGAAAACTTGTAAGGTTTTTGCTTTTTTTGAGTCTTGGATATACAAATACAATAGTGTAAACATGAGCAGGGTAAGTAGAACTATAAACGTCAGACCTTCCCATTTAACCATGCTTATTAAGTTCCCATCTATTGCTGAGAGGTTAAGCTCCGATAGTTTTAAAGAGAGTTTGAATATTAGGTAGAGCCACCATGAACCTAATGTCATAATAAATGTCATCGTAAATATGACAACTATATAATAAATGTTTTGACGTCTTTTTAACCCCATAATCTCTCTTTCAGATCATCTTGTACTTTTTTATCATGAGCGATACTTACGAATCCAACTTCGTATGCATTAGGACTTAGGTAGATCCCCTTATCAAGTAAAACTTGAAAGAGTTTGTGAAATCTTTCCATCAGGCTACTGGGAATCATGTTTGGGTTATTTATAGGGGATTTTAACGGCAGAGGCCAAAAGAGTGAATGGGAGTGTTTAATATCATAATCCTCAAATTCATTTTGATTCATCCACTCAGAAAAAATACTAAGAATATTTTCTGTATTTTGATTCAGTTCACTATAGAAATCTGGTGTGAGCTGTTTTAAGTTTACTAGGCCTGCGACCATCGCAACAGGATTTGCACTCAAAGTTCCTGCTTGGTAGACATCTCCAATAGGTGCCAGAACATCCATTACCTCAGCTTTTCCAGCGACGGCCCCAACTGGGAATCCTCCACCAATAATTTTTCCATAGGTTACAATATCAGGTTCAATACCTGTGATCTCGGCCATACCACCAAAAGCAACTCTAAAACCAGAGATGACTTCATCAAAAACGAGCAGAGCATTATGCTTTTTACAAAGGTCTCTAAGTGCTATTAAGTATTCTTGACCTTGCTCAAGTAATCCATTGTTGGCCGGTAGTGGCTCAATAAAGACGGCGGCAATTTCTCCGGAGTGTTCTTTAAATATATCCTCAACTTTTTGAATGTCTCCAAGTTCACATATTAATGTATCATGGCTTACTTGATCGCTGACTCCTGCAGACGAGGAAGTACTTGTTCCCGCTAGTCCGGAGCCTGCTTTAATTAACATGGCATCAGTGTGTCCGTGATAGCAACCATCAAATTTTATGATTTTATTTTTTCCAGTATAACCTCTTGCGATTCTTATTGCGGTCATGACGGCCTCAGTTCCCGAATTAACAAAACGTATTTTATTAATAAAAGGGATCTTATTAATAAGAAACTCTGCAAGTTCTAACGAGTATCTTTCACAGGCTCCGTAACTCCATCCATTATCGAGTGCTGCAGTTACGGCTTGTTTTACTTGTGGGTTTTGGTGCCCAAGAATAAGGGGACCAAATGACATACAAAAATCGATATATTCTTTGTCTTCTTCATCTTTTATGTATGCACCCTTGGCATACTTCATAAATCTTGGGGTCGTATGTAAACCTTTAAAGCTTCTTACAGGAGAGTGAACTCCACCTGGTACGTAGTTTAATGACTTTTCAAATAAGCTATTTGAGTTCATATCTATCCTTTTATGATCTTTTCTAAATGCTTTATATCGATGACAGGAAGAGGTTTATAACTTTTTAAGGCAGTATAAGTTTTTCCAAGTCCTGTAATGTGAGTTCTCTTCTCTAACTCAGGGTATTTTTGAATATAGTTTTTAAACTGAATTTCACTTGCCCAGTAAATAGCTTCTGATTCTAGAAGTTTAGTCACAAGTTCGTGTCCATCTGTATTGATTATATTATGCTTATAACTTGGCAGTAATTGGCCAAAGGCGATGCTTGCATTGTCATGACTTAATACCATCCAATTAATATCAGGATAAAGAATTTTTACTAAGTTTGAATTCGAAAAGTTTTCAATTTCAGCATGACCAAAACCTTCAGCGCTTCCATTAACCCAATGTCCAGCTTCAATCAGCTTTGTCATTGTCGTGTTTCCAGATGACCAGATTGTCTTAGCATTTGAGATATTATGAAAACAATGTGAGCTTGTAACGAAGAGGTGAGATTGTTCTGAAGTCTTAGGGGTGTGTACTATCTTTTGGCGCTCAAGCAAAAAGTCATTTTCTTTATTCATTATATAAACTGACTTGTTTTTTAATATTGAATAATCAATGCCTTCAATATATGTCTTAAAGATATGTTTTTTATCGGATATACCTTTTTCAATCGTAACAAAGTAGTCGTGCACTTTTTTTGTGTGAATACCGACAGCTAAATGACAACCACCTCCATAGCTTGCAAAGATAGAGCGCTCTTTTTCCATTACCGCGCGAGTTTCAAGGCAATTTACAGTTTCTAAAATAGGTAATAGTTGATCCGAAAACTTCTCGCTGTATTCAACAGCTAATGCTCCCTGTGAGGATGCAGGGGGGAAGTCTTTTACTGGTAAAACCATAAAGTTGAGGTCTTGCATTAACTCTTTCAGGACTTTCGCTGATTCAGGATAGCTTGCTAATCTCTCTAGTCCTGCATAGGCCAAAATAATGGCATCATATTCATCATTTATAAGCTTCTCTATTCTGGAGTTAACATTACCACGAAGCATTTTACAGGAGATTTTAGCATTCTTGGCAATATAATGATTAAGGCCATTTTCAGTATTTACAATTCTTCGAGGTGAACTTGTTCCAACTATAAACTCCTGACGGTTCGATAGTTCTTTGATCGTCTTTTTCTTGATGAGTAAAATATCATGAGGGTATTTTCGCTTAGTTATAGCGCCAAGCTTTATGCCTTCAGGTCTTTCGCTTCCTAAATCTTTGTAGGAGTGTATAACAAAATTAACCTCTTCTTTAAGTAATGCTATATCGAGCTCTTTGGTAAAAAAATCTTTACCCTCTAGCTGCCAAAGGGGCTTATCAATTATTTGGTCACCTTGAGTTTTAATTTTTTTTAGATCTAATTTGATTGGATTTTTAGATTCAAGCTCGTTTTTGAGGAGTGTTGATTGAGTTACGGCAAGAAGGCTTCCTCTCGTACCGATAATCAACTCATTAGTTTTAGTTTTGTCTGTAGATTTCATCTCTTTTATTTTTCTTTGTTAAGTGATCCATTCGTCTTACAACAAGTTGATCAATTGCTTCTTTAGCATTTTTGATTTGTTTTAATTTGTATTCTTCATGAATGGCACCGGCCTTAAAAATATCATCAAGCCTTAAAACTCCACACTGGTCACCTAGATTAGTCTCAATACAAGAGGGTGAGCCTAAATCAATAAATAACCTTTGGTTGTTTATGTTTTTCCATTCATCAAAAAATGATGGCCCCAATATGACATCATCAGTACCGATTGTATTGACGATATAAGGCATAGTGGAGATATTTAAGACTTCAGACCACGGAAGCGCCTGAATATCGTGTTGTTCGACTAAACTCTGAGCTCTTGCATCATTTCTGGCAATGAGGTGAACATTTGTTTTCTTTTTAAATTGATTGATAAGGTCCTCAGCTAACTGCCCTGAGCCAAGTATAATGACATTTTGTACATCTAGTTGCTTGCACATAATGCGTCTAGTTATGGACGAGTAGGTTTTTTGACTCAGCCCAAGTAGATATTTAGTTCGAATTTCTTTTGAATCTTTTAGGAGCTTTTCCAGTATACCAACTATGATAGAGCTTCTTGACTGACTTAATAGGTAGGAATGATAGGCTTCTTTGAGTTGTCCTACAATCTCACTTTCTCCAAGCAGCTTACTTTGTAATCCACATGTCATCTCTAATAAGTAAGTATAAGCTTCATTTCCACTAAGTTTTACGCATGACTCAAGATCAGATTCCGGCATAGCAGACAGTACAAGGCTTCTTTGACATGTTTTAAGTACAAATGCCCCCTCAGGAGGGAGAGAATTTAGCTGTTTGTGTGAAGAAAAATTGTTTAGGTAAAAGTACTGGTTATTCATTATCAAAATATACTCAAATATGCTTAAGTTTTGTCATAGATGTGTCATATAGTTACGAAATAAACAAGTATAAAACTCAGATTATAGTTATACAATATGTGATTAATTTTTTATAGTCTGAAAAATATTTTAAATAAATAATAAAGGAAAGTAATGGAGAATTTGGATACTTTTAAAATCATCTATACCGTGATGGGTGGACTTGGAATTTTCTTCTATGGAATGAGAATGATGAGTGATGCTCTTCAACAAGCAGCAAGTGATGTGATTACAAATGTCATTAACTCACTAACTTCAAATCGAATTTTGGCTGTTGTAGTTGGTATGATTGTTACCATGATTGTACAGAGTTCATCTGTTACTACTGTTATGGTTGTTGGTTTTGTAAATGCTGGGTTAATGCAATTAACTCAAGCTATCGGAGTGATCTTCGGTTCAAATATTGGTACAACAATTACTGGTTGGATAATTTCAATTAAGGTTGGAAAGTACGGCTTGCTTTTAATAGGTCTTGGTATTTTTCCAGCACTTTTCTCAAAGAATCCAAAATTTCAAACTGCTGGTAAAGTTTTCTTTGGTATCGGTATGGTCTTTATGGGACTTGAGCTTATGAGTGGAGCCTTCAAACCTCTTAGGTCAAACTCAGAGTTTTTAAATATGATTAGTTACTTCTCTGGAGATCATTATGGTGCTTATTTTGCATCTATCTTAACCGGATGTTTACTAACAATTATTGTTCAATCATCTTCGGCCATGCTTGGTATTACAATTGCTTTAGCTTCTTCTGGAGTTATTGGATTTAATACAGCTGCAGCTCTTGTTCTAGGTGAAAACATTGGAACAACTATCACAGCAATTTTAGCTTCAGTAGGAACAACTACGAACGCTAAGCGTGCGGCACGGGCCCATGCTTTTTTCAATATCTTTGGTGTTGTTGTCGTCTTCTCTTTCTTACCATTTTATATAAACTTTATAGAGTGGTTAATTCCAGGTATGGCAGACTTTGTAGACGCGAGTGGAGATAAGCCAAATATTGCTACACATATTGCTGCCTCTCATACATTCTTTAACGTTACATCAACGCTTCTTTTCCTTCCGTTTTTGGGAGTACTTGCGAGATTCGTTACAAGAATTACTCCAGATCAAGAAAATGAAGGTAATCACTTAATATTCGTTGGTGAGGTAAGCGATACACTTCCAGCAACTGCGATTGTACAAGCCTCTTCAGAGGTTAAGAAGATGAAGGATGTTCTAGATAGAATGTTTAAAGCAACTAAAGGTTATCTACATAATCCTGATCCATCTGTTTTAGCTAAAATTCAAGATTACGAAAGAATCACTGATAATATGCAAAAAGAGGTGACAGTTTTTCTATGTAAAGTGATGGAAAGACCAATGAGTGAACATCAGTCTAAGCAGTCACAGTCGATGATTAAAATTGTTGATGAATTTGAGTCAATTGCTGATTACTTAGATCGTATAGCTAGATACAAATCAAAATATAAAAATCAAGTCCTGCCTGAAGAAATTAAAACCCAGTATTTTACTTATATGGATGATGTTTGGGACTTCGTTAATCTATGTTCTGCAGGAATTTACGATGGTGGAAACCATCATTTAGAATTGAGCTATAAAAAGAGTGAAGAACTTAGATTACTTGCTGATGATATGAGAGATCAACACTTAGTGAAGGTTTCTTCTGGAGATTACGACCCTCTAAGTGCACTTACTCATTCAGATATGGTAGTTGCAGTTAGAAAAATTAGAGCTCACGCGATGAACGTATCAACAGCAGTTGATTTAAGTCATCAAGCTGACTCTTAAGGCTAGAACTTGTTTCTTCAAGAGCCTGAGCTGGCAATTCATATTAGGCAAGGGCTAGAGCGGGAAGCCTTAAGGTCTTTGCCAAGTGGAATGACTTCTCAGGTCTCACATCCTAGTGAGCTTGGTAGTAAGCTTACTCACGCTCATATCACAACTGATTACGCTGAAAACCTGCTAGAATTTATCACTGCGGTCCATCATAATACTAGTGGCTTATTAGACGAACTATTATCTTTGCAGTCATTTACTCAAAAAAATATCGGTAATGAACTTATTTGGCCGACAAGTATGCCATGTGCGCTGCCAGTAGATGAGGGGAATATTCCACTTGCCTATTATGGAGAGTCTAACGTTGGGAAACTTAAAACTCTCTACCGCAAAGGCCTCGGCCACCGTTATGGAAGACAAATGCAATCTATTGCAGGAGTTCATTATAATTTCTCATTAACTGACAGTTTTTGGGAACATAAGCATGAACAGGAGAAATCACTTCTTTCGCTTGCAGATTACAAAAGTGAAAACTACTTCTCAATTATTAGAAATTTTCATAAGTATAAATGGATCCTTATGTACTTATTTGGGGCTTCACCTTTAGTAGATAAATCTTTTTTAACCGGTAGAGAACACAAATTAGAAAAATTAAACGATCATACATACTTTTCTCCAGAGGGTACTTCTTTACGTATGGGAGGACTTGGCTATACAAGTCAGGCTCAGGAATCAATAGGTATATGTTATAATCAATTGGATACTTATATCAAAACCTTGGAGGAGGCTCGCTTACAGTCATTCCCTGAGTATGAGAGTCTTGGTTTAAAAAGTGGATCTGAACTTTTACAATTAAACACAAATATTTTACAAATTGATAATGAGTTCTACTCTACAATAAGACCTAAGAATATTGCACTTACAAGAGAAAGTGCTCTTATGGCCTTACACCACAGAGGTATAGAATATATTGAGATAAGATTGCTTGATCTTGATCCCTATTCAATTACTGGGATTGGAAAAGAGCAGATTTATTTTTTACACCTGTTCCTTCTCCATTGTTTAATTGAGGAATCACCTAAAATTTCTAATGAAGACTGTAGTGAGTTCGATAGCAATTTTAAGAAAGTTGTCACTCATGGGCGAGCTAAGACAGTTCAACTGTCGAACAAAGGGCAAAGTATATCTATGCATGATTGGATGGAAAACCTTTTTGATAGTCTGAGTCCTCTAGTTGACTCCCTTTCTACAGTAGATCCTTATTATAAGGTTGCATTTGACTTCCAAAGACGAAAAATTACCAATTTAGATTTATTGCCTTCACAGAAAATGATTAATGATATGCATGGGAAGAAATTTGTAGATTACGGCTTAAACTTATCTTCCAACTATAAAAATCAATATCAGGAGTGTCTTAGTGCTTTTGAAAAGTTAAAAGATATGGCCAAAGAATCGTTTGAGGCGCAAAAAATTATAGAAGGAAATGATAAGTTATCATTTGAAGACTTCTTAGTTGAATACTTTGAAAACATTAAAATAAAGTTTTAGGTAGATATGGTTCGGTATTTAAAATTAATTATAATTATATTTGGTTCAATAGGGATTATTGCCGCTAGCTTTTTCTATTTCCAAAATAAAACAGATATATCTTATGCCTTAGAGTACGGGGATAAAATTGATTATGCTGAACTAGCGAAAAGTTGTCCTGATGGTTATATTTATCCGTGCTTAAGAGATGTCTTCGAAAGCTATTTGGCAGAAGTCTCCTTAACAGGAACGAGCATGGGCCTGAAAATGGTTTTCTCTGTGATGGATTATGATAAGGATAGAACAAAGCGTTTTAAGTCTGAACAACATCGTGACCTTCAATATTCGATTAACTATTTAGAAATTAATAATATGGCGATTAAAAATCCAATTAAAAGGTACCATGGCTTTGATAGTCTTTATGGAGGCTATATTGCAACTCTTACCAGGTATTACGACAAGGCTTACCACTTTAGTGATAATATCATTATTGGACTTGAAGGGTATGAGGGAATCAAAACTCTTAATGATAAAGCACTAGAAGCAGACTTAACGCAGCAACTAGAAGTTTTGAAAAATGACTACTATAGCACCAAGCAAGTAGTCGAGATTTTTCTAGAGGCTGAGTTAAATAAGATTGACGCAAGGCGCGATAAGTGAGCCGTATATTACGGTAGATAAAATACTTATCAATTTCTGTCTAAAAAGATATAATCGGCACTCACGCAAACACAAACTTGGAGAAACATATGGGTTTAATGTTTAAGTCAACAGAGATAACTGAGAGAAATGTAGGTCTAACTTATGATGATGTACTATTAATGCCTCGTCACTGCGAAATAGAATCTAGAAAGACTCCAAGTTTAGAAGCACGGCTTACTAAAAATAAAAAAATGGGACTTCCTTTTATTGCTGCCAATATGGATACAGTTACAGAGACTGAAATGGCGATGAAGATGGCAGAGATTGGGGCCCATGCAATACTTCACCGCTTTATGGACACAGAAGCTCAAATCGTAATGGTTAAGCAGCTTCTCGAGATGCGTGGGAAGTTTCCTCACTTGCATGTTTCAGCAAGTGTTGGAGTAAAAGAAGAGGGAATGAGAAGAGCGGATGCTCTTGCAGATGCTGGAATTGAAATTCTTACCCTCGATATTGCTCATGGTGATTCTGTCATGATGATGGATACTCTTAATTATATTAAGAAAACCCATCCCCATATTGATGTTATTGCTGGAAATGTGGCAATGCCGGATGGTGTGAAGAGATTCATTGACGCTGGAGCAGATGCAGTGAAAGTTGGAATTGGCCCTGGCTCTATGTGTACAACTCGAATCATTACTGGATGTGGTGTTCCTCAACTTACTGCTGTTGCGCTTTGTGTGGCAGAAGCTAAGAAACATAATATTCCAGTTATTGCAGATGGTGGGATTAAGACATCAGGGGATATAGTTAAAGCTCTTGCAGCTGGAGCAGAGACTGTTATGCTAGGTTCAATGCTTTCAGGAGCTCTTGAAACTCCAGGCGAGCTTCAGGGTGGAATGAAAAAATATCGTGGTATGGCCTCAAAAGATGCTCAAGTCTCTTGGAGAGGAAATATGCAAAAAGGTATGGCACCTGAAGGTGAGTCTAGATTGATTCCTTGTAAAGGTTCTGTTGAAAATATTATTGATGAGCTTTCCGGTGGAGTAAGGTCAGGAATGACTTACCTAAATGCTACAAACTTATCAGAGATTTGTGAAAATGCTCTTTTCATGGAGATGTCTACTAATGGTATTTCAGAGTCAAGACCTCACGGTATGAAATGATAGATAATCTAAGGATATGTCATTGAAAAGTGTTTACGACATTGTTTGTTCCTACGAAAAAGTAAAACTACATTTAGAGAAATTTCCAGACGATAAAAAGAAAGTTTATAAGTGTATTGATGAAATTAAGGGTGGCTATAGTAAGAATGCAGTCGCCGGTCTTGAAAAATTTTTAGATAAAACATTTGTGAAACTCTATGATGGAGTAAACCTTGAAGTCCCAGAGGGCTTTGAATTAAAAGAAGTCCTCGAGAATTATCATGTGGTGATATGTCCTAATCACCAGTCCCATGCAGACTATATTGCCATTCAATATGTTCTTTATAAAAGATATCGATTACCTGTTTTTATCGCTGCCGGAATTAATCTTAATATTTTTCCAATTGGAGATCTTTTTAAGAAGTGTGGAGCATTCTTTATTCGAAGAAGATTTGATGATGAGATATATAAGATCGCTTTTCAGGGCTATATTTATTATCTTTTAAAAACAGATAAAGTTGTTGAGTTCTTCTTTGAAGGCGGGCGAACCAGAACTGGAAAACTACTTCCGCCGAAATTTGGTTTGTTTAGTATGATACTTGATGCTCACACTAAGTTTGGTGATAATAAAAAGCCACTAATGTTTATTCCAGTTTCAATCGCTCACGAACATATCCCTGAAGAAGGGGCACACGCAAAAGAGCTAAGTGGCGCAAAGAAAGAAAAAGAAAAACCAACTCAATTATTAAAGCTTTTTAAACTATTTAGTAAAAAACTTGGGACTGTTCATATTAGGTTTAGTGAAGGGATCATTGTTGAAGATAATGAGTTTGATTTAAAGAAAAAAACACAAGATCTTGCCTTCGAAACATTTAGACGCGTAGGTAAGGCCATGCCTATAACTCCGTCTGCTTTGCTCTCATTGATTATGCTCGATGAGGCCGCAGGTGCTTTGACTTGGAAGCAGATTGAGTCCAAAGCATTGGATGTAATTAACTACTGTGAATTCATGGATATCACACTTACTAAGTCTCTCCTTGGTGATGAAGCATTACAGTCTTTAAGGACTGCAATGGATATGTTCATTAACAATAAAAAAGTAGAGCTAATTAAGAAAGAAAAACTGAACCAAGTTTTTTATAAAGTTCAAGATAATAGTCGTGTGCACCTTCTTTATCACAAAAATATGATTGTCCATCACTTCTTTGTGCCTACAATTATTAATTCCACATGGTTTAATATATTTAATGGAAGTATCAAAACAGAGCTTGCTCTTAAGAAGTTTCTACTTGTGAAGCGTAAAGAGTTGAAATATGAGTTCTATCTTCCACAGACTACAGAAATGATTTCTGAGGGGCTTAAAATTATTGAGTATGCTGTAGGTAGAAAGGTAATTGGGCTAGGAGAGTTTTTAAACTTGAGTATGGATGATCTCTATAAAATTGCGACTAAAGTGAGGCGCTTCTCAACAGCACTAAGTTATATTTATGAGGCCTACTATATCAGCGCTGTTACCGTAAAATATCTTGGAGAAACTAAATTTACTGAGGAGAAATACCTTCAGGTGTCTGAAGAGTTATTTTTGATGGAAAAAGAGCATGGACGAGTCGTAAAGTACTCAGAAGCATTCACTATACCAAAAATGAAGTCGACCCTGAACTATCTTGAAAATTTAAAACTTATCTCAAAAAATGATAAGAATGAGTACGAGGTTATTGATCATAAAAAAGTAAACACACTTATTGAGAAATTCAATCGCGATATCAATGATCAGGTGGCGATCAATATTAAATTTAACTCAGATGAAAACTAGCGCTCAAATTGGAAATTTACGTTGTATTGTAAAAGAGATCTTAAGGCCGACTTTTGCTTCAAAAGAGCTTGAACAGATTGATAATATCCTTAATGAATCCTCCCAAGTCTCTTTATCTCATACAGATGCTTGCTTCTACAAAATTGAAGGTAAGTACTTTGTTGGGCGTGAGGTCTTGGGCTTTGCTGGTAACATCTCAATGATTGATAATATTTCCGTTTTAGACTTAAAGTCAGCTGATTATGGTTACCAACTTCAGCTATTTAATGATTATAGTGAGCTTTATCAGTATTTGGACTCTTGTAATCAGTCGATTGTACGCATAAAAGTTAAGGGTTTTGAATTTCATTGTTTTGTGTGCGATGCGTAGAGCTTTTTTTTGTAATGTTTAATTATTTTAATTGGTTAATTACAGAAGAGTTGCTATATAATTATAGGTATTTAGTATATATGTTTGGAGGTATATCATATCAAAGTTTAGTAGAGGTTATAAAGAGCAAGGACCAAGAGTAAATGATCAAATTAGAGTTACTGAAGTTAGGTTAATAACTGACACTGGTGAGCCTCTTGGAGTTGTTAGTATAGCAGCTGCAAAAGAAAGGGCCGATGAGGTTGGACTTGATTTAGTAGAGGTTTCTCCCAATGCTAAACCACCTGTAGTAAAGATTATTGATTATGGTAAATATAAGTATCAGCAACAAAAGAAAGCTGCTGAAGCTAAGAAGAAGCAAGTCACAATTCAGGTTAAAGAAGTTAAATTCAGACCTGCTATCGATATTCATGATTTAAATGTAAAGCTTAAGAATGTTGCCCGTTTCCTTGAGCAAGGTGACAAGGTCAAATTACTTATGCAATTTCGCGGTAGAGAGATGGCCCATAGAGATATTGGTCTTGGCCGCTTTAGAGAGATCATTAAAGGAATCGTTGATGAATACGAAGCCGTTATTGAGTCTCCTCTTAAGATGATGGGAAATAGAGCAATTTGTATGATTGCCCCGAAAAAGAAGTAAAACCTACAAAACCACTTACTTTTATGGAATTTTTTCTTTGCCTATCAATATAGTCGTGATAGATATATCTAGCTAAAAATTTAAGTTATACATGTTTAGGAGTATACCAATGCCAAAAATGAAGACAAGAAGAGCTGTTGCTAAGAGAATTAGTGTAACTGCTTCTGGAAAAGTTAAAATAAAAAAAGCTAATCTTAGACACATTCTAACTAAGAAAAAGCAAAAAAATAAAGTTTCGGCCAGAAAAGCGGGATATTTGAACGCTAAAGATGGACAAAATATGTTAAAGGCAGCTCCTTACGTAAAGTAAGCAGCTTATAATAATCTAAGCAATTGTAGGGATCAAAGCGATATTTATCCTCCTACCGTTCACCACTAACTGAGGAGTTATTTATGTCTAGAGTAAGACGTGGTTTTAAAGCAAGAAGAAGAAGAAATAAAGTATTAAAACTTGCTAAAGGTTTTCACTTCGACCGTAGAAGAAAGTACAAGCACACTGCAGAGACAGTTAAAAGAGCACTTCACAACATGTACAAGGGAAGAAGACTTCTCAAAAGAGACATGAGAAGACTTTGGATTGTACGTATTAATGCAGCCTCTAAAGCAGTTGGAACATCATACTCAAAGTTTATGAGTAGTCTTAAAAAGAACGATGTTACGCTGAATAGAAAAATGCTTGCAGAGATTGCTGCAAGAGATTTTGAAGGTTTTAAGGCAATTCATTCCGCTTTAAAATAAAATTTATTTAATTTTGCGTTAAATATACATAAGCTCCCGATTTTTTTACATAAATCGGGAGTTTTTTTTTGTAAAAAATTTACTTGTCTGATAACCTAATAATAAGAACTTAGATCATTTTGTTTAAATCATGGAGGATTTGAATGAGCGTCACAAAAGCGGACATAGTAGAAAGAGTTTACAAGGAAGCAGGGTTTTCAAAAAAAGAAGCTGCAGACTTAGTAGACTTAATCTTTAAGGTAATTAAAGATACTCTTGCAAGAGGAGAGAAAGTTAAAATCTCAGGATTTGGAAACTTCTCTATCAGAGACAAAGCAACTAGAGTAGGGAGAAATCCTCAGACTGGTGAAGCTATGAATATCTCAGCAAGAAGGGTATTAACTTTCAAGCCATCTCAGATTTTAAGAGATGATATTACTGAAAGGTACAAGCACAGAATTGATAAGGATGGAAAAGAAGATAAATCTATTCCTGCGAAAGAAGGAAAGCCTAGGGCCCTTAGTTCGTTCTTAAATAATATAGAAGACGAAGATTAATCGTCTCATTGAGGATTAAATGAATTTTGAAGGTCACACGTCTGAAAAGTCTGAGTATAAGTTTAACGAGGTAACATCTATTACTGGTGTGAAGCCTTATGTACTTAGATTTTGGGAAACTGAATTTGAAGAAATCAGTCCTAAGATTAATGAAGATGGTGATAAGTTCTATTCCAAAACAGATCTAGATAAAATTAAAAGAATAAAAGCATTGCTCTTCGCAGACAAACTCTCTATTCCTGAAGCAAAATTAGCGCTTTGTAAGGAACTGGAGAGCATAAAGGTAGCAGAAGCAGTTGCAGAAACGATTGCTATAGAAGAGACGGGCGTCTCTTCTGTTGGTCAAGTTACTAACTTAGATACAGCAAGTAAAAATGTGGCAACTCAGTTAAGTTCTCTTGATATGATGAAGGCCGCACTAGAGCAGGACTTATCTGAGCATCAAAGAGTGGCCTATAAGAGCCAAATTAATGACCAGGAAGTTCTTAAGTTGGTTCAGGCAAAAAAGAAACTTTCATCTGTTCTAACGAAAGTGAATCAAATCATTACTGATAACCAGTGGTAACAATCTAAAAAGTATCGGTCAAACTCATTTCAATTTATATTATTATGCTTTGGTTGGTATTCGTAAACAGCTTGTTTACCTTGCAGATGTAAATTTAGGTGAGCCAAACTTTCCTGAAACTTCAATTTGATAGTAATTATCTTTTTTATCAAACTTTCCAAGTAAAATATTTGTCCAAGCGTATTTCTCTTGAAACTTAGGGGATAGCGCCAGTTCACCTCTTATTTTGAGAGTAGACTCTTTAATCCTTCTCATTTTGAGTTTACTAGAACCTTTAAAGTTAGCAATAATAGCTGATCCGTCCTTACCAAGTGTAAACTGCTTTAGTTCAAGACTAGATCCATTTTTGAGCTCAGCTTGAAGAAGCATATTTCCAATATCAATTGTTCCAATCTTAAAAATCTGAATATTTTGTCCCGGAATCTTAAAGTCCTTAGAGGCCACATTAAGTTTTAAGTTTGCAATTTGACCAGCGTAAGTAAGTTGGGTGTAAACATTGGACAGGTGAATATGGCCTGCAACCTTAAAGTTTTTTTGAAGTTTACCTATATCTGCAAGATTAATAACATTCCAGTTTTGTTGATCCTTAGGATCATTTTTTATATGAACTGTAATGGATGAAAAACCTACAATAAGCTTAGCATCGATTGGTGACGTACCATATTGAGTTTTTAGTCTCATGGCAAAACCCAGAGGAGAAAAACTTGGACCTTGAAGGTAGAGTGCCGTTTTTTCTAGGTTTATATCTTGGGAGAGGTTGGTACACCTTCTTGGAATTAAAAGGTTACTGAGTTCAATTCTTGGGGCAAAAAATTTAAACTCATAATTCGAATATTTTATTGGGCAACCACTGGACGTGATAGCCTTTTGAATAACAGCATCAAACTTATCACCAATGGGGATTACGCTTACGAGCACAAGAAAGCAAATACACAGTGCTGTGATTATCCATTTAGCCTTAAAAAGATGTTTGTATGTATAGTCAATGTTATCTAGGTCTTGATTCTGATCCATATATCTTATTCTTCTTCATTCAATTGAACTTTACTATAGTGTCCAACACCTAACTCGCCACGAAGCAAGTTGTTATCTTTAAATTTTTCAATGTGAAATGTATTAATTTTATAATTATCAATGAAAAGAAGTCTTCGCATAAATGCAAAAAGATTATTATCAGTTAGATCCTTGAATGCAATAGTGGCCGTGACTTCATTAACGCCATCGATTTCAACTAAGTTAAAGTCCGTAATATTTGCATTAGCAGCATCAACTCCAACAGCACCTAGTATTGATGATAGTTTTGAGTTGAGGATACCTTTGTTTGTTACCGGTTGACCAAAAACAGAATTTGCTTTGGAGTGTAATTGTTTTGTCTGACTTGTGATTGTGGCAGCATCTGAGATATATGATTCATATCGGGCCAATTCAGATTTTTTTCCAGAATAGTATGAGTAGCTAATTAATAAAAAAATGAGTGGGATAAGAAAGGTAAGTACCATTAAAACGAACTTAGAAATGGCTTGTTGCCATTCTTCTAGGACATTATATTGATCAACAACTTTTTGATGCATGGGAAGAGCTTTGAATTTCTCTACAAGATCAAATGAAAAAATATCAATGTTCTTCATAATTAAGAACTTTTTCATTATTTTCCTCCAGAGGCTGCAAGTATTAAAGTCATATCTTCTTTGTTTAGCTCTATGGTCCAGCCAAGTTTTTTGTCATTCTCAAACTTGGTTTGAATTGACTTTAAAGTTGGCTCATCATTGCCTTTTATAATAAGGTTGATCTCTTTATCCTCATCAACAATAAACTTAATAATTTCGATCTCTGTTGATTCAATTGCAGAAATTACGGACGCGAAGAAAGTTAGTGCTCCAGGCTTAAGAGTATCCTTGATAATAGCAACTTCTTTTTGTATCGCTAATTTTTTTCTCTTAAATAGTTTTTCAACCTTTAAGAGATCATTTGGGCTAACTTTTTTTCTTGCAAATGCTTTCTTCAGTTTACTGTTAGTATTTAATTGTTTGTCCTGCATTCTTTGATGAACAACTTTCTTTGCTTTATCTATATTTCCATTTAGACCGAAGCCTTGAACAATAAAAAAGAATGATAGCATAAGAGTTAGAATTGCAACTCTTGTGGATACAAAAGCCATACTATGAAGAGGTAAGTCGGTAGATGATTCCAGTACATAGTCATCTTTTAAGAAATTAATCATCTTTGATTTTGTAGGAACATTTAATACTAAAGCTACAACTTGAGAGAAACGATTTCGATATTTAGGGTCGGCTTCTATATTAGAATCATTTACAAATTTATAGGGATCAAAGAATTGCACCGAACTATTGATTTTTGAGGATAGATAGTTTTGTATGTTTTTAATATTTGCAGATCCACCACAAATATAAACTTCCTGAACTCTTACCCCGTGAGTTACTCGATACCCAATATCCCAGCGCTTAATTTCGTGCATTAAAGGCTGGAGAGTTGCATCCATCATTTTTGCAAATTCTCTTTGGTTATCATTTACTTGTTCATATTGGTCTTCTAGTAATAGAAAAGAGTTTTGATGTTTATATAGTGTAGCTTCTTCTGTTGAAATCGAATATGTTTTACTTATGGATTCAGTAATAGTAACCCCTGCCACATATGAGTGGTGGTTACTAACTAGCTTGCCCTTATAGAAGTAAAAACTTCGTGTGGCATGGTGACCTATGTCAATAATACAAAAAGATTCCGGAAAAGAATCAATGTTTTGTGTAACTAAACCTGCAAGCGATGACACATCCGTTGTTAAAACTTTTGGCTTAATCGTTTTTGCTCTTAGTATATTGAAAAAGCTATCAAAGTTAGCTCTCTTGACGACTGCAACAACTGCTTCTGAGTTTGTCTTTCCAACATTTAAACTTTCGGCCCAGTGACAATCTTGAAGTGAGAAAGGTAAGTCTTCTTCAATTTGAAAAGGGAGCATCGCCAAGGCAGTTTTCTTGTTTTTTACAGGTAGAGATAGAAAGCGTGTAGAAATAATATCTGGTGGAAGAGTCATAAAAATTTGAATGTCTTCATCAAACTTTACTATGTACTCTGTGATAATATCAATCTGATTTGTCCATAGCTTGTCAGCTTCAAGACTAGGGGCGAGGGAATTGTAGTCAGTAACTATCTCATCAGACTCAAGTAATATAATGTCTTTTCTATCAATTTGATAGGTGAGAAATTTAACTGAATAACTACCAAGTTCTATTGCAATTCCAAGCATATATATATTCTAGTTGATGCATTGTGCTTATAAAAGAAAAAAATTAACTTATAATGATTTCTACGATTCGAGGCTCTAGTAGTTGAGTCTTTTGTTCAGTCTCGGTTCCACCCTCTGTTCCGCTTTCTGTTCCGCTTTCTGTTCCGCTTTCAGTTTCACTTTCGGTTCCACTCTCGGTTTCACTCTCGGTTCCACTCTCAGTTCCACTTTCAGTCTCTCCTTCTGCGTCAGCTTTTTTCTTTCTTGGGAGAGGCTGCGCCGGTATGACTACATATGCAGTGATTGTGTAAGACGCTCTATCATTCTTAGCAGAGCTAATAATTTTAAAGAGAGTGGGTGTAGGTCCAAACTCAATACCTAGCTTTTTAAAGCTTGCAAATAGTTCATCAAAAGTAGATTCAGTTACAATAGTTCCTATCTTAACGATATAATTTTTAAAGTCTTCAATGCCATTATAATACTTTGGATCTTCTGGATCATCTTTGTACTTAAAATACTCTGCAACTTCATCTTCTGTAATTTCCGGGAAGAGGAGTTTAAGCATTTTGTCCGTTAGCTGGTTAAGATCAATCATTATTGCACCATGAACAGTAAATTCATTTTGAACGAGTCCTACAAGGTCATCTGTCCAACTTGGAAGCGTATACAACTCACTAAAGCTAACCAATGGAGAGAACTTTGGCCTGATGGAAATTCTTGTGAAGTTGGATATGGCCCCTCCAGAATCTTCAAGAGAATCTTTGTCGCTGATATAGACTTTGAGCTCATTCATAAGGTCGTTAACATCGAGAGCACTGTATTTTGCATAAAAAACATCATCAGTTTCAGACTTTTGCTTGATACTATTATTTAGAGAAGTATAGAGTTGGTTCTCTGCAGAGTACTCCTCTGTTTCTTCTTGAGTTGGCTTTTGATCTTCTGGAATGTCAGTGCTTTGCGCCTCAAGTAACATTGAGAAGCGTAGCATATTAATATTAATCTTATTTGAAATATTATTTATTGTGAGTTGGAATGTTCCATCTAGAGTAACGTCTTCATGAAATTTCTTAATAGCATCTTTTTGAATCGCGTTCATAGTTGAAGTAACAGGGATAGGATAAATAAAGGGAAAGTTCCAGATGATGTCTAAAGTTTCTTGCTTCACATTTTTTTTAGCCGCTTCATTTTTTTGTAGGAAGTTAAAGGCTTCTTTATAGAGTCTAAGTCTTGTCATCGCAAACTTTAGACCAGACTCTGCAGTTAACCTTGATTTAGCTTTTTTTTCAATATTATAAACTTTTAACTTAGAGATATTTGTGTCAAATGTGAAGTTGATCATTATTGGAGCAAGTAATGCCACTGCAGAAAGAACCATCATAATGGCCACGCTTCCATTTGAGTTGTCGAGAATCGTTTGCTTTTTCAGCTTATTCACTTTCACCCTCGCTATTTGTCCCGGAGTCTCCACTCGTACTGGATGTTCCTGTCCCTCCAGTAGTCGTCTTATTTAAAAACTTATACATATCTTCCGGAGTAAAGTCAGGAAAGAGTGGTCTGAAAATTCTTTCAGTAACCTTTTCAAGATTATCAGTATCCATGTACTTCAGATTTACTTTTACCGCCCTAATTAAGTTCGCGCCATTCTTTATAATATCGAGATTGTCTGTGAATTTTTGTGTTTCAGCATTCCAGAATTCAAACTCAAGGCTTATGACTTTTCTCATTAAAACTTGTTGTTTGATATCATCCCAGTCGATTTTTTCATCGGAGAAAATATCATTAGGTTGAAAATTACGAATAAGTTTGAAGGTTCCTTTCGAGGTCTCCTCATCGGCATTGCCCTCATCGTTGCGATCATCATCATTCTCAATAGTATATCGAATCCAAGCAAAATGTGATTGCTTGATATCTTGAAATTTTCTTCTATTACTTAAGCTTAAGAATTCAAATGTGCTTTTTTCTGGATTTTTGAAAAGTGGAATGGGGATACCTTCATAACTGACAGTAGAGAAGCGACTATTGTTTGTATATGAATCAATAATTCTATTATAGGCTTCGCCTTCTTCTTCTGTCATACCTGCTGGACTCATTGCTTGGCTGAAGTAAAGGGGAGTATACAGCTGAGATATGTCCCATTCTAGTCGGGCCATTGCTGTTTCTACTTGTAAAAGCTCTCTGTCTTCTTCTGTGACACGTATCACAGTATCTTGGGATGATTGCGTAAACTGAATGATTGTTAGCATAATCATTGAGATTATTGTAAGGCCTATAAGTACTTCTATTAAAGATAGCCCTTTGTTGTTTCGAATTTTAAATAAGTTTACATTCTTCATTTATAACCCAAAATTTGTATCAAGCTTAGCATCTTTATTCTCAACCCAAGCATTAAGCTCATACTCTTCTCCCGTTAGAGAGTTAGTAATAATGACTTTTACTTGCCATAGAACCCCTTCGATATTCTTTTTGAGCTTTTCGAAAACCATTTTTTCTAATCTCTTGGAGCCTGAATCTTCTTCGTAAGGATTATCATCTTCTGATTTACCCATTATCGCCGATAGGTCAGGAAGTAACATCTTCTTATACTCAATTGTGTATTTATAGTTTTCATAACCTTCAACTTCGATCTCACCTGTATCAGGATCATTTTCAGTTGCATTGGTAAATTTAAGTCTTGAAATCAAGACTTCATTCATTTTTAATTCTGCAAGATTATGTAGTGCCAGGTCTTCAGCAAGTATCGCTGAGCTTGTAACATTAGATGATTGGATAGATATGATACTGACTGCAAATACAGAAAAAATAAGTAGCGCTATCATGACCTCAACTAAAGCAAAGCCTGTTTGTGCAATTTTAAGATTTATTTTTAATCCTTTAACCATTTATCTACTACTTCCTTACTTTTTACTTCGAGACTGTATTCCATATTGTTTAGCTCCGTCTCTGATAGGAGATAGAACTCTGTTTGTGTTCTATCCTCAAAAGGAGAAACTGATAAAGTCGCAACCTCTTGTTCATTATAAAATACAATTAAGGCGCTGTCTCTTTCTCCTGTGGGGTAAAAGTAAATATTTGCATGTCCTGAGTCAATAATGTCAGGAGTGTAGGTGGTCACAAGTCCGTATACTGAGACCCCTTCATCTAAAAGCTCGTTGGATGATTGAAATTCTTCAACTTTAATAAACTGAGAGTCTAGTTTTTCCATTTTTTTGAGCTGAGTTTCTCGCTCTTTTATAGAAAGTCTAGAGAGGTCTACAGTTTGAGGAAGTACGAGGTCAGCTCCTTGTCCATACTCAATGGAGTACTCTACGGGCTCGGCATCAAGGTCGATATGAATTCTGACAATTGAATTTCTTAGAATTGATTCATTAGTTGCAAACCTTATGGCGCGCTCAATTTTAGAGATAGAGTTCTCAAGGTACTCTCTTGATGAACCACTAACATTTGCAACGAGTGTGAATATAAGACCTATTAATGATAGAGCAACAAGGATTTCAACGATTGTGAATCCCTTGTTGCTTTTAAGTGTATTTTTAAAAATCTTAGAGATCGTTACTGTTAATATCGGCATCCCAGCCTTCACCACCTTCTAGACCATCAACGCCTAAAGAGATAATTGTATATTTTCTACCATCTGATTCATATTCATAAGGAGTTCCCCATGGATCATCAGGGATTTTACCGTCTTGGATGAATCCGTTTGGTGGATATCTTTTACATAGTCTTCCACTAGTAGGAGCTGCAGTAAGAGCTTCTAGTCCTTGATCAGAGTCAGGGTAACTTAAACATTTTCTTTTATAATCTAAAAGGATTTTTCCTAGATTTTTAATTTGGAGCTTTGTTGTTTCTGTTTCACCTTCTCGAAGGCTATCCATAACATTACTCACAACCAGGGTACCAACAACACCTAGTAAGGTGATGGCAATGAGGATTTCAACTAAACTCATCCCCACTTGGCTTCTGAGCATTGTCTTTACATTGTTCTTGAGCATAACTGTCTCCTATGTGTTCTATCTTGCTTGGTTAAGTTTCATCATTGGAAGTATAACAGAAAGAACAATAAAGAACACTGTAATTCCCATACCAACAATCATGAATGGCTCTAATAGTGACGTTAATCCATTAATTTTTGAATCAACCTGGTTTTCGTAATTATCTGAAACTATAGTTAGCATTTCTTCAACTTCACCTGATCGTTCACCTAGAGTAATCATATGTGTAACCATACTTGGAAAATAACCACTATCGGCAAGTGGAGTAGCAAGAGATCTACCTTCTTTAACAGATTCAGCTGCACTATCCACGGCCGCTTTCATATGAACGTTAGGGATTAAGTTTTTAACAATTCTTAAGGCGACTAGGATTGGTACTCCAGAACCTAGAAGTGTTGATAGAGTTGAGCAAAAGCGACTGACATTAACCATTTGTACAATAGTTCCAAAAACAGGAACGACTAGCGTGAACTTATGCCACTTCAATTCACCTTTCTCGGTGTGCTTCCATTTAATAAATAACCATGTAAGAGAAAAGAGTATAATAGGAATTGCCCACCAATAATTAAGCATGAAATTCGAGATCGCGATGCTTATTTTGGTTGGCACTGGAAGTTCCATTTTCATAGATGTAAATATTTTTGCCAACTTTGGAATGACGAAAATGAAGATACCAGAAATTAATAGAAAACCTACCACTATCATAACGATAGGGTACATCATGGCACCTTTAATTTTACTTATTAATTTCATCTGTGCTTCGGTGAAGTCTGCAAGCCTTAAGAGAACAATTTCTAGATTCCCGGACTCTTCTCCGGCCTCAACCATGTTTACATATACATTGGTGAAGACTTTCGGATGTTTGGCAAGTGCTTGAGCAAGGGAAGCCCCTTCATTAACATCTTGTTTAATTTCTGAAAGAACTATTTTTAAATGTTCGTTATCAACTTGATCTTGAAGTGCTGAAAAAGCCTCAACAATCTGAATTTTTGCTTTTATGAGAGTTGCTAGTTGCCTTGTCATTAAAGCGAGGTCTTCAACTCCAACTTTTTTACTAAATGTGACTGTGGATTTCGATTGACCATCTTTAGATTTTTTTTCTGAGATGGTAACAATCATCACGCCTTCTGCGCGCACTTTTTGCTTTGCCTGCAAAACACTCTCAGCAGTAACAGTGCTCTTTACTTCTTTTCCGCTTGAATTAATCCCTTTATATTGGAACATTGGCATAGTTAGTTCTCTTCGTCAGCTTCAGAAATTATCGCTCTTAAGATTTCTTCTACAGAGGTAATACCTGAGAAAATTTTCTCTAAGGCATCAACAGCAAGGCTGGTCATTCCTTCTTCGATGGCAGCTTTTTTTATTTGACCGGAATCAACTTTTTGTAATATTAAAGATTTTATCCTGTCAGTAATAAGTAATAGTTCAGCAACGACAGTCATTCCACTATAGCCTGTGTGAGAACATTTCTCACAACCTACAGGCTTGAAGACTGTCGCTCCTAGAGGTGCTGAGTGAACATCGAGCATCTCCATTTCATATTGAGTCAATTCAGTTTCTTCCTTACAATTTCCACAGAGTGTTCTGACAAGTCTTTGGGCCAAGACACCTACTAGTGATGAAGAAATTAGAAAGGGTTGAACTCCCATATCAATTAATCTGGTCGGTGCCGAAGAGGCATCATTTGTATGAAGGGTAGAGAGAACAAAGTGACCTGTTAGTGAAGCCTGTATTGCCATTTCTGCAGTTTCCATATCTCTAGTTTCCCCAACCATAACCACGTCTGGGTTTTGTCGTAGGATTGATCTTAGTGCCACAGCGAAACTTAAATCTATCTTTGAGTTAACTTGAATCTGAGAGATTCCTGATATTTCATATTCCACTGGGTCTTCTACAGTGATAATCATTCTGTCTGGAGTGTTCATTCTATCTAGGATGGCAAAGAGTGTTGTTGTTTTTCCATGCCCAGTAGGACCTGTAACGTAGAGTACGCCATGCTTTTTAGTCGAAAGCTCTTGCAGTCCTTGAAGAGTTTTTCCATGAAAACCAAGTTTTTCCAGTTCAAGTACAGTATTTGTTTTTTCAAGAACCCTCATAACTATTCTTTCTCCATTTTGGACAGGAACAGTACTTAGTCTGATATCTATATCTTTACCAGCAATCTTTATTTTAATTCTTCCATCTTGTGGGAGTCTCTTTTCAGCGATATCAAGCTTTGCCATAACTTTTATACGAGAACTTACCGCCGCGTGTGTTTTCTTAGGCTGCCGTAAGATTTCAGTCATAACTCGGTTAATCCTAAAACGATAGACAACTTCTTTTTCGTAGGGCTCGATATGAATATCTGATGCTCGCTCTTTTACTGCTCTAAAGATGATTGAGTTAACAAAACGAATAACTGGCGCTTCATCAGCTGAGGCATCAAGAATATCAATAGGACCGTCTAAATCTAGATTTTCTTCAAATTCGTCCTCAATACTATCAACCATATTTCTATTAGCTTTCTCATAGACTTTATTAATGGCATCTTGAATTTTTAATGGAGTCGATACAAGAATATTAACTTTTTTCTTAAAAATACCATTTAAATCATTGATGGCATTAAAGTCAAAAGGGTCGCTCAATATTGCCGTCACTGAATAATCAGATTCTAGAATAGGAAGCACTTCATGATGTTTAGCATAGGTGATGGAAATATCTCTTACGACTAACGGATCTATTTCATCCACTTTAATTTCGTTAATATAAGGTATTTCTATTTGATGGCATAGGACCTTAATAATATCGTGAGGGTGAATATAGTTTTTCTTTAAAAGTATATCACCAAGCAGATGATGCTCTTCGCTCTGAATCTTCAGCGCTTCACTAAGCTGCTCTTCAGTTAAAGAAGTATATTGAAGTAATAGCTCACCAATTTTTAATTTATGGGCTTCAACTTTATTTAAATGTTCCGCGCTTACTTTCATTATCTCTCTTGTGTTTCATTCATTATAGATTGGTAATCAGGAGTACTTCCATCATTTAACTGTGGTCCGATCCCGTCTAAGCTATTGTTTTCACGTTGAAATTGGTTTGGTGATGAGTCATATAATGGACCCTCACTTTGTTTATTTAGTTTTGCTGATAATTGCTTAACTTTATTCTTGTGAGGATCATCTGTCTCGTCATCTAAAACTTCTTTTAAGCTTTTTGTTCTATCTTCAAGTCTTGCTAAAGAGTTTTGAGCAGCTTCATTATCGTATGGAGAAATAATTGTAGGAGTTAGAAACATCAGAAGATTAACTTTTTCAATTTTTCTACCTTTACTCTTGAATAACCAACCAAGAACTGGAATATCACCAAGGAGCGGAACTTTACTAACAGAAACAGTTTCCTTATCTCTAAGGAGACCACCCATAGCAATTGTATCTTTATCTCTAACTATGACTTCAGTTACGGCCGACCTAGTTGTTGTCGCTTGACCGTTTCCTGAAGTATCTAAATCTCCAAGAAAGTCATTGAATGATTGATTTATTTGAAGTTTAACAAATCGAGTAACTTTATTAATTTGCGGGGTAATCTTTAAACTCATCTTAGCTTCTTGATTCGTAACATTACTATTAGTCGTACTATTTGTTGTACTCAGATTTCTAACTGGTACTGTTCGTCCAACTTCAAATTCCGCCTCGGTATTATCTAAGGCCAGGATTTGCGGTGTTGCTAAAACGTTAGAGTTCGTATTTGATGCTACTGCTTTTATTAAAGCATTCACACTGTTAATCTTAACTGTATTACCACCAATATCAAACTCTGTTGGACTTTTGTTTGGACCACCGACACCTGCAAAGAAGCCACTTAAACTTGTTGGGTCTCCACCAAGTAAGTTAACAAGGTCATTGCCTTCAACAAATCCTGCTCTCTGAGCATTACCTTTTCCATAGGCCCCAAGAAAATTGACACCAAAGCTTCTGACTTTTGTTAATGTTGTCTCCATTATAAGACCTTCAACATAGACTTGATCTCTTGGAATATCTAATTTTGCAATAACACTTTGAATTGTTAGCCAGTCCGTTGGAGCTGCTGTAACGACGAGTGCATTATTATTTTTATCCGCAGTAATTTTTACTTCGCCGTTAAATAGGGTAGAGCCATTAGAAGCCGGGATAAAGGTTCTACCGCCGGTTCTCGCTCGAGCATTACCTGAAGACCTTGAACCAGATACGAGCGTAGATAATGTCTTAGATAACTCTTCAGCATTCCCATAATTTAAATAAAGAACATGAATTTTATCAGAGTTAGTTGAAGTGAACTTAACATCAAGCTTATCGATAAGATTTCTTAGTTGTTCAGCACCAGCTGAATTTGCCATGGCTATTATTGAGTTAGTTCTAGGCTCAGCAATAATTTTAGAAATATTTTGTTGACTAGATTTTGCAGTGGTACTTCCTTTCGTAAATCTTTTGGAAGTTCTTGAGCTCGATCTACTTGATCCACTATTTCCACCACCTTGAAGAATCTCATCTACCAGTTTTGCAATTTCAGATGCTGAAGTATTTTTTACGGGAATGATTTGAAGACTTTCTTCGTGTCCCGGAACATCTAAGAACTTAATAAGTTTTTCAAGCCTAGAAACATTATTACCAGTATCAGAAACAATGACTGTGTTAGTTTGTTTTAAATCAATAATTCTTCCGTACCTAGACATGAACGGTCTAAAATTTCTAGAAATTTCTGAGGCATCAACATTCTTCAGAGCCATGATCTTCATAATATGAGTATCAGTTTCTGGAGTATAGTTCCCAGTATAAATCTTTGTTGGAGAATACCTTACATCCCTAGCGTTTATAATTTTGTAGAAAGCTCCTGATTTGACTAAAGTAAAGCCGGCCATTTCTAGTGCCGTAAGATAAGCCTTCCACGCATCACCTACAGTAATTGGTGTTGGCGCGGTGATTGAAACTTTTCCTTTTACATCCTTTCCAAGAATAAGATTAATTCCTGTTAACTTTTGCATATCCTTAGTCATTTCCATGATGTCTGTGTCAGGATAGTCAAAGTTCTCTACAACTTCAGGGCCGAAAGCTGTTTCCGGATTTAAGTTTACAAATTTAGACTTTGGGATCGGAGGAAGACTTTTTGTTCTGTTACCGAAAGTATTCTTATTATTTGTGTCGTCAGTAAATGAGTCTTTAGATTCTTGATTAGGAGCATTGCCGAAACGAGACTTGGATTTAAATGATTTGAATTGGCCAAAAGCGGGTAGCGTTATACATACTGCCAAAGTTGTGACAAATATATGCCTTACTGTTAAACATCTTTGAGGGGTCTTCCGTAATCCACTAGTTTTCATGTTTAATCATCCTTCTCTTAATCAATTGTGTAATTTTGGGTGACACTCTCGCCGCTACGGTTAATCGTAAGGTTTAGCTTTGATAGAGTGCTTACTTTTCCGAAAAGGTTCATGACTTCATTCATGTCTCTTATCGGTTCTCCGTTTATTTCTGAGATGACATCGCCATCTTCAACTCCCAGGTATGAGAAAACTCCGCCTGGTTCAATGTCTACAATCTTAAATGAATATGAACCATCAGGGTTTCTTAATGGAATACCTTTAGCTTGGGTTAGCATATCTTGAATATTTGATAACTTATCTTTTAAATAATCTTTTTTGATTTTAAAATTATTCCCGTCATTTTCAATTCCTGAGATTTTCTTAAGCTGCTTTTTATAGCTTTTACTTTGACTTGGACTCTTAACATCAATAGGACTGCGTCTTTTATTTGCTTTTTCAAACTTAGCATTTTCAATATATTCACAATCACCAGTTGATAGGTTTTTAACGATGAGTCTTAATCTTTCAATGCGATCAATTTTAATTTTGCTTAGAAGATTTTCACCTTCACGAATTTGCTTTAGTGCTCGCTCAGATCTAATTTGAACACTGGCCATAGACTTAACAGAGTCTTGTAAGACAATAGTGTTTACAAGCTTAACGTTTACTCTTGATTTTCTAGTCGCTTTCTTGCAAACTTGTGTTGTGTTGATAGTTTTCTTTGGCCCTGTTTGTGTTTTCTGGTCTGTCTTAAAAACCTGAGCTGACTTGATTTGTTCTAAATCATCTTTACTAAATTGATTCGCAGTATTGATATTTATTGTGTCTGATTTAGAAACTTTTTTATAGTCAGGCGTCCCCTGAATGAAGTTGGAAGCAATCTTTGTTACGACAAATAATGAGGCAAGAAGAAGGGAGACTTGGAAAGTCTTATGTAATTTATTTCTATTATCCTTACTGAAAAATTCGTTTGGAATATTGCCCCAATTAATTTGAGTCGCCTTACCTTTAAGCTGCGAGAGATCAATCTTCTTTTTCGAACTTGATGGGCCAGGTTTCTTGAAGGCTTTATTTAAATCTTTTGTTCGAAGACTGGTAAACTTATCTTTTATTCTTACACCTAATAGGTCGACTTTATCCTTTAGTGTTACTTCTGTGCTATCGAGATCTATTTCACTATCTGTTGTGGCAGTAAAGTCTTCATCAAGAATTTCATCATCAATAAAACTTTCACTTACAATGTCATCCTCTTCTTCAACATCAATTAGAATATCTTCGTCTTCTGCAATGTGATCATTTTCAACTAATGCTTCAAGAGTTTCTTCACTCTCTTCATAGTTCTCATGATCATCAAAGATATCATCTAAATCTTGAGAGCTTTTGTTTTTTTTGAATATCTTATCAATTAAGTTACGAATTTTACTCATATAATATATTCTCATAAAATTTTTAACATTGTGCAAGTAATTATAATGTAAAGATTTAGTTAATTCTAGAACTCAGGTACTCAGGTACTATGAATTATGATTCAGATTCTCTATACTATGTAGATGTTTAGAATGTTTTTGATACTATTTTTTGGAATGAGTCTATTTTCCTGTTCTACTACCAGGGAAGAGAGACCTCCTTTCGACCTTGATATAGGGCTTGATGGTATTAATAATGATATTGAAAAGCGTGGTTCTAAACAAAATTTCTTCAAGGATAAGACTGTAGATTATGGTCTTGGTTCTATTACCGCCTACAATTTTAATGTTGTTGATATTAACGGAGATAATTACTCTGATATAGTAGTCATACCATCTTTTTATTCTGAGCCAGAGTTTTACTATTTTAATGTTAATCAGAAGAAATTTATTAAGGGTGCTAATCCTTTCAATAAAACTATAAAGGCTTCTTTTTTACTTTTCTATGATTTGAACAAAGACGACGTTCTCGATGTTATCTCGGGTGTACTCAACCAAAAGACAGAATTATCAAAAGACCCTTTGCGCGTATTTCATGGGAAAAAGAGTAAGCAAGGTCAGCTTTCATTTATTGAAAAAGAAAGCTTTCTTAACTCGAGTCCAAATTCATCTATTGGATTAATTGATTATGACCTGAATGGCACTTTAGATTTATATGTTGGCAATTGGTTCAAGCGAATAAAGAACTCGCCTTATCCTGCTCACGATGAGTTTTTTGTAAATAACGGAAAAAAATTCGTTAAAAAAACAGTACTACTTGAAGGAGAGTCTAAGCAGAATTTAGATCAGACTATGTTTATTAATGCGACTCCAACTTATGGTGTACAGGTTTGTGATATGGATCAAGACGGTTATCCAGATATTCTTACTGCCACAACTAATTCTTATCAAAATAAGCTTTGGATGAATCGATTCAGATTTAGAGAGGAGATGCGCTATTTTACTAATATTGCTCAATCTGTTGGCTACGCCGGAGACGCAGAAGGACTCATAAACTCTCAGGGCGGAGGAAGGACCTTTGGTCTCGCCTGCGCCGATTATAATAATGATGGAATCATGGATGTTTTTTTAGGGGAGCTTGCTCATAACTATGATAACGAGGGTGTTGATAAATCTAGTATCCTTACTGGTCGCTCATTTAGATATCCGCCAAGTTTTTATCGGACAGAATATTTTCGTGATACTTACGACCCTAATTGGCATCAAGCTGACAGAAGAGGTATATGGGCAGATTTTAATAATGATGGTCTATTAGATCTTTTAGTTGATAATTCAGGTTATCCACCTTATACGAGAATGATTCTTTTTCAACAGCATTCAGATCATTCTTTTGAAAACATGTCTTCAAAGTATGGCATAGATATCATTAATCCCATTGGGAGTGTTATTGCTGACTTTAATCGTGACGGAAAAATGGATATCCTTACCTCTCAATCAAATATTCGAGATGAGAGTATTACGCCACGTATTTATCTCTTTGAAAATTCAATGGACTTAAAGAAAAACAGGAGTATTCGTTTTTATTTAAGAGGGAGCCTTGCTAATTACCACGGTCTTGGAGCGATGATTATCATTAAGGTCAGAAAAGAAGGTAAGATTGAAACAAGAAGACAATCAGTATCATATTCTTATGGTGCACTCTCACCTCAAAACGAAGAAGGTGTTCAATTTGGATTAAATGAAGGGGAGAGATTGATCTCTGTAAAGGTCAGATGGCCTTTTTCTGACAGACTAAATACTGCCAGAAATAACCTTGAAAAAACATATACCATAAAAACTGAATTTTCTGATTTTATCAATGTCACTCTCTGTGAGAATGGGGATTACTTGCTCGGTAGACGTACCTGCTTATAAAGCACCAGATCTTTCTTTATCATCACATAAATTCATAATTTCATTACTAGAATTTATTTTTTTGATGCAAAGTGAACTCAAAATGTTGAAGTTTGGTTTTTCTTGATCTGTTGCCGTGAAATCAAGTTTATATTTCGTAAAGTAACTTGCAATAGTATTCATTACATCTTTATTATAAAATTCATCTCCATGTGAAAGGTCACAGTTTAAAGAGTAAATATTATGAACATTTTCTTCAAAGTCTATATTAACACTAATGCTTGGTGTGTCTGTAAATTGAATAACATAATTCCCAGAGTCATTATCTAAAATTTCATATTCTTTAACTTTTAAAGTGGTATTACTTTGAAATGTTCTATCAAAGTTAGAGTATTCATAATTTAGCTGACAATAGCCAACTAGTTCATCATCGTTACCTTCAATTTGTGCCATCCCAAGTTCATCACTAAAGGCTTTTATCATAAAGCTATTAGGGAAGCTAATTGAAGCATTACTAATTGTTTTTAGCGCCTTTGTCTCTTTTGATTTATCATCCTTTTTATCATAGTTATTATTTGTTTCAGTTGAGTTATTACAGGCAATTGTTGTTAATAGGGTGCAAGTTAATAATAAATATTTCATTTTTATCTCCATGTTTTTATTTTCTTAAGTTCACATTGGTACTTAAATGAGTTACAAGACCTTTTTCAATATAGATATCTATAATACGTGAAGATACTTCAGGTTGAAAAATTTTAACCCTTATTATGTTGCTCTCTATTTTAGAAAAGATAGATCCCTTCAAAAGAAAGAATGCTTGGCCATTACTAACGTTGATTGAGGAAACGTTTGTACCTTTAAACCTATAGTTACTCATGACTAGACCAGACTCAAAGTTATTTAAAACTTTAACTCTTAAATCATTCTTGTTTTTCATACCTTTAGGTAGCTGAACTTTAATTTGAGCTTCAAAGCCCTTAACTATATCTTTAACTTCTAAGTTAGATTTAACAATACCATTAACAAGAAATTGGTACAGCGACAGGTACCCTGGGTGGTCACATCTTGCGAGGTTAATACATCTTCGTGGAACGTCTATAATTCCATATCCTGGAGCATCAAAGTTAGCATCAATATGGGTACCTATGGCATAGGCTTGCTCAGAAAGCTTTGAACTCTTATGCATAGGTCTATCAACAGCATTATTATTATATTTCTTTTTGGTTTCAATTTGAATCGAGTTGAGTGTCATACTAGGAGTATTCACCACAAGATCACCTTCAAAAAACTGATGTGAAAACTCACTTGGTAGGTTTCTTGAGTACGGTGCCATGCCAGATATATTAAGAGTTTTAAGACCTTTAAAGTATTTGATAAAGTCATTATTACTTTTATTGGATAATGCAGCCGAGAGTTTTTGGTTGCTTAGACTGCCGTATTTCATATCATTAAGCTGGATTGCACCGAAGGGTGAAAACAAGTTCTCATCAATACCTGGCCCAAATAATATTTCCTTTCCCATAAGAGCAAAGTCAGAGCCCCAGAAAGGAGTTGATGCTGATACATAAGAATTCAAGCGTTCAAGGTCAGTTTTCTCAAAACCATTTCTATTATCATATGAATTCATAATATAGGTTAATCCAACGATTCCACCTTGTGAGTGCATGATGAGATTAATTTCTTTTTGTTTTTGCTTTGGAATTTTCGCAATAAAAGCTTTGAGACTTTTGGCAAAATCGAGAGTGCTCAAATTGCTATTAGCTGTATCATAACTAAATTCATAAACCCTGGCACAAGGAAGTTGTCTTTCAATAGCTGTACCCATATGGCCAAAATCTTTTGGTGTTCCACCAATTCCATGAATTAAAATGTAATTATTGGGAAGGCACTCATTAGCAAAGCTAAACTGAGCCGCGCCAAGGGTAATCATAATGATTAAGAGATATTTCATTCCTTGATGATATAGGAGAGTAGGAAAAACATCCTTCAATTTGAATTATTTATAGCGAGTGTTAAAAAAGTATACGGCCTAGGTGGTTGTTATACTATAGGAGGAGCTTTACTCTCATCTTTAAAGAATTTCCCACGGTATTGCTTTTCATTATCATTCTCAAAGATAAATCCTTGTGAATCATTTTCAATATCCTGAACAAAGTCCACAACACCTTTTTTACTATAGAAGGCAGTAAAGGGGTCTATATAATAACTAAGCTTATCGTCGGTGTTAGGAATAATAACATTGATATCACCGTCAAACTTTTCAGTAAATCCAAGGGCATAGTCAAAACCGTTACATCCTTTACCATCAATCTTTAATCTGAAGATCATATTCTCAAATGTGTAGTCATTTTCTATGATGATACCTAATTGATCAATTGCATCTTGAGTAAACTTAATATCTATATCTGCTGGGTCTGTTGGACTTACTTTTTCCATAATTATCGCCTTAGTATTAGTCAAAATCTTCAAAGTTAGATAGCTTTATAGCGCGTATATATCGAATTTTAAATAGAAATGGAGAATTTAATGCAATGTAAGTATCTTGTAGAAGTCATGGAGCCTCAGACGCATATCGTTAAGGTGAAGATTGAGGCCAGTAGAGCGGATAATGACTCTTTAGTATTCTTCTTACCAAGTTGGTCTCCAGGATCATATTTAATGCGAGAGTATTCACGCAATATCAGAACCTTAAAGGCACTTAGCGCAAATGGTGAGTATTTAAATTATGAGCAAACTTCGAAAAATGAGTGGCTAATTGATTTTAAAAACTCAGATCTCAAGTCGGATTGCACTAATTTCTCAGTAGAATATGAAGTTTTCTGCCATGAACTCACTGTTAGGACAAGTCATGTGGATGAGTCGCACGCATTTTTACACGGCCCAAGTTATTTAATGGGGGTTAAAGATAAAGATATAGCACCAGTAATTGAATTTAAGTTTTCTGGCCTATGGTCAAAGCTTCACACAGGCCTTACTGATATCTCTACCAAGCGTGAACAGTTTATTTATAGTGCTGAGAACTATGATGTTCTTATAGACGCCCCCGTAGAAATAGGTTGTCATGATTCTGATGGTTTTATGGTTGCAGGTAAAGAGCACCACCTTATTTGGTATGGCGAAGAGTATCCTCATAATAATAATTTAAAAGCAGATATAAAGAAAATTGTTGAGACAGTATCTGAACATTTCTCATCCATTCCCTATGAGCAATATACATTCATGACTCATCTGAAAAAAGACTTGTATGGAGGATTAGAGCATTTAAATTCTACTGCACTACAGTTTGATGGCAGAAAATTTGCTGTTCGTGCTGACTATGTCAATTGGCTTGCACTTGTGGCCCATGAGTATTTTCATACATGGAATGTTAAGCGCATAAGACCAATTGAATTGGGACCATTTGATTATCTAAGTGAAAATTACACTAAGATGCATTGGTTAACCGAGGGACTTACAAGTTTTATGGATGAACTATTTGTCGTGCGCTCGGGACTTTGTTCTATAGAAGAATATCTTGGAATGCAAGCTAAGAACCTTGCAGCTTATTTTAGTATTCCAGGAAAAAAGTTTCATTCCTTAGAAGCTTCATCATTCAATGCATGGATAAAGTTATATAGACCTGATGAGAACTCTAAGAACTCTTCTATCAGTTATTATCTTAAAGGAGGTCTGGTTTTCAGTACACTCCACTTTGAGTTTAAAAAAGTCGGTAAGAACATAAACGACTTATTAACTGCTCTTTGGGATAGGTACCTCCTAAATCCATCAGTTGGAGTTACAACTAATGAGGTACTGGCCATGATTGAAACTATTGGAAGCAAGGGTATAAGGGATCAATTTGAGCTTCGTATTAATACGACAGAAGATATCGACTTTGAGTCCTATTATAAAGAAAATGGGATGGAGTTGGAGTGGTCAGATGAATCAACTCAAATTGATCTCGGTTGTGAGTTCTCTTATGAGGGAGACAGAGCAATAATAAGTAAAGTTACTCTCGATGGAAGCGCATACACCAGCGGCTTAAATGCTGGAGATGAAATTATTGCAATAAATAATGTAAGAGTCCTAAAAGTTGATATTGAGCAGTTACCTAATTTTTTACTTCCAGATAAAAATTATAACCTTACAATTTCACGGCTAGGAAAACTTATTCGTTTTGAAATGATTTTTTCTCGGGGCAGTCGTAAGCTCAAAGGAATCAAAGTGATTGATTCAGCGAAAGTTAAAGAAACATTTTTAAGTTAAAACCTTAGTGTCTTCAGACTTTCGTCCTTTTTTGCGAGCTCATCACGAATTCCTTTGAGAAGGTAGAGTAATTGCGCCTTAATTAAAATCCAATCTTCTTCGGTGACGGTATCGTTATTTTTTATCGCCGAGAATTGAGGGGTTAGTCGCTCTCTAATGATCTTTTGATCACCTAAGAAGTCTACTTCATTGCCCTTTAGGTAATGGTTCAGAAGATAGTATTTATACATGAGGTTTAGGGATTTAATAAATTTTGACCCAATAAGGTCTGATTTTTGTTCCAGAGACCTAAAGCGCATAAACTGAGTCACTAAGAAGTGAATTGAAGAATGATATATAGCTTCTCTTGATACAATAATCTCTTCATTTTTTCCAATAACACTAAACGCTTTCCTATTTCGGTATAATGTCTCTAAGGGAAAATAGAATAAAGCTTGAGCATTTTGTAAGAGGTGCAGTTGGGTTGAGGTGTAGCGAACACGATTTTTTAATCTTGTACTTGAGAGCTTGTAAAGATCATTGCGAATTTTTTTAAGCTTTTTATGCTTCTTCTGAGCCTTCTCATTGAGAACAATATCAAAGTAGAGCTTTCCTTTAAGATCCTTTCTTTTGTTTTGAATCATTGATGGAATGATGACGATATTATCAATGAACGGCAGTGTATAGATACTCTTTAAATAGGAGGTTACTTCTTCAGGGATAGATAGATCACTATTGAATAGGCCTTGTTTTTTTTTATCACTAGTTGTTAGAAATTTCCAAGTATCATAATAGAGCTTTCCTTCTAGTACATTTAGCAGAAATGGAAAACGATGGAGCTTAATATAGCGCATAGACCATTTTCTATTCGTTTTAAAATGTTTTTTATGTAATCTTTCAATACCCTTTAAAGCTTTATAGATATTTTTAAATTGAATCCTTTTATTTTTCTTGTGACCTGATCTTAAAAGGTAATGATCCAGTGTTTGCACACAACTATAGGAAATAGCAAAGTAGTCTTGCTCAGTTAATTTAAAAAGGTAGGCTTTTGTTGTGAAAATCGACTTCCATTCAATCATATCCCCAGCGCTATTACGAATGAGATAACTCTTGATGACATCTGTTTTAATTTCATCTTCTGTAAGAATAGGTAGATACTTATCATGGACAATAATTTTTAATAATAAATGCTGACTAATAAAGTCTCTAAATTCAGTAAGAACTTTTTTTGGATGGAATTCATTTTCAACAATGATGAGAAAATTTAAATCACTAAGCCCATAGATGAAGTCTGGAGAAGTGGTGTCTGATGTGAGAATGATGTCTTTAACTTCTTCATGCCCAGAGAACTCGTCTCTTAATTTATTGAGAACAAGACCATAAAAGATTTTAAATATAAACTGTGTAAATGGCAGATAAGATAAAATTCTTATAAATATATATAAATACTTATTCATTTAATACTTCACTCATTTCAAATTTTTCATTTGTACAAATAGCAATTGCTATAATCAAACCATTTTTTTTAAGTATTGAGTAGGGAAAGGTCTGTCCTTTTTCTTTTTCAAAATAAAAGGTTGAGTCACTTAAGACAACTTCTTTCAAAAGTGTAATGGGAAATCCATAGTTTGATAGTGCTTTAAAGCAAGCTTCTTTAGCACACCATGTATCAAGCTGAGAATGACTTAGCTTATCCTGATCATTTATAAAAAAGCGATCCGAGCCTTGTTTCATTGCTCTGCTCTCGAACTCTATATCAATTCCTAGAGCGCTTACTTCACTTTTCAATCCAAGAATGGCAACAGCAATATCTTTAGTGTGGGCGACGGATGCTGTGAACTGCGGCCGTTGTCTAATTTTTGAATAATCATGAAGCTCAAAGTTTGCTAGCTCAAAATTTATATCAAACTTCTTCTTTAATATATGCATCAAAGAGTACCTTGCTAGGAAGTAGGTTTTGTTCCTATTTTCATTCTCAAATTTAGTTGGGAAAATCTGATCGTTTTGTTTTGAAATACTGTAAAATATCTTATGCATTTTATAATAATGGCATGAATAAAAAATCTCTTCAAGTAATGCTTTGATGCGTTTATTGTTTAGCGTTGTGATTGTTGTCTATATAATATATGCATTTATTTTTAGTGAATAGTTGACGAATATTGAAAATAGCTTTAATTCTTAATAAACCTCATAAAATGGAATTTTATAATGGATAAGTATTTAGTAATCGTCGAGTCTCCGACAAAAGCCAAAACAATCAGAAAATTTTTACCAAAAAACTATATTGTTGAAGCAAGTATGGGCCATGTAAGAGATTTACCCCAATCTGCTACGGATATTCCTGCAAAGCTTAAAAAAGAAGAATGGGCCAAGCTTGGTGTAAATGTAAAAAAAGGCTTCGAGCCGCTATATGTTATTCCTAAAGGAAAATCAAAAATAGTAACTGCTCTTAGAAAACATATGAAAACTTGCCAGGGCATCTATCTCGCAACCGATGAGGATCGTGAGGGTGAGAGTATTTCATGGCATTTAATTCAATTATTAAAACCAAAAATTCCAGTTAAGCGAATGGTTTTTCATGAGATTACAAAAGTTGCAATCTTAAAAGCACTAGATGAAACTCGTGAGCTCGATGAAAAACTTGTTCGTGCCCAAGAGGCGAGAAGAGTTCTAGATAGACTTTATGGATATACACTTTCACCACTTATTTGGAAAAAAATTGCTTATGGTCTGAGTGCTGGCCGTGTTCAATCTATCGGTCTGCGTATTATTGTTGAAAAAGAGCGTGAGAGAAGAAAGTTTGTTAAGTCTGAGTATTGGGATTTAAAAGCAAATCTTGCGACTGGCGGAAAAGATTTCGAAGCTAAGCTTACTTATGTCGCAGGTAAGAGAGTGGCTTCTGGTAAAGATTTTGACCCTGATACAGGAAAGTTAACTAAGAAAGACCTTGCACATCTTGATAGTAAGATGGCGACAACACTTAAGAAGAAAATTCAAGAAGGTGACTGGAAAGTAACTTCAGTTGAAGAAAAAGAAAGTAAAACGAATCCGACTAAGCCATTTATTACATCATCTCTTCAAATGGAAGGTGTAAGAAAACTTGGGATGAGTGCTAAGCAGACAATGCGTACGGCGCAGAAACTCTACGAAGAAGGCTTAATTACTTATATGAGAACAGATTCTCCCAATCTATCAAAAGAAGCGATTGCTGGGGCAAGAAGTTCTGTTGAAGAATTATATGGAAAAGAGTATCTCTCTGAGAAGCCGAGACAATATGCAGGAAAAGTAAAAGGTGCCCAAGAGGCCCATGAAGCAATTCGTCCCGCCGGGGCAAGTTTTGTTCACCCTGATAAAACAGGTCTAACAGGTAAAGAAAAACAATTATACGAACTGATTTGGAAAAGAACTCTGGCAAGCCAGATGCAAGAGGCCAGAAAATTAAATATGGCGATTAAGTTAGAGGTTGATGGTAATCAATTTAATGCCAACGGCTCCAGAATAGTCTTCCCAGGATTTTTGAGAGTTTATGTTGAGGGAAGTGATGATCCTGATAAGGCGCTTGATGATAAGGAAGTTATACTTCCTACTATGAAACTTGGTCAGAGTGTTGACTGTAAAGTTGTTGATGCCCTTCCTCATGAAACTAAGCCACCTGCAAGGTTTACAGAGGCAAGCTTAGTCCAAAGACTTGAAAAAGAAGGTGTAGGTCGTCCATCTACATACGCCACAATTATTGGAACAATTCAAGATCGTGGATACGTGAGAAAAGAGGGCGCAGCATTGATTCCTTCTTTTACAGGAATGGCGGTGATTCAATTACTTGAAAAGTACTTCATCCAATTTGTAGATTATGCTTTTACTTCTGGAATGGAAGAAAAACTGGATTTAATCGCTGAAGGTGAAGTTGATTATATAAAATACTTAAAGTCTTTTTATAGCGGTAAGAATGGTCTTAAAGAAGTCGTTGATGGTAAAGAAAAAGATATTAAGCCTGATGAATCGAGAACAATAAACCTTGAAGGTATGAATGGTGTTGTCGAGGTCAAAGTTGGTCGTTATGGCGCCTATATAATTTCTCATGATGAAGAAAATGGAGAAGTACACGCTTCAATCCCAGAAGATATTGCTCCCGCCGATCTTAAAGCAGAAGATATTGCAGAATTGATCGAGATGAGTATAAAAGGACCCGAGCCCATTGGATCGGACCCAAAAACGGGTGAGCCAATTTTCTGCTTAGTCGGTAGGTATGGGCCATATGTCCAATTAGGTGAGGCCACTGAAGAGAATCCAAAGCCTCGTAGGGCTTCGCTTACTCCTGGAATAACTCCCAAGACTCTAGATATGGAGACAGCTTTAAAGCTGCTCTCACTTCCTAGAGACTTAGGTCTTCACCCAGAAACTGGTAAAGTGGTACAGTCAAATAATGGAAAATTTGGTCCATATGTTATGCATGATGGTGAATTTAGATCATTAAAGAAAGAAGACGATGTCTATACTGTCTCTTTAGAAAGAGGTCTGGAAATACTTGCTATGCCTAAATTTGGCCGTGGTGGTACTGTGCTCAAGGACTTTGGAAGAATTGAGAGTCTAAAGAAGTCGATAAAAGTACTAGATGGAAAGTACGGAATGTATATTAAGGCCGGGACAAAGAATCTCTCTCTACCAGATGATCTAAAAGACTTGGAAAAGATAAAGAAGCTAACTGAGGCTCAAGTTGTCAAAATTGTTAAGGAAGCTCTGAAGTAAGACTTCATGCTTTTTAAATAAAGCATTGACTTCTGTCATCAATAATATTAGATTTCTTCCTACTTTTATTATTAGTTAATTTTTAAACAGGACATAAATTATGAAAAAAGACATTCACCCAGAATATAGAGCCGTTTTATTCCACGACATTTCTGTGGACAAGAAGATTTTAACTAAATCTACGATTAAAACAAAAGATACAATTGAGCACGAAGGTGAAACTTACCCATATATTAAAGTTGATATCTCAGCTGCATCTCATCCATTCTACACAGGAACTCAGAAGATTCTTGATACAGAAGGTAGAGTTGATAAATTCAAGAAAAAGTATGCGCGTAGAAGTACTACGAAAGCAGAATAAACATTTTTACATAAAAAGCTTTAACCCCTCGATTGAGGGGTTTTTTTTTGCCTAAAATCTATACACCACAGTAATAGCTACAGAACAGATTGATTCAACTCATTAAGTACCTCTAAGATGATAGTAATAAAAATAGGAGAACTAATGAAGAAATACTACTTGCAGTAATCTGTACTTGTATATCTATGAGTATATTCTCGGCGACAGAGATAGGATATTGTCCCAAAACTGTAGTGCGCTTTTCAGCTAATTCCCTCAAAACTCAATTTTATATTTCCACTTAATTTAAACTTTTGATCCCAAAAACTTTCCCATGACTTTGGATCTGTAATTATTTTAAGGATTATTCTTGTCATTTTTGCGCAACCTTTTTCACTCCAGTTAAATGCAGATTTCTTTATCCTTCGTCCAATTTCTCTCATTAATCTTTCTAGTTTCGAAGTCACCTTGGGAGTTACAACTCCAGTCTTCATCCAATATCTTAAATAGGTAAAAAGACTCGATCTTGCGTTTGATACGTACGTCGAGGCCTTGTCATAACCTTTGTGTTCTAAATATTCTGAGAGTAATTTCATCTGAAGTTCACAAGCTTTTATCTTTTCATTCATTTCAAGTTTTTCTTCTATAGATACATCTCCAAAATCCTTGTCAGGAATATCAATCTGAAATATTGAATGAACTTGATTTAAAGAATATTTAATATCTTCTTCCGCTGCTTTTTCTTGATACTTCATTAGAGGCTTTAATTCGTGAGGGATATGCCATAGACAGCGTTGACGGCGATGAGCGAGGATTCCAAGACCATTATTGAGAGCAATTTCACCATCTGCAACAAGTACATTTGCTAGCTTTTTAGGTGCGACTTTTTTATTGGGATTATTTAATTTATGAATCATCTTCCCAACTGTTTTCCAGGACTCACTCGTCCAAGCACCAAGAGGGACTATCGTTTTATCTTCTTTAATACCCATTAATATTTTAACTTCCCCTCGCTTTGTTCGCTCAATGGGCTTTTGACCAGTCTTCTCTTTGATTTTATTTTCTCGTTCTAGCTTAGTCTGGGAGACAAATTTTTTATATCCAGTTCCATCTCCAAGAACAACTTCCAGGTCGCTATATTTAGCAGTAATAGCATCTGACTCTGTCCTCATAAACCACCTGTGAAGGCTTCTATGATTGAAATCGACCTTTTCGTTGTGTTTTTTAATTGTCATTGTTGATCTTCTAAAGGATTCACTGGCGACAGCCTCCATACAGATCTTTTCAAATTCATTTGAGTGTTTTTGATTTTTCTCAAGTCCAAAGAACTCTTTAAGAGGATTATGAGTTTGATTACAATTTCTGCACTTTAATAGAGTCCATTCAAAATCAATATTACCAAGAGAGCAGACTATGGCCTTAGATCTCTTTCCTGAGCGGTTTAAGTGAGGACTAGGGCAACAGCTGGCCTCATCAGAAGCTTTCCAGTGCTCAATAACCATATTATCTATAAAAAAGGAGATTATGACCTTTAAAAAACCTGGAATTCCTTCTGTTTCAAAGAGATTTTTAGTCTCTAGGATCAGTTCATCAAAAGAAAATGATAATCCAGATAGACAAGTTTTGATATTTAGAGCTATATTTTTAGTAATCATGGGCCTTTCCTGAGTTGAAGTTTATTGGCGTAGTAACCTAAATTAAACCATTTGGGCCTGTGATTTTCAAAAAATCGTATTATTTTTCGACACTTTTAATTTTAGCGGGTCAAATTTACAACTGATCTATCAGAAAACTTAAGAATCACTTAGAATTTATTTAATTAATATAAACGACGTTTCGAGCTTAGGGTGATGATTTACGCTACAGTTTTGGGACAATATCAAAACTAGCTTTAACGAACAAGAAATTTAAAGACAGAGAATTAATATAAATAGGTTGAAATAAAACCATTACTCAAATGAGCAAGGAGAACAAAAATGAAGAGATTATTATTAGTACTGTCACTTCTAACTACTTCACTGGTATTCGGTGCTACTGAATATGAAAAACAAGTTAGTGATGCTTTAAAGCAAGACATAAAAATTGCAAAAAATGTTTTAAAAGGCTTCGGAAAAATAAGAAGTATTGACACCCATACATCTGATATTATTTCTAGTGAATACTTTTTCTGGACAAATGTTAAGGGTGAAGCTACATATCGTGATGGTAGTAAATGTAAAATAAGAGTCGTTTCAACGGCAAAAGATGCAGTTAATGGCGCGATGAAAGGCTTTAGTGTTCGTTGTTACGAAAAAAATGGAACTATCTACCTAGATACATTTGATCCAGGTGTTAAACCTTAAGTACTAGCTCAATGAACAAATAGAAAATTTTAAAGCAAAGAATAAGCGAGCGTCCTGAAAATGGATGCTCTTTTTTTATGAAAGTACACCGTCAAAGTGTTGTCCAGTTCTATATTGAAGATTTTGGCATCTTTTCAACTTAAGAAGCAAAACTATATTTAAAATCACTCTTGCCTTCAAATATTCTTTTAAATCTCTTCAGCTGAAAACTTAAATCCTTCCTAAGCTCAATTGGATTCAATGAGCTAAAAGTCGCAATTAGTTCTTCCTTTTCGTAAAGACTAAGCGTGCCTGACTCGAGTAAGCGCTGATATGGTGTTTTTGGTTTATCAAAAGTTCTTCTGTATTTCGCTCCAACTCTTTTAACCTTAATACACTTATGCTGGGGAATAAAGTAATTATATAGAACATTAAAATAATTTTTGTAAATATCGTTCATGACAAAAATTAATTCTTCTCTATCATATCTTTCGTAACCAAATATTTCCCTTACGTGGGTAAAGTTCTTTTGTTCAACATGAGCATTATCATTACTCTTGTAAGGTCTTGAGCGAGTAAAATGTAAGCCTTTATCTTTGGTAATATAGTTTTGTAGCATTTCATTCAGAAACTCAGTTCCATTATCTGTATTTAATGTATGAACATTATAGGGGAGATCCGAAAAGATCGACATGAAGCCGCAAGTGACAGTGAGTCCTGACTTTCCAAAAAGAGCTCTGTTTTCTGTCCAACCTGTCACTTCATCAGTAACAGTTAGAGTCCATACAAATTTTCCTGAGAGTGAGTTTCCACAATGTGCGACAGTATCTGCTTGAAGCGCTCCTGGGATTTGTGACCTTTTAGTAAAATCCTTAATCGGAATTATATTTAAGAAATTCTTTGCTCTAACAGTCCCAGTACGCTTTGTTCTAGCAAACTGTTTTCTATATTTTTCAAGATATCTATCAATTGTTGAATGTGACATAGAAAGAATTTCTTCTTTAATTTGAGGATTAAAACCAATCCCATCATAAAAGCTGAGCCAAGTCGGGAAGGCAGCAACCATCTTTTTAGAATTTATTCGCCTCATGATATGCCATAATTTCTTTAGATGAGTAATTGACTCTTCAGAGTATTGCTTTGATCTCCCAGAGGCCTTCTTACCTGTTTTATGGCCCTTTGCGAGTATTCTAATGGCCCATTTGCGATCATAACCAGTAATTGAGCACAACTCATCTAAAATGACTGATTTTTCCTTTTTTGATGATTTGAAATAACGCTCACGAATTGTTCTAATATAAGTACTTTTAAAGTCCAAAGTCATGGCCGTTCCTTATTTGGGTGTCTTGTATTTGAGGAAACACTTCACAGATATTGGTGGGTTTGACAAAGTTTCGGTGTCTTTTGGTGAGTGATAGGTTTTGTAGTCGCAATACCTGAAAGTACTGGCTAGATAACGACTTAAAGCGATTCATAAAATAGTCTCCTTAGTAATATTTATCTTGTTGAGGAAACAGTTCTTAAAAACTCAATTTGAGTGTCTTTTTCTATGTGGAAATACGGTTGTCCCTGTCGATATGGGTGGAAGTGTTGGTTATAGTGCATTCGACTCTCGTGTCGAAGTTGAGGCTTACGCAGCAGTGAGAGCTATTCGTTATGTCTCAGATGATCGATCAACTCATATTCCTTATGGCGCAAGAGTTAGGGTTGCATTAAACAATTCGAGAACTTTCTATGCTGAATATGAACATGAGGAAGTGGCAGACTTTGGTAATGATAAAGGTCTACTAGATAAGAGTCGTATCTTTAGTATTGTATGGCGACCAAATTGAAGAGATGGAAAATTCTCTCTTGGATGTGGTGCTGGTACAGATATTCATCACGCCTGGAGTAATGAAGTTCATGCTCCTGAAAAAGGTAAGACTATTAGATGTAGAGCTCAGAAAAGATTTTAATTCAAAGGAGAAATATATGAAAAAATTATTAATTGGTTTATTGCTTGTTAGTTCTTTCTCAGTTTTCGCGAGTAATACTGATAAGGATTGCTTAAGCACTTATCAAAATGGCTTAAGTAGCCTTGTAGAAGACAGTGAAGCTTACAATAACGGCAGACTGGATAGTGTCGAGTTCTCAACTAAAGTTGCTCTTAGCTCTACGGAAGTAACCTCCATGAGATCTCTCTGTCACTTTATTGAAGATCCTAGTATTAAAGAATGTGTAAAAACTTTTAAGAAGGCCTATAAAACACAAAGAGATCAAATTAGTATTATTTCCATCCTTTCAGGAAATCAGGATACAGTTAAAATAAAAAGAATTACTAATACTTTTAATATGATTGGAAGTGCAGCAAGAGGCTGTTATTTAGAATAAGAAAAGATTAGTGATTTGCAGAACATTGGGAATCAGACTCGCATTTACCGTGTCTGATTTTCATATTTTTAATATGTGCTGTAATTAAAATGATAGAACCAATGACTGTAGTTCCGTGTGAAACAGTTTTACTTACATAGTCATGAAAAAAGACAGCGCATAAGGTAAGCGTTATTCCAATTAAAGCAAGTCCAATAATATCGTAATGTCCGTGTTCCTTACAAGTTGGATAGACTGCTAATAAGATTGATGAAGTCACAAGAACGGCAAAAATCTGATGGGTAATTTCAAAGTGTATATTTGTGAACATAGAAGCTGGGAATAGAATTAAGAGAATGGGAGTTGCTAAGCAGTGAATAAGGCAAAAGCCTGATACACAGATACCGACTTTATCCCAAATTTTATTAACCATTGTACACTCTTTCATTGCAGGAATATAGCAGAAATGTTTCATATGGAAAGTTTTATCTCAGAGTAAGGCATAATTTTCATATATATTTCAAGTGTATAAGACTTATACAAACAGACCGCAATCACTATTACTTACCAATCTAAGTAGCTAATAATACATAAATGTTGTGGCATTAATATTGCTTCTATATAGGTACGTTGAGAGGTTAAATGAACTTTATTTTGAGTATGCTATTCATCTTGTTTACTAATTCTGCAAATGCCGGAAACGTGGATTCATCTGTCGTTTGTATGCATAACTATGATGGACTTGCTTATGGATGTGTAAAGGTTGCCGATGAATTATCAAGTAAATCATGTAGAGAGAAACATAAGAATAACGAATTAGAAGCTTTTTATTTAAGTGATACCTGTACCCATGAACTATCAGCAGAGTTACGTGGCGAGGAATTTGAGCAAGTTGAACGAGTTCAAATTGAAGTAAGTTGTTTCACTTATGAGACAGGAAGTAAGTATAGTTGTGAAATATATGATTATGAGCCGGCATATCAGTATTGTGCTCAAAAATATGGAGATAAGTATCTTCCTCACCATCCATCAGTTAGTTGTAATACAAAAAATGTCGAAATGGAGCTTGGCTATGTAGAGAAGGCGAAGTTAGTTGAGGGTCTTAAGGCAAAGATTGAAGAAGCTGAAGCGCTTCTGACCATGATTGATCGAAAGGGTATGAAGAGTTCATTACAGGAACTTATGACAAACAAACCAGTGATCGGGAATGAATTCTATACAGATGTCATGAAAGGGCTGCTATCAAAACTAAAGATAATTAATGCCGAAATTGAAAGAAGAAGTGCTTATAAAATTGATTTTGCGTGGGTAGAGGCAGAAGAATTTAGATCATACATTGTGAGGTATTTATCACTTGTCGGTAGAACCTATCAAGTTTATGCCTTTGTAGCTCATAAAAATCATAGTGCAATTGAAACATATGACTTTAAAAACCTTGATTACCTCGATCTTCGTATAAAAAGAGATATGGCCTTAGAAGTTATGGCCAAAATAAATGTAAAGGCCACATCATCTACTTTTGATGATTATGTTTACCTTACAGAGTCAGAACAAAATAAACAAATCTATGAATATATGGCGATATCAGAACCTGCAAATAAAGTCGACTATGCCAAATTAGTTGCCTTTATGGGGATTAGAGAAAATATCACAAATCTCTGGGCCGTTGATAGAATGAGTTCAAGAAATCTCTTAAGAAGTAATGTGAGAAGTTGTGGGAATTTTTTAAGTATTAAGCGCTCAAGTAGCATTGGAAATATGGCGGTAGTTAAAGAGAATACAGAGTATGATATCTTCTATAACGACTACCTTGAGAGACAAAAAGACTTGTATGAGCTTGTAAAGGATCAATTATATTTAAATCAAAGTGACTTAAAGGATTTTCTTCTTAAACAGTATAAAGAAAATTCTGTATTCCAACAATATATTAATGATGGGATGCAATCTCCAACAGAGAGTAGAGTCGAAGAGATATTACTGCAGGATTCGGGCTTAATCGTTGAAGGTCTTTTAGAGGATATGAGATCCTTTTTAAACTATAATTTAAGATCCTTTGTATTACCTGGCGATAATGTTTTAAGTAAAAAAAGTATTGCTGAAAGAATCTCTTCCGAGATTTATTTAAGGCAGTTTAAGACGGTGAAGATGTTTGTCACTGGCCTTTATCCGTGGATGGGAAATGAGGCACAGGCTAAGATGGAGGCAGCGATTCAAGAATTTTCATTCTTTAACCTTGAACTGACTTTTAAAGGAAAACTAAATAATAAAATACAGAAATTCTTAGGCGATTATGCAGATAAAGATCTACTTTCATCTAGAAACTATGATAAGAAGGTTTCTGAGAATTTGGCCATTGTTAAAGAATTTGCAAAGCATGCTAGTCTAGCAGTAAAGCATGATCGCAAAGAGAATATTAAGGTAAGGCCTACTTCTGTTGAAGAACTATTTACTCTCTTCGAAACAAAAATTAGTAAAGATTTTCAAGACATAAAAATCACTCTAGAGAATGATAAAGAACTGGCAGAAGTTTTAAGTGGATTTTTTAATAAGCTAACAGGAAAATTCAATGCAGAATATCTTGTGGAAACTGAAAACCAACAATACGGACTTAAAGGAACTGACGAAGAAAGGTCTCAAGCTCTTTGGGAAGTTATGTTTGATGTTGCAAGAGAATACTATGAAGAAAACAAATTTGAAATTTCAGGATTAGCACAAGTTCCAAATGCTGTAATGCTTTCACGTGATAGAGAGCAAATGTCTAATTCCCCTTATACGATTCAGGTTTATCAAGATGGAACACCTGTTGCCCTTCATATCAATCAATTTTATGAAGCATTTCAAGAACAAATTAATATTGAAATTCCTCGTCGTGATATTGTTATGCGCTCAGGAGCTTTACTTGGAATTAATGAGTTGGATGACTATGGTGATCGTAATATAGAGGATCATATTACTGACGGTACTTTTGGGCGCCCTTATAGCTATATTTCTGCCAAGGGAGAGTTGCGCTATGAGAATGTTGATAGCGAAATTGGCTTTGAATCTTTAAAGCGGTTATATCTTCAATCAATGGATTTCACTAAAGATGAAATTAAGCACAATCTTGTCATTAAACGCGATGAAGAAAAAAACATGGAAGAGTATAAAAAAGAGATGTTAGAAGACATCGAAATTATAAAAAACTCTCAGCAGCTATTTGCACGAGTCTTTGAACTCTTCAAGTTGCCGATGGGATTTATTGCTAATAATACGATGATGGGTAGCTTTAACCTATCAACTGAAGATGAGAAGTATTTATTAACAAATAAGCTATCCCAAGCTTATGGTCAATCAGCTTTACTCAAAAATCATCTAGAGACTGTAGAGGAATTCGAAAAATGGGTTATGCCTAGAAGAGACTATTCTCAACCTTACAAGATGACTTATCATGAAAAGAAAGAACGAACTTTGTTATTAAAGATTGGTTATCACGCTTTTAAAGATAATGCTTTTGATGAAGTTGTAGCAACAGATCTAATAAAGAAAATGATTAAAAAAGCACAGGACAATACATACGGTAAATTACAAAAATTCTGTGCAGCTAATTATGAAGACTATAAAAATGATGATGACTTTAAAGATACATTCTCAGCTTCAGCATTTTTAAGAAGTACTTTAAAGAACGGACAGGGAATGGCAAAGACTTCTGTTGCCAAAATTAGAACATTAGATGAAAACATACGTAAGGAAACTCGTACTAAGCTTCAAGGAATAAATGAAGATTACCTTGAACCCGGGATGATGTATCTTGGAGTTGGTTTAATTGCTGCTATGTTAGTGGCCGGAGCCTTAATGGCGACTGCTGCTACAATGGGAACGGCTGCACCTGCTGCAATTGGTGGAATGGCAGCATTATTAGGACAAGTTGTTGTCTACTCAAATTATGTTTTCCTCCCTATCATCATTGCTTCAACTTATAGTCGTTTAAATACTCAGTTTTACGAAGTGCCGGAACAACTAAAATTTCAAAAATCAATTGCTTACTCTCAAATTGATATGGCAAAAATTGCAGATCATGATATGGCGGAAGAGCAGAGAAAAGAAAATCATACTAATAAGCTTTGGACTATAGGGTTTCTACCTTTAGACATTTGGTTTGGTCATTCAGTGGCAGTACAGGTAAGAACAACACTCGGCTACACAGGAGTTAAGAATTATAGCAAATTAACTGGTATGAAGCTTAAGATGTATTCTTCGCCGCCCCAGTTACAAGGTAATACTTATAAAGTTAATCGTCGTAAATATGGTTTACTACGTGGAAGTATAAAAAGTGCAGCAGAATCTACGAGACGAACTATTCATCGTCTTCCGAGATACCAAGTTATGCCAACTGAGTTAATTCAAACTGCTCCCCTTAGAATGGGAATTGCCAATAAGTTTAGAGAACTCAAACTTGGTGCCACTCCATGGAAAGTCAATGATGAGGTAAAGCAATACAGGTCTATGTATACTAATCGTGTATCTAACTATCATGATTACCTTAAAGAGAAGGCAAAGGGGATTGCGAATCTATCCCTTGTCAAAGGATTGAAGGTGACAGAAGTCTTCTCAAATGGATTCTGGAGATACAGCCGTAAAGGACTTACAATTGCATCTTTTATTCGCTCAATCAAGAAGGGTAACGTAAGAGATTTTGTCAGACGCCATGGTAGACTAATGCAAAAACTTGATTCATGGCAATTGAAGGTCGTTTTGAAGAAAACCGAGCGACTTGATTTACTTGTTAATAAGATTAGTGAATTTAAAAAAACATATAAGGGAACTCAGGCAAATGATAATTTGATTGATGATATGCTTGCCACACTATCTGATGAAGAACTTCACCTATTACTTGAGGTTGGTAAGAAGACTAAAGGCGAACTATTGGGGCTTAAAAAGGTCTTTAAGTTACATGTAAGTCTTGTGCAAAGCTTAAAGCCAACTGTCTATCAAACTGCTGGAGTTGGTGAAAATGTTGGGCGATATGACAATTTCCTCGCTGATGGAGTCGATACTAGGCAAATTTTTGATAGTGATACTGAAGATATTGTTAAATACTATGAGGGTGTCATGAGACAAACTTATAAAGTTGATATGAAAGACTCGAAAGAGTTCTTAGATACTTTGGAGCTAAAGGTACAAGACTTATATAAAGTTAATTCCGATGGAACGCGTAATTTTCTATAAGGGTAAGTCTAGTATAAGTTACAAGGCTTGCCTTTAAGTCTTCTTAAAGCTGCCGTTGCTTCATCATCTGTATAACCTAATACATCTTGGAAAGATTTTTTTGTAGCATCATCAAGTTGAGCCGAAGTAAATTTAACCCCTGCACCATTATTATCTACCATTTGCTCTACAAGGCGTGCTCTATATATATCGACATTAGCTTTAATTTCTAAAACTTCTAAAGATGCAGATTTTGTAAAGGCTTCACATCCTTCTCCCATCGCTGGAAGACCAGTCCTTCTAGTAATAGTCGCTGCACTCTCAACAATCTCTTGACCATTTGCTAGCGCGGCCGGTGTCGTCATCCCTCTTTCTTGCATTGCAGCAAGATTTTTTCTTAAAACCTTTTCAACTTTTGAATTCTCTAATTGTTGTATCGATGCAAGAAGTCTCTCTTGTTTCTCTGAGATTGATGAAATCGGTGATACGACTTTTTGTCTATTTCTTCTTCTATTTGATGTCGGAGAAATCACTTCGTATGGATTTATTGATTTTCTTTGTGCCACTACAATGGCTTCATAGACCTCGGCCGCAATTTTTTTATCAATACTTGAACTCACTTTATTAATATTTTCCATTGCCCATTTTCTTACTTTAGGCATAAACGCGTGACCGTCACTTAGGTTTTTTATTTGTCCTGCTTGGTCCTCTGTAATTCCAAGTGCAACATAGTTTGGATGGTTGCTATTTGCAGAGCGGCCTTTAATATAAGCAATTATTTCTTGCTCTAGCGCCTCTTCTGACTTGTTTGTCTGAGTACTTAGTTGCCTAATAAATTTCGAAAATAACTGTCCACTGGCCAAGACTCTTTTACCTTTCTTTTGTGGCGATGTTTGACATCCAACCATTAGTGTTAACATTGATATTAAGATCAAAAATTTAGTCATAGTACTTCTCCGTTTATTTTCTACAATGATATTTTCGACATTTTGTTGTAGAATCTTAAGCAAAGTAGGATTATTTATGGATAAAAGTATCATTAGCGAGACATTTAATAGTCATTTAGAACATAAATATGCTCAAAAGAAGACTTCTCATGAGTATCGGATTAAAAAACTACGAGATTTGAAAGCTATTTTACTCTTAAATTCTCAAAATATAGAAGAGGCACTAAGGAAAGATTTCGGTAAGGCACCCATGGAGTCAGCAATGACTGAAGTTCTCCCTACTATCACTTCTCTTAATCTAACGATTAAGAAGCTAAAGAAGTGGATGAAGCTGACAAAGGTTTCTAGCTCCATTTTATTTTTTGGATCTACAAATAAATATTATTATCAGGCCAAGGGTAATGTGCTTATAATCGGGCCTTGGAACTATCCTTTTCAGCTTGCACTTATTCCTATCATTACTTCTTTTAGTGCAGGAAATACAACCATCTTTAAACCCTCAGAGTTTACACCTCATATTAATAAAGTGATTAAAGCTATTTGTGAGCAAGTATTCACTGACCAAGAATTTTCGATAATAGAAGGGGATGCCCAAACTAGTCAGGAGTTACTGGACTTACCATTTGACCATATCTTCTTTACAGGAAGCGGTCATGTTGGAAAACTTGTTATGGAGAAGGCGAGTAAGCATCTTGCGTCAGTTACCTTAGAGCTTGGCGGCAAGTCTCCTGTACTGATTGCTCCTGATTATGATCTAAGCACAGCAGCTAAAAATATTATTTGGGGAAAACTGGTGAATGGTGGCCAAACTTGTGTTGCTCCAGACTATGTTCTCATACACAAAAATCAATATAAAGAGTTAATACCTCTATTGGTTCAAGAAATTAAAAATAGATACGGCGATGATATTTCAAGTAACGAGGATTATTGTCAAATCATTACCCCTAGGCATGCAGCTAGATTAAAAGCAATGGTGGACGATTCTAGAGATGCTGGCGCCACAATTAACTGTGGTGGTGAAGTTCTTGTTGGAAATAAAATCGCTCCAACGATTATTGGTAATGCTAGCAACGATATGAAAGTGATGTCAGAGGAAATCTTCGGTCCCTTGCTTCCTGTTATGACCTATAAGGATATGGACCATGCTGTCTCGTTAATCAATGAGCATGATAACGCTCTTGCATTGTACTTATTTACTAACTCTCAAGGAAGTATTGATAAAATATTGGCCGAAACGAATAGTGGAAGTGTTGGTATCAATGAGACTCTACTTCATGTAGGAAATGCTAATCTTGCATTCGGTGGCGCCGGTAAAAGTGGACTTGGCCGTTATCACGGAAGACTTGGATTTGTAGAGTTTTCAAATTTACGAGCTGTGGCACATAGAAAGTTAGCAATGGGTCTAGATTATTTTTATCCGCCTTATACAGATCAAAAATATCGACTCTTAAAGAAATTAATCACATCTTTTAATCGGTTTCTTTAATATTACGATAGAGTTCTTGTACATTTTGAAACTGATACTTTTTTAGATCCTTATCAATTTCTTTGGCGATATCTTTTAAAAGTTTAGGTCCGTGAAATATGAAGGCGGTATATATCTGAACAAATCCTCCACCCATTTTCCAAAAGTCTTTAATATCTTGATAACAGTTTATTCCGCCTACACCAATAACACTCTGCCCTGGATCTTCTCGTAAATTCTCACAAATAATCTTACGAGATTTGGCAGATATATCCCTTATATAGTCACCAGATAGGCCACCTTTTCCAAAGTCATGATCAATCGTTGTATTAGTGGCAATAATACCACTTAAAGAAAACTCCTTACTTAATTCACAAAGCATATTGAGATCTTCTTGGTTCATATCAGGAGAAACTTTTATAAAGAGTGGCTTAGGTGTAGTCGCTCTCTTTTCATTGACCGCCTGAAGAAGAGGAACAAGCAGTTCTTTTGACTGAAAAGATCTGAGGCCAGGTGTATTTGGAGATGAAATATTAATAACCAAGTAATCAGCAAGCGGTGCAAACTTTTCATATAGAAATGCATACTCAGCAGGAGTTTTAGCTTCACTTGTATTTTTATTCTTACCAATATTAGCGCCTAAGCATACAGATGAAAGGTCAGTGGACTCAAGATTATTCAGAATCTCCTTGTACCCAGCATTCGGAAATCCCATGGCGTTTTGGACACTATTAATATCTGCATGTCTCCAGATTCTAGGCTTTGGATTTCCAATTTGGCGCCTTTTGGTTATAGTCCCAACTTCGATCGCCCCAAAACCAGACTTATCAAAAAATTGAATTGCCTTAGCATTTTTATCAAACCCTGCGGCCAAACCAACTGGAAAATTCCAACTAAGGTCGCCGATTGTGAGGTTATGATTCTCATGCTTATTTAGTGGTTGAAATAGATCGGCCATTCTCGGGGCGAGGCTCCCGGCATAAATGGACATATCGTGCATGATTTCAGGATCAAATTTAAAGGCAAGTCTTTTAAAAACCGAGTAGTTATTCATACACATTTTATATATTAGCTAGTAAAATCAATCAATTATAAAATGCAGCAAATTAGGATTAATTTAGTTATGCGAAGTATTATTTTTATCATTTTTATTTTTTCTACCTCTTTAGTATCGCTTGCTCAGGTGAAGACATCTAATAATGATCTACGAGTTATGCGAGAAATATTCTCACTAACTGATTTGTCAGAGAAAAAACCGAAAGTTTACACTCTTATGACATCAAGTAGCGGTGGATTTAATATGATCATACAAGTAGGAAATAAACAATCCGAGAAGTGGAAGGTTGATTCAGATCACGCTCAAGCGTTAGATGATCGATTTGCAGATGATTTTATCAACATGAAGTATATTATGACTCCGAATGATAAAATTAAGTGTGGAGAAAAATACTCATTAAACTTAAGAGGTGAAGATCAAAATATTTGCCCTCATGAGAATAATAAAGTTAAAAAAATTAGAGAGTTAATCGCATATCTAAATATGAAAATTAAGTAAGAAAAGGTTTTTGAATGAAATTAAAGTTTTTAGTCATCAGTTTAATCTTGGCCACTGCGGTATTCGCCAAAGACATTGGTAGTAAAGAGAGTAAAACAAAGGACAAGTCCCTATTAGGCGCCCTTTATACTCCAAATAAGGACCAGATCTTAGGAGAATTACTGAAGGGAACATTAGAGAACTATCATTTATCTCAGAAAAAAATTAATAATAATTTATCAAGAGATGCATTTAAAATGTACCTAGAGAAAATTGATTATGGAAAGCAATTTCTAACCAAAAAAGATATCTCTAAACTTGAAAAATTTGAAGATGAATTTGATGATCAGTTAAAAACAGGGGACCTGTCAATTGTTAGAATGTCTTCGCAGATAATGCATGAAAGAATTCCTTATATTCAAAAGCATGTTGAGGCCCTACTTAAGAAAGATATCGATTTTAGTAAAGATGATAAATATGAAACTGACTCAAAGAAGAGAGAGTACGTAAGCTCTAAAGATGCATTAAAGGAAAGATGGAGAAAGCTAGTTAAATTAGAAGTTCTTCTTCAATACTTTGAGCTAAAAGATGAGCAAGACGGGATCAATGACGACGATAAGAAAAAGAAGAAAACTAAGAAAAAAGTAGCGAAAAAGAACCAAACAAAAGAACAAATGATCAAATCCGCTAAGGAGAAGGTTGGCAAACGTTATAAGAAAATATTTGCAAGGCTTATGGATGAAAAACATACAGATGAGATGGACAAATTCTACAACTCCATCACAAGAATATATGATCCACATACTCTTTACTTGGTTCCAGAAGAAAAAGAAGACTTTGATATTGATATGAGTGGAAAACTTCAAGGTATTGGTGCTCTTCTTCGTGAGGAAGGTTCATATATAAAGGTTGAACGTATTATTCCTGGGTCCGCTTCTTGGCGTGGAAAAAAATTAAAAGCTGAAGATATTATACTTGCTGTTGGGCAAGCTAAAGGTGACTTTGTTGATATTGTCGATATGAGTATCAGAGATGCTGTTAAAATGATTCGTGGAAAGAAAGGATCAGTTGTAAAGCTTAAGGTGAAGAAACCAGATGGATCTCAAGAGATCATTCCCATTGTTAGGGACGAGGTAGTTTTAGAGGCAGCTTATGTTAAAAGTACTATTATCGAGCACAAGAAACTAAAGCAAAAGATTGGCTATATTCACGTGCCAAAATTTTATAGAGATTTTCAGGACTCTAACGGAAGAAATAGTTCTGAGGATGTAAAACAAGAAATCATCAAACTTAAAAAGAAGAATGTAGACGGAATCGTTCTTAATTTAAGAAATAATGGTGGGGGAGCTCTACAGGATGCGACTCTAATGGGAGGACTTTTTATTGATGAAGGTCCAATCGTACAAGTAAAGAGTAGCGGTAAGGCTCAGGTTAAGTCTGATGTAGACGGTATAACATATTGGGATAAACCTCTAATTGTTTTGATTAATAGATTTTCTGCCTCGGCATCTGAAATTGTTGCAGGAGCATTAAAAGATTATAATAGAGCTGTTATTGTTGGAACGAGTGAGCAAACTCATGGTAAGGGAACTGTTCAGGCCATTTTAGACCTTAAAAACTTTGTTAATCCGTTTGTAGGGCAAATGCTAGGACCTATTGGAGCAATGAAGATCACGACAGATATGTTTTATAGAATAAATGGTATGTCGACTCAATTTAGAGGTATTAAGCCTGATATCGAGCTTCCAGATCCATATGGGTTTCTAGATTCTGGGGAAAAATCTCTTGAGTTTGCAATCCCTTATGCTGAAGTTGGAAAGTTAAAGTATAAGAAATGGACTAAACAAAAATACGATATCGAAAAACTTGGTGTTAATAGTGAGAAAAGAGTCAAAAAATCACTTGGCTTTCAACATATTGTTGATAGCGTTAAGTGGTCTAAAAGCCGCAAGGACGAAAGCGAGAGATCTCTTAATCTTGATGATATGGCCGAGTTCAGAAAAGTGAGTCGTGCCGCTAATGATAAGTTTAAAAATGATGTCATCAATAAGGATATTGTTATCACAAAAGTTCAAAAACTTAAAAATGAAGTAGAGAAAGAGACTTTCGTAGAGTTTCAAGAAGAGCTTCAAAAGGACCCTGCAATTGAAGAGGTTCTTTATATTTTTAATGATATGTTAAAATCTTAAATATTTACCTTGGGCCGTAGGTTTTACGGCCCCATTCGTTGACTTAGCTACTTAGATTTATTATATTTTTCCTCTCACAAAGGAAAATTCATGTCAAAAAAATCAACTCCATTTGATAAGTATGTTTACTATCAAAAGTCAGTTCAGAATCCAAGTAACGAAATTGAGTTCTTCAATGAAAAGTATGAGCAAATTCGTGGTAAAAAACCTTTTACTTTAAGAGAGGATTTCTGTGGTACGGGGATGATTACATGTTACTGGGCCAAGCAAGGACCTGAGTATAAGTCATGGGGAATCGATCTCGATCCTGAACCTGTGGACTATGGAAAAGCGAATCACTACGCTCCATTAACCGATGATGAGAAAAGTCGTGTGACATTTATGTTAGATAATGTCTTAACTGCAAAAACTCCGAAAGTAGATGTGTGCTTTGCTTTTAATTTCTCATATTTTATTTTTAAAGACAGAAAACTTTTAGTTGATTACTTTAAGGAAGCAAAAGATGCGCTAACTGACGACGGTGTATTTTTTATTGATCTATTTGGCGGACCTGACAGTCAAACTGTTATGACGGATGTTGCTGACCATAAGGGCTTTAAGTACTATTGGGAATGCCAAGAATTTAATCCTATTAATAACCATTGTCGCTTTGCTATCCACTTTAAACGAAAAGGTGAAAAGAAACGTGAAGACTGCTTTGTTTATGACTGGAGAATGTGGACTATGGCGGAACTCCGAGACATTATGGAAGAGGCAGGTTTTTCTAAGACTCTTGCTTACTGGGAAGGTGAAGACGGGGAAGGTAGTGGAGACGGTGAATTCTATGCAACTGAAGACGCTGAAAACTGTGATGCCTGGGTTACTTATATCGCCGGTGTAAAATAGCTATAGCGCAATAGACTCTAGTACATTAATTATTTTTTGAAACCTTTGAGTTGAGTACTTCTCTCTCATCTGAGCTATTTTTCTTTTGATATCGAAGTCTTTACCCACTGTAATAAGCTCATCTACAAAATCTTCCGATAGGATAAATACTATCGCCATTGGAGAGATGTTTTGTGAGAAATGATCAGAGAATCCTAGTCCATTTACTGTTCCATGATGCTGTTTGAGAATAGTTTCAGCACCAATAGGCGCATTCGGATATTTTGAGATTAGAACTGCTGCTAGTTGTGCATGGGCCTTAACTAACTCTTTTTTCTCAGCAGGGAGTTGAGCATTCTTCAAGTCCTCTTCACTATGTATTTGTGCCTGAATATCATCTTCAAGTGCTATGTCATGAAAGAAAGCAATAAACCTTAATTTGTCGGACTGTTCTGGTGTTCCCCAGTCAAGTTGTTCCATAAGATGAGTAGCTACAAACATTAATATCTGAGAATGTTTAAAAAGGTAACCCGTCTTATTACTCATTAGCCTTTTTAATAGATTCATAAGTGAAGGAGTCTTTTTCGCCGTTTTGCCCATATCTATTAAATTCTTTTGAGCGAGCTTTATAGTTTCACTATTTATCCCAAGAGTAGCTATCCTCTGTTGAAGTAGTTCGTTAGTAAGCTCAGATGCCTTAATTTGCTCATCTTCGTTAAGTGTATTGTGCTCAAGACTTGCCGCGACTTCTCTGTTGTATGTATTCACAAATTTAAGTCGCTCATCTCGCTGAAGGTAGAGTGTATCAAAATGACCTTCTTTTAAATCTTTTACACCGGTGGAGGAGAAGACTTTATCTTTCTCAAAAAAGAGATCATAGTTTTCTGAATCTTCTTTTTGCTTATAGATATTACTAATTGATTTGTTGATAACGAGTAGTAATTTGGAAGGAATTGGAAAGTACTCTGGGACGACTTTATTTGCCATATCTTGAGCTGTAACTCCGAGGTTTTTAGCAGTTGCCTGGACTAAGAGTTTTGCATCAAGGCCTGTGGGGAGATGAGTAACTTGCTTTTTATCTAGGGATGATTGTCCAAGAACAATTAACTTTGGAGGTGTTGCCATAGAGCTAATATAATCAGCAAGGGCTTCTGCTGTTTTCTCTGAGTTTATTTTTGCGCGAGAAATGATTAACTTTATACCTGGGTTTTGTTGTAAGTACTCTATTGCAAACTTTGCTTCTGGGAATGATTTAACATCACAACCAACCCAGGTGTGTAGGTTTAAGGAATAAAAATCACCTAATTGGGTATTCTTTTCGACTAGTAGCGTTGTATTCATGAAACTCCTTATTGCTATTATAAAAAAAACTATGGAAATAGATAGTGAATTCCTGAAAAACTTTAACAATAAAGGCTCACTTTGGTATGATTGACTAAATTAAGAGGATTAAATGAAAATTAATATAGCTAAATATTTTAATGGTGTAGATCAGTCGTCATGGCAATCAGCTGCCATGAAATCACTTAAATTGAATTCTACTGAAGAATTAGAACGTTACTTAGAAACGACTTCACTTGAGGGTGTTAGCTTCTCGGCCGATCAAGTAAACACTGAGAAGTCCCATGAGCTGTCAACCTTTCCAGAATCAAGACTTCTCGCTAGATACTCAAGCTCTCTAAATTCTTCGGACAGTGAATCTGGAGTAAATTTTTGTATTTCTGAAAATCAGACAACTGAGGCCGGGATATTTCTATTAACTGATATTAAGGTGGCAGAATTACCGGGTGAGATAAATTTAGACTTAGTAGCAACCCTTGATCAGTTCGATTATGACTTAAAAAAATATAAACTTTGGGCGACTCAGCTAAGCAAGAAGACCAAGGTTTTTCCATACTTAAGAATTAGTAATATTCACAATGCTGGATCGTCGTCGGTTCAAGAAATTGCATTGATGATATCGCTTCTAGAGTTTGCTAAGAGAGACTGTGGTCTTGAAAACACTTTCTTTGTGGAGTTTGCAACGGACTCCCTTTACTTTAGTAATATTGCAAAGCTTCGAGCTTCGAGATTTATACTCGAATCACTATGTGAGCAATGGGAGAGTTTTGATTTTGAGATTCTCGCAAGTACTTCCTTAAGAGAGCAGACTCTCTATGACCCTTGGGTGAATATGCTTAGAGCAACTTCAGCTTCAAGCAGCGCCTTTCTCGGAGGGGCAAACACGTTAATTTTAAGAGGTTATGACTCTGCAATGAAGCAGATTTCTAACAAATTTAAAGAATCAGAGTTATCTTTAAGGCAGTCTCGAAATATATTTCACATCTTAAAAGAAGAGTCACACCTTACACAAGTTAAGGATCCCTCATTTGGCAGCTATGCTATTGAAAATCTAACTTACGAATATATTACGACTAGTTTTGAATTATTTAAAAACTATGAAAAAAGAGGTGGTCTTCTAAACTGTATCACTCAGTTCTGTCTTGAGGTTGAAAAAACAGCACTTGAAAGATGTAAAGCAGTTAATAATGGAAATTTAAGTTTAGTGGGAATTAATGATTTTAGTAATACTTCTGAGTCATTCAAAGAGAACTTTAAACTAGAATTGGAACCTGACGAACTTTATGCGAGTCAACAGAGTATTTATTTTCCATTAAGAAGAACCTCTGAAGACTTCGAGAAGCTTCGTTTAAAAGCATCAAAACTTGATCTATCAATTCAACTTTGTGTTTATGGAGATGAAGCAAAGCTCACAGGTCGAATGATGTTTTGTTCTAATTATTTCGAAGTACTGGGTAAGAAAGTTGAAGTACAGATTCTTAGTGATTTATCAGGTTTAAAGAATGTCGACGGTGATATAGTTATACTATGTGCACTCGATTCTGACTACGATGCTGTCGCTGCTTCTGAGATTTCTGCAAAGAAAAAATATCTTGCTGGAGCAAAAGTTAAGGCAGAAGGTTTTGAGAATATTTTTCAAGGGCAGGATAAGTTTAATGTTTTAAATGACCTTGTTCAGGAGTTTTCATTATGAATATCTCAGACTTAAATATTTTAAATAAAAAATCAAGTGAGCTAAAAAAAACAGACACGTTTGAATCTCCTGAAGGTATTTCAATCTCTTCAAGCTATACACAAAGTGATATCAAAGATCTTACGCATCTTGATTTTAAGTCTGGAGTTCCACCGTTTTTAGGTGGCCCGTATCCAAGTATGTATAAGAGTAGACCTTGGACCGTAAGACAATATGCAGGCTTTTCTACCGCGGAAGAGTCAAATGCTTTCTATAGAAGAAATCTTTCAAAGGGACAAAAGGGTTTAAGTATTGCTTTTGACCTGGCCACTCATAGAGGCTATGACTCTGATCATCCAAGAGTTGAAGGGGACGTTGGGATGGCAGGAGTTGCGATTGACTCCATCTATGATATGCGAATTCTTTTTAAGGAAATTCCACTTGATCAAATGTCTGTATCAATGACTATGAATGGAGCGGTACTTCCGATCCTTGCTTTGTATATTGTGGCAGCTGAAGAGCAAGGAGTTTCACAAGAAAAATTATCAGGAACCATTCAAAATGATATTTTAAAAGAGTTTATGGTGAGAAATACCTATATCTATCCACCAACACCAAGCATGAAGATTATTGCTGATATTTTTGAATATACATCTACGTTTATGCCAAAGTTTAATTCTATTTCTATCTCTGGCTATCATATGCAAGAAGCTGGTGCTACAGCTGACTTAGAGCTGGCCTATACTTTGGCAGACGGCTTAGAGTATCTTCGCTCTGGTGTAAATGCCGGAATAGATATCGATAAGTTTGCTCCACGACTTTCATTCTTCTGGGCGATCGGAATGAACTATTTTATGGAAGTTGCTAAGATGCGAGCAGGTCGATTAATCTGGGCAAAAATGGTAAAAGACTTTGGCCCAAAACTAGACAAGTCAATGAGTTTACGCGCCCACTCACAAACTTCAGGATGGTCTCTTACAGCTCAAGATGTTTATAATAACGTCACTAGAACTTGTATTGAAGCATTGGCTTCAACTCATGGACACACCCAATCACTACATACAAATTCACTCGATGAAGCACTTGCACTCCCAACAGACTTTTCCGCTAGGATTGCAAGGAATACACAACTTTTTATTCAAAACGAAACAGATACATGTCAGCATATTGATCCTTGGGCCGGAAGTTTTTATGTGGAAAAACTCACCAATGATCTTTTGCAAAAAGCATGGGGACATATTGAAGAAGTTGAAGAATACGGCGGTATGGCGAAAGCGATAGAAGCTGGTATTCCAAAAATGAGAATTGAAGAAGCTTCTGCTAGAACACAAGCTAGAATTGACTCATTAGTTCAACCCGTAATAGGTATTAACAAATACATTTTAAATGAAAAGGAAGATATTCCAGTCCTTTCAGTTGATAATACAACCGTTAGACTTGCACAAATTGAGAGACTTAAACAACTTAAAGATGATAGATGTGATGATGACGTTAAAGTTGCGCTCGATGCTCTTAGAGATGCTGCCTCTTCTAGTTCTGGTAACTTACTAGACTTGAGTGTAAAAGCGGCCAGAGTAAAAGCAACTGTCGGCGAAATAAGTTTAGCGCTTGAAGATGCCTTTGGAAGACACCAAGCAGAAATTAGAGCGATTAGTGGTGTATATAAAAGTTCTTTTGGAGATCAAGCTGTCATGACTGAAATAGATTCAATTAGAGAGAAATTTGAAATTGGTGAGGGGAGACGACCTCGTATTATGCTCGCTAAAATGGGACAAGATGGTCATGATCGAGGGCAAAAAGTTATTGCTACCGCCTTTGCTGATATGGGCTTTGATGTGGACATTGGTCCATTATTTCAGACTCCCGAGGAATCTGCTAAGCAAGCAGTTGAAAATGATGTTCATATTATTGGAGTGAGCTCACTTGCAGCTGGTCACTTAACACTTGTTCCTAAGTTAAAAGCGGCGCTTAAGAAATATAATAGAGAAGATATGCTGATTGTTGTTGGGGGTGTTATTCCTCCAGATGATTATCAAAAACTTTTTGATATGGGTGTTGCAGATGTTTTTGGCCCTGGGACTGTTGTCCATAAAGCCGCCACGAAACTGATTACAAAGCTTAATGAAGTAAAGGGCTACTGATGAGTAAGTCTTTGGTAACTGATATATTTGAAGGTATCAAAAAACAAGACCGTACTTGTTTGGCGCAAGGTATTTCTTTAGTTGAAAGTAAAAATCCTGAACATAAGAAGGTGGCGTCAGAACTTATATCATTAATTATTCCCCTTACAGGTAAATCTAAAAGAATAGGTATCTCTGGAACTCCTGGGGTTGGAAAGAGTACCTTTCTTGAAAATTATGGAATGTATCTTATACGCAAAGGACACAAGATTGCAGTACTTGCTATTGATCCTACGAGCCAAAAAACAGGTGGCTCAATTCTTGGTGATAAAACTCGAATGAGCGAGTTATCCGCCTCTGACAATGCTTTTATTAGGCCTAGTCCAAATGGTCCTACACTTGGAGGTATTGCTGCTAAAACCCGAGAGGCCATGCTCTTATGTGAAGCTTATGGTTTTGATTATGTCTTTATCGAAACAGTAGGTGTAGGACAAAGTGAAATAAGTGTTTCTCATTTAGTTGATATGTTTATTCTTTTGATGCAACCAGGTTCTGGTGATGAATTACAGGGAATCAAGAGAGGTATTCTGGAAGTTAGTCATCTTGTGATTGTAAATAAGTCAGATGGAGATTTTGAAAAGATTTCTGAGATGGCGAGACATGACTATCAGAGATCAATTGAAATCTTACAAGCTCAGAGCGAATGGAAAACCCAAGTATTACGAGCATCAAGTCTTAACAAGACTGGCTTTGATGAAATCTATAAATGTACTGAAGATTATTTTTTAACGTTTGACTCGGCGATACGAGACGAGCAGTTATCTTTTTGGGTAAGAGAACTTCTAATTGAAAAATTTCAAACAGATCTGACCTCTCTTAATATTGAGCAGTCTTTAACTGATATTTCTAAAGGTAAAATAAACTTAATTTCTTTTATTGAAGAAACATATAAAAAGATTACTCATGACAAAAATTGATTATACTAAATCTAAAAAATTACGTGCTGAATATGTTCTTAATAAACTTGAAGAGCATTATCCTATAACACCGATACCACTAGATCATACGGATCCTTACACACTTTTAATTGCAGTTTTATTATCTGCTCAATGTACTGATGAAAGAGTTAATAAGATTACACCAGCTCTTTTTAAAATGGCCAATACACCAGAAGACATGGTCACTCATTCCGTTGAAGAAATTAAGGAAATCATTAGACCCTGTGGCTTAAGTCCCCGCAAATCAAAAGCTATCTGGGATCTCTCACAAATTTTAATTGATAAACATGAGGGCCTAGTACCTCAGAGCTTTGAATACTTGGAAGAGCTGCCAGGGGTTGGTCATAAGACTGCCTCTGTTGTTATGGCACAATCATTTGGTGTTCCGGCATTCCCTGTTGATACTCATATCCATAGACTTGCTCAAAACTGGAAGCTAACAACTGGTAAGTCTATTGATCAAACTGAGAAAGACTTAAAGAGGCTATTTCCTGAAGAGAAGTGGAATAAACTTCATCTGCAAATTATTTTTTATGGAAGAGAGTATTGCACTGCCAGAGGTTGCAAAGGTTTAGTTTGCCCTATATGCACAACTCTTTATCCGAATAGAAAAAAAGCGATTATAAAGAAGGGATAAATGGATAAAAATAAAAATGTAAATATTATTTTTTTTGATGGTGTCTGTGTTCTTTGTAGTGGATTTGCTGATTTTATTTTGAGATATGATCAAAAGAAAACAGTTTTCTTGGCCGCACTTCAAGGCCAGAAGGCGAAGGAACTATTGAGCGAAAGTGATAAAGAAAATATGAACTCTCTTGTTCTTTATAAAAATGGACACCTTTCTTATTCATCAACTGCTGCTCTTGAAGTATTCTCTCTGATGGGAGGAGTTTGGAAGATACTCAGCTGGTTAAAAATTATTCCGAGCTTTATTCGAGAACCAATTTATTTCTTTATCGCCAAGAACCGGTACAAACTTTTTGGTCAGACTGAAAGTTGTAGACTTCCGACCCCTGATGAGAAAGAACGATTTTTAGATTGAATCGAATGCCTGTTTAAGGTTAACTACTCCGCCTGCAACAACTAGGTCCTGAAGATTAGACTCTTGTACGCTTGAATTGATGAGCGCGTTTCTTATCTTACTGTATGAATTACTCATTTGTTTACTCTTTAATACTGCTGCCATGCCTGCCACGACTGGAGTTGCCATAGATGTTCCCATCATCTGAACGTAAGGGACATTATTTGATGAGCATGTACCATTACAATCTGGAAGTGCTGTGGAGAGTAGTCCTCCTGTGAAGTAATCTCCACCTGGTGCTGCAACATGTACTGTAGACCCACCAAAGTTTGAGTAGTCAGTTAAGTTGTTCCACCTATCAACGCTTGCAACACTTAACATATTTGCTTCTTCTATGTTTGCTGGATAGACAGGAGTGATATCATTACAATCACCAATCCCATCGGATCCACCGTTTCCAGCTGCTGATACAACAAGTACATTTCTATCTTTTGCTACTTGAATATTTCTGATGATCTGTTGAACCTCTGAGCTTGTACGACTTGCTCCACTGCCACCAAGTGACATATTTATAATATGGGCTCCATTATCTATGGCATACATGATACCAGCTGCAATTGTCCCAAGGTCTCCACGGCCACTTGCACTTAAAACTTTTACCGGTAAAATTTTTGCTCTTGGTGCAACTCCCATATATGTACTAGCTGCTAGACCCGCAACATGTGTACCATGTCCGTTATCATCTATTGGATAAGCGTCTCCGTTATAGAAGTCCCATCCTGCATAATCATCTGCATATCCGTTTCCGTCGTTATCACGACCGTCAGATGAAGTACCATGTCTATCAGCGTTGTTAACTTTTATATTCGGTGAGAGGTGAGGATGATTATAATATACACCTGTATCTATTACAGCAATGACTACGCCTTCACCTTGTTCATTCACACTAAGAGCTTCAATTTGCTCTAGGTGGGGATAGTATCTTTCTGCATTACTGGATCTTTCTTGTCTTTGGTGAGCTCCATAGAATGGATAGTTAGTTGATGAAGCCTGAGCTTTGAAATCACCACTAATTAAAACATCATCAAAAATTTCATTGGCCTTAAGTTTTGCTTTTGGCAGATACTCTTTTAAGGCTTTTTCGCTAATTCCAATGAACTCAATGATTTTTCTTTTTTCATTAATTACCCGGTATTGAACACCTAGATCATCAGCAAGTAATTGTGCATCAGCTTTTGATGTACAGCTAGCAATGATACCTACTTGACTCTTTGTCTTTGGTGCACCAAAGATTTCTGAGACAGGCTTACCACATGAAACTAATGTTAATAGTGCGAGCAGTGTGCTCAAGTATGAATTCCCTTTCATATTTACCTCACAGTAAAAGACCATCGTGGTCGATGCCACTAGAGTTGCAAGCAATAGTCCAAATATGGCATTAGGATTTCAGTGAATTAGCTAGATTTAAGTGATACTGGTGTCATTGTGGGGTGTCAATTTATTGAATCACTTTGCTAAGTGTTTGGATATTTGTATACTAAGTCATGGAAAAAATTAAGATTTTCGGCGCTAAAGTTCATAATTTAAAAAATATTAATGTAGAGATACCACGTAATACCTTGACCGTTATAACGGGACCTTCAGGTAGTGGTAAGTCATCATTGGCCTTTGATACATTGTATGCTGAAGGTCAGCGACGCTATATTGAATCTCTTTCAAGTTATGCCAGACAGTTTTTAGGGCAGATGGAGCCACCTGAAGTTGAGAGTATCACTGGTTTAAGTCCTGCTATTGCTATTGACCAGAAGTCCACCTCTAGGAATCCAAGGTCAACAGTTGGTACCATTACTGAAGTTTACGATTATCTAAGAGTTCTCTATGCCAGAGTTGGGGATGCTTTTTGTCCCGAGTCTGGAGAGAAGCTTGAGGCACAATCTCCTGAAAAAATTGTTAAAACATTATTAGCAAAACCAGCTAAAACTAAATTGCAAATTCTCGCCCCTGTATTAAAGTCACAAAAGGGCGAGCATCGTGATCTTATTCAGAAATTTCTATCACTGGGTTATTCTCGCGCTCGTTATAATAATAAAGTCGTAACTCTAGACGATGAGCTTAAGCTTGGTAAGAATACGAAAAATAACCTTGATATTATGGTCGATCGTATTGTTATTAAAGAGGGTGTTAAGGGAAGACTTACTGACTCCATTGAGCAGGCATTAAAATTGGGAGAAGGGTCAATCTTTGTTTTGGTTGATGATAAAGAAGAATTTTATAGTGAGCACCTCTATTCTCATAAGTCTGGAATGTCTTATCCTGAACTAGAGCCGAGGCTGTTCTCATTTAATTCACCACTTGGTGCATGCTCCGAATGTAATGGTCTTGGTGAAAGTAAGGTCTTTGATAAAAACAAGTATATACTTGATGATAGAATGAGTCTTGCAGACGGAACAATACTGCCTTTAGGTAAACGTGGTTCTTTCTACTATCAAATGGTTAAGTGTATTTTGGAGGAAGAGGGTATCGACATTAGTACACCTCTTAAAAAATGGCCTAAGAAAATAACTAAAATAGTTTTTGAGGGTTCTGATAAAGAATACACCTATAATTTTAAGTCTGATAATTCATCCTATACTTTCACGAAGTCTTTTGTTGGCCTTGATTCTTGGCTTGATAAAAAGTACATTGAAAGTGGTTCTGAAAAAGTTCGGAATGATCTTGAGAAATACATGGATATTAAAACATGTCCCACTTGCGAAGGACAAAGGCTAAATGCTTATGCTAGAAACGTCCTGGTTGGTAAGAAAGGTATTATGGATGTCTCTAAACTATCCATTGAGGATGCTTATTCTTTTTTCTCAAAGGTTAAGTTTACCGGACAGAAAAAAATCATTGCTGATAAATTGTTGAAAGAAGTGAATGCACGTCTTAAGTTCTTAGTAGACGTAGGCCTTACTTATTTAAGTATTAATAGGGCCGCCAATACTTTGTCAGGTGGAGAGTCTCAACGAATTAGGTTAGCGACACAAATAGGTTCTGCTTTATCAGGTGTTCTCTATGTACTTGATGAGCCTAGTATTGGTCTTCATCAAAGAGATAACGACAAACTTATTCAAACTTTGATTCACTTAAGAGATCTTGGTAATACTGTTATAGTCGTTGAGCACGATGAAGATACCATGCTTGCCTCAGACCATCTTATTGATATGGGACCAGGCGCAGGAGTTCATGGGGGAGAGATTGTTGCCTTTGGAACACCGACAGCTATTAAAAAGAAAAACTGTATCACTGGGAAGTACCTTGCTGGTAAAGAGAAAATTCCAGTGCCTACTGAGCGTAAAAAATTAGATAAAATTATTACTCTTAAAGGTGTGACAAAAAATAATCTAAAAAACCTAACTGTAGATATCCCTCTCGAGGGACTTGTTTCCATAAGCGGAGTCTCTGGTTCCGGCAAGTCGACACTTGTACATAAGGGGCTAGTACCTGCAGTTAAAAACTACCTAAATAAAAAGTCTGATTACCCTGTTTGTTACCAATCCATTACTGGCGTGAACCAAATTGACCAGGTTATTGAAATAGACCAAAGTGCAATTGGTAGAACTCCTAAATCCAATCCAGCAACATATACAAAACTTTTTGATCAGATGAGAACACTTTTTGCCAATACCAATGAATCAAAAATGAGAGGTTACAAGGCTGGACGTTTTAGTTTTAATGTTAAAGGCGGAAGATGTGAAGCCTGTGAAGGTAATGGGACTATAAAGGTTGAGATGAATTTCCTACCAGATGTTTTTATTACTTGTTCTGACTGTGGCGGTAAAAGATATAATCAAGAAACTCTAAACATTACTTATCGGGGTAAGAATATCGCTGATGTTCTAGGAATGTCCATTGAAGAGGCGAGAGACTTTTTTCAACATCATACTAAGATTCATCGTGCACTTGATACATTATTCTCAGTTGGTCTTGGCTATATAAAACTGGGGCAAAGCTCTACCACATTATCCGGTGGAGAGGCCCAGAGACTTAAACTTTCAAGAGAGCTTAGTAAGGCAACTCGTGGTCAATGTCTTTATGTCTTAGATGAGCCCACAACAGGACTTCATTTTAAAGACATCCAGGTCTTACTAGATGCTATGAGACGTTTGATTGAACTGGGTCATAGTGTACTTGTAATTGAACATAATATGGATGTTTTAAAAGTCAGTGATCATATTATTGATCTGGGACCTGAGGGCGGAATCCACGGCGGACAACTAGTCGGTTCTGGAACACCAGAAGAGCTTATAAAAATTAAAAAAAGTATTACAGGCAAATATTTAAAAAAGATTTTAAAGGTAAAGTCATGAGCTTATTAATTAAGAATGTAAAAACAACAAAGTACTTACTAGGTAATAGTGGAGAGGACTTTGTTTCAGTTAATATTTCTTTGAAAGATGGAATCATCGATCAGGTTTCTGAAAACGAAATTCAAGGAGATTTTAAGCAAACTATTGATGGGCTTGGATATTTTCTTTCTCCAGGACTTTGTGACCCTCAAGTTCACTTTAGAGAACCAGGTCTCGAATATAAGGAAGATATTGAATCTGGAAGTAGGGCCGCTGCTAAGGGTGGTTTTACGACTGTGATCTCAATGCCAAACACAAGCCCTACGGCCGATAATCCAGAAACCGTGGCGTTTATGTGGAATAAATCTAGAGAGGTTGGTATCTGTAGAGTTTTTCCAACTGGAGCTGTAACACATGGTCTTAAGGGAGAAACACTTCCTGACTATAAAGCGATGAAAGATGCTGGTGCCATTGCCCTAACTGATGACGGGAAGGGTGTGCAGAAAGATCATGTTTTTTTAGAAGCTATGAAACAAGCATCTGCATTAAAAATGGCAATACTGGATCACTCTGAAGATGAAGCATTATCTTTAGGCGGTGCTATACATAAGGGTGCAATTTCTGAAAAATTTGATCTGAAAGGGATTGATTCTGACTCTGAATCTTCACATGTTGAAAGAGGTTGCCTTCTAAGTGCTGAGACTGGATGTCACTATCATGTCCTCCATATTTCGACGATTAAATCTATAAACTTTGTACGTGAAGCTAAAGCAAAAGGACTCAGAGTAACTGCTGAGGTATCACCACATCATCTCCTTTTATGTGATGAGGATATACCTCTGCGATCAGAAAATGACTTGAATCCAAATTGGAAAATGAACCCTCCACTTCGTTCGAAAGAAGACCGGGCCGAGTGTGTAAAAGCATTACTTGATGGAACCATTGATGCAGTTGCTACAGATCATGCACCCCATGCTCCTCATGAAAAAGATAAGCATATTAGTGATGCTCCTTTTGGTATTATTGGTTTGGAGACAGCATTTCCACTAGTTTATTCAAACTTTGTTAAAACTGATAAAATATCCTTAAATAGATGTATCGATCTTATGAGTAAGCAAGCTGCTGAACTCTTTGGTCTTGAAATGGGAAGGCTTGTGCCAGGAACAAGGGCAGACTTAGCGCTTTTTGATCTTGATAGAAGCTTTGAAATAACACCTGAGTTTTTTGCATCGAAATCTAAAAATTCACCGTTTATTGGACAAAAGCTCTATGGAGAGACTAAACTTACTGTATTCGAAGGGAATATCGTATTTGATAATTTATAGGGATAATGCATGAAAGTTGATGAAAAAGTTCTAGAGGCATTTAATATTGCATCTGTTGCACGTAAAAATGCTTATGCAAATCATTCTAAAGTAAAAGTTGGCGCCGCCATGAAAATTAAAGGCTCTGACAAAATATATGCTGGCTGTAATGTAGAATTAATTGTCAACGGCATTTCAACTTGCGCCGAAAGAAATACTATCGGCCAAGTTATTACTGATCAAGGTGTTTTTGAATTAGAATTTGTTCTTGTCTGTTCCAACACTGAACCAGCGCTTTACCCTTGTGGCGTATGCTTGCAGTCAATGTCAGAGTTTTGTGATCGCGAACTACCTATTTATATCGCAAATAAAGAGGGCGTTATTGCTCAAACAAAATTTGGCGATCTTTTAACTCATCAATATTCTAGTCTTCCACAAGTTCTACCTGAGTAATGAGTAATTACTACCAAGTTGCTGTTAACTTTCCAAGTCTACAAAGTATACTTACTTATAGTTATGAAGTGGAGCTGGCCATTGGTGACCTCGTAGAAGTTCCTCTTGGAAGACGAAAATCACAGGGCGTAATCTTGGGCCCTGCTACTAAGGAACAATTATCTGGCTTTGATATTAAAAAAGTGAAGCCTATCACTAGTTCTGTTGAAAACGCTTTTAGCTTAAATGAAAAAGAGCTGGCCCTTTATAAATGGATGTCTAAATACTATCATTATCCTATTGGTAAACTAGTCTTTGATTGCTTACCTAAAATCCTAAAAAGACCCCGCAAGCCAGACTTTATAATGGGAAAAAATAATGACCTTCCTTTTGAACTGAATGATGTTCAAGCTCAGATTGTTAATGATATTGAACCCACAATTCATAAAGGATTCTCTCAACACTATGTTCACGGTGTAACTGGCTCTGGTAAGTCTGCTGTTTATCTAAGTCTTATGAAGAAGGTCATCGATGAGGGGAAGTCCGTTCAATTTCTTTTACCTGAAATCAACTTAACACCACAATTTACTGAAATGTTTGCTGAGTTTTTAAAGTGTAATGTTTATACTTATCACTCTGGAGTGACTCCCTCAGAGAAATATAATATTTGGAAGACCCTTAATGAATCAAGTGAGCCTGTACTTGTTATGGGTGTTAGAAGTTCTATCTTTTTACCGATTGAGAATTTAGGCCTGGTTATTGTTGATGAAGAGCATGATCAGAGTTTTAAGCAAACTGACCGCTGTCCTTATAATGGTCGTGATGTTGCTATCAAGAAATCACAATTGCATAATTGTCCGATCCTGCTTGGAAGTGCAACGCCTACTGTTGAAAATTTTTATCAGTTTAAAAATAGTGATGGTCGAACCTATCATGCTATTCATGATCGTGCTGGTGGTGGACAATTTCCGAAGCTGACTCTATCGGACACTAAAGATAAATTTAAAGAAAAAGATCCAGCTTATCCATTTTTAGATTCAACTCTTGAACAAATTGAGAAGAGATTAGAGGCCGGAGAACAAGTTCTTATTTTTATTAATAAACTTGGTTACTCAAATTTTATTCAATGTCGAAACTGTGCTCATCAATTTTATAACGATGCCTGTGGCTGCCAAAATAATTTACGTTATTTTAAAGCGAAAAATTGCTTGAGCTGTTCTCACTGTGACTTCGTCATGCCCGTTCCAGACCAATGCCCTGAATGTGCAGGGATTAGTCTCATGAACAAAGGCTTTGGAACTGAAAAAGTAGAGCAAGTTCTAAGAGAAATTTATCCTCAATATCGAACGGAGAGATTTGACCGAGATGAGATTAAAACGACAAAAGATTTAACAACAAAACTAAACCGTTTCCACAATAAAGAAATTGATATTCTTGTTGGAACTCAAATGCTTGCTAAGGGACATAACTTTAGAAGAGTAAACCTTGTTGTTATCCTAGGTATAGACTCTATGCTAAATTATGCAGACTTTAGATCTACTGAGAAAACATACCAGCTGGTGGAGCAAGTTGCTGGAAGAGCGGGAAGATACGCTGATGACTCTGAAGTTATTATTCAAACTATGAATACTGACCATCAAGTATTTGAACTGATTCAAAAGCATTCATTTGATGAATTTTACGAGTCAGAGTTACCGCTGCGAGAGCTATGTGCATGCCCTCCTTTTTCTAAAATCGTGATGATGTATTTCTCCTCTCGCTTTAGAGATCGATTGATTAGCACCGTTAACCAAGTGGGTACGCAACTTCATAAAGTCATTGAGAATAACTATTCTTCAGTAAGGCTTCTAGGTCCTACACCAATGACAATAGAGAAAAAAGCAAATCAGTTCACCTGGGGGATTATGCTGAAGTCCGATAATCTTAATGAACTTCACGGGGTTGTGAGTACATTTGAAGCCAACTATAAAACAATTTCAAATATTTCATATAAAATTGATGTTGATCCTATGCACCTACTTTAGGGAACCTGATCCTCTCCACCTTTCGAGAATGGATGACATCTAAGAATTCTCCAAATAATTAAAGGAATAGATTTATAAAGTGGCTTTTTCTGTATTGCCTCTACGGCATAGTGTGAGCAAGTTGGATAAAAGCGACAAGTTGGTCCGGTTAAAATGGAGATATATCTTTGGTAGAACTTCACAGTTGATATCAGTAATTTCTTTAGTAGTTCCATAACATTTCTTATTCACTTTGCTGCGAAATGTCAACCTGCGACGATATCACTGGACAAAACCTAGGCGAAGCTCTTAACCACACATAAATACTGTATTATAGCGCAGGCTCAAGCGCTAAGGCTTTGCATGAGCTGTTAAATATGATAATTATCACTCGGAACTTACGGAGATTACCATGATAGACCAATCCTTTTTAAAGAAAAGTTCGTTGAAGAACAAAGTTGTAGAAGATATATTGTCTTGTGACCTACAGGATGCCAACGGCCTAAACGATTTTCAAAAACTACCTACAGAAGACTTAATTGCAATACCAAGAGTTGGGATTAATAGATACCGCCTACCTATTGAGGTTACTAATAAGTTTGGTGTAACAAGATCACATGACTGTGAAGCCAGTATGTTTGTTAATCTTGATGCTAATAAGAATGGTGTTTCAATGTCTCGTCTTTGTACGATTCTACAATCAACTTCGGCCTCAGACGGTTTAAGTGCTAACTTTTTTAAAAATGTTCTTAGACGCTACCGTATTGAGCTTGCAGATGAAGAAGATAATAAACTCATAGAATCAGCTTATTTAAATATTAAATTCAACTATCCAGTTAAACAAAAGTCACTGAAGTCAGATAACTGGGGATGGCAATACTATCCAGTAAATCTTAAAGCTACAGAAACTAAAGATGGTGGCTTTGAGTACTTCATGACTCTTACTTACGAGTACTCTTCTACCTGTCCTTGTTCTTTATCAATGGCGAAGCAATACGAGAGAGAATTTGCTGAAGGCAAGACTACTGAAGGTACTGGAATCGGTGTACCACACTCACAGAGATCAGTACTTACTTGTACGATCAAGGTAAATCCTGATATTGAGTTTCATTTAGAAGATCTTATTTTACTCTTAAAGGAAGCTATTCCTACGGAAACCCAAAGTTTAGTTAAGAGAGTTGATGAACAAGCCTTTGCTATACTAAATGGATCACACCCGATGTTTGTTGAGCATGCATCTAAGAGTGTTTCAAAAATTTTAAATGCTGAGGAAGATATTCTAGATTGGTTAGTAGAACTTGAGCATATTGAATCACTTCATAGTCATAACGCTGCGGCCGTTATTTATAAAGGGGTTGAAAATGGGTTACGAGCTGATACAATCTTTTAATGACTATTGGAAGCTTATCTAAACTAAAATCAACATATGATAATATTGTGCAGTACCAACTACCTGTTGGTGATACTCTCATTGATTTAAATCCCTACATTGGTAAGCATATTAAACTTGAGTACACAGGAAATATATTTTGTGTCGATACAGGTAAAAAAATAAAAAAAGCATACGGACAAGGTTATAGCTGGGAATCCTTTATAACTTTACCCGAGTGTGACACATGCATTATAAAGCCAGAGCTCTGTCACTATAAGGCCGGAACTTGTAGAGATCCTAGATGGGGTGAGTCCCATTGTTTGAAGCCTCATGTTATTTACCTATCCCTTACATCAAATTTGAAAGTCGGTATCACTCGTAAGACCCAAGTTCCTACTCGTTGGGTTGATCAGGGAGCTGTTAAGGCGATTAAATTACTAGAAGTTAAGGATCGACTTACAAGTGGTAAAATTGAAATTGAGATTGCAAAAACTATGGGTGATAAAACAAACTGGCGAAATATGCTGAAAAATGTTTATGACGATATGGATTTGCTTGCCAAGAAAAAAGAAGTTATCAAGCAGTTTGCTGATATTATTAAAAAGCATGAAGCTACTGTTCTGGATGATGAACTTTATGAGTTTAATTACCCTGTAGAGAAATACCCGGAGAAGGTTTCATCATTTAACTTTGATAAAAACCCTATCGTAGAGGGAGATCTTATGGGAATTAAGGGACAATATTTAATTTTTGATACAGGTGTTATTAATATAAGAAAATTTCAAGGATATGAAATAAACTTCGAGTCATAGTATGGATACAACTTTAGTTATCACCATTTCAGTTATATTTGCATCAGTCTTAATTCTTCTTCTGTTTGTGGTCTTTTACTTTCTTTATAAATATTTTAGATTAAGAGAGAGAGAAATATCTAATTTAGAGGCCCAGAAATTAAATAATGATTCATCAACAGCACTTGGAAATATTCCTGAAGAGCTAGTACAAGAATACAGAGATGCAAGTAACAGAGCAAAGGATAACCTGATCGGATATAATTGTATTGATCATCCCGAGCTTCAGGCCGTAGGAAGATGTGCTATTTCCGATGAACTCTATTGTGAGCTTTGTCTTACAAAAGAGAGTGATGTTAAGCTTGCGCGAAAATTAATGGACTTATGGCTTGATAACGAATGGGAAACCGTTTTTATTGTTAATAATGAAGAAGCTGGTGCAGATCAGTTAAACTTGATGATGAAGTCTAAGAAAGAGATCTGGCTAGAGTACGAAATACCTGTTGTTACCCAAAAGCAATTTAAAATAAATATTGAAGAAGATCGGTCTGAGTCCTATACCATTGTAATGGCCAAGAAAGATGACAGCGATATAGTTAAAGAAAAATTTCATTTTATTAATAAATAGGAAGTCTTATGTCCCAAGTTCTATACAATACTCTTTCTGGTAAAAAAGAAAAATTTATTCCTCTTAAAGAAGGCGAGGTCAAACTCTATTTATGTGGCCCTACAGTTTACGACCTTTTACATATTGGAAACTTTAGAGGACCTATTGTATTTAATGTTATCAGGAACTGGTTAGAATTTACTGGGAATAAGGTCAATATGGTTTATAACTATACTGATGTTGATGATAAAATAATTCAAAAAGCGAATACTGAAGGTGTCGAAACCAAAGTCATCTCCGAGCGTTATATAAAAGAATTTGAGAAAGACTTTAATGCTCTAGGGTTAAAGAAGCATACCCATAACCCAAGAGTTTCGGAACATATGGATGATATTATTAGTATGATCGAGAAGATCATTATTAATGGTAAAGGTTATGTTGTTGACGGTGAAGTCTTTTTTGCTATTGATGAGTTCAAAGCTTATGGTGCGTTATCTAAGAAAAAACTTGATGAGCTAGAAATAGGTCAGAGAGTAGAGGTGGATACTCGTAAAAAGAATCCTCAGGATTTTGTTTTATGGAAGCCGGCCAAGGAAGGAGAACCTTACTGGGATTCTCCCTGGGGGAAAGGGAGACCAGGTTGGCATATAGAATGTTCTGCCATGGTTAAGTCTATCTTAGGTGACTCAATAGATATTCATGGTGGTGGTGTTGATCTTCAGTTCCCTCATCACGAAAATGAGATTGCTCAAAGTGAGGCTTGTAATTGTGCTAAGTATTGCAACTATTGGGTTCATAATGAGTTTATAAATTTCGGTGCAGAAAAAATGAGTAAGTCTCTTGGTAATATTATTACCGCTAGAAACTTTATGGAGAAATATAACCCTGAAATACTGAAGTACTTATTCCTCTCTGCCCATTATAGAACTCAAATGGGGATAACCGATGATAAACTATCTCAGACCATCTCAGCGTTGAATCGTATTTATTCTGCTATCGAGCTTGCACAAATCACAGTTGATCAAGTTGATGCTCCGGCGATCGCAGATGCTGGCTTTGATAAGAAACTAGTTGAGTTTGATAATAAAATAAAAAAATCACTTAATGATGACTTTAATACTGCTGAGATGATCTCATTTATCTTTGAAGGTGTGAGAACTTTTAATGCTATAGGCTTTGCTAATAAGGCGAAGAGAACTCCTTCACATAAAGGACAATCTGAGAGCTTCCTGGCCTGGATGGCGAAGTATGGTGATATGAGTGCGCTATTTAACTCCAACCCGAAAGACATGCTAAATAGATTAGATGAAATATTAATTGAGATGAAAGAAATTGATAAGTCGGAAGTAGAAAAGCTTGTGAAGATGAGAAATGATGCCCGTGATGCAAAAGACTGGGGAATGGCCGATGAAATCAGAGATAAACTTCAGGATATCGGTGTTGAATTGTTTGACGGACATGCTAGAGGTTGGAGAGTTAAAGTAAATGATTAAATCAAAAGTACTATTTGTTTGCCTTGGTAATATTTGTAGGTCTCCTGCTGCAGAAGCAGTTTTTCAAGCGCTAGTTAACAATAAAGGCTTTAGTGATCAGTTCGATCTAGACTCAGCTGGCACCAATGGTCTTCACGACGGTGAAAATGCAGATGCGCGTATGATTAAAGCTGCTAGTCTGCGTGATATTGACGTCCCGAGTATCTCAAGAAAATTTGTCAAAAAAGATTTAGAAATTTTTGACCATATTATTGTTATGGATGATTCTAATTACGAAAATGTTGTAAAGCTTGATGATGGATCTCATGTGCATAAAGTTTCAAAAATGACAGATTATTGCTCTGGAGAGTTTTCAAAGTATGATCATGTACTTGATCCCTACTTTGGAGGAGAGGATGGTTTTAACCATGTCCTGGATCTTCTTGATAATGCCTGCCTTGGATTACTTCAAAAGATTTCTTAAATATATAGGGGAGAGCCTCATGCTCTCCCGTTAACTTGTTTACTCTAGATTATGAAACGCTAATACTTTTTCCAAGTGACTTAGAAACACGTCCGTGAACGCTTTGCATTTCGCTTCTCTCTGCATCTTCTTTACAGCCTATACACATTGTACTTGTTGGTCTTGCAAGTAACCTTGTGAAGCTTATATGCTCACCACAGTCTTCACAGTCCCCGTACTCTGACGATTCCATAAGGTCTAATGTCTTTAAAAGTTTTTTTAGATACAAACTCTCTCTTGTTGCAAACCTTAACTCCGAATGTCTCAATATATCGTCGTTGGCCGCATCAACTTCATCTCTACCTGAGTTTGTCGCAGTCATTTTTTTGTGAGGAGCATCAAAATTTAATTTATTTTGAATTCTCTCTCTCTCAGCTAGAACCTTCTCGTTAAGTTCTTTAAGCTGTTTTTTTGTTAGATGATTCTTCCTTCTTGAATTACTCATCGCCATTACTCCTTGTAAGGTCTCTCTCAAAATTGTGTGTAGCAAGATTAAACCAACGTAAATTGAGTATTACAAACGGTGTAAGAAAGTATTAGATATGATGTAAGAAAGTGACCAAAATAGCGATTTTTGTTAAACATTTGTTAAAAATTAAACGAAATATATGTATGTTAGAAAAAGTTCTTTTGCTTGAAATCCTTTCGCACAAAAGCCCAATGTGTGTATGTAAGAAAATTTATTTCTTAAGATTATTTTAGAAGAAGATGGGGCAAAAGTGAAAGGGATATTTTTCAATATAAAATGTTTTTTGCTGATTCTTTATAAAATTAGTGAGTTGAAAAAGTAGATAGAATTAGTTTTATTTTAATAAAAAATCATCTTAACTGATAGGACCAAAAGTAAGCTAGAGAGTATATACTTTTTCTTCTTTTCGCTAATTGAGGAGTTGAACTTAATACCAAGTTTAGATGATACAAACGCGCCAACCACTAGAATTAAAATGATTCCAAAGTTCACATTTCCAACAAAGAGGCCGTTTAGGATTTCACTCTCAAAGACAATACTTTGTGAATGATGCTTAAACAAGTGTGGAATGACACCAATAAATGTTGCGACCATCATTGCGAGATTTGAATATGGTGTAACCATCTTAAGAGGTAGTTTTACTATATTTATAAGCATCGGTGTAAAGACGATACCACCTCCAAGCCCTGTCAGTGAAGAGATCAGAGATCCTAGGAAGCCAGTAGTCGCCATAAGTTTACCTGAGGGGTTACTTGGCTCGGTGGTTTTCCTATTAATCGACTTAGGAATAACAATTTTTAACATTGAAATAAAAATCACAATACCCATGATTTTTTTTGTTGTGGCAGTATCAGTAATGTACAAAAGATTTGCCCCAAGTAATCCACCTATACTACAAGTGATAAAGAAATTTTTTATAATATTTTTTGGGGGGAGTAGGCCTAACTTATAAAAGCGAGTCGTATTAATAGTAGTAATGATAAATATAGTACCTAGGCTAACGGGAATAATAATACTTGCTGGAAGTCTTGGGTATAAAAGGTAAAGAACAGGTACCATAAGGCTGCCCCCACCGATGCCAAAGAACGATGATAAAAACCCAATCGCAAAACCAAGAAAAATGATAATCATATAATCCATCTAATGAAGATATTTAGTATTAGTTAATTTGTCCATTGCTCTTGTTTCTAATATTGAAACCTCTTTGGTCGGGTATTGTTGTCGGTAGATGCAAATTCTGCACTGTGTACAAACTCTTTATAGATATGCGGTAAAATATTGATGGAATTTGTAATTAACTAAAATTAAAGGAGGACCTATGAGAATTATTCTACTAGGTATTATGTCTGTAATGTTATTCACTCAATCATCTTTTGCTGGGCTTTTAATTGATCCATATATTGGTGCAGGGACTTATGCAACTACTGCGGATTTAGCTGCAGCTGACGATGATGGGAACTCAATGTCTATGGTTGGGGCGAGAGTTGGTTATAGTTTTATTTTAGTTTCAGCCGGTATTGATTATCAAATGGCGAATGTTGTTGATGGAAAAAGAACGAATATGTCAGCATTTGTTGGTGTTGATCTTCCCATCCTATTTAGATTTTGGGCCGAGTATACATTTAACTCAACTTGGGAAAATGATGATCTTGATGACAGGAATTACGAAGCAGCATTTCAAAGTGGTACGTCAATAGGTGTTGGATTTACAGGACTACCACTTCTTAGCTTAAATCTTGAAGTAGAAAGTATGAAATATAAATTAGAGCATGACTCTAGTCCTGATTTTGATTTAGACTGGGCCGGATATGTATTTTCTGTTTCATTTCCAATAGATTTATAAAAAATATAGTTAAGGGATATGTCCAAGGAGGGACTCAATGAAAAAAAGTTTATTATTATTAACAGCATTAGTATCAATGTTTTATTATTCAGAAAATGCACGAGCAGGATTTTTACTTGAGCCTTACTTTGGAATGAATATGAATTCAACTGGAGAACTTGGAACTACTGATGTCGATATCACAGGTAATTCTATCGGAGCAAGAGTTGGCTTTCAAAATCTAGGCTTCATGTTTGGAGTTGATGGAAGAAGGTCATCATGGAATCTTGAACCTGATTCTAATGCCGATGATATTGATGCAACATTTACTACTTTAGGAGCCTTTGTAGGATACGATTTTCCGATCATGCTTAGAGTCTGGGGAGAGTATGTTCTTTCGCATAATGGAGTTAATGAGAATGATACAGAATATACAGAAGGATCTGGGACAATTATTGGTCTTGGTTATAAAGTTATGCCTTTTGTAAGTTTAAACTTAGAGATCGGGAACTTTGAAACTGCAAAGGCAAAAACAGACGGCGGTTCTGAGACCGATCTAGACGCAAAATACAATACTTTTTTATTAGGTGTCTCTATCCCAATTTCACTTTAAAAAAAATACAAACATGCACAAATAAAAAACCCCGCAATTTGCGGGGTCTTTTTTTATAAAATATTAATTCATATATTTTATTATTTAAGTTTCCAGTAAAATTCAATCACTAGTCGTTTTTCGAATGCGAATGGAATATCTTCAGGAAGAGCTTCTGAAAGAACAATAGCTTTTTCTCTTTCACCATCTTTCTCAACACTTAAGTAAGCAGGAATAGCTGAAAGTCTAGGTCTAGCTTTTGCTTGTAAGTAGTTTCCAGACTTAGCACCCTTATCAGTAAGAGTAATAACATCATCAGTAGAAACAAGTGCAGAACCGATAGTTACTTTTTTACCGTTAATTCTAATATGACCGTGAGATACCATTTGTCTTGCAGCTGCAATTGATGGTGCCCAGTTCAATCTAAAAATAACATTATCAATTCTTGATTCAAGAGAAATAACTAGTGAATCAACCCATGAACGTGAAGTGTTTTTCTTACAGTTAATAACAAGATTTCTAAGTTGTCCTTCTCTGACACCATAGTGAAATCTTAGTTTTTGTTTTTCCATTAGACGAATAGTATAGTCAGAAAGCTTTTTTCTTTTAGCTCCGTGCATACCAGGTCCGTAAGGTCTTCTCTCAAGAGCACCGGCTTTTCCAAGTCCAGGTAACTCAACTCCAAGTCTTCTTTGGATCTTAAAAGCGGACTTTTTACCCATTGTAATTTTAGACATTATGTCTCCTTATAGTGTTGAATCTAGAAATGAATGTCACGAGAATGCTAGAGACTAGCAAAAAGGATCCGTTGATTTCTAGTGATGAGAAACGTTTATATTAATTCACTTCAGGATTGCTCATCTCCAATTTCAAAAGTGCATATGTTTTATATAATTTCTAATACTTGTGCAAGAAGTATTAACAATATTACTTATTAAGTTTATTTTTCTTTGTGAGGTGCGTTATTCGGCTCTGTCAATTGCACCCATTAAGTTGACCATCTCTACAGCTCCAAGTGCAACTTCCCAGCCTTTATTTCCGGCCTTAGTTCCTGCTCGCTCTAGTGCTTGTTCAATTGTCTCTGTTGTAAGGACACCAAACATAACCGGCATATTCTCATCTAACATGACTTTAGAAATTCCCTTAGCAGCTTCATTACATACGTAATCATAATGAGTTGTGGCGCCTCTAATAACACAACCAAGACAGATTATGGCATCATATTTCCCAGTTCTTGCTAGCTTTTGAGCTGCTAGTGATAGTTCAAATGCTCCCGGAACCCAACTTAGGGTGATATTATCTGAATCAACTCCATGCCTAGTCAGGCAATCTTGAGCACCACCTATGAGTTTACTTACGATTAACTCATTAAAGCGAGCCGCTACAACTGCAACTCTTTGATTATCTAAAATCAGGTTTCCTTCTAGTGTTTTCATTCTCTACCTCGATATCATTATTGTTTGCTAAGTGATTATCTTTTCTATATTTGATTAAATCTTCAATGCTAATAATTTTAAGTTTGTGATCTTTGGCGAATACTTTTAACTCCGGAAGTCTGGAGCAACTACCGTCTTCATTTAGAATCTCACAAATGACTCCTACAGGGCTAAGCCCAGCAATGCGAGCTAGGTCAACTCCAGCTTCAGTATGCCCAGGTCTTTCAATTACACCACCGTCTTTGGCGATGAGAGGAAAAATATGTCCAGGTCGTCTAAAGTCGATATCACAAGCAAAAGGGTCCGAGAGGACTTTTAAAGTCATCGCTCTCTCTTTTACAGATATTCCTGTTGTGGTGTAGTTGGTAGCATCTACAGACACCGTAAATGCAGTAGTAAAGCTATCTTCATTCTTCTCAACCATTGGTGCTAGTTTTAGTCTCGTTGCATAGTTAGCAGTGAGTGGCGCACATATTAGACCACGTCCATAACGGGCCATAAAATTTACTGCTTCGGGTGTGACAAGTTCTGCTGCCATAACAAGGTCTCCCTCATTCTCTCGGTTTTCATCATCAACAACTATGATCATTTTCCCATTCTTTATTTCTTCAATAGCGCTTTCAATTGTATCGAGCATTAAATCATATCCATTAGTTTCTTATCATTATTTTGAAACTTCATAAAATTTTCTAAGTATTTTGCCATCATATCGACTTCTATATTTAATGTATCACCGACTTTCTTCGTATGGAGTATTGTATGGTCCCATGTATGAGGAATTATTGAGACAACAAAACTAGTATCTAAAACTTTTGCAATGGTAAGGCTGATACCATCAAGAGCAACAGAGCCTTCGTTTATAAAATATTTGAATAGTGCCTTCGGTGGTGTAATTTCGACTTCATAATTATTGCCAAGTTTTTTTACTGACTTCATTTTTCCTGTACCGTTAACATGCCCTTGCACAAAGTGACCACCTAGGCGATCAATGGGCCTTAGTGCAAGTTCTAAGTTCACTTTAGAGCCGGGTTTTAGATGACCTATACTTGTCTTCTCTAGAGTGACATGAACGGCCTGCATATGAAACTGGCTTCCTTCGATTTTAGTTGCTGTTAAGCAAACACCATTCGTAGCGACCGAATCATCAGGCTTTATTTCTGAAATGAGTTTTGTTTCAATAATAAACTCTTTACCAGTTGCATTCGGTATAACTTTTTTAATTGTTCCAATATCTTTAATTAAGCCTGTAAACATAAATTCCTCTTGTTTTGAAAAAGCATATCTTTATCAAAGTGTGTCCATATACCCTCATCAAAGCTCAATGAATCTTTCATCAGGCTTAACTCTGGGCCATAGTATGGTGAGAGTCCTTGTCCAAGTAATTTAGGGGCAATATAAACACTAATTCTGTCATACACCTTGTGAGTTAAAAAAGAGTTTAGAAGTTTCGTTCCACCTTCAATATAGATTGAACAAATGCCATTGTTATAGAGGTCCTTAAGTAGTCTCTCTAAGTCGAGCTCATTACCCTTGAGTGGACAATTCATAGTATCAACAGGGAAGCTCTCAAGGCTATTTGTTACTAGGAGAGTGTTGTCTTTGAACTCATCTTGAAAAATCTTTAAGTCATTTGTAACTTTCCCAGAGGGGGCAAGCACAATTCTTTTTTTACAAGAGGTCTGTTCATTGAGTCTAATGGTTAAACTCGGGTTATCTTGATTGGCCGTATTTGCACCAATCATTATGGCATCATATAGATTTCGTTCTTTGTGAACATTCTCTCTTGCAGATTCCCCTGTTATCCATTTGGAGTTATGAGTATTAGTCGCAATTTTTCCATCTAGGGTCTGTGCCCACTTCAGATGAATAAAAGGGCGCAGCTTAGTAATATGAGTGAAGAAAATCTCATTTAAGACTTCACCTTCTGCAGTAAGGATTCCAGTAGTTACTTTGATGCCAGCATCCTGTAGAAGCTTTACTCCGTGGCCAGAAACTTCAGGGTTTGGATCTAGATTTGAGATCACCACTTCAGTGATACCACTGGTAATAATAGTATTTGTACAAGGAGGTGTTTTTTTATTCGTATGACAGCAAGGCTCGAGATTACAATAAAGAGTTGCCCCTGTGATATCTTGAGTGGCATTCTTTATAGCATCAATTTCAGCGTGATCAGTACCTGATTTCTTATGAAAGCCTTCACCAATGACAATATTATCTTTTACAATAACAGATCCTACAAGCGGATTGGGACTTGTTTGTCCTAATGCTTTTCTTGCAAGTTCAAAGCAGCGTTGAATATAGATTTCATGCTTTTGTGTCATTAAACCTCTAGGTAACAAAACTCATCTGGTTTTTCTTCTAACAGTGCTTGGTAAGGTCCTAAGCTATATTGTGGTTGGACTCCCATCCATTCTTTAATTCTGGCAATCTGAATTTTTTGGCAAAGCCATTTAAAGATACAGGCCTGTCTCAAGTACTTGGCCGTTATTCTTTCTCCAATTTTATTAGAGAATTCTTTAAAGATAACCTCTATTCCTCGGGCAGATAAGCCGCCCTTGATTATTCTAAATGGGTTTCCATTAAAAAGGAGTTGATGAAATACGACCTCGTCACGTGCTTTGCCTGCAGTCAGTGCTTTTACATACTCTTCAAAGACAGGTTCAAATTCTTTCGGGAGAGTAACTGTAAAGGGGTCCCTTTTCTCAGGGGCCACAATGATACGGTACATATTACGTGACTTCCTAATATGTTCAATAGAGAGCCTTTCTATATCAGAAACCTTTAAACCAGCTCCGTAGATAAGGTAGAATAAAATCAAATTACGCTGGTGAAGAAGTTGTTCATGTCCAGTTGTTCTCTCAATATTTGCTTCAATATAGGCCTTTAGCTTTTGTACCAGTTGAAATTTTGTGGGTCTTGGAAGGTCAACAACCTTTGGCTGCACTGCAATTTTCTTCATTGGATTGACGTCAAAATATTTTTGTCCAATAAGGTAATCAAAAAAGATTCTTAAGGCCTGAACTCGTCGTCTTATAGAATTAGGAGAGTCGTATTTTTTGTTTAAGTAATGAGTATATTCATTTACTTCACTTAGAGTGACTTCATTAATAATGAGAGGCCTTCCATTTTCAGTAAGAAAGTTCTTATATATATTAAGATCAGTACGATAATTCTTAATTGTATTAAAGCTCTTCCCACTTTCTGTGAGTTTACCGATAAATAATGATTGATGTTCTAGTAGATCGAGTTTTTCCATGGCCGTTTTTTATCATCATTGATCAGTAACTTCAAGGACTTACGCGATGCTTCGTATATTTATATGTAAGATTTATCTAATACATAAGATTCCAAGCTTTTAGTGGGTTCTAGTGCTATAAATCGACATACTTTTGGGGAATATTCAAAATGGCCGCCTAAAGGCGAATGTCGATAGGCGGTCATTTTACTTTTAAATTGCCCCGTGTTACTTAACAGACTTATTAGATGGCACAGTGGCCATGACGACCTTGGGGACAACAGTGAAGCAGATTACAAACTTTCTTTTCGAAGAAGTTTTATGTATTCAAAAGACTCTTACTACAGATGAACTCTGTGGAATTGTTCAAGAAAAATTCAATATAGAATCAATTAAATTCAACCGTACAATATTCGATGCACTCATTCATACCTCATTTCAGCATGAGTTCGCTCATAAGTTTCATCTCGTGAACAATGAAAAACTAGAGTTCTTAGGTGATACCGTTCTAAGTCTTGTGGTTACAGAAAAGATCTATCAGGATCTTATTGACCTCAATGAGGGAGAGATGTCTAAACTCAGAAGCTCGATTGTAAATGAAGAAACACTAAGCTTACTAGCGAAGCATATAGGCTTAGGAAAGCTTATTTTACTAGGTAAGGGTGAACTCAAGGAAAAAGGTTTTGAAAAGGACTCAATCCTCGCAGATACTTTTGAAGCAGTCTTAGGAGCTATGTACATTGAACAGGGCCTTGAAGAGGCAAAAGCATTCTTACTTCAAACGATCAATAGATTTGAAGTGAAAAATAAACGCTCTCTGTTCTCTAAAGATATCATTTCGCAATTTGATGCCAAGTCAAAGTTACAAGAATTGATCATGAAAAAATATAAGGTTACTCCACACTATGCTAGTGAAGAATTACTAGTTAAGGGACAGAAAATTTTTAAGGTCACTTTAAAAATTAAAAATACAGAAATTTATACAACAGAACTTAGTTCAAAAAAGAAGGCAATGCAGCTGATTGCCCATAAAGTTTTAACAGAAAATATATTGGATAAATATGAGGAGAAATTATGTTATTAGAGGATCAGCATCCACACAACAAAAGTATTATGGTATCGGTATTGGGAAAGCCAAATGCAGGTAAATCAACTTTAGTTAACTACTTGTTAGGATTTGATTTAGCGATCGTAAGTTCTAAACCTCAAACGACTCGAAATCAATTTCATTGTAACTTTGTCGTTGATAGAACTGAAGTTGTTTTAGTTGACACTCCAGGTGTTCACTCTTCTTCACAAGAACTAAATATTAGAATGAATGGCCAGGCACAATTTGGTAGTGAAGGAGTTGATTTAAACCTTTTGCTATTAGACCTTACAAAAGATGTTGTCAGTGAATGTCAAAACTTTATGAAAGACTTTGATTCCAATCTTTCAAAAACTTGGATTGTATTTACTAAGTCTGACAGAGTGGAAAATCTTGAAAATAAAAACTTTGAAAAGATGCTAACTTCTATTCAAGAGTTTATTCCAAGTGCTGAAAAATATTTTGTGATCTCTGGAAAAGAGGGGGATAATGTTCACCTTTTAACAGGTGAATTATGTGACGCTGCTATTCCAGGTCCTCATATGTATCCAGATGGCTCTGTTTCAAATAAAAATCAAAGGTTTTTTGCTTCTGAATACATTAGAGAGCAAGCTTTTCATATATTAAAAGATGAGCTTCCCTATGAGTTAGCAGTTATTGTTGACGAGTATCAAGATGCAATCAATAAAGAGAACTTTTCTCAAGATACAAAAATTTCAGCGACAATTTTAGTTAATAGACCATCCCAGAGAGCTATTGTTGTTGGAGCAAAAGGAAGTGTGATTAAAGAGATCGGTACTGCGGCAAGAATGAAAATTGAAGCGATGGCCGGAGAAAGAGTTCACCTGAATCTTCACGTTAAAGTTAGTCCTAAGTGGTTTAGAAATAATTTTGTTCTAGACGAAATTGGCCTACCCAGAACTCACAAGTCAAACAGAGTTTGGAGGAAGAAGTAATGAAACGTAGATCTACCGTTGTCTCTATTATAGGACGACCAAACGTAGGAAAGAGTACTATCTTTAACCGTTTGATGAGGAAATCTTTTAAGGCAATGACTTTTGATCAGCCAGGAGTTACGAGAGACCGTCACTATGGTATTGCTACGATGGAAAGTCCAACCGGAGAAGAAAAGCAAGATATAATTCTCGTTGATACTGGAGGATTTTATCCAGATAAAGTTGAAGAAGTTAAAACTTTAGGTAAGAAGAAGACTGCAGAACCATTTTTTAATATTATGGCCGAACATGCAAAGCTTGCTATTGATGAGTCTGACCTTGTTTTATTTGTGGTTGATGTTAGAGAAGGGCTTATCCCTTTTGATAAATCTATTTGTGATTATATAAGAACAACCAATAAGCCTGTTTGGTTACTTGTTAATAAGTTTGATACAGATAAGCAATGGGGCGATGAAGCTGAATTTTATGAGCTTGGTCTGGCGGATGACGAGTTTATTATCGTTTCCGCGGAACACGGCCGTGGTCTTACTACCATTTGTGAGAACCTATTCACTTTTGCTAACAACTTTCACACAGATGATGAACTTGATATTCAAAGAGGTGTAAAGCCTAAGCACGATGTTGCTGCTAATGTATCAATTATTGGTGCTCCTAATGCCGGGAAATCAACGCTTCTTAATCAATTTGTTGGTGCGAATCGTGCCCTTGTGTCTGATATCGCGGGAACCACCGTTGATCCTATTGAGGGATACTTCGATTTAGACTTTGGTAGAGATGCTGGTCATCTTTCAGCAATGGAAGACCAATTCAGAAAATCTAATAAAGATCTTATGGAAGAACTTGAAGATTTTGAAGATCAATACTCTGAAGTTGAAATGCTTGCTTATAATCAAATGCCTGATCAGTATAAACTCGGAGAAGGTGACTTTGATGATGTTGATGCTGAAGAAGCAGGTGAAGAGTTTGAGTTCTCTGAAGAAAATATCCCTGAAGATATGTTCACTCTTGAAGATAATGAAGCAGCACTTGATATGGCGCTGGAAGATGATGATTTAGATGCCTTAGATGTGGAAGCTTCAGACGCTGAAACTGTTGAGGCGGCAACGGCCGCGACAGAAGAGCCTAAAAGTACTTTTATGTCGGTTAAACTTGTTGATACTGCAGGTATTAGAAAACAAAAATCTGTTACAGGTTTTATAGAAGAGCAGTCTGTCTATCGTTCACTTAAGGCGATTTCAGAGTCTGATGTAATCATTTATATGATTGATGCTACCAAAGGGATCTCTCACCAAGACAGACGCCTTTGTGATATTGCCTTGGATAAAGGTAAATCTATTATTATCTGTTTAAATAAAGTTGACCTGATTCCTGAAGTTATGGGTGATGCTAAGAGAAAACGTGAGTGGCTATTGGATCTTCGCGCAACAGTTCCTTGGTTAAGTTTCTGTGAGCTTATTACGATTTCGGCCAAGAAAGGTAAGCATTTAGGTAAACTTAAAAGATCTTTGAAGAGTACAATTATTATTAGAAATAAAAAGATTACCACTGGTAAGTTAAATAAAGTTGTATCCTTTTTGGTTGATAAGCACCCGGTTATTGTACAGTCTAAGAGTGGTGCAAGACTTAAAATTAAATATGCTTCTATGATTAAATCTTCACCCCCAACGATTTTACTTTTTGCAAATAAATCTCAAGGTGTCCCAGCTAATTATAGACGATATTTATCGAATGCCATTAGGACTGAGTTCAATATGGTGAATACACCAATACATTTAATCTTTAGAACGACGACAGATATTGAAAAAAGAATAAGAAAGCCTGAAAAAGAATAGTTTACCAGGAGATGTGATAATTTATCATAAGAGTTAGCACATCTCCTCTTAGATCATTAAAACCAAATGTACTATCACACTTAGAATCACTATTACCGTCACCATTACTATCACATTGATTATCTGCTTCTAGGTCATCTGGTACTTGTTTGTAGTCATCAGTAAATTTATCAAAAAAGTTAACTCTGTGATACAGAAACTCAACATTCATATATGTTTTTTTGATCTCAATGGGAAATTCAAGGCCGAAGCCAATGGCAGTACCAATTCCTCCACCTGATTCATCTGATAAATTTTTTAATTCTTTAAATACATTTGTTTGATACCAATACTCAAAACGTCCCACAAAGTAGGGATTAGAGTAAGTGATAGCTGTTCCAAGATCACTAGTGTCTACATAATAGCGGTAACCAAAAAACGGTCTTAACATATTGGTCTCAACAACACCGATGGCCTCTGTTGGAGAGCCAAGTGTGAATGTATCAAGAATCATAGTGTGTTTTGAATACTCAACACCTAGGACAAAAGCGGACTGAAAATTTAAAAAATACATTAAAGAGAAGTGCAATGATGGATGATCATCTTTGTAGGCAACACCTCTATTGTCTGTAAAAGTTGTAAAGCCAATTCCAAGGTTGACTCCAAAGAACCTTGCGTACCTATAGAATCTTTCGTCTTCCATAACTTGAGCAGCTTCAAGATCTTCATTAAAGTCTTGGAAAATGTCCCCACCGATATTTAAGTCTTCATCATCTGGAAAAGAACCCTCAGTAAATTGGCCAAAAGCATTTAAGGCCAGGGTCAGTGATATGATAATAAAGGGGAGAAATAGCTTATTCATTAATCCTATAAATAAAAATGAATGGCCGAGGCAATGACGCTTTGACCTATTGTTTGTACTCGATTTTCACCTTCGTACTTGTTTATACTCATACCAAATTCAAAGCTGAATCCAATACTCTCGAGACCTTGGAAACTAAACTCCGTTCCAAAAGTACCGTCGATTTGATGACCTTGCTCCACTTCATCTTCTTCATCATTAAAATAAGTAAACATATTCAAACCAAGAGCTGAGTAGAAGTTTAACTGTGGTTCTTCATAGATATATCTGTAGATTTTCCCACCAAGAGCGTAAAAGGTACCTTCTGAGCTTGAATTTATACCAAAACTTCCACCGAGTGCGGTCGAGCGGGTTTTTTGCAGTTTCAAGGAAAGTGTCTGTTGATTACTGACTAAATGGTTGGAAAAGCCCATTCCGAGTCGGCCAACTAGACTGGCCGCGTTAACAGAAGTGTTGATATTAAAAATAACGAAGAGTGCTAATAATATATTTTTCATAATAAAATCGTAACTAAACGCTATGGTTTTGACAACTTATTGATTCCTCGACTAAAATTTAGAAAAAAAAGCATTAAAAGGGATAAAAAATGTCAACTAATCAAGAAGTACCTACTTTAGAACAAACATTAGAGAAAACTGGATTTGGTCATATGATCAATGAAAACAAAAAACTTATTTTGGTCCTTGGAGCAATTGTTATTGCAATGATTTTAGCTTACTCCGTTTTTGTTCAAGTATCAGCTACTAAAGCACAAGAGAAGTTAGATGAAATATATGTTGTAGAGTCTTCAGTTTTTAGCACTTACCTTGAAGGTAAATCAGATATGACAGCTTTTAAAGCTGGGCTTGCTGGAATTACTGATGATTATATTGCTTCACCGGTTTTAGTTCCACCTTTTTTAGCGGCAATAAATAAGCTTGAAGATGAAAACGGTATTGATGAAGCGGTTATGATGTCCGTTGAAAAGTGGTTAGGTAAATTACATAAAACAGATTACCTTTATTTATTTATGGCCTTAAGAGTTTCAGCTCTTTATGAAGATCAAGGCGATAGTAAGAAAGCAATCTCATTATTAGAAGGGTTGTCTGCACAAAAATCAGACCTTCTAAAAGACAAGGTGAGCTATGAGCTTGGACGTCTTTACCTTTCAGAAGGTAATAAAGCAGATGCACAGTCAAAGTTTGATGCTGTATTAAAGGATTACCCAGATTCTGAATATGCTAAATTAGCAAAAATGTATATGGGTGGATTATAGAACTATGAAATTAACCTTATCGATACTCATTGCTCTTGTTGCTGTTTCTTGTGGGACATTAAAGCCACACCTGGAGAAGATTAAAGCACCTGAAAGGTCAAAGTCTGCATTGAATCCGGCATGGATTAAAAACTTGGATCCTGTTCATAACACTGGGAACCTTCCAATCGGTACTGCATCACCTTTTATTTTTCAAGATATTCTTTATATGGGAAGTCTTGGTGGCTTTATGCGTGCTTATGATATTGAGTCTGGTCGCTTAATTTGGGAAATAAATGATAAACAGCCCATCCAATCACAGGTAAATAAGGTTGGAGATTATATTTATTACGGCTCTAAGAATGGACGTTTATTTGTTCGTCACTATTTGACTGGTAAGTTGAAATACTCAACCGATCTTGGATCTCCAATTGAGTCACAGCCTGTACACGTTAAGGGGAGACTTGTTGTTCATTTAAGAAATCATACAATTATTACTCTTGATGCTAAAACAGGAAAAGTTTTTTGGAGATATAAGAGGTCTATTCCTTATACAACAACACTTCAAAGAGTTTCTCATGTTGCTACTATTGACCGCGCACTTGTGGTTGGCTTTGCTGATGGATATCTCGTATCACTATCCCTTGAAGAGGGTGTGATTAATTGGGAGCAAAGACTTCATACGGGTGTTAAATTTGTTGATGTAGATGTTCAGGCAGTAAAATTTGGACGTTATGTTGTTGCAGGTTCTGCATCAGGGCCACTAAGAATGATTAACCCTATAAACGGTTTAATAGAAAAAACAGTTGAGATGACTCAGTCTCACACACCATTACTTTTGGGTGATGAGATGATCGTGGGAAGTTTAAGCGGTGTTTTATACCGTATAAATAAATTTGGTAAGGTTGTTCTAAATAAAAAAATCTCTGAAGATGCTATTAGTTCAGTAGTTCCTTGGAAGAGAGGATATGTGGTAACTGTTATGGGTGGTGAAGTCTTATATGTTGAGAAGGATACACTAGAGGTGACTAGCACGTTTAATTTAGGATCCGATCAATCTGCAGTCTTTGGGACAGCAGTGCTTGGTGAAGATGCACTTGGCATATATTCTTCTCGTAACCGTCTGTATTTATTTAAGTAGTCTGAAATATTTACTCAGTAATAATGTATTTATCTGAGATAAATTATGTTTATAAATCTGTCTATATGCTATAGATAAAGCTCACTGCATAGGAGATCATTGTGAAAAATATTTTAATAGGTGCTTTAGCATTTTTATCTTTTCAAGGAATGGCCAATACTGGTCTTATTCAAGAAGAAGTATTTGTTAATGGACTTCAAGACTTAAAAATAATTAAACAACATCCGGCACTTACTATTGATCATATGACTAATAGTGGCTTTGAGCTTTATGGACCGAAAGGTATGAAGCAATGGTTGCAAGAATCTGGAATTTCTTTCTCAGAAAATACTCACTCCCATTCTCATTCAACTAAGAGTAATAAATTTGAAGTTTCATATCCTACATATGAGCAGATTGAAGCAAACCTTTTAAAGCTAGTTGCTTTAAGACCGGATATCGCAAAACTTTTCTCTATAGGTAAATCTACAGAAGGAAGAGAGCTATATGTTGTGAAGATTTCTGACAATGTTGAGATTGATGAATTAGAGCCAGAATTTAAATACATATCTAGTATGCATGGTAACGAAATAACCGGTAGAGAGCTAACACAGTTTTTGATCAAAGATATTATTGAAGGTTACGGTAGTAATCAACAAATTACTGAACTTGTTAATAATACTGAACTTTATATTATGCCTTCTATGAACCCAGATGGATCTAAACGTAAGCAAAGAGCAAATGCCAAGGGTTATGATTTAAATAGAAACTTCCCTGACTGGACTATAGGGGAGATAAATTCTGAGGCGACAAGACAAGCTGAAACAAAAGCGGTGATGAAATTTCAAGCTTCAAGAAATTTTTCTTTATCTGCAAACTTTCATGGTGGTGCAGTTGTTGCTAACTATCCATGGGATAGCACATATGAAAGACACCCATTTGATAAATTACTGCAAGACATATCTTTAAAATACGCTAATGAAAACCCAGAGATGAGAACCTCTACAGAGTTTGCTGGTGGTATCACTAATGGTGCTGACTGGTATGTTTTAAAAGGTGGAATGCAGGACTGGTCTTACTTTTGGTACAACGACCTACAGATCACTGTTGAGTTATCTAATAAGAAATGGCCACGTTATTCTAAAATCCCTGGATTTTACCAAGATAATAAGGCTTCAATGCTTGCCTACGCTGAAGCGATTCATCAAGGTGCTGGCTTTGTGACAAGCTCAAAGATTGCCACTGGATCAGTTGAAGTTATGCTTAAACTGAATGATGGAAGCTATAGGACCCTTGGATCTTTTGGTTTTTCAAGAGGTGAGTTCTATAAAGTTTTAACTAACGGTGAATATAAATTCAGAGTAAATATTAAGGGTGAAAATACAGTCAGAGAGTTTACAACAACTGTTGATCCGTCAGTGCAAGCCAATGGAAACTACACCGCCTTAAACTAATTTCAATATAAGATCATATTCAGATTTTTTCACTGGGGTAATCGATAATCGGTTCCCCTTTTTTATGAGTAACATTCCTTGGAGCTGTTTATTTGTTTTTATTTCAGTCAGAGGAATTATGCGGTCAAATGTTTCTATCCACTTAACGGTGACCATAAACCATCTGGGATCTTCCTTGGTTGACTTAGGGTCATAGTAGTCTGAGCTTTCATCCCAGCAGGTATAGTCGGGATGTGACTCTTTGATAACTTCAGCAATACCAGCGACTCCTACATTCTTGCAGCTGGAATGATAAATCAAAACTCTATCTCCATTTCTCATATCATCGCGTATAAAGTTTCTCGCTTGATAGTTTCTTACACCATCCCAGTCCGAGATTTTTTTATTTTTTAGATCTTCAATAGAGAAGGTATCTGGTTCTGTTTTCATTAGCCAATAATTCATAGTACTAGAGTAATTTGTTTTAAAGAGTTTTTCTACTGCAAATTTTTCCCTTTTTGCCCCTATGGCACTGATCTTTACAATTTTATCCAAATTGACCGATCAATTTTAAGACAAGGAGTCGAGATGAAAAAAATTATGACCTGCACATTAGTTTTTATGGCCTTAGGTTGTTCCTCTACTAGAGAGATGATAGATGTCACTGGCGTGGAGAGAGTACAAATTGATCAACAAAACTATACTCGTCCTGCATTCTATATTGGTGAATTTAAAGCAAAGAAAGCTGCTAGATCAATTGCGTCTGTAGTTGATACAAGTGTTGATGAGTCATTATCTAATCGTCAGTTGTATTTTCTTAGTCTTTATGGCCAGTATCAAAAACTTGCATCCCTAGTTGGAAGTGATGATGAAATAAATGCCTGTCCAAGTTTCCATAATTTATTAATTGAACATCCGATGACGAAGCCAAATACTAAGAAACTAAATTATTCAAAGTTAGATTTCTCTGTTGCAAGAAATGAATCAAAGGATATAAGTTTGTATCCTGTTCTAGCACTTCCTTACTCAGGTAAGGTTGATCTTTATACCAAGCTTGTTTCAGAAAATTGGCAAAACCCAGAGGTTTATGTTGAACAAACATTACAAAACCTTTTAGCCAAAAATAAGCAAGAGGTTGCTGAACTTTGTGATAAAGGTGTGAGTCCTGGTTATTATGTTTTTGAAAATATTGTGACATATTTTAAAACGGATAAGAAATTTTATGGGACAAATGATGGACTAGCAGCTTTATTAAAAGTTCACACTCTTGGAAATATGATCGTTCTAGATAATTTAAGTCATACACCATACTCTTTTAATAAAGGAATTAATTATGACTCTTGGTTATTATCAAGATCTAATGCGAATTGGTTTTCACAGTTTAGAGATCATTTAAATACAAATAGAGAATCAAGAATAAGTACTAATTACAAGAGGTAGTATGAAAATTATATGTTTAGCTTTATTTATGAGTTTAATACTTTCCTGTGGAGAGCTTGCACCTGTTGAGTCTGAAGATGGAACAAGCCAAATAGGTCAACTTAGAGCGTTCACTTCTGATGATAAGTATTCAGATGAAGAAGTGGTCTATGCCACAAAAATTTGTGATGCCTTAAGAAATAAAGAAACATACTTTGACCGTGTCATGGTTAATAGTGGAGGTGAGCTTGCTTTTGATCTAAGCGTTGCCGACTGTGGAGTTGAAGAGTCTTCAGCTCAAACAGAATCTTTTACTTCAGCTGTTATAACGAGTGGTTCAAGCCTTAGACTTTCTACTGATAACACAAATGCTATGAAAGATATTGTGACCTCTAGTTCTAAAATTATGAGCGATATTTGTAGTGGAATTACTGGTAAGAATAGATACTTTGGTGGCAAATCAATTATGTCTTGGTCCTACCTTGTGGACGATAGTAACTCTAAATGTAGTGGTTCTGATAATTATTGTTTACTGGTTGAAACTGGTTATAGTACAGATGGAGAAGACTACAAAATTCTCGATAAAGAGATTTATAATATTGCTGATAGCGGTGAGCAGGTTAGAGGTATCGTTTCTTATCGATCTTACCAGACTGCTCAGAGATGTACTGGTAAGGATACTTACCTTAAAGAGCAAACCTTCAAAGGCTCAGTTTCAAACTAAGCCTATGTCAATTTATTGGCGTATTATTCAATGTGTGAATTGGACAATCTGAGTCAAAATCTCTATCCTTTTAATAAGTAATCATTATTAAGAGGTATTATGAAATATTTAATCCTAGTTTTATTTATAAGTTTGTTATCTGGATGTGGACCTGTTGAAGAAGATGAGCAGGAAGAAGGGGCAATTCAAATAGGCCAAGTTAGAGCTTTTAAAGCTGATGATAAATATACTGATGAAGAAGTCGTTATTGCTTCTAAAATTTGTGAGGCCTTAGAAAATAAAGAAATGTACTTCAATAGTGTCATCGTTAATCGAGGTATTGAATTATCATATGATTTAGACGTAACAAAGTGCGGAGCTACTTCAGCTCAAAAAAGTTCTTTCTCTTCGGTAGTGGCGAGTAGTGGATCCAGTTTAAGTCTTTCAACAAATACTTTGGGCGCCTTTAAAAACATTGTCACCCCAAGTTCAAAGGTTGTTAGTGATATCTGTAAGGGAATTAAGAGTAAGAATAGGTACTATGGAAATAAGTCTATAATGTCTTGGTATTTTCTTGTTGATAAAAGTAGCTCTCAGTGTAAAGGGGAGAATAATTACTGTCTATTTGTAGAAACAGGTTTTAGCTCCGATGGAAAGGATTATAAGACTCAGGCCATAGAGGCGTATAATATTACAAACAGTAGTAGTGAGATAATAGGCCTAGTAACAGCAAGAGCGTTTCAAACTGCTCAGGGGTGTACTGGTAGTGATACATACCTCAAGGAACAAGTCTTTAAAGGTACTCTTTAAGAATGTATCGTTCAATTGTGCTTTGTGTCTTTTTTTTAGCTGTCTTAATATTTCCTTAATTCCCTAGTAACTTCTTTTCATTCTCCGACCAAAGAGGTCTACTTTGTACCTAAATAAATTTATAAACATAGGGAGATTTAAATGAAGTTAGTCGTTTTATTATCATTAGTATTGAGTTTTCAAGCATTTGCTAGCAATGTTGTAGTAACACCTTCAAAACCAGTAAATTGTTCACAACAAAACGCTCATCACGTTAATTGGATTAATAATGTTCAAACAACTGAGGATGCAAATAAGCTTACTGTTACTTTCAACACTAATTATGGTAGTTGCATAAATGGTGAAATATCTTATTACAACCTTATGAATGATTCATCATTAACATTTTGGCACCAAGGTATTAACTGGCCATGGAGCTATAGTCCTTACTCTTTCTTAAGATTAGATAATGCAACCGATGGAAATGTAACAATTGAATTCAACAAAAATATTATTTTCAATAAAAGTTCAATTAGAAACTACGATATGCAATTTTCAGCAAAGAAAAATAGTTTCAGACAAGCTAACTTTATGTGGAATATTAAACTTGTAAAAGTTTCTGCAGAGAAAACAATTCTTTCTGTAAAATAATTAGAGTAATAAATAGTAGATTTTTTGATGGGGGCTTAGTTTTAAGCCCCTTTTTTTATCTCATCTGCCACATGAGTTGAGAAATATACGGTCGTCTTTCTTCTTTAGTTGCTACCATTAATAATTTAGTGATTTTTAAATGATCAGGATCCGTAAAGAGTAGTATTAAGAGCTCTTGAATATAGTTTGTATTAAGAGTTATATAATTATCTGTTCCAACACCCAGTTTGACACCCTTTTTCTCCCACCATGAAAATGGATGATCTTTATAATCTGCAAATGAGCTTGTCAGTCTTTTGTTAGATGAAGGTAGCGCGATCAGGGCAACACCTTTAGTTAGCATTCTGTTTAGAACGTCATGCTGGTAGTGTTCAACCTCTCTTGCTGTATGAAATTTCGTTTTAACAAAAATTGTTTTTTCTTCAGTAGAAAGTAGATCCCCAGCAAAGAGTTTGTCTTTTATTGAAGTGTGTTCCCGCCAATTCATTTCACTAATTTCACGCCACTCTTGGCTATTTGCTCTGATGGCATTTCCATTCTCGTTCCATTCAATACATCTTTGGTAGAGTGAGTGATAATAAAAATTAGGGTTGATACCAAGGCTAAGTCCATGCTCAAGACAGTCAATATGCCAGATATTCATTGAGTTATCTACCGCCTGAACTCCGTGCTTCAGGGTATGCCAAGTTTCACCGTGATGGGAACGAATAGAGAAACCTTTATAATGTAATTTTCTAAGGCCCATCTTCATATCTTGAAAGTGTCCCTTTCGATAAAGCTCTTTTTCATTTCCAACTGTATCCACATCTGTAAGGTAAGGTCCTAGTTGAGGATTACGTTCCAGAATACTTAGAATTTGATCTATCTGATAATCAAAGTGCTCTTTCTTTGAAGAGAAGTTTTTTCCATCAAAGAAATTAGCTTCTTTTCTAAAACAGGGGGAGAGAACGAAGTTGAATTCAGGAACTTTCTTTTTAAACTCCATAAAGCCATCATAGAGTCCAAGCACAACGTCTTCTTCTGTGAGCTTATCATGCCCTGGTATTTGCTCTGACTCATTATTTGTCGCCCTTGAAAATGTAAACTTCAACCTTATAAAGCCAACGTTATAAGAGTGATAAAGTTCGCTGGCCATATGGTAGGCTGCCTCTGTATGAGAATCTCTATCAGTCAAAATAAGTTTAGGTAATAAAAGAATTTCAAGGTAGCGATCGAATTGTTCGTCTTCTTTTAAACGAAGTAACTCATCTACATCTTCAATAGATTCTATCTGTACATCATCGCCATATGTTTCACGAATTTTCTTCCAATAAAGGTCAGCATTAGGACCTTCAAGTAAAGGCTTTAATCTCGGGTAAACAAAATCTGCAGTTAGAGATCCGGTTAAATGAATATGTTCTTCTCTATAGGGAAGTGGAAAGTTTTTGAAAAACAATTTAAGCGCATCAGATAATGGGTGAGTCAGAAGAGTTTGAATTTCAACTTCATCTTGCTGAAAGCCTGCAAGAAGTTTTCTAAACTCTTTTATGGATTTTTGGACTTTTGGATTCTCGTTAGCAAATTCTGATTTTTCAGCTAATTGTAGCGTCTCCTTCATTGAAATACCGTTTGTCTCTGAAATGATATTTGTCAGACACAGCTGAAGTTTTTTCGTTAATTTTGAATTCATATGATTTAACCTAATTTAAAAACTTTTAATTACTTACATCGCTATTCAATCGTTTTTTTTAAATGAATAATGATGACCTACCAAAAACTTTACGGATGAAGCCTGTGGCCATGGAAGGTCTATTTTACCTTAATCAACTGAGTATATAACTCTTTGTTCCAATTGTCATTTCCATCTAGAAAATTTGCTACAGATTCTATTGAGTCATTACCCCAAAAGCATTCATTCTCAACTTTAAATGTAGGGACTCCAAAGATATCACTCTCGATTGCAGATTTTATATTCTGTTTTAATTCACTCTTTGCTTCTCTTTCAAAGGAGCGTTCAAGTATATCCACATTAATATTTGCACTGGCAAAGAGGCTTTTAATAAGCTCAGGATCATCAAGAACCATACCTTTTCCCCACACAGAGTCATAGATAAGCTCCATGACCTTTACTTGCTCATTTCCGGCCGCTGCAAGAGTAGCGCACCTATTTATAGCAAGTGGGTTAAAGGGAAACTCACTAGGTGGGCTAAAGGGGATATTGAGTTTGTGCGCCATTCGAAAGCATTTTTTGAGCTCGGAATTCCGCTTTACTGTAATCTCACCAGGTCCAGGGAACTCAAAGTGCTTAAATAGCCTTCCCATGAGGACTGGGTGGTATTCAATCTCTAGATCCCTTGTGGATAGGGCTTTATGCATGTTTTTCCAAGCAAAATAGGAAAAAGGCGAGAGAAAGTCGAAGTAAAATTGCATTTTTTTCATGTGTAAGTCTCTAATTTTCCAAAAGTTTATCATTTATTTATAATCCGTAATTGTATCAAATGTAAATCTCTGCTATTATCTTGCGATGCACCATTGGGACGTCAGTTCCAGCATATAATTTTTTAACTTGTGGTTGTACGTAAGTCTGATTTGACCGTTTTTAGTAAACAAGTTAAAGATCTCTAACGAAGCTTCGCTTCTATCACGGTAATTCCTATGAAATTAATCAAAAAATCTCAAAGTATTATGCTTATGTTATGTCTCGCGTTCCTTGTATCTTGTGGCGGTAGTGCACCTATGGTGGACAACGTAGAAGTTCAAACAAGGGATCAAGATGGAGATGTCCTGGTAACCCTAACAGCTGACCTTGCTATCGGAAATCTAGCGCTTCCATTTGCAAGCTTTCCTATTATTTTAAAGAATGGTAAAGAGGCGGGGACGGTTACACTTGGAACAAGCCCATCAGGTCAGTCACAAATCGTGATTGATATCAATGTTTCTGACAGTATTAATTTTGAAATGGCACAAGTTAGACTTCCAAACGGAGCATTAATGCCAATTATTATGAGTAACTCTGCTATTGAAATACCACTTGGTAAAGTAAAACTAGTATTGAGTCTGATAAATGGCCAACAATCTCTTGGTATTATTATCCCAATAAAATCATTTGATAAGATTGGTGAGAAAGTTGGAACAACAAGTTTAATGCCGATATTTAATAAGAATGGTGTTTTAGGTGCGGCTGGAGTTTATACATCTAGTGAAGCCGGTAAAAACGGATTTGCTCTTGTAACTGACTTATCTGGTGTCCTTCCTAATATCTTCCCTGTTGGTCAAGTTGCTCAACAAAGAGAAGAAGCAGATGTCTCATCTGAACTTATGGCACCAAGTAGATCAGAGAAAAAGTCTATTGATAAAGCTCTATTAAAAATGCATAAGAAAAAAGTGAAACTCAAATTAAATTAGTATCTTAGGTCCCATTTAAATTCCGAAAAGAGGAGGTTCATGCAATATGAGCCTCCTTTTTTTTTGTCTAAATATGTACTATTATAATAATGTGATCATCTCTGTTAAGAAAATATTAATATTTATATCAATGCTTTTAATAGTAAACACGGCTTATGGAAAAGCCTTTAGAATAACTCCATACATCAGTCTTTACTCAACAACCTTAACTGGTACTGATGATGCCTTGAATGCAGACGGTAAATTAGTTTCAAATTCAAACCTTCTTACTGGACTGAAGATGTCATATTCACTATCACAGGCCTTCAATCTCGTTTTTGATTACTCTACTGGGGTAGTTGCCTACGATAATACCCAAGAGGTAATATCAGGGGATGACTCTTATACTAGGAGTAAAATTTCTCTTGGGACTAGATGGATTTTGCATCCGCGAGTCGTTTTTAAGTTTCTTTTTAATATCGATGAAGAAATTGGCTTTATCATAGATACTGCTAACGACAATAAAGCACTGCTGGAAGCAGAGTCTATAAATTACTTCTCAATATACTATGACCAAATCGTATTTATGGGAGGAGGAATGTATTCAGGATTCTTTATCGGATATTCGCCAAATTCATCTTCAGATACATATTTTGCGAGGACATCAACTGAGTATGGGCTTTTCTTCGTGCTTCAAGGTTTTAGAACTTCTTATAAAATTGAGAATAAAACTAAAGAGTCAGATGACTTAAAATTTACAGAAGACGATTCAGCACTTGAGCTAAGCTATACCTTCAGATTCTAATTACCCATTATTTATACATGTTCTTAATTGATCTCTTGATGCTCGCATAACTTGTAATTCATCAATATAGAAAAATTCATATGGAGAGCCCTTAATCTGATCAATAACTGAATTGATTTGTTGAAGAGTTTGTTCAATAACCAATGATAGCGGCATAACCTGATTGTAAATATAGCTTTGTAGGTCTGTTGACATATTATTAAATTCTGCAACGGTGACATTAAGGTCTTCAAAGTTGTGACTCGCAAATCCATCTCTTATAGCTTTTGTCCCTATACTTGCATATCCAGCAACAATAGCATCCCTGCAGTCAATACTCTTAGTTTCTGCAAAGGTAGTTAGCGAAGTAATTAGTAACGCAGTTGTAATGATAGTTTTCATATATATAAATCTCCCTGATTTTTCAAAAGTCGTTCAGTAGATAATTTATAAAAAAAAAGCCACTTAATGATAAGTGGCCGTGTATATATTACAATTTTAACTATTCGAAATTATATCTTAGAACGAGTTCCTCTCGCTTTAGATTGAGTCTTACGACGTCTTTTTTCGGCGTTTTCTCTTTTCTCTTTAGCTTTAATCGACGGCTTATCGTAGGCCTCGCGCTCTCTATAGTTCTTTACGATCCCATATGAGTCACACATTCTTTTAAACTTTCTTAGAGCCTTTTCAACTGGGAAACCGTCTCCAACTTTAATTTTAAAATTATCACTACTTTTCTTACCTTCACCCAAAACTTATTCTCCTATTTTTTAGTAAATTCATTATATCAAGTATTCGACTTTGTTCAAGTTATTTTATTGGTATTATTGCCTGAATTTTAACTACGTCCTTCGCTCCAACTCCTAAGTATTTAAGGTCCTTTAACTTATAGTCACTGGACATTTTTATAGTAAATACCGCCATTAACTGGGAAGAGTTCGCTTCGAATTTAAAACGAATTGGCTTCTTGATCTTATTCATCTCCAAGAATCCTGTTCCGTTGCCCCTTGAAGCCTTAACATCAGTCACAGTTATTCTCGAACCGCTGATTCTTTTCTGTAGGTGATCATCTCTGAGCTCAATTCCTGTCTCAAGGTCTTTAACCTTAACCGAGAGCTTTTTTGCAGTATATGAACTTCCACTCTTGGTGATTGATCCTTTAATTGTAGAAGTTTTAGCCTGAAAAGAGCCTGCAGGAGACAACTTAACAGTTACACTTACACCAGATTTCGCTCCAAGTGATGTGAAACTAAAACTTAATAAACAAAATAGTAAAAAACTCTTCATAAATAACCTTTTATTCTGCAAGTATATATCACATATTTTATCGGTAGAATCCACTAAATTATAAGTTAATTAACTCTAATAAGTAGGGGTAGTGGTCTGAGGGGTGTTTGAACTTCTCTTTTATGTCTTTTGGGAAGACGTTGCGAAAACCACCGTCGAAGTCTAGAACCTGAGTATTTGCTCCAATATGACGCTTAAGCTGCTTACTGAGAAGGAAGTAATCTAGCTGCATATGCACTGTTTCACGATTTTTAACGAAATAGAGGTAAGTGGTCCTCTCGTAATGCTCTTTGTCCAAAAGCTCTAATGCATCTGTTAATCCAAGCTTTTTGGAGAACTGAGCTAGCTCAGGCTCAGTTTGATTTTTATAGATAATTCCGTTTAAATCACCACATAAAATATGATGATGATTTGACGCGCAGTTCTTCTTAATAATACGCTCAATCTGGTCTACTTCCAATTTCCTCTGGCTTCTTCCTTCAAAGTCTTTTCCCCGTAAGTTCAGTTTTGACTTGAGATGAGTGAGGTAGAAAAATATCTTTTTATCATCAATTGTAAGCAACAGCTCATGAAGTCCTCTAGCAAACACTTTTTGAGAGTGAAACTTTGATTTGAAGCTCAATTTAGACTCTCGCTTTACCAGTATAGCAATATCAATTCCACGATCAGAGTTAGAGTTAAAATGGAGGACTTCATACATATCATTGAGAAAGTGTTGGTTTAGGTTATTGAGAGTCTCTTTTCCCCCAACTTCAGTTAGGAGAAATATATCAGGCGAGACTGATGAAACTAAGTCAGATATCGCGATGACTTTATCTAGATCTTTGTTGTTTTTAAAGCTGGTAGTGAGTAATTGCCATTTTGGCTCTGATAACTGGGAAAGGTCTTCTCCCTTGTAGTGATCCATGAAGATAAATAAGTCTTGTAGATTCCATAATAGAACCTTTAGATCCATAATTTAAAGCACAAGCCCTAAGGGTGCAGCTATACCAAAGGCAATAGCTCCTAAAATTGCTGCTCCGACCAAAATGACTGCTATAGGCTTAAATATAATACTCATAATCGAGTCCTTGTCTAAATACTGTTCTTGGTATTATTTTAACAGTATCTTATAATTTGTCCAAATGAAATCGAGGAGATTCCATTGTATTTTACTAAATTAATCATTTTTTGCTTATTTCTCACAAGCTTTAGTGTTTCGGCCACCACTGAAAAAATCCTCATGTTAGGTGATTCTTTAACGGAAGGCTATGGTGTTTCAGAGGAGCATGCTTACCCTAAAGTTCTAGAAGGCTTAATTGTAGAAAGTGGTAAAGACTATCAAGTTATAAATGGTGGGGTCAGTGGATCAACCACTGCTTCAGGTACAAGTCGCCTAAGGTGGTTTTTAAAAGCAAAGCCTAAGTTAGTTCTAATTGCTCTTGGTGCTAACGATGGATTAAGAGGTGTAAAGCTATCTCAAAGTAAGAAGAATCTTAAAAATATAATCGAGCTTGCTACAAAGAATAATATAAAAGTTGTTCTTGCAGGTATGAGAATACCTCCTAATTACGGAGAAGATTATACTAAGCAATTTCAAAAACTATATATCGATTTAGCTCGTGAATATAAAGTTAAGCGGATACCGTTCTTATTAAAGGGTGTTGCGGCGATTAAGGAATTGAATATTGAAGATGGAATTCATCCAAATCGAAAAGGTCATAAAATTATGGCAAACACTGTATATAAATATATAAAGGAATACCTGTGATCGAATTTAACAATGTAACCAAATCTTTTAAGCAAGGAAGCCGAGATATTCCCGTTTTGAGTGATGTAAGCTTTAAACTTAAAGAGAGTGGTATTGTTGCAATTGTAGGGAAGTCGGGAAGTGGAAAGTCTACTTTCTTATCACTGCTTTCTGGGTTAGATGGTCCAACATCGGGAGATATCTTAGTCGACAATCAAAAGATAACAGGGCTATCTGAAAAAGAGCTAACTATATTTAGAGCTAAAAAAATTGGAATCGTTTTTCAGAATTTTCACCTCATAGATCACTTCACCGCCTTAGAGAATGTGTTGCTTCCACTGGAAATATTGGAAGGAGAAAATGCAATGGAGCGTGCAAAGGATATTCTAAATCTTGTTGGCCTTGAGGGGCGCTTTGATCACTTCCCATCTCAGCTTTCTGGTGGAGAAAAGCAGCGGGTGGCAATCGCTCGTGCTTATGTAACAAATCCTCATTTCATTTTAGCAGATGAACCAAGTGGTAATCTTGATCCTGAAACAGGAGATGTCGTCATGGAGCTTTTATTTAAAACTGCGAAAGAATTAAAACAAACTGTCATCTTAGTTACTCATGATCACGAGCTCGCTGCTAAATGTGATGAATGTTATGAAATTAAAAATCATAAAATTGTGAAGCGTGCATGATAGCTTTTAAAATTGCAAAAAGAGAAATATTAAATAATAAGAAGCATTGGCTCTTTTTTACTATTAACTTAGTGATTGGCTTGCTTGGATTTACTTTTATACTATTATTTCGAGAAAATATATCCATGGCCTTAGAGTCAAGGGCAATAACTTTACTTTCTAGTGATGTTGCTATTACTGGTCGACGTTCTATGGATGACGTTGAGAGAAGTAAAGTCCAAGCCTATATGAATGATAAGATTGAAGCGCAGACAAGTCTCACAGAGCTTTATTCTATGGGGAAATCGATTAAAGGTGAAACATCGAAGTCACGGCTAGTCTTTATTAAATCTTTAAGCGGAGAGTATCCTCTTAGGGGAAATATTCTTTTAGAAAATGAACAAGAAGTAAATAAAAGCAAAATTCAAGAGCTTAACTCTGAGCCTTTTGTCTGGATCAGTCCAGAGGTTAGGCATCAATTTAAAATAGATATTGGAGATAAACTAAAGCTTGGTAAACAAAACTTTACGGTAAAGAATATAATTAAGTCTGATTCGACCTCTTCTATGCGCGGGGTTAGCCTTGCACCAAAAGTCTATATTGGTCTAGAGAGCTTAAAACTGACTAAGCTGATTTCAGTTGGTACTGTTTCTTGGTACTCTGATTTTTTTAATTTAAAAAAGAATATTGATATTGAGCAAGTTCAATTAGATCTTCAAAATATTATTACAGACCCTGCTATCAAGGTTAAGTCTCCAAGTGAGTCTAGTAGGCAGTTTGGTCGTGTTTTGGGATACCTTACAGATTATCTAGGGTTGATTGGAATTGTTGCTTTACTTATATCTACAGTGGGATCGACTTATTTATTTCAAAGTTATTTATTTGATAGAATAAAACAAATTGGTATTTTAAAGTCTCTAGGCCTTGGTCAATTCCAAATTATTACTATCTTTTCTTCTCTACTAATATTCTGGGGAGCAGTTGCCTCAATCTTAACTGTCTTGGGGACAAGTGTTCTTATGCCACTTGCCTTAAATTATTTGAAGTTTTGGATCGCAGGTGATTTTGATTTTTATATTTCAGGATCTTTGGTTTCGGTCATTCTCCTTGTTGGGATCGGAGTTAACCTTTCAATTTGTTTTCCTATCATCTATAGAGTCTTTAGAAATAAAACAGCAGACTTATTAGTGGAAAATATAAGTGGTAGTTTTTATAAAAAAGATATTATTCTCTATTTACCTGCCCTTGTATTGCTTTGGTTACTGTCAGTTTGGCAAGCACACTCATTTATTATTGGTAGTTTGTTTATGGCAGCAATTCTCTCAATCTTTATGGTGACTCTTTTTTGTCTACCATATATTTTAAACTTAATTAGTAAGTCCTTAATTGGGAAGAAGTTAGCTTCTCCATTTAACCTTAGTTTTGGGCACGCTCTTAGAATTTTTTCTCGTAATAAGGTTTCATCTATCCTTACAATTCTTTGTTTAGTTATAGGAGTCACTATCCTTACTGTCATAGGTCAGCTGGATAAGAATCTAAAAGCACAACTTATGGGAGATAAAACACCTAAGCCTTCACTGTTTTTATTCGATATACAAGATGAGCAGGGTGCAAGCTTGAAGGAGTTTGCAGCTAAGAATGATATTCCGCTTATACGGCCAACTCCGATGGTTAGAGCGCGCTTACTTAAGAAAAATGGCGAAAAAATCCAGCGAATGAATGAAGAGGATGGATTTCAGACAAGAGAGCAGGAACGTAAGCGTCGGTTTAATAATCGAGGAGTGAACCTTACTTATGCAGATGGACTTAATGACTCTGAGACCTTAATTGAGGGGAGAGATTTTTCTGGTGACTATTCTGGTGAAGGTAATGCTGAGATCAGTATCGAAAAACGCTACGCTAAGAGGCTTGGTGTTGGCATAGGAGACACACTTACTTATGATGTTTTGGGTGTGGAGGTTACAGGCGAGATTGTAAACCTACGATCTGTTAATTGGACAAGCTTTGTACCTAACTTTTTTATTGTTTTTCAAAACGGTGTTTTAAATGATGCACCTAAGACTTTTTTAAGCGTTGTCTCAAAAGTCACGTTTGAAAGGCAGCTTGAAATTCAAGATCAAATTATAGAAGAATTTAGTAATGTCTCAATTATTAATGTTTCAGAGATTATTGGTAAAATCTTAGAACTTTTTAAGGTTATGGCGCTTGCTATTGGGATTATGAGCTTTTGTTGTATCTTGGTAGGTTTATTTGTTTTATTTTCTATTTTACAGAATCAAATCCATAAAAAACAATATGATCTAGTACTTCAAAAAGTTCTAGGTATGGGGGAGAAGAGTATCTTCCTTGGGATTTTATATGAATACGTTATGATTGTCGTTATCACCTGTATTGTTGGGACTGTTATCGGAACAGCTTTATCTCTTGCGGTAAGTAAGGTCTTCTTGGATGGACTCTATGTATTTAATGGTGAGTTTACTCTAGGACTTTCTGTCTCATTAGTCCTACTGATGGTCTTGATTACAAGCTACACATTTAAGAAAAGTTATAAAAAGAATGTTAAAGAACTTCTTATTCAGTGATGAAACTTACATCAGGTAGGTTCTGAGAATATCTAGAAAGTCATCAGGTGTGAACGGCTTTTCCACGAATTTAACGTTTTGAATACTTAGTGATTTTCTCATACCGTGATCAATACACGCGGAAAGCATTACCATTGGGGTACTGGTATTTAGGTTCTCTTTGGTTCTTACAGCAATCACAAAAGCTGCTCCTGTCATGAAGGGCATTTTGTGGTCAGTTATAATAATATCGAATTTCTTTTGTTGAGTCGCTATAAAGGCGTCTAGCCCATTGTTCGCCTTTGTTATATCAGTGGCGGGATACCTTGCATCAATTAAATTTGATACTGTATCCAAAACACTTGGTTCGTCATCAACAATTAAAATGTTATGCATATACTGTCCTCTTTTTTTTATCTGTTAATAGTTATCTCTTTGATATAATATGATGTCTAGAGAAGAAAGGATTGTTGATGCCAGATATAGCTGTTGTTGATTTTTTTGCAAGTTATGCTTATCAACCACTATTAGTTTATTCATTTATTATATTATTCATGACAGCAAGCTCCTTTGGGCTTCCTATTCCAGAAGAGATGACCCTTGTTTCGGCGGGACTTGTCGCATATATGGCAAGACATCCTTTGGATTTTCCACCACCGACGCCTGATGCTCAAGGAGTAAACCTTACCTTCCTGGCCATATTATGCTTTTTTACAGTGCTCGGCTCTGATTTACTGGTTTATTTTATTGGAAAATTCTTTGGTAAAAAACTAATGAAGACGAAGTTCTTTAATAGCAAAACTGGACAAAAAAACTTTGCAAAAATAGATAAAGCTTATAAAAAGTATGGATACTTTGCCCCAGGGCTTTTCCGCTTTACGCCTGGTGTGAGATTTCCTGGTCATATGAGCTGTGGCCTAATGGGGATGCCCCTTAGACAGTTTATATTAGTTGATGGGCTTGCAGCCTTGGTTTCAGTACCTACACAGGTAATCTTAGTTGCTTTTTATGGTGAAATTATTTTAAGTAAGTTTAAAGAGTTCAAAATCATTATCTTTGGAATTATCGCTTCACTGGTCATCCTTTGGGTTTTACATAGACTTTATAAATACCTAATTGATAGGCGAGTCAACTAGTCAGTCTAACTTCGATTTACACGAACGCAACTTCGGTTTACTATTAAATAACTAATTATTTAAAAAGGAATCTTTTATGCGTTTATTTCAATATATTGAGCAAGGTGGACCAGTCATGTATATCTTGGTTCTTTTAAACATCGTTGGTTTTGCATTATTATTCTGGAAAACTTTCTCTGTTTATGATGCAAGAAAAAACTTTGAAGCCACTGTTAATACTATGAAATCAAATATGAAATCTTTTATCAACTTGGAGGATTCCAACGTTGGTGTAAGTATCTTAAAAGATGAAGTTCAAATGACCGTTCATAAGCTTGAGTCGGGTCTTAATACTGTTAAAATTATTGCAAGCATAGCACCCTTATTAGGATTACTTGGAACCGTTATCGGTATTCTTTCTGCTTTTAAAGTTATTGCAGATGCAGGGTTAAGCAATCCTTCTCTTTTTGCTGGCGGTATTGCGATGGCACTTCTTACAACTGTTGGCGGCCTTATTGTCGCTATCCCGCACTTCGTTGGTTATAACTATTTAGTTAGTGCTCTTGATGATTACGAAATTCAGCTTGAGAAAAGATTGGTTAAAGATCTTTATGGTAATCAGTAATGGCAAGAAAAAATAGAAGAGAACATTTAGTTCCGGAATTAACTCCACTGATTGATGTTGTCTTTTTATTACTAATATTTTTTATGGTTTCATCTGTGTTCAAGAATGAAGAACTTTCACTACTTTTAAACCTTCCAAAAACAGAAGCGGGTAAGAGTGAAGAGGTTCAGAAAGCAGTTGTGACTATTGAACTCACAAATGAGCTTATTGCTTATGAAGGTGCTCAGCTTAAGCTTGAAGAACTTTCAGAAAAGGTTTCACCACTAGAAAAGAAAACACTCATCAACCTAAGAGTTGATGGTGAAGTTAAGTACGATCGATTAGTTAAGGTTCTCGATTTACTACAAAAAAAGAAATTAGAAAATCTATCACTGATCACAGTTAAAATAGGTTCTGAAAAATGAAGCTTTATCTTATTGCCTTAATTTGTTTGTCATTTACTACTCAAACTCTTGCTGCTCAATCAGCTAAGGTGATTCTTGTTAAGGGCAAGGTGACTCAACTTCCACCGGGATCAATGAAAGCAAGTATCGTTAAGAAAGGCGACAGAATTAAGGAAGATACTTCTTTAGTCACTGGTGGTAAATCATTTATAAAGTTGCAGTTTGCTGATAAATCAACCATGAATATGGGCCCTAAAAGTAAAACAATCTTGGCCAAGATGCCAAAAGATAAAGCAAACATGGTTAATCTTTTAGCTGGAATAATTAAAGCTGAAGTTAACAAAAATACTAAAAAGAAAACAAGTACTAAAATGTTGATTAAAACTAAAACCGCAATCATGGGTGTTCGAGGTACAAAGTTTCAAACCACTTTTAATCCAATTAATAATAATACATCTCTTGTTACTGTCGAAGGTAATGTCGCCATGGTTAAGACTGATGGAGATGCTGTTAAGGAAGCCATTAAAGAGTCTAATGAATATTTTAGAGAGATAGAAGTTTCCGGCCAAGAAATTACGAAGCCATCACCTGTCATTAGTGAAGTTGAAGCATTAGATAAAGTCTTTGAAGAATCTGCTGAGGTTGTAGAAGTTCCTGCTGGAAGATATGCAGGTGTAACTAAAGCAATTGCTAAAGAAACGCCAAAAATTATTGCTCCAGTTAAAATTGCACCTAAGCAGTACAATGCTCTTGCAAAATCTATGGGGTCATCTAAAAAAGCAGAAGAGGTAATGAAGGTTACTGCTGAAGATAAAAAAATGGATGCTGAAATTACTAAGAGTCTTGGAGACGCTGCTCCTAGGTCTGGTGGATTTGTTGACTTTAACTCAGGACTTTATGTTGCACCTGCAGAGACTGCAAAGCTAAATAAAAAAACGGGGACTTTTCAAGAGCCTACTCTTGGAAATATTAATGAAAAAACAGGTGACTATATTCCACCTAAAGGTGTCAAAATCGACGCGAAAAAAGGTTTTGTCATTGATCAAAAAGCCTCTGAAGAAATTGCTATGGCTGATAAAGAAAAGCTTTCTCAGCAAATTAAAGTCCTTAATAAAGGTGTTGAAAAGCAGATCGTAGTAAATAAAATGGAGAGTAAATCTAAATCATCAAACTCTTTTGGGTGGCTACCAGATAATCATATTGTATCTTTTCACTTCAGACCTTATTCAGAAGTTATAACAGTCGAAAATAAGGACAGTGGATCAGATGCTGATTTTTATACGGAAGAAGCATATTGGGTTTATTTAGAGCTAAAGCAAGAGTGGAATAGTAAGTGGTCTTCTCGAATTCGAGTTGGTGGGCAAACCTATAAAATAGACGCTAGTGATGTGAATTTATCTTCTGATAATTCTGATGGCGACGATAGTTACTTCTCCATTGGAGCTGGATATAAAGTTTCAAACAAAGTTTCTGTTTTTGTTGATATGGTTGATCGTGTTGAGTCTTATGTTGTACCTGCCGGTGGTGACGGAGTTCGAATTGAATCTCGTTCAATATCCACTATTGATATTACTGGTGAATATTATTTTACAGACTGGAAAAATCTTAAACTTTGGGGAACTGCTGCTGTAAATCTTCTTACTGGTAAGGATGATATGGCACCATCATTTGAAGGACAGCAAAAGACCGATTTCTTAGGTTTATCAACGTCTGCTAATGGGTACTACGCTTGGAAACCAAACTTAGGCTTAAATACTTCTCTTTGGTATCAAAGGATAACAGCAGAAAATGATAACTTTGCATTTACAAGAAATTCATTTGGTTTGGGACTAGAACTCGTCTACGATATCTAGTTTCCTTATAAATTATAAAATCTTCTCTACAACAACCTCTTCTCCTAGATTTAATCTTCCGTAATCAAGAAGATCCTGGGAGATAGTTATATTATCATCTTCAGTTATTTTAGCTAGTTTTCCCTGTGCTGACTTAAGTCCGCCATACCACCATCTTTTGTCACGAAGGTAAATGAGATCACCTTCATCAATATCTAAGTCTGCTGCTTGATTTCTTCCTAATGTGATTAAATCATTACCATCATTTTTTGCGAGGAGAGTTCTTATGGGTTTTGATTCACGTAAATTTACTTTCCCTCCCTTAAATATTTCCATTCCTTTGTGAATTGAATCTACCACGAGACCATCTATATTTTCTTTAGGCTTTGTAAACTTTGATACTACGACAGCAATAATTCCACATGTGATAAGTGAATAGAGTGCTCGCATATATTTAAAACCACCCTCGTCGCTCACTCCATGTGCTACGGGAGCAATGATGGAAGGTTCAATTAATGAGAAGAGCACCATTCCAGAGCCTGCTAGTAATGTGTAGAAGGCGGCCTTGGGAGTGAAATTTTTCCAAAAAGCTCCAAGGATAATCACTGTGACCATTGGGGGAGTAATAGAGGCGGTAAACATTGCATGAGCTGTATATATAGAGCCAAAAGAATTGAATACTGGTACTAGGATGACACCTACTATTGCCGAGAAGATGGCTATAAGTTTTGCAATTCCTAGGTAGTGCTTATCATCGGCCTCTGGCTTTATATAAACTTTATAAATATCATTCACTCCAATTGCAGAAATTGCATTAATTAGAGTATCTACGGTACTCATTAATGCAGCAGTGAGTGCGGCCATAATAAAGCCAAATACACCTGGCATGGCCACGATGTTTGCAACTGTGACAAAGATATCTTTTGGATTCGTGTCTGCTGGTAGTAAGCCGTTTGTCACCATGGCCCTACCTAGCCATCCACCGTTTGCAATTGCAATCATAGCAATTGGCATTAAGCATATAACAACAAAGCTGACGGCCTTCCTCCCTTCTTTAACTGATTTTAAAGAAAGGAATCTCATCATAACTCCTTGATTCATAAAGTAAAAAGCTGTCGTGTTTGCAACAGCATCCTGCCAGAATAACCCTATGAATGGGAATTTATGATGAGTATTAAAAGGTGGTTGAGGTAGCCGGTGAGCTAAATCTAATCCTGATAAGAAATTATCAAAACCTCCGAGGTAGTAGATACCTAAACCAAAGAGTAAAAAACCAGCAATAACTAAAATAAATGCCTGCAAGAGATCTGTGAAAATGACAGCAGTCTGCCCACCAAAGTGAAGATAGATACCACTGATCACTGCAATAATAATGACAGTTGGCATAAGTGGGACACCAAGAATTTTTGTCAATGCTACACCTAGAGTAAGAAGGTTGATTCCAACATAACCTATAAGATAGAGGAGAATGATTATCGTCGCCATTAATCTAACATTTTTGTTAAACCTTCGTTCAAAGTATTCAGGTATAGATCCTGTTCTTGAGTAGTAAATAATTGGTAGCCAGCCAAAAATAAAGAAAGGGAGGACAATCCAGTCGTTAAGGTAACCAGTTGAGCTTGAGAGGCCGTAAGTAAAACCAGCTGTTGAATATTTTATAAAGCTATAGCTACCAACAACTGTGGCGACACAACTTGCAGCTATAAGCCACCATGAAAATCGTTGACCACCAAAAAAGAAGTCTTTAGTTGTTGTTGTAAATCTTCCAAAGTAACTTCCAAAAAGCATAATTGCTAAGAAGTACATAACGATAACTACATAATCAGTAGTAGTACCTAATTGTTGAACTTCCATTATTTGCTCCCTGTTTTAATCGCCCAGTATGTCCATACAAGGTTTAGAAAAAAATAAAAAACAAAAGCGGCCACAGGATAAAGTACAATTTTATTTCCTTGTGCCTTAATTAAATCTTTATCCGTCTTTTTATAATAAAGAACAAAAGCACTTATAAAGATAATTCCGCCAACAATATGTTGGTAGAGAAATGTGTCCCACATATATAACTCCTGTATAAATTTTCTAAGATAATCAAATGGAGTATTCCATAAAATTAAAAAAAAGAAAAAATAAAAGTAGTGTCAATTAGTCTTCTAAATAATGCTGCGCAAGGTGCGTTTTGATTCTTTCGACAAAAAGAAACCATGTACATTTTATATAATCAGTAATTTAACCGTGTTTTATTTGGCACAGTGATTGCGTTTAGAACGAAGAATAAAAAGTTAAATTTCTATTAGGGAAATCGGGACAAAGGGGGAACGCTATGCGTTGTTTTAGGAAGTTTTTATTATTATCATTAAGTTTTCTCATCACATTATCTCTGGGCGCTTATGCTCAAACAAGTGAAGATGAAGATGTTTCAAGATTATTAGACATTAGAGAACAAGATCAACTTGTTATGTACGGTGAGTATGTAGAAGTAGAAATCTCCTCTAAAAAAGATGTTGAGCTAAGTTTAATAAATGAAGTAAAGCCATTCGGTTTAGAAATTGAAATGGTTGATTCAAAAACAGCAATTATTTATGGACAAGTAGAGTTCCAAGACAAGCTATGTTTTCTTGTAACTGCAAAAGTTAAAAGAGGAAATGTTACAGCTGAAAGACTATGTCTTTATAGCGAAGAAAATGAAAATATCGATTATCCTCAAATTTCAACAAATAGATACTTAGAAGAAGTTAAAGCTAATCAATATACAAGCATTACTGTTAGTGTTGAAGATCAAGGTGTTGCAGTTGATACATCAGTGATTGGGCAGCTTCCTGTAGGTCTCTCAGTTTCGAGTACTAATGGCAACGAAGTTGTTCTAACAGGTACAATTAATGAAGCCGGAATGCATGAAATCGTAGTAAAAGCTGCTGAAGCATACTCTGAAGTCGTTACTTTTAAGCAATTTGTAATTGAAGTAACTGAGCAAGATAGAACTTATCAATGTGCTCCTGGATATTACTGGGATGACTATTTAAACTACTGTGTTCAAGCAGGTGGTAGAACTTGTGGACCAGGAACATTTTGGGACACAACGACTCAGACATGTATGGCATACAACACTCATAGATCTTGTCGAATTGGAACATACTATGATCACTACCTAGGTCGATGTGTGAGATCTGGTGCTCAAAGATGTCCATTAAATTATGAGTGGGATGGTTACTACAATAGATGTGTACGCCTTCCATACACTTGTTCTTTTTCTCAGAGATATGATTACAGACTTCAAAGATGTGTAAGTATTTTTAGAACAAGAACTTGTTCAATCGGTACTTGGTGGAACTCTTACAGAAGAAGCTGTGTGAGAAATATCAGTACTTGTTCTTCTGGTAGATACTGGAATGGTAGAAGATGTGAAAGCCATGTTAGAACTTGTAGTGTCGGAAGATACTTTGATCCATCAAGAAGAAGATGTGTATCAAGATCAATTAATAGAACATGTAGAATTGGATCAACTTGGGATTACGGTAGAGGTAATTGTCATAGAAGACCAGTAATTATAAATAGAACTTGTAGAAATGGAAGTCGATGGTCATCAAGAAATAGAAGTTGTGTTAGACATGATGATGGTAGAATAAATAGAAGACCTCATAGACCTCACCGTCCAACAACAAGACCGAACAGACCGACTAGACCAGATCGTCCAACAACTAGGCCTAATAGACCTAGATCAGATCGACCAACAACAAGACCAAACAGACCTAGACCTGATCGTCCAACAACTCGTCCGAACAGACCGAATAGACCTGATCGTCCAACAACAAGACCGAACAGACCGACTAGACCAGATCGTCCAACAACAAGACCGGACAGACCGACTAGACCTGATCGTCCAACAACACGTCCGAACAGACCGACTAGACCTGATCGTCCAACAACAAGGCCAAACAGACCGACTAGACCTGATCGTCCAACAACAAGGCCGAACAGACCTAATAGACCGGACAGACCTACTAGACCAGATCGACCAAGACGTAATAGAAATGATTAGAGTGAGTTAATAATACTATAGGGCCCCTTATGAATTAAGGGGCTTTTTTTTATCTAGTTAGCTTCGAACCATTGTATAAATCTATAGTTTTCCTCTGGAGGATACCTTGGTTCTGTGTCAGTTTCATTCTTTGGTTTCCTTAGTACATATTGAAAAAGATTTTTAGCATCTACCCAGCCATCATTGTTCTCATCCTGCCAATCTTTCCCCCAGGAATTGAAAACTTTGAATTCTAACTTGCAAATATTTTCTGAATTACAACGCTTTCTATGACCATTGATAAGTATTGCGTGATCTCCACAGGTTCTTTTTCCAACACTGTCTTTGGGTGAGTTACATACGGCCAGTTCCGGAGTAATATTTTTATTTAAAAGCACAAGAGTTAGGTCTATCTTACTTTGTATCGTAGGATACTTAAGAGTCGAGGCATACTTACTTTTAAAAGGTTTGATTTTTATATGGTTCTTCGGGTCTCTACATTGTAATTGAAAAAATAAGACATCAGAAAAAATTTTAAATTCTACTCCTTTAGTATTTTCTAAAATTAGTTCAATCTGAGCGAGAGATCCTTTTATATTTTTAAAATCCTCTTTGATACCCTTTGCAATCTCTGGAATACAGTCAGCACAATCTTTTGCAGCATTAAATTGTTCCTTTAATCGGATAAGACCTTGCTCTTGATTTTCCATATAAGTGTATGCTCCCGAGTTAGGGTTACCTTGAGTAATACGTCTATAGATCATTTGATCAAACGGTGCACAGCTTTCTTTGTAAAATTTATAAGGGGTTCCTTCTTTCTTTAATGAATCCAAAATCATACTTGTATGGCCTCCTCCGACGCTATTTTCTTGCAATGGGATTCCGTCATGTGTAATTTTGTATAAGTGAAGAGCGTTTATTTCATCGCTTCCTAAGTCACAATGATCTGTTGTCTTACAAAGATTCTCTAAGCGTTTGATAAATGTAAAATTATAACAGATGCCTATTCCATCTTGTGATCTGTATCTACCTAGATCGATTTCTTTACCAGGAACAACTTTTTTATAAATACTAGAATTTAGCTGTTTGTAAGCAAGGTATTCAATACTATTTGCAAAACTTGATGTCATATAGAGAAAGAGAAATACTACCTTAGAGAATTTAATCATTTTGTTTTCTCCAAGTCCCATGAAGATACCATTGATCCATCACTGAAAGTACAATAGTCATATTCATTTTTTTTATTATCTTTTAGAATAATGGAATAGCCGCCTTTGGCCTGGCAAACTTTACTGGCCGGGTGCCCAGCTATTTTTGTTTGTTTTACTATAAGCTTTATCTTTGTAGATAATAAGGCCATGCATTTATCATTGAGATCAATACATTTTTGATTTACTTTAAATCCTTGGAAAGGCTTGATCTGAATTTCTTGCTGTAAGTCCCCATTGTTAAGAGTGAGTAGGCTTGCTGTTGCATGGGTAGTAGTCATTGAAATGAGAATGATGCTAAGATAGAGTTTCATAATATATCATCGGGTACTTGAGTCGAATGCTTTAGTAACTTTTGGTATCTAATAAAGAGGTAAGTCTATGAAATTCGAAACATTCGTTAATCAGTTAAAGACATTTTTAGAAGATGACCCTAACTTTTGTCTTTTCAGTGGTATTCATAAAAACCTAGGAGATCTTCCAGATCCAGGAAAGAATAAACGTATTACCAATACTGGAAAAATAATATCCTTTCTAAACTTATTTAAAAAAATTGATATTGAATCGTTAAGTGTTGATCAAAAGATCGATTTGAAATTATACAAACTCTTATTAGATCAAAAATTTTTAAGTTATGAACTAGACCTTGATGGAGTTCCTCATAATATGAGAATGCCAACTGCATCTGATGCTATCTCTGGTCCGTTGTTTATGCTTTTTATAAATGATCCAAGGGAGGCAAAACTCAGACTTGTAAATATAATATCGAGATTAGAAAAGGTGGATGGATATATTTCGAGTTATATGAGAAATATAAAAGATCCGGTTGAACGTTGGGTTATAATGGAACTGGATAAGCTTTCTGGATTATCCGATTTCTTTGAGAATATTTATTCATGGGCACAAGATATTGGTTTTAAAAGTACTGATCGCCTTAGAAAGGCCATAACTAGTGCAAATTCTAGTTTACTTCGTTATGAAATCCATTTGAAAAACACTACAAAATCAAAAAATATCTTTATAGGTGAAGAGCAAATGCATAAGGTTCTTATGAGTCGAGGGATAACTCTTTCTCCGGAACAAATTCATCAGGTTGCTAAAGATTTTATGAAAGAGAACCTTCGCTCTGTTGAAGAGCTGAGGTTAAAACTCGCTCAAAAGTATGATCTAACTGAGGAAACATCTGCTGAAGACTTACAGAAAATTTTAGTGAACAAATTTGCTGTATCAAGAAAAGGTGAAGGATTTAACTTTATCTTACAGCGCTATCAATCTGAAAGAGAGAAAATTTTGTCTTTCATTAAAGAGAGAAATTTATTTCCTATTATGGAAAATCAGGATATGCACATCATGCAAACCCCAAGTTTTATGGCGCCATCTATTCCTGCTGGAGCGATGATGCCGCCGTTAGCTTTGCGAGAGGGAGTTAAAAAGAGTTTAGTTTATCTAACTCTGACTGAAGAGCTTATTCCTGAGCACACCGAAATAAGTATTCCAGGCATGATGATTCATGAAGGAATTCCAGGTCATCATTTACAATTAGCCTGGGCCGCATCTAACAACTCTTTTATTCGTAGAATTTTTGAGTCTAATGATCTTTTTGAAGGTTGGACCACTATGCTTGAAGATTATATGCTTGATATAGGCTATGCTAATGAACTTGCTGATGAAGTTCGTTTCAGTGGCAAAAGAGATATCTCTAGAATTGGTGCTAGAGTCTCAATCGACTTGTATTTTATGTCTGGAGATAAGAAGTATTTAGATATCGGAGTTGATTGTGATTTAAGTTCAGAGGACCCTTTTGTCTGTGCTGGGAATTTACTTCAAAAAATTACTGGTTTTGTTGATGCAAGAGTTCAAGCAGAGCTAAACTGGTATTCTCAAGAGAGGGGATACCCTTTATCCTATCTAACTGGAAATCACCTTGTCTGGAAACTTAAAGAAAAATTTAAATCACAATTTAATGGTGAGGATATAGATTGTGATAGAGAGTTCCACAAAAGATTTCTAGAGGCAGGAAATATGCCTCTATCAATCTTAGAAGAAGTGGTATTAAGAAGGTAGTGAAGCCTACTTAAACCCCATTCCGCGAAGTGCGCCGTAGTGCTCTAGTGTTTTTACGCCTGTTTCTTCATGAACTCTATAGAAGTAGTATTTCATGTAAGGAGATTTTTGATCCCTATGAAGAGTGAAAATCATATAACCTAATTTAGCTTGCGCCCATACAGGTGGTTTCCCTTTAATATAACGAAATTCTCCTGCTCCACCAGAAACAAACCATTGAGTACCATCTTTCATACCGTAGTCTTCTTGATTGTGTTCATGACCGGCAATGTATGTGTCAACACGTCCTTTAACTGCAGCGTTTAAAAACTTCTTCACGAAGAGAAAAGCGTTGCCATGCTTACCCGAAGAGTAGCGAGGGTGATGTCCAAAGGCCAGCGTGAAAGAACACTTAGAAGTGTAGTCTTTTTGGATCCTATCCATCCAGTTTTTTTGTTCAACATAACGAGAGTTTGTGTCGAATGTTATAAAACAAATATCTTCATAGATATCCATATAATACATACTTGGCATTTTAATTGTTTCATACTTTTTTGCTATTTCGAGCCAAGCTTCCGGCTCAAGTTTGTAGTCATGATTTCCAACAGACATGTAAAACGGAACACCCTTATCCATAATTGGCTTATAGTAGTCATAGAAGCGAGATTTAAATTCAGGATCATCTGCAGATTTTATTCCGTCCGGATAGATTATATCACCCGTATGTCTAATTTGGTCACAGTTCTCTTCAAGTAAGGCTTTTGCAACAAGTGCTTGACCACTAGACTTCTTACCTGAGTCTCCTATAACACAAACTTTATGACCATCTGGAAGTGCCGCATGATTTATAATTAAACCTGGATTTGGATCGTCTGGTATATTAAAACATGAGGTCATTAAGAAACTTGTGCTAATTAATAAGATTAAAATATTGTTCATGGGTAAACCCTCCGTGACTAAATTCGAAAAGATTATTTCAATTGTTGTGCGATAAATCAAAGAAAAACTTAGTTGTACATTAATATTGTTTATGCGCATTGCGTTTCAAATAACCCCAAAATTTGAGTTTACACTATATTTTTAAGACGTTAGAATCTTAGCGTTTTAGTACAATATAAATAATATAAATACAAATAGGTGGTATTAATGGAATCTAATGTTCTTTATTTAATCCCTGCATTGGGATTATTTGGTTTGGTGGTTATGTTAGTTAAGTCTGCATGGGTAAATAAGCAAGAAACTGGTAATGAAACCATGGTCGAGCTCTCTACTTACATTGCAGAAGGAGCTATGGCATTTTTAAAAGCAGAATGGAAAGTTTTAACTTACTTTTCAATCATTGCAGCAATTCTTTTAGGATGGTCTGGTACTTTGGTTGAAACTTCATCTCCATACATTGCGGTTTCATTTATTATTGGAGCTGTTCTATCTGCATATGCAGGTTACTTAGGGATGAACATTGCAACTAAAGCAAATGTTCGAACGACTCAAGCTGCAAGAACGAGTTTAAAGAAAGCCTTAAAGGTAGCCTTTACTGGTGGAACTGTTATGGGACTTGGAGTTGCTGGTCTTGCTGTTCTAGGACTTGGAGTTCTATTCATTATTCTTTATAAATATGTTGTTGTTGCTAGTGGTGGAACTGCTAACGGTATTGAGATGGAAAGAGCTATCGAGATTCTTGCTGGTTTTTCATTAGGTGCTGAATCAATCGCACTTTTCGCTAGAGTTGGTGGTGGTATCTATACTAAAGCTGCTGATGTTGGAGCAGACCTTGTTGGTAAGGTTGAAGCTGGGATACCAGAAGACGACGTTAGGAATCCTGCTACTATTGCTGATAATGTTGGTGATAATGTTGGTGATGTTGCCGGTATGGGAGCTGACTTATTTGGATCATACGTTGCGACAATTCTTGCGACAATGGTTCTGGGAAGAGAAATAGTTGTTATGGATAATTTTAACGGATTATCGCCAATACTTCTTCCAATGGTTATTGCTGCTACAGGTATTCTTTTCTCTATCATCGGATGCTCAATGGTTCGAATTTCGAGTGAAGAAGGTGATGTTCAAAAAGCCTTAAATATTGGTAACTGGACTTCAATTATAATTAGTGTTGTTGCTTGTTACTTTATTGTAAACTGGATGCTTCCAGAAAATATGATGTTAAGAGGCTATGCATTTTCAAAAATGGATGTCTTTTGGGCAATCGTTGTTGGTTCAATTGTTGGTGCTCTTATGAGTATCGTAACTGAATACTATACAGCAATCGGTAAGAGACCTGTTGATTCAATTATTCAGCAATCTGATACTGGTGCCGCTACAAATATTATTGGTGGTTTATCTGTAGGGATGGAATCAACTTTCTTACCTACAATAATCTTAGCTGCTGGTATCTATATGTCTCATTACTTTGCCGGTCTATACGGAGTTGCAATTGCAGCTGCAGGTATGATGTCAACGACTGCTATGCAACTTGCGATCGATGCTTTCGGTCCAATTGCAGATAATGCTGGTGGTATCGCAGAGATGAGTAAACTACCTAAAGAAGTTAGAGCTAGAACAGATGTTTTAGATGCTGTTGGAAATACAACAGCTGCAACTGGTAAAGGTTTTGCAATTGCTTCTGCTGCACTTACAGCACTTGCATTATTTGCAGCTTTTGTTGGTCTTGCAGGAATAGATTCAATTGATATTTATAAAGCAGACGTACTTGCAGGTTTATTTGTTGGGGGAATGATTCCATTTATTTTCTCTTCATTATGTATTGCTGCCGTTGGTAGAGCTGCTATGGCCATGGTTCAGGAAGTTAGACGTCAGTTTAAAGAAATTCCAGGAATCATGGAGTATAAAGCAAAACCTGAATATGATAAGTGTGTTGCTATTTCAACTGAAGCAAGTTTAAGAGAAATGATGCTTCCAGGTGCGATTGCATTAATAACTCCGGTTATAGTTGGATTTGCCTTTGGACCTGAAGTTCTTGGTGGACTTCTAGCTGGTGTTACTGTGACTGGTGTTCTTATGGGTATATTCCAAAACAACGCTGGTGGTGCTTGGGATAATGCTAAGAAGTCATTCGAAGCTGGTGTCGAAATTAACGGAAAGATGGAATACAAAGGTTCTGAAGCTCATAAAGCATCAGTTACTGGAGATACTGTTGGTGACCCGTTCAAGGATACTTCAGGACCTTCTATGAATATCTTAATTAAGCTTATGTCGATCGTATCTTTAATTATCGCTCCACATATCTCAGTTAAGAGTCACGGACATAGTCATGGTGGTGGTAATCATCATGGTCATGATCATGGTTATATACCTGCTGACAAAAAAATCGAAGTTGTTCTAACAAAAGAAGAAGTTAAAACTATTAGAACAGCATCAAAATAATTTAAGATAATGTAATTTTTATATTGTTGAGGCCCTCTTTGAGGGCCTTTTTTTGTCATATCTAGGAAAAGTCGCTAGTATCTCAACCTCAAAGGATACATATGAAATCAATAGCTCTTTTAGTCTTACTCTTAAGCAGTCATCTTTATGCCGAATGTGTTCATGAAAAAATCTTTAGTGGTTTTGAATTACAAATGCAAAAAAAGGATCATAAGGTCTTTGTTGAAAAAGATAATGGTATCTATGAAGAGCTTCTTTATAATAAAATAAATTCACTTCAATTCTATAGAGCGCAATTAGTTAAAAAGAACGATCATTCCGAAGGTGACTTTACACGCTATAATCAAAAGTATGTTGAATACTATCGTTATCAAAACATTATCGATTTTATGAATTCCACCAGAACTAATTTTACAAGCCTTGGATATGAAATATCGGTAATTGGTAAAAGTTTAAAGGGGAGAGATCTCTACGCAGTTAAGCCTAAAAATTTCGATTCAAATAAAAAAACAATTGTGATGTTCGGAAGACACCATGGTAATGAGGGGACTGCTAATTGGATTATAGAGGGCTTTATTAACGAATTTCTAAGCGCAACAGAAGACTTCCACGAAAACTACCAACTTCTTTTATATCCAATGGTGAACCCTGACGGTGCAGAGGCAATGAGTCGTTATAATGAAAATGGACGAGACCTTAATCGAAGCTGGGGATTTGATATTACTGATACCTATGACGAAGCAAAGGTTATTCATAAAAACTTGAAGCCTTATATGAAATATAAAAGCAATATGCCAATTTTTCTAGATATGCATGGATCATTTACTGAAGACTTTATCTATCGTGTAAAAAAGAATTATGTGGATATATCTTTCTTTAATCGCCAACAAGAGTTTATCGATGAGCTTGCTGGTTACGATATTTGGCAAAATGGAGTATCTAAACTATCAAATGGTCACCCAAAAATGGCCAGATTAGTGATGGTAAATTCCTATGGGCTAAACGCTCTTACCCATGAAACTCCAAGAGATATTAAGCTAAATTCGCGGTCAAGACGTTCAAAGTCAGATCTTTATAAGCAAGGTATTGCCATCTTTCAATCGATTACGAATATCTACTAGCCCGTAAGTAATTAAATTTATTGAGTATAGAACTTGTATTAAAACAAACGTTTGAATCGTACGATAATAGTGTTATGGTTTTAAACGAACGTTTGAATTAAGCGAGGCAATATGAATATCAGACAACGCTCACTACTACTTATCTTTGTTATGTCCATTACATCCTCTTATGGCGCAGAGATCACCGAGAACTCATTACTAAAATTAGCAAAGAAATCAAATCCGACGTTGGCAGAAATTGAGGCCAGTTTTTTAGACTCTTCAGTTAGAGCTGATGAGCTGAGTGATAAGTTTGGCTACGAAGCTTATGCTGGATACAATAATGAGCAGACGAAAGAGAAGTCTACGATTTCATTTCAACCAATATTTAGATCAGTAAATCAATATAAATTAGGTGTGAGAAAATCCACTAAGTATGGTGTTCTTATTGATTTGAATACATCAATTGATGCTAGATCTGGTGACTCTGAGTCGGGTAGTGATTATAAGGACCTCCATACTACAGTTTACGAACTTGGATTCCAATTTGATTTATGGAAAGACTTTATGGGAAGAATTTCAAAAAATCAGTTTGATAATTTATATGATCTCAAAGCTAAAGATGAGTTACAAAAAGAAATCTCAGCCTATGCTTTCGAGTCTAATGTGAGAAAGCTTTATTGGACCATTGTTGCTAATAATGAAAAATTAGAGATTATGAAGCGACTTAACAAGACAGCTAAGAATCAGGCCGCTGATGCTGTTAAAAGAAAGAGAAGCTCAGTCGCTGATAAGGCAGAGGTCGCAAGGTTTAAATCTCTCGTACATCAAAGAAAAGGACAGTTGCTTTCTTTAGAATATGAGAGAGAAATGCTTTTTAAAAATCTTAGAGAACTTTTTCCAAACTTAAACGGGCAAGAGTTGAAGTTAGGAAAATATAATCTTAACAAGGCCTTCTTTGAAGTTCTTTCTTGCTCAGCTAAAATTGAAAGTACGAAAGAAGTTCCCTTTGAGAGTACAAAATATGATGATATTACAAAGATTCTTAATAGAGTAAAGAATAGACAAGGGAAAATCGATAGTACTTATGATGATGTAGATTTGAAGTTTGCTTTAACCTTAAAAAAGGTTGGTGTTTCTTCTGACGCTAAAAGCACAAGCTACACTGAAGGTTCTTATCAAGGATCACTTGATGATATTGATGAAAATGATCGTTCTGCCATGAGTGCAGGAATCATGCTTACAGTACCATTTGGAGAAAGCAAAGGATCAACCGCTACTATTAAAGAGAAGCTAACAGAGAAAAGATTTGAAGCTTCAATTGATTCAATGGATGCAAAGGTTTCCTCTTCTCATACTCAAGTTCAAAAATCAGTTAAGTTACTCTCTCAAGTTATCAAAGAGCAAAAGTCGAATTCAACTCAATTTGATATCCGCTTAAAAGAAATGAATAAGCAGTACCGACAAGCAAGGATTCCTGAGTACGTTCTGATTCAGGATCAAGACGCATTACTACAAAGTGATCTCAATGTTATTGATACCCAACTTATGATCGTTAATACAATCTTAGACTATCTCGCAGTATTCAATGAATATGACTGTGCATTTAATAGGAAGTCATTATGAACCAAATTATAAAGTTTTTTTTAGAGAACCATAAGCTTACAATTATCCTCTCATTAATGATGGTAATATTTGGAGTCATGGGATTATTCAAATTAAATGCTGAGTCCTATCCCATGGTAAACTTTGCGATGGTGCAAGTTGAGACTCGTTATGAAGGTGCCACCGCCAAGGATATAGAAACGAAAATCACAAAGCCAATCGAAGATAAAATTCGAGAAGTTTCTGGTCTTAAAGATGTTAAGTCCGTTTCAAAATCTGGTCTTTCAAGAATTTTTGTTCGTGTAGATATGGATAATGAGGACGAGGAAGAAGTTCTCGATGAATTACAAAAAGCTGTTAAAGCCGTGAATACTCTTCCTGCTGACCTGCGAGACGATCCCACCTATTTAGAGATAAATTCAGAAGAATTTCCCGCAATTGAAATTGCAATCGTAGGTGATAACACTGATCGAGCAAGAGATATTATGGCCGATCACCTCAAAGAAGAGCTGGAAGACTCTAAACGTGTTAAAAGTGCGAGGGCGGTTGGATTTTTAAAGCGTCAATTTAATATAAGAATTGATGAAGAAAAATTAGCTTCTTATCATATTGGAATTGAGGAAGTCTTAAACAAAGTGAGTCTTAGAAACCTTGATATTCCAGGTGGTAATCTTAAAACTAGTAATTCAAAAGAATTAATAAGAATTGAGGGAAAGGTAAACTCTGCTGAGGAGTTAGGTGAGTTAGTTGTTAGGTCAAATTTTTCTGGAAAAAAAGTCTTACTTTCTGATATCGCAAAAGTTTTAGATGGCGAAGAGGATGCAAAAGTTTTAGCCTCTTTTAACGGAAGACCAGCGACACTTCTTGTCGTTAGCAAAAAAGCAGGGGCAGATACATTAGCTCTTGTTGATGAAGTAAACACTATTCTTAATCGCTTTAAAGAGCAGTATAAAGACCAATTTGAAATCATTACCTATAATAATGAAGCTGATAAAGTTAAAGCAAAACTTGCAATCTTAAGTTCAAATGCCATTTCTGGTCTGATCTTAGTTGTTGTTTTTCTCTTCATTTTCCTCCCCGGAAAAGTAGGTCTGATGGCCTCGCTTTCACTGCCTTTAGCAGTTATGGCAACTATCGGATTTATGCCTGTTATGGGGATGAACCTTGATGCGATTACTATCCTAGCTCTTGTTATTGCTTTAGGTATGTTGGTCGACAATTCTGTTGTTATATCTGAAAACTTTGCACGACTTCGTGATGAACATAATATGTCAGCGATGGATGCATCTTTTTTATCAGCAAAACAGCTTTGGCTTCCTATTTCGTCTACAGCTTTTACTACCATTGCTGCCTTTGTTCCTATGCTTGTAACAAAAGGTATCATGGGGCAATTCATCAAGTGGATTCCAATCGTTGTAACGTTGGCCTTACTGATCTCATTGTTTGAGAGTTTTTTCTTACTTCCCATGAGATTACGTTTTGCAGGAAATACTAAGAACAAAAAAGGTGAAGTTAAGCGAGATTGGTTTTATAAATTTATTCTTAAGTTTGAAGTTTTGATGGATAAGCTTATTAATCGTAGATATTTTGTTTTCCTTGGCTTTGGTATTTTACTAGTTGGATCTTTACTATTAATGAGTAAGGGGAATAAATTTATTCTTTTCCCAGCTGAGCAGACTGAAATCTATCTTGGCCGTCTTGAGATGCCTAGAGGTACTCCACTGGAGCAAACTAAGCTTGAGCTAGTTAAAATACAAAAAGACCTAGATGATAAACTTGGTTCTTGGCAAAGAGGTATTGTTGTGAGGTCTGGTCTTTCTAAGATGGGGCCGAATGATGCGAAAGGATCTAATGGTGATAATCATGGACTTATTACGATCTACGCATCGAATGATGCAAAATATAATGTAGATTATTTAGACTTCTTAAAGAAGGCAAGATTAGTTAAGTCTGATTTCGCTAAAACTCTGACCTTTGAATTCATGCAAAATGGTCCGCCGGTAGGTGAACCTATAAATGCAACCTTTAGATCCAATAACCTTGAAAGTCTGGACGCTATTCTGAATAAGGTCATTGCTGACATGGGGAATATCCCTGGTGTTAGAGATTTGAAGACAGATGATATTTTAGGAGAAAAAGAGATTAAAGTTCGTATTGATTATGCTAAAGCAGATCAATTGGGTTTAAGTGTTAGTGCTATTGGAAATGCTATTAGAACAGCTTTGTCTGGTACGATGATTTCTAAAGTTGTTTTAGAGAATAAAGAAGTTGATTTACAGGTAAGGTATAAAGATACATCTCGTAGAACAGCAGAAAATATTCAAAACATCAAAGTCATGGACCGTCTTGGTAATCTTGTCCCAGTAAGTACAGTTGCTAGTCTTGAGGTGACTAATGGTCAGTATGAAATTAAGCGATACGACTTCAAACGCTCTAAAACTCTAACCGGGGATATTGATGAGGCGGTTATAACTTCTTCAGTTGCGAATCAGAAGCTTACAGAAATCTATGGAAAATATGCTGCAGATTATCCTGATGTCTCGTTAGCATTTGGCGGAGAGGCAGAATCAACAAAAGAATCTATGCAGTCTTTGGGTGAGGCCCTTATTTTGGCATTACTTGGTATATTCGCACTTCTTGTATTCCTATTTGCTTCTTACCTGAGACCTATCATTATTATGTCTACTATTCCTTTAGGTTTAGTTGGCTTTAGTGTTGCCTTTTTCTTTCACGGTAGACCCATCTCATTTTTGGCGATGATTGGTGTTATTGGTCTTGCAGGTATTATCGTTAATGCAGGTATCGTACTCATTTCTTTTATTGATCAAATGCGTGCAGAAGGAAAGATGGAATTACATGAAATTCTAGTTAAGGCTTCTGGGATGAGACTTCGAGCAGTTCTTGTAACTTCACTAACAACAGTATCAGGACTTATTCCTACCGCCTATGGGATTGGTGGCTCTGACGCCATGCTTGTTCCTATGACTATGGCCATGGCCTGGGGATTAACTTCGGGGACAATACTTACTTTAATTTGGGTTCCATGTGCTTATGCTATTTTAGAAGACTTTATTCGTCTTCTTAAGAAATATAAAGTTTTAGGTGATGAGAGTAATGATAAAGTTAATGAGGCGGTAGTAGAGCAGACTCCATTGGACTCAACTCCAAGTGAAGAGGTTAGAGAGGTTTTATCGTGACTGAAAATACGAAAGATAAAATTTTAGGTTTTGCTCATAAGCTTTTTGCCGAAAAAGGGTTTACTGGCGTAAGTGTAAGAGAAATTGCCAAAATATGTGGCTGTAATATTGCGGCCATAAACTATCATTTTACTAATAAAGAAAATTTATACCTACAAACTATGCAGCATAGTATTGAGAGAACAGAAGTTGATATCAAAGCTATCTTTGATTCACTTGAAGAAAAAGATATAGATCTATTTGCTTTGAAAGTTTTTGATCACTTTCTTAATAATGGTGAAGATTTAAGAACTGGTTTTAAACTGATCCTGTCCAACTCAGATATCCCTTCTAAAATGCCCCTGAATATTTCACGATTTAAAGGGCCTCCCGGAGGAGAATACTTTGATATCTGTCTAAGGGAACAATTTCCGAACATAATTGATTCAGATATTGACTGGGCAGTTAGGACTATCTTTACTCAGGTGATTCATAAGTCGCTTATTTTATGTAATAAAGAACTTTGTTCTAAATTATTATCAGAAGATAAGCCCGAAGAACTTATGAGAAGTGATATTTCTAGAGTCATAAAAATGGTTAAGCAGGAGCTTAACTCTTAACCTGATCGGAATACTTTTTTGTTGAACTAATCAAATTCCCTCTTTAGTATTATTAAAGAGGGGAAATTTATGGAATATCAAAAACATCTTATAAAAGATAAGCGCTTTTGGCCTATTTTTTTGACACAATTCTTTGGTGCATTTAATGACAATGTTTTTAAGAATGCTCTTGTTATTCTTATAACATTTAAATCTTACAGTCTCGCAGGACTTGCACCAGAGCAGATGGTTGCTATTTGTGGAGGAATTTTTGTTCTTCCCTTCTTCTTATTTTCAGCAATGGCGGGACAGATTTGTGATAAGTTCCCTAAGCATAAACTTATCTTCTACATAAAATTATGGGAACTTGTTATCATGTTTGTGGGTGCATACGGCTTTATGAGCGAGAACGTAAATGTACTAATTATTACATTATTCTTTATGGGACTGCAGTCCGCCTTCTTTGGCCCAATTAAATACTCGATTTTACCTGAATTAATTGACGGTAATGAACTTTTACAGGGAAATGCATTAGTATCCTCAGGAACTTTTGTTTCAATCCTATTAGGAACAATACTAGGTGGAGCACTAATAGGACTTGAGGAGGTAGGTCGATCTTATACTGCTATCTCTATTATCATTTTTGCAGCTATAGGTACGTTCTTTGGAATGAAAGTTCAGCCGCTTGAGCCCGCTGATAAGAATATGAAAATCTCTTATGGACTCTTTGCTCCAATTTTGAAAATTTTAAAGGTGACGACAAAAATCAAAACTGTTTTTTTAGCAGTACTGGGGATTTCATGGTTTTGGTTTTTAGGCGCCGCTCTACTCTCGATGTTTCCTGCCTACGGAAGAAATGTCCTTGGAGGTAATGAAAGTGTAGTTACGCTCTTCCTTGCGATGTTTAGTATTGGTGTCGCTGTAGGAAGCATGCTATGTGAGAAGTTTAGTCGACAAAGGTTAGAGTTGGGACTTGTACCTTTTGGAACTATTGGGATGACTATTTTTATCTTTGACTTATTTTTAGTTGGGACGCCTGAGTTTAATTTAGTTGATATTGGTATTAAAGAATTTCTTTCATACTCTATTCATTGGAGAATATTGATCGATCTATTTGGTCTCTCTGTCTTTTCCGGTTTTTTTATTGTTCCACTTTATACATTTATTCAACATAGAACGCCAAACGGTGAGAGGTCTCAAGTTATTGCTGGGTTAAATATCATTAATGCTTTGTTTATGGTTTCCTCCGCTGTTGCTCTCACAGTTTTATATTCATTTAAATTTACTATTCCTCAAATATTTGGAATCTGGGCTGTTTTAAACTTGCTCGTTTCGATCTATATCTACACCGTTGTTCCTGAGTTTTTACTACGTTTCGTCGCGATGATTATTACGAGACTTATGTATAGACTCAAGGTTCATGGTGTTGAAAATATTCCTGAAGAGGGAGCTTGTATTCTTACTTGTAATCATGTCTCTTTTGTTGATTGGTTAGTCGTAGCAGCAGGTATTAAGCGACCTGTTCGCTTCGTGATGTATTATAAATTTATGAAAATTCCTTTAATTCATAATATCTTTAGGGGAGGAAAGGTTATTCCTATCGCAGGTAAGAATGAGGACCTTGAAATTTTTAATCAGGCGCAACTTGATATTGAACAGGCGCTTAAGAGTGGAGATATTCTTTGTATTTTCCCTGAAGGTGAAATTACTCATGACGGCGAACTAAGTGAATATAAAAAAGGAATTGAGCATATGCTTGCAAAGGTTCCTGTTCCTGTCATTCCCATGACTCTTAATGGTTTGTGGGGAAGCTTCTTTAGTCGTGCACATGGTGGCAAGGCGGTAAGTAGTCCTAAGGTACTTCTAAAAATGTGGTTAAGACGTATTGATTTAAACGTTTATCCCGCTATCCAGGCTCAGGATGTCTCAGCAAAAAAACTAGAAGAGTTTACGAAGTCTAAGCTTTCGTAGAGACTTTTGAGTATTTATCAAAAAAGTAAAAAATGAATATGGCGAGTCCAAAGCCAGCTACAACGTCATAGATATAGTGCTGCTTTGTAGTCAGTGTCGAAATCGATATAAGAGTTGATATAAAGATTGAGATCCAAAACTTAGTTTTATTTTCTCTATACCATCCAAATGCAAAACAATAGCATATTCCTACATGTAGTGAAGGAAGGCAATTACTAGGTTTATCAATCATTCGGACTGCCTTAAATAGAAGAGTTGTGATATCTGTAAATGGCGGTAGAGGATAGAATTCCCTTGGGTAATTTACTGGAAAGCTCAAAAAGATTGCACAAGAAAGTACCGTGAGAACCATAAAAGCAAAGAGTGTCTTGTTCATATTGTCTTCGTCTTTATATCCAATAATGCACCATACAAGGTAGGCCGGATATAAAACAATATATATATAGATACTCCATCTCAGCATTGGGATAGCTTTTTCGAACTCTGGAATGGGCAAAAATACCCCAGAGTGGTAGCTAATGGCACCACATACTCCATATAGGGCCATAAAGATACCCGCTATTAGAGGCATTACAGCGTACTTATTCTTGTGAAAAACAATCTTTTTTAGTGTAATTTTTTCCATAATTTCGGAATCTTAATGCTTTGCATCCTATAATAATTACTCACAGACTACTATTTTGTCACTATTATTGCATAATGTCTCGGTATATCAAAATGGAATTTGATTAGAAAACTTACTATGGAGAATCCATGTTTAAACGTACTACATTAAATTTAAAGCCTATTCTACTTACTGCCTTAGTTTGTGGTGTATCTGCTTGTAGTCAAGATGAGGATATTAATAAAGATAAAACTTCACCAATAACCAAGACATCAACAAAACCTGAAGCGATGAGTGCTCCACAAGAAATTGAGGCCAGCGCTAAAGTAAGCAAACTTGATGATTCCCAACAAGAGATAATCGCAGCTAACGTGCCAGCTCCAAAAATTGAGAGGCAAATAGCAGCTCAAGAAAAAGTGTCTAAGCCTAAATTGCAAAAGCCAAATAAAGTCGTAAAAAAGAAAACTATTAAGATTGAGAAAGCTGATAAGGTTTCTACAATCATGTCTGCGGTAAATAAAACTGAAGTAGATTTAAAAAGTAAGGAAAGTAAAATCGTAAAGGCGATTACACAAACATTAGATGTCTCATATGAAACAGATATGCAAGAAAATGATAATAAGCAAAGAGCTGATTCTACGATTTGGTATTTCTTTCGTTACAAATTTTCGAGTGAGTACACTGGGCGATTTTGGGCTAATATTGGTAAAAATCTTCATGAGTCTTATGAAACGACTCTAAAAGATACTAAACTGACACTTTCAAAGAAAGGAATTCAACTTACTGAGAATTTAAAGCTTTCTCCGTCGGCAACTTTAGTTCTTCCAACAAGTGAGAAAAGTAAACGAAATGAAGAATTAAACTTTGGAGTAGAGGTGAATCCATCTCTCTCTTATAAAATTTTAGACGAGTTAAGACTTAGTTACCTTCCAAGAGGGGTTAAGAATTTTCATGAATATAAAACAAGTAGAACTAACAGCTTAAATACTGAGTACAAGTTAATTCAATTTGTGGTTTTAAACTATGCTTTTGTTCCAAGGTGGTATTTCGAACCTACACTTATTTATTCAAATACTTGGTCTTATGAAGGAACAAGAAGAGATCCAAGTTTTATGTCTGTTCTAGAAGTTGGTCACGACTATAATAAAAATTTAGTTCTAGCTGCAGGTTTAACGACTTCAGGTTCTGTTTATAAAGCAGAAGAGGGACTTGATAGTAATATTGAAGTTTATGACGCTGAGTCAGCAAGTATATATGGAAAGTTTGCATTAACATTTTAATGCGCATTAGGAGAATGGAATGAAGAAATTTAACAACATTGTCGTTTTAGCCTTAGGAAGTCTTTTACTTGCGAGTTGTGCAAAAGAAAAAGAATACGACAAGGTTTATAAGAAAGCTGAAACGCTGAAAATATCTGATGTTCTTACTAAAAATGCAGATGGAACACCTACTAAGTATTTATATGTTCCAATGACACTTGGTACTCCTAGGGAAGTGGCAGAAGCTAATCCTTATTTTCAGGGTGATGAAAAGATTGTTAAACTTCAATTTACTGAAGCTGGTCTTGAGGTCCTTGAACTTGAGAAGGATGGACGTTTTGCAAACAATGATTTAAATAACACTCCGGTTTTAACTGTCCCTGTAGATTATAAGCAATATAAATGTGCAGAGGATGAGTTCGGAGATTGTACAAATAAAGAGGAAGAGGATTCAGATTTAACATGGGATCAAAAAGAGTATTTCTATCCTGATTATGCAGCTTTAGAAGTTAAAGAGTTAAATATGCTTGATCTCTCAAATGTTGAAGGAAGTGGTTGTGTAACACCTAAAGGTGTAAAACTTGTAGACTACGAATTTTCTAAAGATGGTGTCCTAAATATTGAACTTGAAAAAACATATAAATTAAGAAACACATGGAGTTGTATTCGTAGAAACTATTTTATGGGAAAGCTTTCTTTCAATAGTTTTAAGGTGAGATTTTTCTATTCAATGGTTGCCTTAGATAAACTTGCAACTAAAGGATATGAAAAATCAGAGTATGCCATCGAGAACCATAGTACTTTTGGATTTTTTAAAGACGAAATTGAAACATTAAATGATGATTTTGATTCAAATAGAAAAGAGGTTACTTACCTTGCCAATAGATGGGATCCAAATAAAAAGGTTCTTACTTACTATTTAAGTAAATCATTTAATTCTGAACAAAATAAGCCTATTTTAGAGGCCACAATGAGATCTCAGGAAGTAATGAATGCAAACTTAGCATCAGCAGGTGTAGGCTTCAAAATTCAATTTCTTCAACAGTCAGAATCAGACAATATTAGTCCGGGTGACCTAAGGTATAACACTGTTGTTCTTATTGATGATCCACTTGCAAATGGACTTCTTGGTTATGCTCCAACAGTTACAAATCCTGAAACAGGTGAGATTGTTCAAGGTCATATAAATATGTATGGTGGAGTTTTGTCTTCTGGAACTCGTTGGGTTTATGAAGGCGCTGTTGATATTATGGAAGAGCAGGTTCTTAAAATTGGATCGAAAACAGTTGAAGTTAATTTTGATAACAAAATTTATTCTGAATCTAAACTTCCAGCTGTTTTGAGAAAGTACAAGACAACTTTAGATGAAACTGAAGTTGCGAAGCCAGTTACAGAAGTAAACGAATCCTCAGCAAAAACACATCAAAATATTTTTGAACAAGATCATAGTAAAATAATCTCTCTTAGTATGTTTGATGCAGGGAAAGATGCTGCTCAAAGGCAATTTGAAACAAGCTTTGATAATAAAGCTTATTTTGAAAAAATTATGAATAGAGATTTTGACGGAATGGAGGAGATGAATAAACGTGTGGCGATGGCCGAAGCCGATGAGTATGGTTATAAACTACACTCAAAGCATGCACCTGAATTCTTTCCAATTGCAGGTACTCGTAAGGTAGTTTATCCAGGTCTTTTAAAGATAGCTAATATTTTAGATAATCGTGGAATCTTAAAAAGATGGGTTCATTTAAATGATACTCAGAAGAAAAAGGTTAGAGAGATTATTCTAGTTAATCGATATACTTCAACTTTTGTTCACGAGATGGGACATAGTTTAGGTTTAAGACATAACTTTGCTGGATCTACTGATGCTGCAAATTTTTATACTGATGTTGAAGCTCAGTTGTTAGATATGGAAGCTGCACCAGCTTACTCATCTGTTATGGATTATGCTGTCAGTGAATATAACGAATTAGGGGCATTTGGAAAGTATGATGTTGCTGCATTAAGATTCAACTATACAGGTACTTTAGGAGCTAACGATGGTACTGCCGTTGAAGTTCCAAAAGGTTCAAACATTAATAAATATAGAGAACTTTATAATGGAGAAGTCAAAAAGTTTGTTTTAGAGCAAGCTAAGCAAGCAGGTCTTCCTGCTGATTGGACTTATGAGCAGGTTATTGGATATCTAAAGGAAAACGTAATCAATAATGAAGAGTACTCTGAAGAAGTTAGAAACTATTGGAGAGGAATCTCGGATATGGATAATAAATTCGTTGCTAGCTATAAATTTTGTACAGATGAAAATGCAGGTCTCTCAGCTACTTGTAACAGACATGACGAAGGAACAAATCTATTTGAAATAGCAAAGTTTAGAACTCAACGATATAAAGAAATGTACAAGTACAGAAACTTTAGAGATGACAGATTACGATTTAAAAGTACTGATCTTGATAGCTATTTAACTGGTAGATTTCGTGAATTTGGTAAAGTTAGAGATGTCATGGAATTGTATGACTTATATGCAAATATTCTCGGGCAAGATGTATTAGAAAGAGATGCATGTAAGGAAGAAGATATTGCAGGAGATATCGTCTGTGAATTAAATGAATCAGTTAAGGTTGTCGGAAATATGTTTTTAGATATTTTAAAAACGCCAGAACTTACCTGTGCTGTTGGAGAAGCTGCTACCTCTGAAGTTCCGGCCAAAGTAACTTCACTTGTTAAGATCGTTGATATAATGGATGAGCGTGATATGAGTACATTATTGCGTGATAATAACAAGTTTCTTACTACCTGTTTTGACCCTATCGTTAAGAACTACTTTAAAGAGAAGGGGCAAAGCGTAATCGGAGAAGTAGGGAAATTTTTAAATAGTCACAGAGATAGTAATCCAAACTATAAGTATGCCGATGATATTTATGTTAGAGGTATCTGGACTGATAAAGCTATGGCGATGAGATTCTTATTTGAAAGAAGACACTCCATAGGAACAACTGATGAAAGTCAGCTTGCTTTAATTGATCACCCTTATATCAAGAAAGAGTTTAAGCAAGTAATGAGGCATATGGTTTTAGGAAAGAAACTTGAGAATCCACTTCCTTTTTTGACAGAGTCTGGTGAAAAGTTTTTTATTCCATACATACTTGAAGCTAATACCACAACGGACCAAATTGAAGATAATCTTGGTTGGGTAAAAAATTACTTTGGAATGGAAGAGGTAGGTGAAGGTAATCTTTTAAAAACTCTTCTTGCTCAAGTGAAGAATGCTTATATTGGTGTTCAAGGTGAAGGTAAAGTTAAGCAATTTATTACGAATAATTATGTAACAGTTAGACAGTGGGTGGGTTACATACCTGAGGATCTGAAAATTCCAGGTTACTTGTTTCACTATGCTGAAGGTAATGGTATGAGATCTTCAATGTCGTACCAAGCTTCTAAGGTAAATTCTCTTTCTAATGAAATGTTAACTTTGATGAAAGAGATGGATAAATTTAAAGACGTGCCAAAAGAGAGTTTTGAAAAAATAATTTCTCATAAAATAAAGCCTGTTGCACCAGATAGCTACACAGACTTTGAAAAATCATTTTTTGGACTTCAAGTAAATCAGCAGCAGGCAATTATTGGCTTGTTAGAAAGAGACGGCATAACACTTGCGGCATTTGAAAACTTTGCTGCAAATAAAGAAGACGCTAAAACAATGTTTACTGCTTACACAAAAATGCGTGAAACTAGTAGCTCTGTATTTTTAGAGAAAATTTTGGCCGATAAGAAAGAAATCGTTGCAAATGGACCAATAGGCTCAACAGATGTAGAGAAAGAACTTTTAACTTATGAGTTAGATTTCTTAACAGATCTATCTGCTGGTAATTACACAAAAGAGGTTATTGAATATTATGAAGGGCAATTATCATTACTCCCTCAGCATATTGAATAATTAAGATTAAATAGAATTATATTGGCCAGATCAATTTGATCTGGCCGAATACTTTCTCCTCATTCATAATACAAATATGAACTATTCCGAAAAAAAATCCCTTTCAACTCGAGTCACAATTATTGGTGCTTTTCTTGATTTAATACTTGGTCTCGGGAAAATCATAGTCGGTTCACTCTACTTATCACAAGCGTTGATCGTTGATGGGATCCATTCACTTTCTGATATTCTGACTGATGTCTTCGTTATTCTGATTACTTTTATTTCACATGAGAAACCTGATGATGATCATCCCTATGGCCATGCTAGGTTTGAAACTCTAGGTACCATTGTTATCGGTTTTATCCTTATTGTTGTTGCTGTTTTTCTTGCCATTGAAAATATAGAATCATTTATTGCTAAAAAAGAATCAGTTATCCCTGGAACACCTACAATAATCATTACTATTATTTCTATTTTTTCTAAAGAATGGATCTATCGTAAAACCTTAGCTGTAGGTGAGCTTATACAGTCTGAGCTACTTATTGCTAATGCTTGGCATTCGAGAACAGATGCTATTTCTTCTATTCTAGTTTTAGTCAGCTTAGTTGTTTCTATGGCAGGTTTTCCTCAAGTTGATATATTTACCGCCATCGTACTTTCATTGTTCATTGGTAAAGTTGGTTGGGACTTCGTTTGGAAAAGTATCAAGGAGCTTGTAGATACAAGTCTTGATCAAGCTCAAATACAAGAAGTAAAAGAAGTCATACTATCTGTAGATGGTGTTAAAGGTATGCATAATCTTAGAAGCCGAAAAATGGGAAGTAAGGCGATCTTGGATGTAAACGTAGAAGTTTCACCCTATATAACGGTCTCTGAAGGGCATGAAATATCCACATGGGTCGCAAATACAGTGATAAAAAGCTTCCCCAATATTATGGATATTACTGTGCACACTGATGTTGATGATGATAGGGGCGAAAGTGACATTTTTGAGCCACACTCTTACGAACTTCTGCCACTTAGGTCAGAGGTCATTGAGACTATTCAGGGGATAGTTGAAGCAAGTGAATTCAAGCATATCTCCAATTTTGACTTACATTACTATAATGGAAAGATTCGTCTTTACCTGACTGTTGATGCCACTTCAAAAAATGCGGATATTGAAAATAAGCTTCTTGCTATAGAATATATCTCAGAAGTACATTTTTTCCAGAAATTATAGTTTTTAAAAAATTGATTTCGCTGCAAGTAATCTTAAAATATCTATTTGGGTAACGAGTCCAGTCATAACCTTTTCATCATTTAGTATTGGTAGGCATCCAATGTTTTCAGCACACATAATCTTTGCTAAGTCATTTATAGATGTATCTTCAGTGGCCACAATAATCTTTTTGACCATAATTTCCTTAGTTTCTTGGCCTTCCTTAAATAGTAAATCTTTTGGTGAAATTATACCGATGACTATATCTTGCTTAATAATTGGAATATGATGAATATTTCTATTTTCCATCATATTTATAATCTCTCTACGAGTATTCTGTTCTGTGGCAGTCACAAGATTTTTTGTCATTAGTTCTCTTGCATATGAGATTTTCTGATGGGTTTTGAAGATTTCTTCTTGTTTAGCATAGTGCGATATCGATTTGATATCATGCTTACTCTTGTTTGCGTCTTTATCCTTATATTGCTCATTCGTTATATTGTCTGTATCAGGGTTTATTTGGCTACTTCTACGAGTTCTATTTATCATGATACCTTTGTAATCAGGTAACTCAAATGACTTGTATTGACCAAACTCTGAAATATGAAAAGGCATAGCAATCTCCTAAATATATAGATAATGTCTACTAATTAGTATTGTAACTTATAATTATTGATTTAGACTGATAAATATCAATAAAGGGTGAGAAGATGAGTAAAGCGATATTTTGGTTTCGAAGAGATTTACGTTGGGAAGATAATATTGCCTTGGCCCGTGCATGTCATGATTGTGAAAGTGTTTTTCCTATCTTTATCTTTGATGAAAATATTTTAAATAAACTGGATAAATCAGATCATAGAGTGAACTTTATTTTACAAACTATTCATAGATTAAATGATAAGTTTCCAATATCGGTATACTTTGGTAAACCGATTGATGTCATCGAAAAGATTATTAAGCAACATGATGTTCAGCAGATATACTGTAATAAAGACTATGAAGACTATAGTCTGAAGCGAGATTCTCGTGTTGAGAAAATGTTAACTAAGTACCAAGTTAAGTTACATAGCTTTCATGACCATCTTACTCATGAGCCAACTTCTCTGACCACTCTCCAGGGGACTCCATACAAGGTCTACACACCATTTAAGAATAAGTGGCTTGAGTTAACCTCAAATAATATGGCCCGGATTGGTGAGTTTAAATTAAAGCCCAAGAAAATGTCTCAAGACCTATTGAAAGGTTGCATGAAGAATCCACAACTAAAGGACATTGGTTTTACTTCTGCTAGTATCCCACTTCCAGAGCTAGATCCAAAAAAGATGTTTAAGAACTTTAAGCCTTCTATTAATAGCTATAAGGATCAACGAGACCTACCATCCCTAGACTCCACTTCTAAACTTTCTGTACACTTGAGGTTTGGAACTATATCCCAAAGACTGATGTTCCGTTATCTCTATGAAAATGATTTACAAGGCTCAACTTGGGCCAGTGAGTTGATATGGAGAGAGTTCTTTTCCTATTCACTTTTTCATTTTCCACACTCTGAGAAAAGTGAGTTTAATCTTAAGTATACAGATATTCCTTGGGACAAAAATACAAAAAATCATAAGGCCTTCGTTACAGGACAAACTGGTTATCCTATTATCGATGCAGGCATAAGAGAGCTCCTGGGCACTGGATATATGCATAATCGTGTCCGAATGGTTGTGGCCTCTTTTTATACTAAAAATTTATTACTTGATTGGCGAGTAGGTGAGAAGTTCTTCGCTAAGTATCTCTATGATTTTGATAAAACTGCAAATGTGGGGAATTGGCAATGGGCCAGCTCAACCGGATGTGATGCTCAACCATACTTTCGCGTTTTTAATCCAGAGTCTCAAGCACTGCGATTTGATAAAGAAGCGATTTACATTAAAAAGTGGTGTCCTGAATTACGAGATCTTCCAGCAAAGCTAGCTATATCTCCATATAATATAAAGCCAATTGATGAAGCTTTGTATGACTTTAAGGTTGGTAAAAACTATCCAGAACCTTTAGTTGATTTAAAGGGGACGCGGGTTCGAGCTATTGCTCATTTTTCCGAATATGTGTCGAGGAAAGATGCTCTTGATCATGGTTCCCCAAAAAAGAAATCCTAAGGGCGGGAACAACACTCTCTAAATGTTTGATTTGTTTATTTTTTACCTCGTCGTTATCCAATCTAGATGCGACGTAGATGCTACTTAAAAGAGTCAAAAGCTCTTTCGATTTATACCATTTATCGATGCTCATGAAGCTATCGAAGCCCATGAGTAATGAGAGCTTCATCTTTGGGTACTTTTGTTGAACTTCAACGATCCAATTGTAAGTAGGATTTGGCTTATTCTCCTTAGAAAAACCTAAGTAAATACCCGCACTATGCTCTTTTGCAATCTCTTGTAATTGACTCTCACTTGTAAGCTTTTCATTAAAGTCAGTCACCTCTTTGAAGGGATTGTGATCTGGGATAATAATAATAATAGTTGTCTTTGATGCAAGCTTAATACAGTTTGTATGTCCTTTGTGCCAAGGATTGAAACTGCCTCCGAAAAATATAATTTCTGCTTCGTTCTCTAGTTTATTTTCTACAATATATTTAATAAGGCTCATAGCTCGACCTTTATCTTTCTAACGACACTGATACTCTCTGGCGTCAAGCTAGATTGGTAGGCGAGTATTTCTACGCCACCTTTATCAGCTTCTCTTAATAGTTTTCCATACTCTGGATCAATATGATCCGCAGGCTTAAAGACACTGACATCCTCTCTATTTACTATATAGAGCATGGCGGCACCGAGACCACTCTCTTTAATTTTTAGGAGATCTTTTAAATGCTTCTGACCTCTTGTCGTAACTGAGTCTGGGAAAAGAACTATCTCTCCATCGCCCTTAAGTGTAACATTTTTAACTTCTACATAAGTATCTTTTAGGCCTTCTTGCTGAAGAAGAAAGTCAATTCTTGAATCATATATTTTTTGCTCAGGAATGATAGTTGAGTAATCACTAAGTTCTTTAATCACTTTGTTCTCAAGAGCTTCTTTTACGAGTTTATTAGTCATTGAGGTATTAACAGATATAAGGGTCTCGCCATTATTAGTCATCTCTAGGGTATATTTGAGTTTTCTTTTAGGATTGTTATTTGGAGTAAGCCAGGCTTCTTGACCCGGCTCCCAGCAAGTAGTCATGCTGCCGGTATTTGGCACATGTGCTACTACTAAGGTTCCATCTGGGAGCTCTATATCTGATAAAAATCGCTTATAACGCTTATGTATAATTGCCTTGATCAGTTTTGTTTTAAATTCCATAGCAGTAATATAACAAAGTATTACTTAATCGAAAATAGCTGAAATCCGATCTAGATTTTAAATTTCGCCATTCTTACAAAGGCCGCATCTGCATTAAGCTTGATCTCTTTAATTACACTTTGATCAATAACGATCTCGAAATCTGTCATTTTATCCTCAAGTTGTATTTTTTGTATCTCTTTATTATTGATATTAATTGTTAGAGTTGAATCCTCACTGATGGCCTGAGCTCTTATTGTAAGTTTTCTAAACTGGTCTTGGTTAACTTCTCTAATAAGATCTTTGGTTGAGATATTTAGCTCATCACCGTCGTATAAGTAGCTATTAATTTTATGAATTGCTTGATGTCCTGTATGGGCCTGGCCCATATGCATAGGTATTAGAAGCATAAAACTTAGTACGGTTTGTAAAAGTAAGATGTTTAAAAATGATTTCTTTGTATTTTGCATAATTTCCCCATTGTCTTGAACATTCCCTGTTATATAAATGTATAAGCAACTATTATGCCAAAATAGTATAAGCTAATATTGCATTAAGAAGTATTTTGGTCTATGTTAAGTACCTGTTAATACATAGAGAATTATGGTGAATTACTTTATGCCTAATATTGGCAAAGCCTCTTAAACAGTGTGTTTTGGCCCTAGTGTCACAATGTACCCGAGTTAAAAGCTAAAGTGTCACCACAAGCTTCCGATAAGATACAAAATAGAGAATTTGAATATTGCATAAGGAGTTAATATGTCTAAGTCAGCAAAGCTGGAGTTAGGTGAAGTAGTTATTGAGTTACCAATCATAGAAGGAACTGAGGGTGAAAGGGCGGTTGATATCTCTAAGTTGAGAGCAGAGACTGGTTTTATTACCTACGATAACGGGCTTGGTAATACCGGCGCTTGTTTATCGAACATAACCTTCATCGATGGTGAGAAAGGAATTTTAAAACATAGAGGCTATGATATTGAGGACCTCTGTGAAAATTCGAGTTTCTTAGAAGTCTCATACTTACTCTATAATAATAGATTGCCATCTAAAGATGAACTGGCTCAACTCAAGGCTCAAATAAAAGAGAAAAGTACAATTCCTGATGGTATCAACTCTCTAATAAAGTCATTCCCAAAAGAGGCACACCCTATGGGAATAGTCTCTGCTGCAATGGTTGCTTTATCCGGACATTATCCGCATTTACTAGATCCTGACTTATCAGATGAGCAAAAATCTGAGATCTTCCCTCTGATGCTAGGTCATTTAAAATCGATCTCAGCAGCTGTCTATAGACACGGTAAGGGCTTTGACCTTATTCAATCAGATTCGAGCTTAGATTATACTTCAGACTTCCTCTATATGATGAATGGTGAGAAGCCTAACGAGGATGTAGCAAAGTCACTAGATGTTCTACTCATTCTCCACGCTGATCATGAGCAAAATTGTTCCGCTTCTACAGTTAGAGTTGTTGGTTCATCGAAAGCTAATTTGTTTGCTTCAATCTCTTCTGGAATTGATGCGCTCTGGGGACCACTTCATGGTGGTGCCAATCAAGCAGTACTTGAAATGCTAGAGGCGATTCAAAGCGATGGTGGCGGCTATGAAAAATTTATTTCTAAAGCAAAAGATAAAGAAGACCCCTTTAGACTTATGGGGTTTGGACATAGAGTTTATAAAAACTTTGATCCAAGGGCTAAAGTTATTAAAGGCTACTGTGATACAATCTTAGAGAAACTGAATGTACAAGATCCTATGTTCGATATTGCTAAAGGTCTTGAGAGTACTGCTCTTAGTGATGAGTACTTCGCCAAAAGAAAACTATTCCCTAACGTGGATTTCTATTCGGGAATAATCTATAAGGCACTTGGTATTCCTACAAATATGTTTACTGTTATGTTTGCTCTAGGAAGACAACCTGGCTGGATAGCTCAATGGAAAGAGATGATTGAGTCTGATGGTGCAAGAATCACTAGACCAAGGCAGATTTATCAGGGTAAGACTGACGAAAAACTATAAAGTAATTATATTAAATACAAAAAAAGCCCCCAACAATAATTTGGGGGCTTTTTTTTGTAAAAAGAGAAAAACTATATTTTACTCTCAAGTGAGAGTATCAGAGCTTTTAGGTGTATCGGCGAACGACTTAAGTATATCTTTATAGTTAATTAATAAGGATTTACTACTTAGGAGAACAAAATGAAATTACGATTTTTAGGATTATTAATGCTTGTGAGTTTTTCTTAATTTGCGAGCTCGTGTGATGATGATTACAGCCAAACATGTTTTGAAGCAGAGATTGTGAAGATTGAACAGACTGCTTCTGCATGGATTTACACACAGTGTACTAATCTTATTGAGAATAATGCTATTTATGAAGTGGGCTCTAGAGAGTTCAAGGATTTTGTTTCAGACTGTCAATATAGTGTTTATGAGGCAAAATTAAAAATAAATCGATAAGAGAGAAACACTGCAAGTTAGAGGAAGTAAGGATAGGTTATTTAAGGATATTTGTATGTAATAATTTCTTTATGCACTGAAGTGGCTTTTTGAAGTTACCTTTATTAAAGTGTTCTTCGAATTCAACCCATCGATTTAAAGCATTACTCATATTAAGTTCATCATCAGGATGTATCAAGTGGCAAAACTGATCTGCAATAATAAAGAGTGCATTTATTTGTGAAATTGAAGTAGGAGACTTTCTATTTGTAGAAAGTTGCTCCATAGAAAACTCATGATGGTTAGAAATAATATCTGAAATTTCAAATGGAATGGATGTGCTTGTTTGAAGGTGAGTAACCATAGTTTCTATATGAGATTTGTATATTTCTTGTTCATCCCAATTTAAAAAATTAATATCATTTTCGTTTCGGCTTAGTTCCAGTAATATATTATCCGTTAAACTTAAATCGTGAAGAATTCCGGCATAGGAGAGTTTCGTTGTTACATCTTGGGCTTTCCAATCCATCTCTTTCGCAATAAGGCACGATATAAATGATACTAAAACAGAGTGTTGACTAAGGTAATTACCAGTTTTAAAAATGCTATCAATATATGTCGATAAGGCCTTATCTTTACGTATTTCTTCTAAGCACTCCAATGAGATGGCCTGAATATTTTTTGCTACAAGTGGAGAGATGCCAAGTATGTCAATTAACTCTTTAATTAGTTCTGCTCTTCGAATTGCTCCAACATCAACTCTATTCAGCAACAAATATTCCACTAATTTGGTGTAGTCTTGGACCTGGCAATAGAAATTAGTAATTTCTTTTGCCAGGTAGTTTGATGTTAAGGCTTCAAGTGTGTCTTCACTCTCATTATAAATTTTGATATACTTTATACTTGATAATTTTATGTATAGATCTACAGGTACTTCGTTAATGGACTCTAGTAAGTTGTAACTAACTCTTGACCATGAATATTTATTTTTAATTTGAACCATTTTATTTGCCTTGTTAATGCGATATTATTTTAGCATAAAGTACTAATGGAATATATCTAATTAAGTTTTAGGCATAGTACTATTAATATTTTCTTAATATAGATTTAGTCTGAAACCCTGAGCTGTTTTAATAGTTTCTCTTGCTTCATATCAATAGAATTCTAGATTACTGGCTACTTAAACTGAACTTTACGAACGATATAATAGATTAACAATGTAGATGTAACAATCAGAATTGATTTTATATAGTCAAAGTAGCCAAGCTCGAGAATTACAAGTGCAGTCATATATTGAGCGATAATTATGAAATAAATCCAATTTTTTAATATCTTTTTACTGACCCTAGTTAAGATATAGCTACCTAATGGGGCAAATATAACAACAACCGGTATTGAATAGGCCAAGTAATGAGAAACTTTTAGAATAGATTGACTTGAAGCAACATATGTAAAGTTCATAATAGTGAGGAAAGTAGATACGAACGCCATCTGTATCACTGATGTTGCAGTCGCTGACTTCATATCTTTACCCAATCTGGTGGCAAGATAGATAAAGAGTAAAAAATCAGCACCACTACCAATTATTGAGCTTATAAGCGCTCCTGAAATAGAGACGGCACTAATTATTAAAATCTCTGTGAAATTTTTGGAGAGAACTCTCTTTTCCTCAGTGGTAGTAATTCTCTCTTTTATATAGAAGAGAATAATTCCATTTCCAAACCAGAAGGATGCAAATATTAGTTTTAAGTTACTTAAGGCCATATACTCCTTTAAAAAAGGACTTAACAAACATGTGAGTAAAGCTATGGGTATTGTGAACTTTAATACATCAAACTTAATCTTATCTTTAAAGTGAATATATAAGAAAATACTTGCGGAAGTCATACCAAAGCTTTGAATTGCTAGGCTATAAATACTCGCAAGTTCCGCTAGCTCTGTTAAAAGATATGACATAACGGGAAATGCCACAATACCTCCACCTAGAGGAGAGGATCCGGCAACTAAAGATCCCATCAGCATAGTCGGGATAATGAGTAAATATTTTGAAATTTCCCATAAATCTATTTGAGTAAGCAGGTAGCAAGATATCAATAAGGAGAAAATAATAAATATAATCAAGGGAAGATTTTTCTTTTTAGTACTCTGAAATCTCATATATTCCTTCATTATGTAAATTTTACCCAAAGTCTTTACTATCTAAAGTATTTATAATATTTTAGCTAAAAATGATGGAGAATCCTATGAAAACTGTAATGCTTTTATTATCGCTTATGATATTATCTTCAACAGCTTTTGCTCAGTATGTTAATACTTCTTGGCAATATCATCCTGTGAAATGTCCAGCTCAAACAGTTTGCCCAAATGGGAGTGTTATTACATGTCAAACTGTTGGTTTCAATTACGGAAATGCTCCGAGAAATTATAACAATATGTGTCGTTCAAGAGTCGTTCCTGGGTATTCAGTGCACTGTCAGGGTTATGCTGATCAAGTAGATATTTACGGACGTATTATTTTTGTTTCAGCAAATATCCCAGTTACTTGTTACTAGTGTCATTCTTTAGAAAGACTAAGTAATTTAGTTTTCCTGCGTCTTGATTCTTCTTGAATAGTGGAAGTAGTATTTGGTATTTTTCTTTATGCTTATGCTTATGCTTATGCTTATGCTTTATATTTAAGTAATGAGATATTGAAAATTTACTAAGCCCCTCAGTAAGTAACTCCATTACAAATTTATTATTTCCTGTGAGATTTATTTGGTAAGCTAAGTTACTTAATACGATTGCATCAACTTTTTTCTAAATTTAGTGAAGTGATCAAGGACTTTAAGCTACCAAAAGATGTAACTTCAGAAAAACGAAGTCTGTTTTTAATCATTGTCTTCTGGTGAGAGTAGTCACCCTTGATGATCCCAACTTTCAACTTCGTTATCTTTATATCATGATCTTTTTTTTATATAAATTAAGGGATAAGTTCTGTAGTAATGGGTAAGGAGTAATAATTGAATTTGAAATTAAGTCTTCGTTTGAGATCTTACCTGCAAGTGCGTCAAATGATCCGTCTTTTATACGCTGGTTAATCTCTTCTTCTGGTAAATATTCAAAAGTAATCGAGATTCCTGCTTCTTTGTATATTACCCCAATGACTTCCCGGTTATACCTTTCAAGTAACTCCGATTGAACTGTTTTTGGGGCAAGAATAGTAAAAGAATATACCTCAGTAATTAGGATGAAAAGTAGAGCAGGTACGAGTAAACTCTCATATTAATTCACTGTATCTGGCTCCATTTGTGCCATGATAAAGTTTTGCTCACCAACTTTCTCGTATAAACCAAGTTGAGTCTCTAACCAGTCTAAATGCTCTTCTTCTGATGCAAGGATTGATGCGAATAAGTCTCTTGAAACAAAATCACCCTCATCTTCACATGTTTTAATATGAACTTTTAGAGCAGGAACTGCTGCATTTTCAACTGCTAAATCAGACTCCATAACTTCTTTTACATTCTGTCCAATACGGATTTTATGAAGTTTTTGAACATTTGGAAGTCCTTCAAGAAAAAGGATTCTTTTAATTAATTGGTCAGCATGCTTCATTTCATCAATAGAAGCCTCATACTCTAGCTTACCAAGTTTTTCTAGGCCCCAATCTTGAAGCATTCTTGCATGTAAAAAATATTGATTAATTGCTGTTAATTCTTTTGCTAATATATCATTAAGTGCATCTATAACTACTTGACTACCTTTCATACTTTATCTCCAGTTTAAATTTTCAAATCATTGTAATTCAATCGAGGTGGATTTAACAAGGGCCTGTAGTTAGAATAGAGTGAATTTATTTGGAATTATCTTTATTATGAGGCGAAGTAGGAGAGTTTTGTAAATACTGAAGAGCATCTTGAATACAAGCACCACAGTCTGAACCAAGTCCAAGATTTTTACACATATCGTTAAAGCTTTTAGAAGTTTTGTTAGCTTCTTCAAGTTGTTTATCTGAAATGGCCTTACATATGCAAACGTACATTATAGTTCTCCCAACCTTGATACTATATCATTGTTCGGCATACCGAACAATAGTGTTTAGGGGGAAATTATAATATTTATAGTAAAACAAATAATTATAGGTACTTACAGAGAACTGCTTCTATTTGGGCCAGATGTCCTTGTTTTAACATGAAAAACCTTGTTAACCGCCATTCCACTTTGACTTCTAATATGGACCAGGTAGTGACCACTCTGGTTTATTTTTTCAAGGTCAATTATCGCTTGTTATGGCAGCTGTGATCTACAACAGTTTCCACTACAGGCGATAATTGTATTGAACCTTTGGCAGAACAATAAAAACATTTTGGCTCCGAGTGATTTCAATTTGATCATCCTTTAGCTTCATACAATTTGTTTGATAAATACCGGTAAGAATAACTCTAGCACTTTGATTAGAATATATAAGTTCTGAAATAAAAGCACTCGATATTGGAGCATAGATATTATTATCAATACTCTGTTTAACAGCTGCGTCTATATTAAAGGTTTTAGTGGCATTATTATCATTATAAACAACTGTATACTTTCCTGCTGGAAGCTCTCCAAGAGAAATTATTTGAGTGTAATTTACGGGAAAGCTAAACTCTGAAACATCACAGCCTGTAAGATCCTACTTCTTTACTTTGAAGTTTGCCTTATACTGAAACTCACCCTTCTTATCTAAGGATACAAGAGCTGGTTTATAACAGGCACTGGGGAGTTGAGCGTGTAATGTGACTTCAACATTATCGTTAAAATCAAAACCATCTTTGATCACAAAAAGCTCTTCTAGGTTTATATCTATCAAGTTTCTATCTTCAGAGAATACAGGGCCTCGAGAAGTAAGCTTAAGATTATTAGGTGTTTCATTATTTTTTCCCTTCAATATTTAATTTTTTTATTTTGTGAAATTTCAAAAAGACTGTTTACGATCTAGGCAATTGGTTGCCCTTGTTTAGCTGACTTAACTGCCAACTCTGTAATTTCTACTGTGAGAGAATCGCTTCCCCCCAGTTTGGAGTTCCCATTATATAGTAATCATAATATGAGACAGCACTTGCATTATCTTCAGGCCTCCAGAGAAAGTCTGGGTGCTAATGATTGTACCATTCTCCGCCAATAATTTTAGAGTTTTTATCTAGTTCAAGGTCATAAAAGTAAGAGGCGGTATTGGAGTGATCAAAATCTTTTGAGTCAAACTCTCTATGTGTAGGTGAAGTTTCATCTCTATATTCAACAACCATAACAATACCAACAATGTACTTTGCTTTTTTAGATCGATGCTTTTAAAAATTATCATCTGTATATTGATCAATTTCAATAATGGCATCTTCTTGTTTTAGTACATTCTGTTTTGTTAGTGGATTAAAGTATTTATACTGATAGCTAATAATAGGTTGATTCCAGACCTCATAGTCAAGTGTTGCATCCATAACAAAACTTGCTGTTGCCCAGCCGTGACAGGTATCCATCCAGTTTTCTACTTCTCCGTTTCTATCATGATTTTGCTTTCCCTGATTCCACATATGTTTAGTTAATGGAAAAATATCCTTTCCAATAAGTAAGTCATATTTTTCAGAAGGTGAAAGGTTTGCAATCATTTCATCATTATAATTAAAAACATACGGATTCTTCAAAATATAGTTTTTTGCATCTTTCAACTATGATTTTCTGAGAAGTCATCAATAGCATATCTGGCGCCTAATACTCCTTTGTATATGGCCAATAATCGTCAGACCATGGATCGATTGATACTCGTCCCTTGGTTAGTAGACTTTGATCAATTTTGAAAATGTCTCTCTGTATAGTCTGGTATGGGATGAGATTTTCCACTTTATCATTTAAAGCAAGTTCCGAGTAAAGCGCTTTCTGTTTTGGTTGAGTAATTCTTCTTCGAATCAGTTCTCTTTTCTTTTTGGAGACTATATTAATAATTTTGTCGAAGTTATTTTTTTTGTTGTCGTTTGCCACTAGTAAGATACGGGATCAAGCTCAAAGCTCTTGAGGTGCTTCTCGATGACTTGCTTAGTAAATCCCCATGAGTTGAAATTAACGGTAGCAGTAATGACTATGGACAAAAATAATTTAATATACCTCTCCTTAGCATATACATAGCAACTTACTCGAGGATTATTAATAATATGGAACATTGTTAAACCTGATTCTAGTCATGTTTTCTCTTGATGCTGTGCAGTGCAAGAAAAGGGGGGGCTACCTTTAATTATTTAAATTATTGCCGCTATCGTTTATCATAAGCTTTATTTTGATCAAATCTGGAGGTGATATTGAAGCTAGAAACAATATCAAAGAATTTATTGTACTCATTCAATTCTGAAGCAGAGTTGATTAAAGCGATTATACAAATCAGTGAAAACTTTACGACTAATCGAGCTAAGCTTGAGACTTACCTTAAAGAAGAGAAGTTCGTATCTGCTTATAGTGTTTTTTACCTCTCAACAAATTTAAAGAAACTCACTGCTTGTATGGATAAAATTAAATTATCTTTAGACTTGTTTAGTGATTATGAATTCTTTGATATCGGTGCTGGTCCTGGAACTTTTTCCCTTGCGCTTTTAGCTGAAAATTCAGACCTCAAAATTTCTTCTTTTGAAACAGCTGATTTAATGAACACTCAGGCACTAAAATTTGTAAGGGCCATTTATCCTAATGCTAACTACACACAATATGACAGGCTTAATAATGTGCCTAGCAAAGAGGCAAAAAGGTTTGGTATTTTTGGTCACTCGGCAAATGAAATGTCTGAGGACACTATATTAAATATTATTACCAAATTAGATCTCGATGAAGTTCTCTTTATTGAACCAGGGACTAAAGAGTTTTTTAGAAAGTCATTATGCTTAAGAGATAAGTTACTCAAAAAATTTAATATGAATTATCCATGTTTGTCCGCCAACTCTTGTGCCATGAGTGACGATCCCACAAATTGGTGCCATCAATACTTATCAATTAAACAAGACCATGATGTTGAAAGGCTAACTCAATTAGCACGTAAAGACAGAAGAAGTTTGCCAATTACATTACATCATTACTCTAAGAATGAGATTAAATCAAAGTCTGAGGAGAGTAGGATCGTAAGAAAATACTCTGAGACAAAATTTAGCTTTGAGTATCAAGTTTGTCAGACACATGATGATGAAAATAAACTTAATGACCTTCAGTTGCTTAAACGTCCCTATTCTAAGAAAGAGTTAAAAGTGCTACAATTAATGCTATCGGGAGACTCTTTTGAATACAACCTTGAGAAGTCACTTGAAAATGGTAAGGAGCGGGGAAAAATCATTGGATTTAGCTAGGAAAAGAATTTTAATTGTTGATGATGAACAAGATCTAAGAGAGACTTTGGCCGATTTTTTACAGATGTCAGGGGCTTATGCTGTCTGTGCTAGTGATGGTAATGAGGCATTTAATATAATTAATAAGGGCGGTATTGATCTAGTAGTATGTGATATCAAAATGCCGGAGTGTTCTGGCATTGAACTGCTTCATAAAGTTCGCGCTTCAAATGAAAAGACCCCACCTATTATAATGATGAGTGGATTTACTGATTTTTCAGAAAAAGATGTTCTAGATCTTGGTGCAAAGGCAATGTTTATGAAGCCGCAGACTCTTACCAAGCTCAAAGAGTTAATCTTAGAAGTTCTAAGCTAATTAAAGTCCAATATCATTGTCACCAAATTGCTCTTTATCTTTTCCGTTACTACGTGGATTCTTTAAAGTGAGTGGCTTTTCCACTACCTTTTTAGCTTTTTCAATACCTTCTTCAAAATATTTTTCAGTTAAATCTTTTTGTGCGACTTTTGCTTCATTAAATAAGTGGACTGTTTGAGTAGGAAAAGCAAATCCAATTTCTAGCTCTTTTGCTAACCTTAAAATATCAATTAGAAGTCTATGTCTCTCGGCCAATTCTCTAGCGTAATCTTCTGTTTCCCAAGATACTTTTAACTCAATGTTAAGTGAACTGTCTCCAAAATTTGAAAAATAGACAAAGAAACTGTCTTTCTTAGTCCATCTATGCTCAAGAATGATTTGTCTTACACCTTCACAAAAAGCTTCAATCTTAGCTGGAGGTGTATCGTACTCTACACCAAGGGTAGTCACTAGACGTCTAAACCTTCTTTTTCCTTTATTATCAATAGATCGATTCATAAGTTCACCATTGGAAATGGTAATCACAGAGTCATTAAAGGTGCGAATTCTTGTAGATCTAAAACCAACCTCGTCTACAACTCCTTCGATATCACCAGCAGTGATGATATCGCCAATGTCAAAAGGTCTATCAAGAACTAACATAATTGATCCAAAGAAATTTGCGAGTGTGTCTTTGGCAGCAAAGGCAAAAGCAAGACCACCAATTCCAAGTCCTGCTATTAAGCTCGTGATATCAATTGTAAAAGATTTTAAGACTACTAAGGCACCAATAACGTAAGTCACAACAAATGCAGTTTTAGTGATAAGAGGTATAAGAATATCATCAAACTTTGTCTCAGTCTCCTGCGCCTTCTGAGTAAAAAGGTAGGAAAGAAGATCTATAATTCTATGTGCTAACCAAACACTCATAAAACTCATCAGAATAATGAGACTTCTATCTACGATGGCATTAAGCTCAATGGAGAAATCTAATAAAGGGATAAACTTCATCACTGTGAAAAAAAAAATCATTTTTGACAGTGGCCTTATCGCTTTTTGTAATCTGTAGTTCGAACTTTCTTGTATGAGTTTTGAATAATGATTTAGTAAGTAAGATACAATCATTTGCACAAGCATCTGAAAAAAGAATGCAATTATTAAAATAATAAGTAGCGCAGGCCATTGCCAGTTTTCTAGTAGAAAACCTCTGTCAAGCATGGCATCTGAAAGCTTTCCCCTAATTTGATCAGAGACAAGTTTAACCGTTGTTATGCCTTCAATGTTTTTATTATTTTGTAAAATGTCTAAGTAGTCATCAAGAGATGAAAAAGTGTCAGGAGTAAATAGCCAATAATTTCCAAACTTAGAAATAGAAATCTCTAGTTTTTTATTGTTAGCAACTCTTTTGTCAAAGTACCATATAGCATGGATATTCAATGGAATTTGATCATATTTAACTAACTTAATTTTATCAATAACTCTAATGAGTTGATCAGCATATTGATTTGCTACAGAATCGGATATTTTCCTTTGTGGATTTATATTAAATGTTGAAATCGCCTTGGTGTAATTATTCTCAGTAATTCCTTGGTCATTTTTAATTTTAACCATCGCCTTCATGAAAGTTTTCATTGTTGCTTGTGGACTGGATAAGCTCTCTTGTGCTTGATCTTCCGCTGAAGCTATATGGGTGAAAGAGATAAGTAGTATTGCTAATAATATATGTTTCATAATATTTCCTTTATTTAATACTAGTTATATCAGTCTATTATGTCATTTATTTAATAACCTAATTATAAGATCTCTGTCTAAAAGATTACTTGCAGGGGGGGGACGATAGGATTCACTTTGAATTAAGAGGCGACGAAATTATTCTTAACTAAAATTTATACTAACACTGTGTGATTAAGTATAAGCTCGGATGATAGTATTTTAAGAGGGGACTTTTTTTTCCCCATTTTAAATTTATGAGGCTGGTCTTTCTTAGGTCTAATTGTTACTAACCCTGAGTCGAATGTTTCATCTGGGTTTATATTTATAATATTACAAAACTTATACCATTGGACCATATTAGGAACTAGCTGTGCGCTTTCAATTTTAGATATTGTTCCCTGGGAGATTCCCATCGTCTTACTTAGTTTTTATTGGTTTAAGCCTCTTGCCTTACGAGCTGTTCGGAATATGATTGCCACTTTTTCAATCGTCTTTAAATTTTTAGATGGCATATTAAGATCCCTTTATTAAAAATTAAGATTTGCTTAACATTTTACAAGAAGAAACTTAGAAGTATAGTCGAATACCCATACCAGTACCTTTAATCTGTCTCTCTTGAGTGATTGAGTCGGAAAGTGTTTTGAACTCTAGGTTTTCTTCGAACTGATAAGCGAAAATTCTAACAAAAGAAATATCTACAAATGCTCCCCATTGAGAGCGAGTTGATTCCATCTCTGCGGTACCGTCGTCATTTTCTGCATTGTTATATACTCGATATCTGCCGTCAAAACCAAGGAAAGGCAAAAGGTATAGACTTATATCACCACCATAAAAAGACTGAGTGAATTTTTCGATACTGCCCCCCTCAAATCTTCTCTGGCCGTAGGTCAAAATAAGGTGAGTAGACTGATGGTTTGACCCAATTAGTCGCAGATTTAATGAGCCTTCTTTTTGCAGATAGATATCATCGTAGTTCTCGTATCTACCTACTAGTCCTAAAAAGCCAAAATAGGCTCCAAACTCACCTGAGAGTCCGTTAGTTTCCTCGTTTGTATTATCAGAAGTGTCAGCATCAAAAGCGGAACGAGCATAGTCGAGATAAAACTCGGTAAAAACAGCATCACTCTCTAGATTCATAGATAGCCACTGATCTTGAAGTCCCATTTTTTCTTTTTGATAGAACCAACTTGATAGAGACCATCTTTTAAACTCTTTCTTCTCTAATTTGCTATCCACGTATTCCCAGACAGTTTTTGTTTGGGCGAAACTTGAAAATGAGAAACAAATTGAGAGTAGGAATAATAACTTCATAATTCTCCAAACCAGTAACCAAGTTGATCTTGGATGTATTCTTTCATCTGTGGTGTAAATAAATTACCATCTAATGAGAGTAGGGACAATGAAGAGCAAGATTTGATCGCCTCAATTGGTAATTCAGTTAATTTATTGCGACTTAAATAAATTTCTTTAATATTAGTGAAGCCTAGTATGACGCTTGGAAAGACTTCAAAATTATTTTGGCTTAGGTGTAGATTTTTTAATTGATCTAGATGTTCTAAGTTTTTAGGTAATAAAGTTAAGTTATTCTGAGCAAGCATAAGTGTTGTTATACTCGTTGTTATTGGTAGCTCAAGGTTGATTTGTCTAATATTACACTTATTAAGATTTAAAGTTATGAGATTAGGAAGACTGAAAAACACTGAGTTTATTACCTCTATCGATGGGCAGTTAATATATAAAGTTTTAAGTTTTTTTAATTCTATGAAATCATCAGGAATTTCGCTTATTAAGTCTCCTGAAATATAGAGAGTCGTAAGGTTTTTCAGTAGAAATAACTCTGCTGGCAATTGGGACTTTTTAATTTTAAGCATTAGAGTTGTTGCGTTTTCGATATCGTTAAGCGCTTTGCGTAAGCTCTTGTATTGCGCCATTAGATATCCTTAGAGCCTGGGATTCCCAGGAAGTAAAGAATACTTGTCATGGGTCCATGACTCATATGTTGTTTCGCATTTTCTTTAACAATTTCTTTGGCATGAAAAGCGATACCAAGGCCTGCTTTGGCCAGCATAGGTAGGTCATTAGCACCATCACCAATGGCAACAACTTGCTCAAGGTTTATATTTTCTTGTTGAGATATAAGCTCAACTAACATCGCTTTTTTATCGGCATTAACAATAGAACCTTTTACTAGTCCTGTAAGCTCACCATTTATAATTTCAAGTTCATTAGCAAAGGCATAATCTAAACCAAGTTTTTCTTTAAAGTAATTAGCAAAATAAGTAAAACCACCTGAGATGATAGCGACTTTATAGCCTAGCTTCTTTACGGTATGAATAAACTCTTCAACACCTTCTGTTAGTTGAATCGTCTGAAGAATTTCATTGAGCTTTTCAGATTTAAGACCCTTTAATAGTGAGACTCGCTTAATAAGAGATTGATCGAAGTCAAATTCACCATTCATAGCTTGCTCAGTTATTTTGTGAACTTCACCGTAGACTCCGTGTGCTCGTGCGATTTCATCAATAACTTCAGACTGGATAAGAGTCGAGTCCATATCAAAGACAATCAGTCTTTTATTTCTTCTCCAAACATTATCTTTGAGCAGTGCTAGGTCTGTCTTGTGCAGATTGGAAATTTCAATCAGCTCTTTTTTTACTTTGTCCCAATTCACATCAGTTTTCTTTGCAACAGTTGAAATATCTAGAGATGTTAAGTGATCATCAGTAATGTTATCGATCCTCTGAATATTTATATCATTCTGAGCAAGGACAGATGCAATTGAAGATAAGAAAGTCGGAGTGATACCATTGAGTGAAACACAGCTGAGAATATACTTTTCTCCGGACTTACTTTTACGTTTCTCTGTTTCAATTAATTTAAAGTCTAATTCTATTTTATTTTTCTTGGCAATAAATATGAGTTCTTTAACAATCTCTTCATCCTTAGTCTTACTTTCTAAGATAAAACTGAGAGAGAGGAGACCATGTGTAATTGATTGGCCAATATCAATTAAAGTTGATTCTGATTTGGAGATTGCAGACATAAGTTCTGCTGTGATCCCGGGGTGATCAGGGCCGCTAATAGTAAAGAGTGTAAGTTCTTTACTCATTTAGTTAACACCTTCGGAGTCGTGATTTTTTTTAGATTTCTTTTGCTGACGTAAAATCTTTAACTTTGTAATCATATTAAAAGTGTAATGGATCGCTGACCATAATGAAAGAATACAAGCGACATAAATGAGAGCATGTCCTATAACGGGGAATGGAATACCATTCCAAACTTCATTTGCCATTAAACATGGTATACCGACCATTTGCATTGCGGTTTTCCATTTACCTATTTGATTAACTGGAACCTGCACTCCCTCGTTCATTGCTAATAATCTTAGAGAAGTCATATACATTTCTCTCAAAACTAAGATGATAACTATAAAGGCGTTTATCCTTTCTAAGTGCTGCAACATAATGAGGCAGGATACGGTCAGAAATTTATCAGCAATGGGATCCAAAAAAGAGCCAAGGACAGTTACAATATTTCTTTTTCTTGCGATATAACCATCTAAAAAGTCAGTAATAGAGGCAATGGTAAATATCCAAGCTGCTGCCCAGCCGAGCAGACTTTTGTATTCAGAGATAAAGGAGAAGTCTTTTGATGCAAAATATAAACAAAATAAAACAATTGGTATCAATAAAACTCGCAATATAGTTAACCGATTTGGTAGGTTATCTATCTGGAGGTCATCTATGTTTGCATTCGGAGTATTCATAAAGATAAAATAACATAATCAAAAAAGTAATGCATTTATTTTCCCTGCCATATCGTGTCATTAATAATTTACCTACTTATAGATTTATCAACTTGTCACTATAATGGAGTGAACCAAAAGGAAGTATAGATATGGGCAGGCATTTGAATTTAGTACAGAGTGATTTTGAGAATTTGGAAAAGAGAATTTTACCTAGATTTCCATTTTGTTACCTAACTTTTAAATCATCAAAAGAGGCGACACATACTTTCGAAGTTAAGGATATTTCTTATACTGGCATGCAGCTTGGATTGCGTAATGGTACCCACAAAATGGAGAAGGATGAGACTATTCATGGTTTTGTTCATTGGGGCGGTAGAGAACTAGAAATCAATGGAAATATTAAGTGGAAAACTGATATGAGGTTAGGTGTCGAGTTCTCTCATGGGCAAGCACATAAAAATGAAATAGATTCTTTCTTGGTCATGAATAGAGTCGCGAAAGAGTTAAAGCCACTACATAAAATGGATCACGGTATAGAAACACCTTCTAATCTTAGAGTTTGGTTGCGTGCGGATGGACCTGTTGAGATATTTATTTGGCAACACAACCATGGAGACTTGGCACGAATACAAATTCTTATGATGGAGAATTTTATTGAGTGGGAAGATGGTAAAGGTCTGCAATCGGCGAGAGTGATATCAAAAAGAGATATTGATACCCCTTTAATCTCTGAAGACGAATATGTTTTTAAGATTGATGACTCAATGGATCCACATAAGCTCAGCCTGGCCCAGACTTTAGTTAATAATATTGATGAAAGCTATTTGGATCAAAGCGTTATGGATTTTATGCAGAGAAAATTAAAAGCCTGATAAATCGTTAACATTTGTGCATTAAGATTGATGTTTTGTTCTGCCTTGCTAGAATAAAGATAATCATTAATCAAAGGATAATTTGTGAATAGAAATTTAGCATTAGAGTTTGTACGTGTGACTGAAATGGCAGCGATTGCATCTGCTCGCCAGATGGGACGCGGAGATGAGAAAGAAGCCGATCGTGCAGCTGTTGATGCTATGAGAACAATGCTTGAATCAGTTGAGTGTAATGCAACTGTCGTTATTGGAGAGGGTGAGCGAGACGAAGCTCCAATGCTATTCATTGGAGAGAAAGTTGGTTCAGGTTCAGGTCCAGAACTCGAAATAGCAGTTGATCCACTAGAAGGAACAACTATCTGTGCTCGTGGTGGCTATAATTCAATCTCAGTAATGGCGATTGGAGAAAAAGGAAACCTAATGCATGCTCCAGATACATATATGGATAAGATAGCTGTAGGTCCTGAGGCCAAAGGTCTCATTGATATTTTGGCAACGCCAACAGAAAACTTAAAAAGAATCGCTGAAGCAAAAAAGTGTCGTATTCAAGATCTTACGGCCGTAGTCCTTGATAGGCCTCGCCATGTTGATCTCATTGCTGAGCTAAGAGAAACAGGTTGTAGGATACAGTTAATTGGAGATGGTGATGTTTCGGCCGCTATTGCAACAGCATTGCCAGACTCTGGAGTCGATGTACTTTTCGGTATTGGGGCAGCACCTGAGGGAGTTATCTCTGCTGCGGCACTCAGATGTTTGGGGGGAGACTTTCAAGGTATTTTAAAACCTAGAAACGAAGATGAGATTATCAGAGCTAAGAAAATGGGCATTGCAGATATTAATAAGGTTTTTCAGTTAGAAGAACTAGCTTCTGGAAATGTTATGTTTGTCGCAACAGGTGTTACTGGTGGTAATTTACTTGAAGGGGTTAAATTTAAGCCATGGGGAGCGACAACTCACTCCCTAGTTATGAGAAGTGCATCGGGAACGATTAGGCATATAAGTGCTGAGCACCATTTTGATACTAAACCACGTTATTAGAATAAAAGGATTTATTTATGGCAAGTGCAACTAAAGTTGTAGTAATGAATGCACCAAAAGATTCGGTGATGAGTGTTCTTACAAATTATGACGGTTATTCAGAATTTATGGATGGAGTCACAGCTGTTAGTGTTATTAGTCGTGATGGTAACATTGCGAAAGTCGAATATCGTATTAATCTGATCAAAAAATTCAGTTATATTCTTAATCTCGTTGAAGAAGAAAATAAACTCTCTTGGACATTTGATGAGGGAGATCTTTTTAGTGTTAATAGCGGCTCATGGGAATTAAAAGATTTAGGGGATGGTACCACTGAAGTTACATACAATGTTGAAGTAGATATACGAGTAAAAATGATGGGGAAGGGAATGATTGTTAAGAAATTAACAGAGGTTCAATTACCTTCACTTTTAAGAGCTGTTGACGAAAGAGCACAGGCCATATAACCATAGGATTCTTTATGAGCGATAAACCAGAGAAAGATGATAAGGGCTTAAGTGATATCTTTAAAAAGGTTGTAAGTACTGGTATCAGTGCTGCTTTTATGACTGAGGATGCAGTTAAGGGCGTGTTGCAAGATCTACCAATACCTAAAGAAATTGTTAATGGGCTTGTTCAAAATGCAAAACAAACAAAAGATGAATTCATTACTTCTGTTAAAGGTGAACTCAAAGAGTATTTAAAGAAATTAGATGTATCTCAGGAAGTAGATCGTATCATTGCGAACTATGATATTGAAGTGAACGCTAAGTTTAAGCTTACTCCAAAGAAAAAGACAAAAGCAAAAGCAAAAACAAATATAAAAGATGAGGAATAATAATCTCGAATCTATAAGAGAGAAGCTTGGTGGTAAAACTAAGCTTCTTGCTGTTTCAAAAACATATCCCGTTGAAAGTATTTTAAGAGTTTATAATCAAGGTCAAAAAGACTTTGGTGAAAATAAAGTTCAAGATCTATGGGACAAGTCTCAATTACTTAAAGATAAGAAGGATCTTGATTGGCATTTTATTGGAAAGTTACAAAGTAATAAGATCAATAAATTACTTGCCGTTCCCAATCTTAAAGCTATCCACTCAATCGATTCTTTAGACCTCTTAAAAAAATTATTATCTAAAACACCCGATCATAAAATTGGCTTATTTCTTCAAATTAATACTTCTGATGAGGTTCAAAAAAATGGTTTTTCTGAGGTTGATCATATTCACTCTGCTGTGGAATCAATTGGTAGTCACCCCCTTTTTAAGCTTCAGGGCTTGATGACAATTGGCCGTATTAGAACTGATGACTTTGAGGCCAGTGCGCGAGCTAGCTTTGAGAGGCTGGTAGGCTTTAAAAAAAATCTCGATAGCGGACATGGATTAAACTTAGAATTATCGATGGGAATGAGCCAAGACTATGAAATTGCAGTTAGTTATGGCTCAAACTGGGTACGAATTGGATCACTTATCTTTGGCCAGCGAGCCTGAAAAAATTACACAAGACATTTAATTTTTGCTTAAGAAGCTCTATTTTAGTTCGGCTAAAACAATTATAGGATTATGTCCTGGAGAAGATTATGTCTAACACATTAAGAAAAGTTCCTGAGCTTAGTTTACTCAGTTATGTTAACGGAAACCCAACTGAACAAGCAGAATTTGTAGATAAGCTATTTTCAGGTATTAAGGATTATGGTTTTATCATATTAACTGATCATACTGTTAAACAAGATGTCATTGATGCAGGTTACGAAGCAGTTCAAGGTTTCTTTGCTTTGGATGAAGAGACGAAGAAGTCCTATATATGTAGCAATGGTGGCGGTCAACGAGGTTATACTGCTTTTGGCCATGAACATGCTAAAGATAATCCACATATGGATTTAAAAGAATTCTGGCATGTCGGTCGTGAGGTAGGAGATGATCATAAGTTTGCAAAATATTATCCAAAAAATATATGGCCTAAAGAAATCTCTGGCTTTCAAGAAAATCTAGATAATCTATACGCTGAACTTGATAAGACATCAGGCTATTTATTAGAAGCATTAGGTAAAGCTCTAGATGTTCCAGAAGAATACTTTGCTTCTATGATTAACGATGGAAATTCAATTTTAAGAGCTATTCATTATCCTCCAGTGGGTGAAGCACCTCCAGTTGGAAGTGTGAGGGCCGCTGCTCATGGGGATATTAATCTTATTACCATTCTTATGGGTGCAACCTCTTCTGGATTACAGCTACAAGATAAAGACGGTTCTTGGTTAGACGTTAATACAAAGCCTGGGCAACTCGTTGTAGACTCTGGTGATATGATGTCACGAATAACAAATGAAATTGTTCCCGCGACTATTCATAGAGTTATTAATCCTGAAGATTCAAAAAGTGCACGTTTTTCTATGCCATTTTTTGTTCATCCACATCCAGAAGCCATGCTTGAATGTATTCCAAGTTGTATTGGAGACGGTGCAAAGTTTCCACCTATATCATCACATGAATGCTTATTAGAAAGATTAAAAGATATTGGTTTGATGTAGAAAAAAAGGGCCTTGCGGCCCTCTTTTTATAGGTGCTTTCTGATTAAGACACCAAATTGTGCATTAGTCAGATTAGTTGTTTGATCTTCGCCTCTTGAATCTTGCTCATCTAGTCTAAGATTCTCAAAGGCAGCATTAAATTCAACGTCATATTTTTTGTTTAATGGTAATGTCATCATAATTTTTGTAGCAGGAATTAAGACCGTATTTCCAAAATTTACTTGTCCTGCAGCTTCAGTTCTTGATTGACCAAATCCAAAACCAAGTCCTAGACCCAGTTGAGAATTATAAAAATTTTCCATGGGATCAAAGTAGTAACGTACTTCAGCGATGCCTAAAAATCGGTAGTTAGTAAAACTTGCATCAGGTACATTAATGATTTCCTTGGTATAGCGAACACCATAGGCAGCGGCCCAATTAATACTAAATTCTTTTTTGTACATTCCTTGAAATTGATAACCACCACGATCAGTATTTTGTGGGTCGGCACCAGAAGTTGATTCAGATAAACCTCTAGTTAGAGCTATTCCAGCTTCCATTGAACTCTTTGTCACAAAAATATTGTCTTTGATATATTTTCTTTTAATTTTCTCTGGAGTTAAGGTCCAAAGATATTCTTGAGCATTATATACCGTCACCATTTCACCACGAGTGAAGGGGACATCTGTAAGATCATTCTCAATTTCCCATTGAGTAAATTCTCTGGTTACTGTGAAGGCCTTTGCAATAAGACTGACATTGTCAGATGTGAAAGTCATTTTTTGACCTTCAGTGATATTACTATTTTTTCCACCACGAGTGATGAATGTTTGCTTTTCTTTTGAAACACCTTGAATAACCATAAGTTTATAGGCAAAGCTTGAGCTGCTCATAAGTAGGAGAGTAATGAGTATTAATTTTGCTAACATAAGATAATTTTAACATAGATAGCTAAGATTTGAATAGTGTAGAAATTGCCGACTTAAATACTAGGGTGCTACGTACGGTGTGATATGTCCATCACCAGAATTTGTCTCAGAAGTCGTAAGGCTTGTTGCCTTAACATTAAGCAGACCGTTTACGACCTTAGCATCAGTTGCTATAGCTCCACCACCATCATCGATATGAAAGATTACCGGTACGAGATCACCTATATTTTCTGAAGCTGTTGCTCCGGCATCACCAATAGTGACATCTCTTAAAACGTCTCCAAGGGCAATATTTAAGTTAAATGACTTATCAGCTGACTCTGTATTAAGTTGTGTACACTTTGTTCCATTTTGAAGATCCCCAGAATCATAACTACAACTTGCAGTAGGGGTAGCACCTTTAATATTGATGATATAAGACTCAAAATCTGTATCACCATCATCATCAGCAACTATCGCCATGATTAATTGGTTCGCTATAGGACCTGCAGTAATATCAAAATTAGTTATACCGTCAATTAACGTAAATCCTGCATCTAACTCAGTTGATGTTGTAGCGTTAGCAATATCAAAATTTCCAGCAGTTGAATCAATCCTAGAGAAGGCAATTCTACCGTCAGTATTTAGTCCTACAATAAAGGCAGAAGGTTCAAAGTCTGTATCTTCCTTACTAACTGAGACCTTAAGGTCTGTAATATCTGGGTCACTAAATAAGTCTGTATCTGACTCTAGTATAGTGTATGTATCATCGATTTCATAAGCAGCGATTTCACCACTTGTAAGGTCTTTAGTTGCCAGTATCATTGTATCATTTGCATCTAAATCATTTGCCAGATCAATAGAGGCAATGGTTGTTGGGAGTAATCTTGTGATACTGTTTGAGTTTACTAGTCTTACTCCAAGGTCACCCTCCATAACTGAGATTTTAAACTTATTTACACCTGCTTGTGTAACGTCAATAAAAGGTAATTGCCATTTTCCATTTGTTTGATTAACCATGATTGAGCCAATCTTAGTTGCTCCAGTTCCACCTTCAATAAAATCATTTTCAACAATTCCTTCAAAGGTCACAATATTGGCAGAAGCCGTGGCAGTTAATCCTTGAAGTTCTTTAGAGGTTGAAGCATTAATTGCTGCAGCTAGGCTTGTGGCAGTTAGAGCAGCAGTAGTACAGCTACTGGTAGGATTACAGAAGATACCAGTTCCACTTGTTATAGTACTTGTGCCTCCGGATAATGATCCAAATTGAACACTCATTGCCACAGAGTCAGCATCATTATTTAAAGATAACTCAGCCTGTCCATTAGCATTTATAATTAGAGGGTCCATACCTCCGCCTAAAATAGTAATATTATCTGAAAGAGTATTATAGCCAATATCCCATCCAAATTTTCCTGGATGTTTAAAACCAGTTTTACCAAGACCACTACCACCAAGGCTAATATCAATTCTCTTTACATGAACCTCGTCAACACTCGAGACGGGAGTCATATAAGCAATATATAGCGCCCCATTTACGGTATCACCGGCCATTGATAGGTGGGTTATATCATTAGTCGAGAAGCTGACATCAGTTGAGGCAGGGAAGGTAATCGCTGCAAGTTCTTCTGTTGTTTGCTCAATGGATCCACCTTTAGTTCCATCTTTTGCCGTAACAATCTTATCAACAATAATTTCATTATTTGTATTCACGTAAGCAGAGTAGGTCACTACTGGGTCAACGCTTGATGGGTCTACCCATGTGGCAACAAGACCATTTGATGTATTTGCTGCTGAATTATCTAAGTACTCATGAGATTGGGTCATATTTGAGAATACTGTAACATCCCAAGCAAGTGTATTATCCAGACCACCCACACCATCATATGTTGTATCAAGTGTTTGGTCAGCACAGTCAGCAAGTCTAGCAGTTCCACCTGTATTTGTGCCGTCATCACCTAGACATAATTTTAACTTAACCGGCGTACCAGTTCCAGTTCCAGTAGGGTCATTGTATTGAAGTTCATGACCTGGAGTCCATATTAGATTTTTTTCTGTAGCACCATCAATATTTGTCCATGTTCCACCGGCGTTTACTGAGTATTGCCATTGGTATAGAATTTCATCACCGTCTGCTAGTGAGCTATCAGTTACACTTCCGACATCAATAGTAAGAGGGAAACCTGTAAAGGCCACAAGATTTGCTGGCACTGCTGGATTAAAGTTTGCTGTCGCAAATACTGGTGATGGGTTAAAGTTATTTGTACTTAACTTTACAACATTATCTAAAATTAAGTCTAAGTCATCATCATTACTAGCATCTGTTTCGACACCATCAGATACAAAAACACCATAAAAAACATCTGTTTGGTTTGTTCCTGTTACAGCTTCTTGACTTATTTGATGATTAATCACAGTTACTATTGGATTTGTTGCGCTTGTAGTTGTTACAGCTACAGTTTGAACGGCAGGGATAACAAGGGAGCTACAGGCAGCATCATTACATCTAAAAATTGTAATAGTGTGATTATCTCTGTCAGGCTCATCAATTTGTATGTGAAATTGAATTAAATCATTTTCTGTGACAACACCTAGGTTAGTAAAGCTAAGCGCTGTGCCAGGAGTAGAAACAGTCGACACCCAAGATTTTGTTCCAGTCACGTCACCTGTTTTATCTGCATCATTTTGTGCCATCTCATTAACACTAGGAGCACTATTATTATCAGTTACATTACCTGCCTCAATGCTCCAAGAAACAATATTTGATTCTGTCGGCGTGGCGGCAGCGTAAGGCGAGCTATCATCTGTTACTTTTGCTTTTAATGTGTATGAAGAGGTTGCCGCTACCGCAGCACCTGTTGAATTATAATTATTAATTGTTACAGTACAAATATACCTTGAGGCAGAAGCTGTTTCACTAAAATCTTCAAAACAGTCTGAATCTGAATTCGTGGCCGTTGGTGCAACACCACCATCTAAAAGCTCGTCTTCCAGAAAAAACTCAACTTTAAAATTTGCGTATTCACCTGTAAATTGCACCGGATTATAGTCATCATCTGAGACAGTGATGGCAACATCAAATGGAACTCCGTATTGAATGGCACAATCTGAAAAACTTGAAGATGTTTTACTTGCACAAAGAAGTTGTCCTGCGGTATCAGTTGTATTTGCAAAGTCTATTTCAATGCTTGGAGCAGTGTTTGCTGGACGGACTCTTAGTTGCCAAGTCACTCTTTCAATTTCTGTCATACCGTTATACTTGGCTCTATTTGTAGGGCCTGTATATCCATCATAAATAACAGCGGTTAAATTATGTGATTCAACAATATTTGCATCAACTAAATCAATATCAAAAGTAGGAACGATATCACCTAAACATAGGGCACCATTATTTGAAGTAAATTGGTTGTTTCCAGTCGCAAATGAGATACCTGGAATAACCGCACCATCAAGTAAGAAGTCTACATAAACTCCATCTGATTCAACGCCACCAATATCATCAACTGAAAAACAGAAATCAATTGGGTCTTTTATATTATCAGCATCGACATCACTTAAAAAACCACTAGTAGCAATATTAATTCCATCTAGAGAACTTATTAGTGAGGAGCCGTTAGGCGTTGCCGTAGAGTATAGTGAAGATGTTGATGTTGATACACTTGCAAAGTTCGGTATATTATTTGTTATAGTCCAATTAAATGTATCATAAGTAAGTCCTGAACTATTCTCCGATAAAACAAGTTGAACGGCGTAGACTCCAGCACCTGCAAAATATGAAGATGAATCTGTCGAATCAAAGCTAAATGATAAAACCTGACTTGAAGTAGAGAAGCCACCTGATTCGCCAGCAACTGCTGCTCCGTTTACAAACCACTCATATTGTACTGAAAGAATATTGTCTGGGTTTGCTACTGTTGCACTTATGTTTCTAGCAGCACTCGATGTCGTTGTTGTTAGAGGTGTAGGAGTATCCGGATTAATACTTGGAGTTGTATCGGTCGTAACATTAACCGTCCAGCTTCTAGAATCATAAACAATAGTCCCACTGGCACTTAAAAGTTGTACCTCAATAATATAACTTCCAGCTACAAAAGCTGTGTGGTTAAAAGTTAACGATGAACTTGTCCCAAGAAGAATGACTGAACCACTTGGTTGCGTAAGGTTCCACTTTAGTTGAAAACCTGCACCATAAGGATCAGAAACTGAAACAGCATGTGTCTTAGAAGTATCTCCTGTAGAGATTGTATATGAGTTAGAAGGGGTAACACTTGAGATTTTTACAGAAGCTGTACTTGCAGTGGCCACACAGGCACGCTTGCCAGCATCAAATGCTTCATTAGCACCACATTGCGTAGTCTTCTCTTGTGGAAGACATGATGCCATTAGCATCACTACAACTAAATAAATAAAATGTTTTATCCTAATCATATTTTTCATACCCACAACTTTATCGGAACCTAAAAATAGAAACTTAAAGGAATCTTTTTTAGTTCATTAATTGTCTCATGAGGTAATTAATTTATCGTATAAACAGTGAGTTAGGTGATTGGGAGTATCCAATAGTGACTGATAATTGAGCTATTAGGGCTTGTAAGTATGGAGAAGTATTGGTGACTAAGGAGGTGAACCACCATCAGTAATGCTCCAACCATCAGCTGAACTAACAGTTAGAATATCTGACGTATTCCCATCACCCTCAATCAATACTAAAATTATAACCAACCAGAAAATACATCATCAAAAGAGAAGTTTGGCCTATAGTCAAGATACCAATTGAATTCACATTGAGAACTCTCAACTTGAAATTTGGCCATAACTCCATCGCCTTTATCATTCCCTTTGAGGTCTCCCTGGGAAATTATTAGAAGGTAGTGGAGTAGATCATCAGTCATTTCAAACTTACTGATCAAATCATGTAGTCCTTTGACTCGTTTTTCAATATCTTTTATCTTATTTGTTTGAACGATTCTTTTTGGAAAGTCTAAACCTTTAAACTTCTTGAATAGTTTATACTGCCAAGCAATCATACGCTTTTGATCGGCATACTTATTAACTCTGATATCTTTATATTTTTTATGTAGATTTCTTAATTGCAAATAAATTTCATTTCGTTTTTCTTTATAACGATATCTAACAGGTAGACCGTATCCAAGATAGTTTCCAAAATAACTCCAAAGTTCAGCTTCTGAGTAGTTTAGAAAACGATCAAAGGCTTCTTTATAGATAGTAGCATTAACTTTAATCTTCGAGTCACTGGAACACTTATTGGTTTTGTTCACATTCTTGATTAGCGAGGATGCAGCTGAATTATTATGACCAATAGATTTAGCAGATTTATATAAAAAATTTTTAAGACTCTTAGTTCCACCATTCTTATGATTATTACTATAGTTAAAGATCATTTTATAGGTTTGGATTTTTCCTATACCTTGGCCTTCAGACATTACCTCAGCGTCAATGATATGTGTATTGATACTTAGGTCTTTATTATTATCAACAAGCCCAAAAAGAAATTTTGTCGTATCTTTTGCAGAGTGCTTGAAGCTTTTGATATTGGATTTCTCTTCATAGAATAGCTCTTTTTCCGCTTCTGAACTTACTGTCTCTCTCGTTTTACCAATTTCTAGAAAACCGCTTAGGGATTCCCTGGCATACATATCTGATAGAGTGGAATCAAGGCTTGATTCATTTATTCTTAATCCATATTTTAAGTCTTTGAGTGTCTTTTGAATGAGATCCGTTCTTTTCTCATTAAGGATAACACCTTTATAATCCGCCATGTTTAGACGAGTTATTGCGAGTTCTTGAGAGGGGATAAGGTTCCCATTAAGTGCATTGTCTAAAGCTGATTTGGCCGCTTTAGAGTTTAAGTCATATGTGAAGTCATATATAAGGTTACTCTTGTTGGATTTAATCTTTGTTTTTGAAATAAGGTTGACTCTTAGAGCACCTTTTAAATTAAAATTGGTACTTCCAATAGGTAGTGTAGTGTCAAATAAAGTCACTCCGACTCCTAGATCAAGACTATGTCCGTGGCCTTTGGTTTGACTCTTTTCTACGCGATACTGAATAAATTTTTCTTTTTTATTTTCTAATATTTTTAATGTCTTTTTGAGTTGTCCTTCAACAATTGCAATCACATTTGCATTGGCACTAACTCCAGGTACTCCCACATTAATTCCTGTGTATGTGGTAAGGTATCCTCTTCCATCAAAATGAATTTCGCTTCCTTCTTTATATTTATCTAATAATTCTTTACTAGTTTTCGGGATAGAAATAGCACTTAATCCTTCCATTGCTCCTAGTTTCATATTTGCAAGTTTAGATAACTCTTCACCTTTTATTAGGTTCGGACTTCTTGATTGGGAAATGATTTTAAATTTACCCTCCCAGCCTGGCTTAAAGCCAAAATTGATTCCGATCGGTCCTAATAGATTTGGAAACGTGAAAGCAAAGGGGACTGCTACTTTTGTATTTAAATAGTATTCATACCAATCAGATCCATTAGGGTATTTTGATATATCATGGGCAATGATTTGGTAGGGGATACTCTTGACTCCAGTATCTACACCAAACTCACTGACTCGTATTGAAGAAAGGTTTTGGGTAATGTCGACTTCTCTTTTGCTTTTGTCTTTACCAATTAAATCATTTATTTGAGTTGTTTGTGTGTTGCTCTCAGTGATAATAATCAACTCATCAGCGAAGATGCTGGTTGAAATAATTAAAAATAATAAGAGGTAGAATTTATTGTTCATTAAATTTTACTAAAACCCTTTTAGACTCTTCAATGACAAAAAAGTGTCCTTCTTTTTCTGCTTCTTTTTCTTGCCAGGCAAGGAATTGTTCATTAAGCAGAACTTGTAGGTTTCTCTTTCTTATACCTGCAGGGCCAAATAGGCTTTCACGATCTGCTTCTTCATAATTAATTGTAAATTGTATGGCATCGACTGAGTTCGCAATATCTATTGAATATTTACCTTGCACGTAGACAGATACCGTATTTGATATGAGCTTTCCCAAGTGAATTTCTGCCTGAGAGTAGTCATCTTCAGAGGCCAGGTCACGATTGACCTCAGTTTTTGTGAAAGGTACAGTACAGCCTAAAGTAAGGAGTGATAATAAAATCAAAAGCTTCATTAAAAGGCTCCCATAATTCCACAAGATGATTCATTTCTGGTTGCTGTATCAACTTGACAGTGAAAGATATGCTTACTGTTTAACCCTTGGATTATCTCAATATCATTGGTATTACCCTGACTTGTTGAGTAGTTAAATACATCGCTAAAGGCTTGCGTATTCCCGCTAGTGAAAAGTGTGCCAGATATATTTGTATGGTAATAGATTGTTAAACCTTGTAGCTCTCCAGCTGTTTCAATATCATTAACTAAGAGATCTAGAGAATTGTCACCATCTATGTCTATTAAATCAAAAGCAAGATTTGTGTTACTACTTTTAAGTGGAAGTATTGTTGCTGCTTGGTATAGACCAACAGTTGAGTTGTTTTGATTCTCATATACATATATGGAATCTCCCGCCAGGATAATCATATCATCAAGAGCATCGCCAACGATATTTTCAAATTTAATATCTCTAACGGTTCCATCGTTTGGAATATCTAGTCTTGGAGAACATGTATTCGCAAAATCAGCTCCATCGCTTAAGATAACACATACAAAAGTATCAGCGCCACTTGTATAAGCGACAACAGCATCCATAAAGCTATCACCGTTGGTATCATTATATTTTACTTGGTTTACTGTGCCTGTTATTCCGCCACCGGCTTGATTCGTAATTGAGACATTTGTTGTTGAGGAGTCAACAATCGTTGCCATCGTTGCGCCAAAAATTTCATATTGCTCAATACTAACCGCGGTTCCATTTTGTAGCACAACACCAAATGATGAGACTGTTCCTGATTGCATCGGTACGATTCCAACTGTATTCCCAGCACTATCGATTGTTGCACTATCATTCTCAGTATTTGTAGCACTTCTTGTAAAGACACTTGTATCAGCGTCATTAACAAAAATAACACCTGTCTTAGCGACATCATATTTTACTGGTGCCATGGCAATAGCACCTACATTAGCTAGTGCTGGAATCGATGATAGGGTTCCTGCAAAAAGACCGTCTGATACCGCACTTTGGATATACATTGCAATAGCATTATTACCTGTACAGCCACCAACGTCACAACTTGTATTTCGCATTAGAATGTCATCTTTTCCATCAAGATCAAAATCAAATTTCTGTGCAAAAAACTTAAAATCACTTGCTCCAGAGTTGTTTGCTTCTATATGGTTAGCTTGAACACTAATCTCTTCTTCGACAGGATCAATGGTTACTGGAGTTCCAGTTCTTACCGCACTTAAAGTAAAACTTCTTCTACCAAGTAAGTTATGGCCGACGGATGATATATGTCCTGTAGTTGTACTAAAAGCGAAAGGAGTTGGTAGGTCATTAACATCATCAAGTGAATATAGACCACGATGACAAACATTTTGTGCTGGAGCTTCTAGGGCCGATGCACCACCTGTGTTATCGTCGCTCGATTGAAAACTATTTAAAACAGATAGTGTCTCAGTTGCAAAAGCAGTATCTGGATTATAAGTATAACTAGGTCCATCATAATAATGAACGGTAATGTTTTTAGTTGTGGCCCCACCAGTATTTGTTGCCGTTACTGTGTAGGTTGCTGATTCTTCTCCACCACCTTTTGCCGCCATACAAATACTTCCATCATATGAAATATCACATGAACTTGTGTTAAATGACATCGGTGCTCCAGTTAAACTCTGGGTACCACTTGTCGTTGCAACCGCACAATTGGCCACCGCAACGGGGCCACCATCATTTGTAGCGGTAAAGGTTTCTGCTGTACCGGTATTACCTTGAGCAAATAGGACATTAGCACCATTCTCATAAGAGATATCTGCTTCTTCTTGTAGTACCGAGATCGTAAATGTTGATGCTGTTGTAGCAGCTCCAATACTTGTTCCCGGTGTTGTTGGATCTTTGTCTGTCGTTCCAGAAATTGTTACTTGGATTTGGTGATCACTTACCGCCATACTTGTTGCATCTACAGCAACTGCAGTTCCAGTTATATCTCCCGTTATGGGATCAAGATCTAGTCCAAAATTTGTTAATGCACCACCACCTAAGTTATCTGAATAAGTATAAGATGTTATAAATCCAGTTCTCGGAGATGCATTTTCATAGTCTGAAGAGTGTTTTATTAAACTTGGGAGAACAGGTGTTCCCTCAACTGTTGAAAATATATTTGCCCCTATATTAAGTTCCGTATCTGTAGCATCTGTATAGATAAGATTCAGTGGATCTATATTAGTTATCTGTATTGTGACAGCATTATCTTCTGCAGACCCTAAGGAGTTTGTCACTGTTACTGTATAAACAACAGGTTTTTCATCATTAGTTCCGTCAGATTGTGCTTCTATTGGCGCACCAGAAATAACACCAGTGTTTGGATTTAATATTAGGCCTGCTGGAAGTGAAGGAGTGATAGTGTAAGTACCTTGTGATCCAACATAAGTAGGCGCATAAGTAGTAAAAGTAAATATAGTAAATGGTAAAATCCCTCCATAACTAAGGGATTGAGGAGCGATTAATGTATTTGTTGATATGGCAATACTTTCAGTATGTGAACCTGCGGTATTTGTTCCTGTTATTGAATAGTATTTAAGAGGAACAATCTCTGAAGGTGTCCCTGTAATTTCACCTGTCGTAGGATTGATTGTTAGTCCATCAGGCAGTTGGGGAGATATACTATAAGAATCAGGAATACCTTTTCCTGTTGTGATATTCGGTAAAATATTTAATGGAGTGTTATTCCCATCTTGTAAGGCAAATACTTCAGTTATTGGATCATAAAAAGGCGATCCCGGTGTATTGAGATATCCTAGTTCAGTTGGAGCTAAATCCTTAACTTCAACAGTAATAGATTGAACGGCAGTGCTATAAACACTACTCGTTTCATCTAGGTTAGACCCCGTGATAGTAATAACTGTCGGAGCGACAATTCCAGATGGAGTCCCTGCTATAATTCCTGTGGTGGTATCAAAGCCAAGACCCGCAATTCCAGTTCCTCCAGGAAGAACAGAGAAGGATGTTGCGGTACCATTTGTTGTATTTGGTTGCACCGTTGTTGCAGAATTATCAGCATCACTCCATTCTCTATCAACTGCCGCAATACAGGCGGCTTCTGTAGTAATAGTAAAGTCTGGTGAAGATCCACCTAAGGATACGTCCTCACAGTAATCAGATATGGGAACACCCTTAAAGAATGTATAAGTTGTATTGTAGCCAAGAGTTCCATCGTCTGGATAATCCTCAACGACTTTAAAGTCGATATCAACTGATGTCGCTCCACTAGCATTAGTTGCTGTTATAGTGACAGTGTATGTATTTAGTGCCGCAGAAGAAGTTCCTGTTATCGCTCCTGTCGTCGCATTTATATCAAGCCCAAGTGTTGTGAGATCAGCATCAGCTGTAAATGTCACTGGAGTAGATCCGGTATAATTAGTTATAGTGATTGGTTGTATTCGAACACCTTGCTGTACTTCTCGTTCTGTAATTCCATAGTCAATATCTGAAGCAGGGTTGTTTACAGTTATAGTGGCGGTTCCACTTGTTGAACCTGCAGTATTATAAGCCGTAACAGTATAAACAGAGACACCATTTGTTCCAGTAGGAATTCCAGATATTTCACCGTTAGTTGTATTAAGCACTAACCCGGTAGGTAAGCTTGGTCTAATTGAGTAAGTCGCTGAGTTTGGTGTTGTCGTAAAGACTGGAGTCATTGTTGTTAAAACATTTCCAACGTTTATAATTTGTGCGTCATCGTTATAAGATAGTCCTGCCGGAATTTCATCTAAAACATTAATATGAACAAAGAGAGTGGCAGAGCCAGTAGAATTACTTGCTGTTATTGTATAATATTCTGTATTTGTAACAGTAGGTGTCCCTGAGATTTCACCAGTTGCAGTGTTAAGACTCAGTCCAGCTGATAAGGCAGGCGTGACAGTGTATGAAGTTGCGACCCCACCAGTTGAAGATGTAATAGGATAGGATGTTCCAGCTCCATTTAATGTAAAGGTTAAAGTTGATACACTATAGTTTAAAGTTTTTGGCGGTTCCGCCAATACTTCTATATCAATATAAGCGTAGTCGATGCCATCGATATGGGTCGCTTTAACTATATACTCTGTACTAACCTGGACAGTATCTGCAGTTCCAAATATTTCACCTGAGTTTGGATTAATCCTAAGTCCCGAAGGAAGAGTAGGTTCTACTTCATAGTATACAGAGTCTAAATTTTGCAGTGGTAGGATACTTGCGTAAGTTGTATTTTGCACAAGTTCTAAACTTGAAAGATTAAAGTCAAAGCTTTGGGTTTTAAGATTACTTAATTCATCATCAACAGAGGATTGCTCCGCAACATTACAGCTAGCAATAAATGCAAGAATAAATAGTTGATAAATTAATCTCATTTTTTTCATCTCAATTTCATTTCGGCAAAATTTACCTCTTTATTAAATATATTTTATGACCAATTTGGGTGGTTATTTCACTTTCATGCTATTTCAGTGACTTGGAGGGTTGTGTTTCAGCGGTTTATGCGACAGTGCCAGATAAATTGACGGCTTTTTGCGCTTATATTACATTCTAAGTAGTCGAAAACTAAGGAGAGCTTTTATGCTAGGTTTTTTAAACGATAAATTAAAAAAATCAGATTCTCAGGGAACTGGAAAAGTCATAGCCCTCATGAACCAAAAAGGTGGAGTTGGTAAGACAACTATGGCCTATAATATGGCCCATGCTTTAAAGAGTAAGGGACATAAAGTTCTTTGTATCGACATGGATCCTCAGTTTAATTTCTCTCTTTTATTTGGAGAATATGTCCCTGACCAATTAAATGTTCACCATTTATTGATTAACTCAGTTAGAGAGTTAAAGCCGATGCATACTGAAGCTTTTCTTTCAGAGGTCATTAAGAAGTCATCAAGTGGAATAGATATATTATGTGCTGGACAAGAGCTTTCAGGTTTTGAACTCTCTGTTGCAGGTATAAGTGGACCGAGACAACTTATCTTAAAAAAGTTTATCGAGTCTAATGCTCTTAAAGAGCGCTATGATTATATAGTTATCGATGGGCCTCCAACTTTGGGCCTGCTTGTGGTAAATATTCTTTGTGCTTGTGATGGTGTGCTTTTTCCTTTTATACCAGATGCTTTTTCTGAACAGGGCCTTCGTAATATTAGAAATGTTCTTTTAGATATTGGTGAGATGGGAATTGTGACACCTCCTAAAATTCTTGGATATATTCCAAATTTATTTGAAGCTAGACGTAAAAAAAGCCGAGAAGATTTTAACCATATCAAAGATGAATTCAGTGATGGTGAAATCTTTGAGCCTTTTATGAATAGAGCACACTTCGCCAGGTCTATGGCAAACAAGAAGTCAGTCTTTGATTACGAGGCAAGTGATTATAAAGAACTTCAAGGTCAGTTTATGAATGTCGTTGGAAGTATTGAAAACCAGTTAATGTCTTAATTTGGAGTAAGTGTGGCGATAGCAAAAAATAAAAACCCATTATATGTCGTAAAAGAAAATCAAGTTGAAGAAGCTTCTAACTTCTTTGATTTATTTTTGAAGAAATTCAACCTTGAGCCACTTTGGGATATCCTCATGAGCATTCTTAAAATGATGATGGAGAATGTCACATCTTATGCAGGATTAAAGATGGTAAACGACTATATTGAGCTAGTTATTAGTAAATTCAAGCTCTTCCAGAAATACTCTATCATTTAACTGATTAAAGATGCTTAGTATTTTATCCGATAAATACTTATGATGATAAGAATTATTATTGCTCTTATTTTAACCACCTCTGTTTTTGCTGCTGATAAGCTCGAAACTTTTGTTTATGCACATGGTGTATTTGTTAACAAGGCGTTAAGTTCTATTGTGTCATCTAGTGGTCATATCTTAATTAATAAACAAGATTTTTATAGAGTTTTAGTTGATGAGAAATATCACCTTGAAGTCAGCCTTAACAATGGTAAAAAGTTTAAACAATATACTATTGCAAACTGTAGCTCTGACTTAGAAGAAAATTTATGCTTACTTAAGGTTGATGCAAAGACAATTGGTAGCGTTGTTCAAAGTAACTCTATTCATAATTTTTTAGAACGATCTATTAAAGGGAAACCTTTTCAAACCATAGCTGATTTTAGAATTAGTTGGATTGAAGGGCAAAAGCGAAAGTCTAAAAAACTCCTAGAACAAAAAGAGGCCTTCAGTCTCAACCGCTTTCCTTCTTTTGACGAGGGGATCGCTTATCAAACAAATCTTTGGGGATCAAGTGATCAATCTCATTGTAAATTATCTAAAGAGACGGAATTAAAAAAAGTCTATCAATGCGAGCTGATTTCTGATCATACTGGTTATGAGATTTCCATTGAAAAAAATATTGATAAAGTTAATATTGCTTACCTTAATGATAAAAGTATTTGGTACAAACCAACTAAAGAGCTTCTTCCTTACGTTAATAATAAAAGATGGAAGAAAATTGGTTTAACCAAATTACAGTATCGCTCTCTTCATATGTATCAGAATAATGCCTATAAATGTGTAGCTCAACTATCATCTAAGAGTAATATGCGCCCTGGTCAAACATATTGTGTGACAACATTTCAAAATAGTCCAAGTCTTGGGCAAGTTAGTATTCAATATATTACGCAACTTGAACCTACCGGCGATATTATTCATATTAGCGCCTATACTCTTAATAAGTATAAAGCGGCACCTCTCTTTGCTGGCGCAAGAAAAGCGCTAGAAGATCTTCGTCTAGTACCTATCAAGTCTGTGATTAATAGACTTCCTGCTTCTAAATAAGCTTATTTTTCTCTACTGCGGATTCTTTGGTTTCTTTTTTTAGGAGCGGCTGACTTTGTAGTTACATCATCAAAGTATTTTGACTCTAGGTTTTCAAAAGAGTCTTCACTAATGTCTTTTTGTTCCGTTCTGACTCTAGTCTTTATAGTTGTAGGCGCATCTACTTGTAGGATCTTTTGCTTTTCCTTAAGCTCGAGCACCATTGCTCTTAGATACTCAATATCATTTTGTGGGTTCAAGGTCGCCTGCTTTGGAGGAGTAGACTTGATCGCTCCCAGGGCATTAAAACTTAACAGTAAGATTGAAATTAAGATTCTCATAAATAAAATTCTATGATAAATAGCATCAAATGAAAAATCCAGATCTACTCACTGAGTCATATAATTTCGAACTAGATAAATCCATGATCGCTGAAAGACCTGCATCTGGTGGCAGACATAGCTCAAAACTACTCGTTTACGATGAAGCTCGAGATCAAGTCATTCATGGAAAATTCTCTGATCTATCCAAGTACATACCTAGTGAATCGTTAGTTATGATGAATCAATCAAAAGTCTTCCCATGCCGGCTCCAAGGTGAGAGGCCCTCAGGGGGAAAAGTAGAAGTCTTTATTCTCTCACTTATTAAAATGGACCATGGTTATCATGTCTTAATTGGAGCTAACGGAAAGAAAAGAGTTGGGGATATATACCACTTTGGATCAAGCCTTACCGCCACTTTAAACCACAGAAGTACTGAAGGTGAGTTTTATGTTTCTTTTAATCTTGAGGATCAAGAATTGTTTGATTTTCTAGAGATGAATGCCTCAATCCCTATTCCTCCCTATATTAGAGATGGTATTGCTGATGATAAAGATAAAGTTGATTACCAGACTATTTATGCAAAAGAGGTGGGCTCTGTTGCTGCACCAACTGCAGGTCTTCATTTCACCGAAGAGGTTTTTAGTTCATTAGAGAAGAAAGGTATAGAGCAGGGTTTTGTTACTTTGCATGTGGGGGCGGGGACTTTTAAGCCAGTATCGGTAGAAAATATTCTTGACCATCATATGCACGCTGAGTACTACACTGTAGATAGTGAAAGTATAAACAAACTGAATTCAGGGAAAGACATTTTTGCTGTTGGAACCACTTCTCTTAGAGTTATTGAGAGTATTTTTAATAAGAATAACGATAAATTTTTACATAATTCAAATGAGTTTGCTAGTACGGATATCTTTTTACATCCAGGTAAGGAAGTGAAGTCCATTAAAGGGCTCATTACTAACTTTCATTTGCCTAAATCAACATTACTCATGTTAGTGAGCTCCTTACTTGGAAGAGAAAAAACATTAGAACTTTATGAGATCGCAAAAGAAAATAATTATAGATTTTTTAGTTATGGCGATGCCATGCTTATTTTAAGGAAATAAATGGAAGGTATTTATAAATTAGAAGGAAAGTCTGGAGAGGCGAGGGCCGGGATCATTACAACTGACCACGGTGAAATCCAAACACCAATCTTTATGCCCGTTGGAACGAGGGCGTCTGTTAAGTCACTCTGGCAAGAAGACCTTGAAGAGATGAATGCCCAAATCATTCTTGGAAACACATATCATTTGTTTTTAAGGCCTGGGCATGAGCTTATTGGTAAGATGGGAGGCCTTCATAAATGGATGACTTGGGATAGACCCATTCTCACTGACTCGGGTGGCTTTCAAGTATTCTCACTTTCCGATAGAAATAAAGTTTCTGAAGAGGGAGTTCTCTTTCATTCACATATAGATGGGTCCTATCATATGCTTTCTCCAGAGAAGTCTATGGAGATTCAAAAAGCACTCGGTTCAGATATTGTTATGATTTTTGATGAATGTCCAAAGTTACCAGCAACCAAAGAAGAGCTGAGAACATCTATGGAGTTAACATTACGTTGGGCAAAAAGATGTAAAGATTATGGACTGCAAGATCATCAACACCTTTTTTCGATCATACAGGGTGGACTTCACACTGATCTAAGAGAAGAGTGTATGGAGAGACTTGTTGAGTTAGATTTTCCTGGTTATGCACTTGGTGGACTAAGTGTGGGAGAGAAAAACGAAGAGATGGTAGATTTTTTAAATGGATTTACCCCAAAAATGCCCTCAGACAAGCCTCGTTACCTCATGGGAGTTGGTAAGCCGATAGATGTTTTAAATGGCATACGGGCCGGAATAGACATGTTTGATTGTGTTCTACCAACGAGGAATGCAAGGAATGGTCAGTTCTTAACCAAGCATGGGCCACTTAATATTAAAAAACAACGATTTTTTGAAGATGCTGGCGCGCCAGACCCTGATTGTTCGTGTAAAGTCTGCGCACGTTACTCTAGAAGCTATATAAGACATCTCTTTAATGTGGGAGAGTATCTCGCAGGGCAGCTTATTAGCTTTCATAATCTTCATTTCTATTTGGAAATGGTAAAAGAGGCCAGAGCTGCAATACTTGAAGATAGGTTTGACGATTATTACAAAGAATTTTATAACAACTACACATCAGATAGATGGAAATAATTAGGAGAAATATATGTTTAGTTTATTAATTGCAAATGCACACGCTCAAGCGGCCCCGGCACAACCAAACCCAATCATGTCAATGTTACCTTTGATACTTGTATTTATGGTCTTTTATTTTCTAATGTTAAGACCGCAAAAAAAGAAAATGCAACAAGAGCGTGACTTTGTAAGTACTCTTCAAAAAGGTGAAGAAGTTTATACAAAAGCTGGTATCATTGGAACAATCTATGGTGTTACTGATAAAATCATTACGCTAGAAGTTGAGAACGGTGTAAAATTAAAAATTCTTAAGAGCCATATTGGTGGATCTGCTAAAGAGATTTTTGCTAAGAAAGAAGAAAAGAAAAAATAAGGTATATAAATGTTCGGTTTAGGTATTGGTGAAGTTCTCGTTATTTTAGTCATTGCGTTAGTATTCGTAGGGCCTAAAAAATTACCAGGACTTGCAAAGGGATTAGGGAAGGGTATGAAAGAATTCCAAAACGCGATGCGTGGAATTAATACGACTATTCAAAATCCACTTCATAGCGAATACCTTAAGCCTGATCAGAAGCCTGATGCGGTGGATTTGTCTGAGTTCAAAAAGGATCCACCCCATGATCAAAACAAGCCCACTGATGAATCTAGTCAGGAAAAAGCCAATAATAACAAGTAACTATTATCTATTTTAACATTTTAATGGTTTACATAGTTGCCTAAAATTATTTAGAATTTCATAAAAAAATAATAATTAATACATTTAAAAAGGTTTATTGATGAATCGCAATTGGTGGTACCGCTTTAGTTTCTTTCTCGTAATGTTTGCAATCGCAATAATAACGATTATTCCAACTTTTATGGACTTTGATCCAGAAAAAAGTTCTTTTCCAGTTAAATCCAAAATCAATTTAGGGCTCGACCTTCAAGGTGGACTTTATATGGTTTTAGGAATTGATTTTAATAAAGTTTACGCTGACGAAATAAAAAATTATATTTCAAAAGTAAAATTAACTTTAGAGGAAGAGGGGATCGCTTCAGAGATCGGATCTTTTTCTACTAAAGATAAAGTCGATCCAATGCACTCTATTCTTATTACTGATTCGGGACAAATTAATGACGCTAAAGAAGTTATTAAGAAGTTTTATGCTTACCCGGTAAGAATCACTGGAGAGCAAGGCTCAGAACTAATTTATGGGCTTGGAAGAGAATTCAAATTTGAAATCGAAACAAACTCAGTTAAGAAGTCTATCGAAGTTATTAGAAATAGAATTGATGAGTTCGGTGTTACCGAGCCAGAAATACTTTCTCAAGGTTCAGATAGAATTGTTATTCAGCTTCCAGGTGTTAAAGATATCGAGCGAGCAAAAGAGCTTATTGGTAAAACTGCAAAATTAGAATTTAAAATAGTTCATGATTCATTAGCTAGTTTTAGTCGTGGAGAAGTTCCTGCTGAATTACGTAAACTTATGGATGACTCAGCAGCTGCTGGGATTACTTATAAAAGAGGGGATCGTTTTTCTGAATATGTTTCTCGAATGAATGAGTTTTATAAAGAGCTTCCTAAGGGACACGATTTAGTATTCGAAAAAATTCTAAACCCAGTAAGTAATGAAGTTGAAGTTCTTCTTCCTTATGTTGTTGAATCAGCAACTCAGTTAACTGGTGAAGCACTTCAAGATGCAACAGTTAGAATTAGTCCTGAAGACAACCAACCATATGTTGCTCTTACATTTAAATCACAAGGGGCAAAAGACTTTGAAAGAGTTACTGGAGATAATGTTGGTCGAAGGTTAGCAATTATTCTTGATGGAAACATTTACTCAGCACCAAATATTCAGCAACGAATTGGTGGTGGTAATGCACAGATAACACTTGGTCAGGGTGATTATAATACAGTTATGAAAGATGCCAGTGATTTATCTTTAGTCCTTAGGGCCGGTGCGCTTCCTGTAGAACTTGAATTTCAAGAGCAAAGAATTGTTGGTCCAAGTCTTGGGGCCGACTCAATAATTAGATCTGAGAAAGCTGGTATTGTTGGTGCAATACTTGTCTTTATCTTTATTGTTCTCTACTACAAAATTTCAGGCGTTATTGCCATGAAGACTTTATTTGCAAACGTAGTATTTGTTCTAGCATGTCTGGTTGGACTTGAAGCAACGTTAACTCTTCCTGGTATTGCAGGGATTGCATTAACAGTTGGTATGGCGATTGATGCAAATATTATTATCTATGAAAGGATTAAAGAGGAACTTAAGATTGGAACTCCTATTCGAGAAGCTGTTGAGACTGGTTTCTCAAAAGCTTTCTGGACTATTCTTGATGCCAACCTAACCACTGCAGTTGCGGGTTTAATGCTTCTAAACTTTGGAACAGGTCCAATTAGAGGTTTCGCTGTGACATTAATCATTGGAATCATTTGTACTGTATATACGGCTTACTTTGTTTCTAGAATTTACTTCCAATTCTATATGAATAAGACTCGTGGACAAAAAATAAGTATTTAATTTAAGGAAAATATAATGAATAAATCAAAGTATAATTTTAATTTTGTTAGCAAGTTTCCCACTGCAGTTATTGTATCAAGTTTACTTGTACTTACGTCAATTTTTGTATTTGCAAAAAATGGTCTTAATTACGGTGTCGACTTTAGAGGTGGAGCAGAAATCCTAATCCATTTTGATGACGCTGTTAACTTGGCCGACCTTCGTTCTGCTCTTGGAACCGCCGGTTTTGAATCTTCATCAGTTCAATCAATAGGTAGTGATTTGAAAAACTCTTTTCTAGTGAAGGTAAACGCAGAAGAGAATGATCTAAACTCTGTTACAGATAAGATTACTAAAATGCTTATGAGTGACTTTGCAGCTTTAAATCCAGAGATTGATAAAACAGATATTGTTGGTCCAAAAGCTGGGGCCCAATTGAGAATCTCTGGTTTTCAAGCTATGGCATGGGCACTGTTGATGATTATGGTTTATATAGCACTACGTTTTGATTATAAATACTCACCGGGTGCAATTGTTGCTCTTCTTCACGATATCATCATTATTATTGGAATCTTTGTTTTGCTACAAAAAGAATTCTCATTACAAATTGTAGGGGCATTACTAGCGGTCATTGGTTATTCGGTCAACGATACAGTTGTTGTTTATGACCGTGTTCGTGAGCATGAAGAGAAAAGTCCTCTTGGTGTGCTAAAAGATCTTATTAACACTGCTTTAAACGAAACACTTTCTAGAACGTTCTTAACTTCTATTACAACTTTTATGGTTGCATTTGTTATGTTCATTTATGGTGGTGCTGGTATTGAAGACTTCTTTTTTACAATCTGTCTTGGTGTAATCATTGGTACATATTCATCTTTATTTGTCGCAGCTCCGACGATCATGTTCTTTGATAAGTTAATCGGTAAGCAAGAGTAAGATGAAACTCCTTACTTTTAGTCTGATTTTAATCTTCTGTATTTCCGTGTTCGCTCAGAAGTCAGAGGAGGATATTGCGCGAGAAAAAATTCTTAATCAATATGGAAATAAACAGGACTATGAACGTAAGCAGAAGATGGCAGCTGAGCGTGAAGTTCGGGTCAAGAAGCTTGAAGACTATCGCGCCATCGTTAATAAATTTAATCAAACTCAACAATTTTACAATAATGAAGATATACAGGGCTTAACTAAAAACGAACGTCTTGCCATTATAAATCAAAAACGTGCTGAACTTAGCGAAGCGCAAATTATTGTAAACAAACAAGAAGTATATCTTAATGAAGGTATGGAGTCTGTGTTCAAGCAATTGACTGGTTCACCCCCTGTAAAAAATATTCTTAATAAAAATGTGGCCAATAATGATTCTTTTGCTGAAGACGGCGGTGATCTTATGCCATCTGGTATTTCTCCCGAGCAGATGGAGAGAATTAAGTCTTATGCCACAGCACAAATGAATGGTACGAATAATGGTACAGGCATTGATTCAAATATGTTTACTAATATGATGTCGCCAGAAATGAAAAGCGCAGCATCGCAAATGATGATGACTAATTATTTCTCGTCAATGAATAAAGAAGAGCTAAGACGCACCTTAAGAGAGCGCATTGAGGGTTCTAAGATTGGTAGTATGGTACTTTCAAAGCCTAAGTTTTTTGATGCCTTAGTTGAAGTCGCCCATGACGATAAAGCGATACCAAGCTTTATTAGTATTATTAATAAGCCAGCCTTGATGAAAAAGTATGGGGTCATTGTTTTATCTGTGACTATATTTGCTTTTATTCTAAATCTTATGAATTCTAAAGCTAATCTCATAAAGCGTATTTTTATAAAATTTGGAATTATGTTTACTGTTGTATTGATTAATTTTGCGACTTTTTACTTTATGTTTAAGGAAAATCTTGACCCTGCAATCGCTGCTATAAAACGGATTCTCTAGTTCATTAATTTCGGAACACAACCAATACGATTATCATGTGGTGGAAGGTTAGTTAAAACCCCGCCGCTATCAGAGCTTCCGCTTTGTACGTCAGGTGTATCTCCACAAGAAATATCCTCAGACCCTTTAATTGTGTAGACCCTTTGATGACTTTTCTTAATATACGGTGAAGTTGGATCTGCCGGCCAATAGAATTGAATCTTCTTATCTCTAATTGTGTCATCAGTGGGCTGAATATGTTGACCATTTTCTATATAGAACCATAGCTGTTTAACTTCTGTTTCTCTGACTAGTAAAAAGTCACAGGCATTATCTTGTTTTGCTGCATAAAGCCCTTCTGTATCAATTCCAACCACATCTCTTAATGCTTTAAATAGAGGGTTGTCACTGTAGTAGTGTAATTGTGTTGGACAATAGGCCCTATAACCGTTCTCACGGTCAAGGAATGGTGTCATATACATACCTAGCACATCAGACTTAGTTGTTAGACTTACTGAGTTGCCATCATCTCCAGGGTTGTCTTCGCCGTCATCAATACCACTCATCCATTGTAATTCAAAAAAGAGGGTAGGACCTTCGGTAACATTTTGTCCTTGTAGTATAAGACTCTGCTCAATGAGCTCATCAATCTTCATACGATTATTACCATCAAGACTAAAAAATCTTGGATCCATTCTGTTCCAAACTGTAAATGATCCTGTTTGTTCTTGTAAGAGTGGACTATTGATAGGACTTGTACCAAATGTTGGGAAATCGTAACATGCTACAGTTGGCAGAGTGATTTCTTTTAGTGGTTCAGGTCTAGTCTTTGCGATAAAGTAAAAATGAAATTGACTTATGCTATCGTTAAATAGCTCTCCAGTATTGGTATCGAGTCCACCACTTCTAAATACACAAGTGTATTGATTGACTGGCATTAATGCTAATGGGCCACCGACATCATCTATAATTAATTCACTGACTAGTCTTAGTTGAACAGAAGTAGACTTTGCCTCGGTGTCGACTTCAGAGATTGAAAGTCTGTAGGTTTCATCTTCTTTTAGGTTCATACCCGTTATATTAACTTCAAAGGATGTTTGTCCTGGTGAAACAACTAGGTCTGTCGTGGCGCTATTTCCGTTCTCATCTTTTGCTTCGATAACACATTTCTTGCCAGCAACATCGGTAGACTGTGGACTACAGAAGCCTGCAAGGTCTTCAAAGACGTCTAGAGTGATTGCTTCAGTTAGTTCTACATCAAAGTATAGAGTTTTTGCGCCTATCTCACCTGTCTTAGTTGAACAGAAGGATTCACAGTTTCCAATACTAACTTGTTGATTACCTTCACAAACACAATGCCCTGCTTGAATAATGATGGCACCCTCAGGTCTTGTATCAACCTCTTCTGTTTCTTCCGTTTCCACGGTTTCATCTTCGGTTTCATCAGTAACATCAGAGTTCTTGAGTTGTAGGACCGGTCTATCACGGGGGATATTATCATCCAGACAACTTGTAAAAGTCGTCATGATTAAAGTGAATAGAAATACTATAGTTAAGTTCTTCATAAATATTAGCTCTTTATCGGCAGTATTTTCCTATCTCTTAATATTCTAACGTAGATCTGGCGATATATAAGGCATTGCAAGTAATTACAGTGGCTTAGGTGGGTGTGTGAAATAAATGAAAATTAATTACGCCCATAATTTATGGACTCTAATGTTTTTAAGTAATTGGACCGATTAGATAACCAAATAACAAAAACTTATAGATATAAAAAGCAAGGAGTAAAGTTATGACTAAGGCCGATTTAATTGCAGTAATTGAAAAGCAGGCAAACCTAAGCCCTAAACAATCTGAGAAGGTAGTAAATATCTGTTTCGATTCAATGATTCAATCTTTATACGATGATGAAAGAATTGAGATAAGAGGTTTTGGTTCATTCGCTAATAGAAACTATAAAGCATATGAGGGTAGAAACCCTAAGACTGGAAATGTCGTAATCGTTGAGCCTAAGAAGGTACCATTTTTTAAAGTTGGAAAAGAGCTTAAAGAGATGGTCGATGAAGGTAAAGAGAAGTACGTTATCCGCGAAGCATAATATCTAAATTATATATATTCCTGGTACCCTCAAGGTGCCAGGACCATTTACGTACTTACAATGCGTCATAATTAAATAATCCCATTGACAATACTTCGTAATTTTAAGAGTATAGAGAACATAAAATCCTATGGAGAAGTGCCTGAGTGGTCCAAAGGAACGGTTTGCAAAACCGTACAGTCGTCGGTTCAAATCCGATCTTCTCCTCCAGTTTTTAATCAACTTAGAAAACTACGTTCACTCTCATGCATACAAAGTATTCAGGATCTAGAAACTTAGTGGTGGGCAGAACTCGAAGAAGCCCAATGACAAACCAAT